>Ga0315273_10004942_pt1 | contig 16438 bp, 21 predicted proteins | sample YL17G02_0_MG_FD_205753 | JGI IMG/M metagenome (GOLD analysis project Ga0315273, IMG submission 205753) | Sediment microbial communities from Yellowstone Lake, YNP, Wyoming, USA - YL17G02_0 | ecosystem: Environmental > Aquatic > Freshwater > Lake > Sediment | place: USA: Wyoming | collected... | reverse complement strand
TTGGGGGCCCAGGTTGGAAAGCCAGCTTCGGCACTGACCAGAAAAGACCTGGGTCTGGTCGACAAGATTGACGAAACACACCTGTCGGATATACATCCTTGGGTAGAGTAAACCCATACACGAGGCGAAGGACGCGTCGGAACAGTCCCAGGATAAGCATCGCGCCGGCGACCACGAAGACCACCCCGACCATCAGGCGGCATTCGACAATAGGGACACCGGCCCACTAGGCCGGCTCGTGCATGTTTGCCTTGTTTATTTGCACCTAGCCCTAAAACCAGCGTGATTCTATGTAGATACAATGGACAACCCTAGAATGCGCATCGTTAGTGATTCAAACTTTCTTCCGGCGCCGTGCAGCTGGCAGCGTGCGCATAAGCCTGTTTCTGACAGGCAATCAGGCATGAGCTTGCCGATGATGATACTGCGAACCTCGTAACAAATTCAGCCCGCTCCTTGCGTCACGCCGGCCGCCCTATTAGCAGCATTTCTGAAATATCTTCTCGGCATTCACGGCGCGGTTCTTGGAGCAGCATTCCGCGAAGAGGAAGCCCAGCAGTTCCTGCAGAATGTCGGTGTTTGCAGAGTAACAGAGGCAGGTGTGCTCTCTCTGGACCCTGGTCAGGCCCACATTTTTGAGCCTCTCGAGATGGTGCGAGAGTGTGGAACCTGGAATTCCAAGCTCAGCCTGGATGTCCATCACGATCATGCCGCCGGGGTGTGCCGACAGGAGAAGCCGCATGATCCGGAGCCGTGGCTCCGTTCCCATGGCGGACAACATTTGGGCATAACGCGCTACATCGGCATCTTTGGATTTCATGATTCCCCTGCCATCGAAAAACGAATTGGATCGGGCCACTCTAGGCTGCTTAGCCGCAGCATCCTGATCCCGAACTCGGACCGCAGCAGGAAGATCCTCCGGAACCACTCTTCTTGCTCGCCATGACCTTAAAGGGATTCAGCTTCTGCTCGATCTTCTTGGAACCACAGAATGGGCAGTTTTTGACCAACCCTTTCGAATACTCCTCCACAGTGCCCCAGATCTCAAACTCATTCCGGCAGCTTTCACAAATGAAATCGTATGCGGGCATCGCGCGTTACCTCCAATCGCTGTGCCTGCACGAGGGCCTCGCACCAAGGCAGTGAGAGACGCGGACAGGCGGTTTGTGTTCAACTCTCATCTCTGGAAGATGAGCCATGGGATCAGTCCATCACGAGTTGCCTTCCGTCAATCAGATCACGCAGGCTCTCCGGCCCCACCGGCTCTTCCGGTTTCCATGGCACCAGAGCGACCAGACGGGAATGTTTTTCCCGCACTTCGGAGATATACGGCAACTCTCGCCTGCCTCGCGCGACCAGGAGCGGATCCCGAAATCCGTTGACCGCAAAGCTCTGGTTCACCACCCAGGCAAACGGTTGAATGCCCGCTCGCACGAGGTCTTCCTGCAGCCGGGCCGCCTCGTGCACCGGGGTCGCCTCGGGCAGGGTCACCAGGAGGATCCGTGTGAACAGCCCGTCGCGAAGCCGCGGGAGAAGATTCCGCACCGCCGCGGGTGTTTCGCTGGTGGTCCGAGACACTTCCCGGTGGTAGGCCTCAGCCGCATCCAGCAGCAGAAGCGTGTGGCCGGTCGGCGCGGTGTCCAATACCACATATTCATCCGCGCCTTGAGCCACTTTCTGGGCGAATGCTCGAAAAACCGCAATTTCCTCGGTGCAAGGCGACCGCAGATCCTCCTCGAGCAAAGCCTTTCCTTTGGCGTCCAGCTGCGGCGCCGCCTTTGCCAGGACCTCCTGAGCATAGTTCTGCGTTTCGACCGCCGGATCAATCCGGCTGATGGTCAAATTGCGAACTCCATCGCGCACCGCCCCCGCAACATGCGCCGCCGGGTCGGTTGTGCTGAGATGAACCCGGTGGCCCCGATGAGCCAGCTCCACAGCGATAGCGGCGGCGACTGTCGTCTTTCCGACTCCGCCTTTTCCCATGGTCATGATCACGCCGTGGCCCGCTCTCTCCAATTCGTCGATCAGCGTCCGAAGCGGCAGTAGATCCGATGCGCATTTCAACACAGCGTCGGCTTTTGAGTCGGCAGCGGGCGCACCTCCGAATACCGCCCTCAGGTTTTTCAATCCCATTGGGGCGAACGGCAGCAAGGGAAATTCGAGCCGGGGGAGGAGCACCAGGCCTTCCGGCATGCCTGCGACGGCATCTTTGCCCCTCGCCTCAAGCGTAACTGCGGCGGGATCGCCGGTATTCCCCGCGAGGAAGATTCCATTTAACGCCAGGACTTGATGGGAGAGCCCCGTTTCCTGCAGCTCGCGCCGTGTTCTTTCAGCTTCGGCCAGGGCTGAAGGCTCGGGACGGCTGACCAGAACGACGGTCGTTTCCACGGCAGTGCAGAGCGTTTTTAAGCTTGCCTCGTATAGAGCCCGTTGCGCATGCAACCCCGCCAAGGGTCCCAAACAAGAAGTGCCGGTTGAGTTGGCGGTCATGAACTCAGTCCAGGCCCCGGGAAGGCTCAAGAGCCGGAGTGTGTGGCCGGTCGGAGCGGTATCGAAGAGGATGTGGTCGAAGCCTGCGGTGGCGCGTGGATCACCCAGGAGCTTGGTGAATTCGTCGAACGACGCAATCTCGACGGTGCAGGCGCCCGACAGCTGCTCTTCCATACTGGTGATGGCTGCCGGGGGCAGGATTCCCCGGTAAGGATCCACGACGCGATTGCGGTAGGCGCGGGCGGCAGCCTCAGGGTCGATGTTGAGGGCGGCCAGATTGGAGACTCCGCCGACAGGGGTCGGCTCGGAATCTAGCCGGGTATCTAAAACCTCATCGAGGTTGGAGGCCGGATCGGTGCTTACCAGCAGGATCCGTTTGCCCCGATCGGCCAGCACCACTGCAGTCGCACACGCCAGGGACGTTTTGCCAACGCCTCCCTTTCCCGTGAAGAGCAGGAAACGGGTCGGATTTTCGATCAGACTGGCGACTTTCGTCATGAGCAACACCCGGACTTCCGAGGGCCTCGGGCCGCGCCGACGCCCGGCGATTCCGCTCCCGGTCCGCGTTCGTTAAGATACCGATCAGCCAGCTCGAGCACTGCGCGAGCCGGGCTGTCTTTGACCATCTGTGCGGTTTTCACCGCCAATGCCATGTCTTCCCTGGACACGCCGAGCCTTCGGGCGCGATCATAGTGAAACCTGAAACAGGGTTCGCAATTGGAAGCGATTGCGGCCCCAATCGCCACGAGCTCCGCGATCGCCTGGGTATAGGTGGGCTTTGTGGCTGCCTCCTGCAGACGGGCTAATCGAGCGAGCAGTTCCCGCTCAGGATAGGTGCCCTTGCTGACAATAACGCCATTCACTAGAACGAGCGGCAAGCAATCGGTGCCTTCGGCTTCCAGTGCCTGTTTGACCTGGCCGTTCGCGGCGAAAGCCTCGGGCTGTTGTGCCAGGTTGAATCGCTCCACCGAAACGCCTTTCCCAGCCAGCCACTCCAGGTCAGCTGCAAACCGAGGCAATTGGGGATCCACCGCAGGCCCGCAAACTCCTGTGGAGCAGCACATGGCCGGGTCAAAAACCTGCACGGACGTGGTGCTGGCTGACAGCCGCTCAGCGGCGCCTGGTTTGCGGGCGCGAATGAAGGCGCTGGCAAACTTGCCGTCTACCTGCGGTGCAATCAAAACTGCGTCGAGGTCAGCAGCTTTAAGGAATTCCAGTGCATCCTCCGCTGTATAGATCCGGGTTGGCTCGATATCGATGCTCTCAAATCCGGCGGCAGCGAGCTTTGACCTGTATTCCTCCTCCGACAATGCTCCGGCGACACAACCCACCCAAAGCTCCATGTGTTTCCGGATCTCGGGAGGCACTTCGCCGCGCACAACCACGTCCGAAACCGTAAAACGACCACCGGGCTTCAACACACGGAAGGCTTCCCTGAGCACCTGGTCTTTATCCACAGAGAGGTTGATCACGCAATTTGAGATGATGACGTCGACTGAGTTTTCCGGCAGGGGGATGTTTTCGATCTCCCCTTTCAGGAATTCCACATTCTCTATCCCTGCCTTTTGCTTATTCTCGTGTGCCAGCGCGAGCATTTCGTCGGTCATGTCGAGGCCGTAAGCTTTGCCCGTCGGGCCCACTCGCCTGGCGGAGAGCAGGACGTCGATGCCTCCCCCGGAACCGAGATCGAGTACCGTCTCACCGGGACTGAGTTCCGCCAAGGCGGTGGGGTTCCCGCATCCGAGCGATGCGAGGACCGCCTCTTCCGGCAGCGTGGCCGTTTCATCTGCGGCATAAAGTCCCTTAGTGATCGGATCCTCCTCGCCGAACGCGCTCGACGCGCTGCAGCAGCCGCCGCCCCCGCCGGACTTGACGCGGGACGCCGCCTGGCCGTACTTCTCTTTGACGATCTGCTTAATCTCAGATGAATTCATTCCTTTGACCCCTGACCTTTCAGATTCTGTGTTCAGCCAGAGACTTGGAGAAGGCAGCGGTGACTTGCCCCTTTCCGCCTACCCTGACATTTCCTACCGCCGGACCGCCTCCCGCGAAATAAGAAAGGTGACTACGATCCAATAATACGGTATTTCCACTATAATAGAAATATCAAATTTGTCAACTCCTGATATTGCCAATGGTGGCCGGCTACCACGAATACCCGCGGCTGAGCAAGTAGCTGCCGGCCAAAACCACCAAAAGGCCGCAGGCGCGGCGGGTCCACTTGAGCGCCGGATTGTCCTGCGTCCAGTGTAAATACCTTTGCACCGCTTGAGTCAGCGTTCCGGCAAGAACGATCACGCCACAATGACCCACGGCAAATGCACCCAGCAAACCCATGGCTCCGGGGTAGTCGCTTTTTGCCCGCACAAAAGCTACTCCGAACACGGGAGCCATAAAGGCAAACGTGCAAGGGCCCAGAGCAACACCGAATAACAATCCCAGGGCCAGTGCCGCAGCTGATCCCTTGAGCCGCCCCGCCGCCAGCGGCAGTCCCCAGTTCATGGGGAGCAGATCCATGAGATAAAAACCGAATGCGAAAAAGATCAGCGCCACTGCGGTATTCGCGGTCTTTCCCAGATCACCCAAGAGCCGGCCTGCGACGGCGGTGATTGCTCCGATAACTGCTATGGAAGCCATGATGCCAAGGGAAAACACGACGGACAATCGTAACGCCCGTCCGGCAGTTTGTTTCTCCTGTGTGGAGAGAAACCCGATCAGCAGAGGAACACTGGAAAGATGACAGGGACTGAGCAGGATGCTCAGCACGCCCCAGAGCAACGCTCCCAGCAAAGCCACGGCCAGAGACTGATCGAGCGTTCTACTCAGCTGTGTCAGCAATCCATCGACCATAAGCCCTTCTTACTCGCAGTTCAGGAGCCATTCACGATTTTCAAACCTCTGGCAAGGAGCAGCTTATCGATCTGCTCCAGGGGATAAAACCCCTCGTGGCGATGAAACTCACGCCCATCCTGATCCAGGAAAACCTGCGTGGGAATGACCCTGATGCCATACATTTTTGCCGGCGCGTCGTCTTGCCATACGTCGTGAAAAACGACTCGAATCTGATCGCCGTATCTTTTCTCGAGAGCACGCATCACCGGCTGCATGGCGCGACAGGGAATGCAGTTCACCGAGCCCAATTCTATAAATGTCACCTTAGCCTTGGGATGATCTGGATGAACTGTCGAATCTTCGGGTCTCTTCGGCATGCCACCCTGATACGCAAGGACCAGCACGATCGCAGCCAGGAGAGACACGCTCAGAAGACTCTTCTCAATAATCTTCATTTTTCTCTTCGCTCCTATGAAAGCGGCATCCAAAAGGTCGAGAAGGTCAAGTCAAGCTCTCATGATTCTCCAAACGCCGGTTGCGCCGAGAATTGCTCGATGGCGTCTTGCGCGTGCGCAGCATACATCAGGGCCGGGCCGCCGCCCATCATCACGGCTACTCCAATCGTTTCCAGAAGCTCCTTGCGCGATGCCCCGGCTGCGACGGCATCATGAACATGGTAGGCGATGCATCCCTCACAGCGCGCGGCAATACTGACCGCCAGCGCCATGAGCTCTTTCACCCTGGCGCTCAGCGCACCCTCCTCGACGGATTTTTTGTGCAGCCGAGTAAAGCCGCTCATCGGGCCGGGCAGGTCACGCCCCAGCTGCGCCAGTCGTTCTTCAAGATGCTTATGGTAGTCCACGTAGTTGGTTATCATTTCTCCCCCTCGTTGCGGTTATTGCCGGCTGTCGATCTTCGGTCGCAACATGATCGCGCTCACTCAATCTCGCGCTTCAGCGCACCGAGACCCCTGCACGGGCTATCTGATCAAGCGGCAGATAGTTGTAAAGGAAGCCGACGACCAGAATCCCCAGGGTCACTACAGCCACGAATGTCGCAATCAGGCGCGGCTTGAGAACGTTGCGCAGAATGATAAACTCAGGCAGGGACAGCGCGATCACCGACATCATGAAAGCCAGCACCGTCCCCAACGCCGCGCCCTTCGCCAGCAAGGCCTGTACCACCGGAATGATTCCCGCGGCGTTCGAATACATCGGGACGCCAATCAGCACCGCGAGCGGCACCGACCACCATGCATCGCGCCCCATGATCCCAGCCATAAGCCCTTCCGGAACATAACCATGGATTCCGGCGCCCACGGCGATGCCGACAACCACGTATAACCAGACCCGTCCCACAATGTCGACGACGGCGCGCAGTCCCTGTTGAATTCGCCAGTCCCAGTTCTTCTTCTCCTCAACCTCCGCCGAATCGCCAGTCGCGCCCTGAAAGACCCACTCCTCGACGTGACGCTCCATCCGGAGGCGGCCAATCGTCCAGCCTGCGGCAATTGCAACTACCAGCCCAGTACCCAGGTAGATCGCTGCAACCTTCCAGCCAAACAGGCCGAAAAGAAGCACCAGCGCCACTTCGTTGACCATCGGCGCCGAGATCAGGAAGGAGAATGTAACGCCCAGCGGGACGCCGGCGCCGACGAAACCCATGAAGAGAGGCACCGCTGAACAGGAACAAAAGGGGGTCACAACCCCCAACAACGCGGCCAATACATTGCCCGCCGATTCGCGCTTCCCGAGCAGAATGCGGCGGGTGGTCTCTGGCGTGAAGAAAGAACGAAGCACACCCACGGCGAAGACAACGATGACAAGCAGCAGCAGAACTTTGGGGACTTCCAGGGCGAAGAAGCTGACTGCGGCACCAAACCGCGATTTCAGGCTGAGGCCGGCGAGTTGCACCAGACCCGAGGATAGTCGCGGCAGCCAGCCATAGAGAATTGTCCAGGCCGCTAAGGCGGCAATGAGCAACGGAAGACTCTTGCCATAGGACTTGCAGGATGGAGCTGCTTGAGTCTTCAAAGACTTATCTGCCTGTTGTCTCGGATTGGCGTCGGAATCGGTCGCTTGCATCTGTTTCCTTCGCATCCCGCGGCATGGCCGAATGTCACCACCAACCGACCGCCCACTTTGTCGGATGACCGCGTAGTTAATTAATACTCCCATTTGCATATGCAAATATCCTGCCAAATGGAATCAGTATGATTAAATTATAAGATAAATAAGAGCTTATTGGATGTATGACATGCTTTCTACCCCACACTGCCACGAATTCTAGTGCGAACCGGTGAGTGTTTTTGGGTGATTTCACGCACTACAGTTTCTCTTTCACGCCCCATCCATCACTTCCGAGTCGCCGCTTGGTCGAACTGTTGATCTTGCAGAGCTTTGAGTCGGAGGCATCCATTGTAGAACGAACGAGCCATCCAGCGGGTGTGTATGCGTGAACTAACCCGCTTCGTGGTCAGATGGCGTGTCGCTCACTTCAATGGGACATGGTCACATTGAGGATCATGATATCGCAACTGATAGATAAATAGTCATTTGTAGCTGGAATTCGCAAGATATAAAACTCTGGCTGCCTATTTGCATATTCTTCTAAGCAAATGATTGGAGGGTTCCATGCTTCCTGGTCGATTGGATGATGTACTCAAAGCTGCGGCGGATCCTACTCGCCTGCGTCTTCTGAATCTGCTTCGTCTCGGTAGCATCTGCGTATGCGATCTGCAAGCGGTGCTGCGTGTTTCCCAGCCAACGGTTTCACGCCACTTGGCGGCCTTGCGGCATGCCGGGCTGGTCAGAGACGTTCGAAAGGGGATGCGGATCGTTTATTCTCTCACCCCGGCAGTAACCACCGAGGTCGACGCGCTGCACAATCTTCTGGACCGCTGCTGCCCGGAAGACGGCGTGATGCGGGCAGATATCGTGCGGTTCCGGGAGGCCGTTGCCGCCGGCGCTAGCCGGCTGGAGACAGCTGACAACGAGGATTCCGCTCCCGGAGCACAATTGGAGGGAAATCCGGCCTGACATCTGGATCGGGCCCAAGACACAGGTGCCGAACATGCTGGAAGTGACGGTTGACAAGTTTATTTTTCGGGTTCCCGAGTCGCTCCTCTTCAGTGATGCGGGAATCTGGGTGGTTGTGGAAGGCTCACGGGCGCGACTCGGGCTCTCCGATTTTGCCCAGCAAGTAAACGGCGACATCGCCTTCGCGAATGTCGAGCCGGCCGGCACCGAAATCGACGTCGGGGATGAGTTCGGGAGCATTGAAACGGTCAAAGTGAACCTGGGCCTGCCGTCTCCCGTGAAGGGGAAAATCATAGAGGTGAATCCGCTGCTGCAGGAAGCTCCGGAAGCCATCAATCAGGATCCTTACGGCCGCGGATGGATGGTGGTCATGGAACTTCGGGACTGGGAAAAAGACAAAGGGGCACTGCTGGACTCGTCGCACTACCTCGAACGCGTGAAGGAACTGGCCGATGCGGAGTTGAAGAAATGACACGCAAAGCCCTGATCGTACCATGCAGCGGCATCGGCAAGACCTATGGGAGCGTCGCTCGCGAAGGCGCGTACATCGTCACCGAAGATCTCTGTCCGAAAAGCAGCCGACTCGTGCCGCTCGCGCTCGTCGTTCTTGGCGACGAAGAGGTGCAGCAGACCTTGGCCGGATCTCCCGCTATCGCGATCGACGGCTGCAAGCTTGCGTGTGCCGCCAAGGTGGTTGCCGGTGCGGGCGGGACCGTGGCGCATGCCATCCAGGTGCTGGATGTCTATCGCAGGCACCGCGACTTGAAGCCTGCGGGAATTGCGGAACTCAATGAGGCGGGGCAGGAACTCGCGAAGGCCCTGGCCGATGAAGTATCCGGGCTGGTGGATGGAATCGCAGCGGAGGAGACAAATGCCTGAACTGCCCAAGCGAAAGGTCGGCCTCGTGTCATGTTCAGGCGAGGAGATGGCCGAAGGGACGGTCACACGGCTCGCTACTCTGAAGGTCCTGGAGACCTTGCGCCCGGAGGAGACGGTTACGATCTGCCTCCCGCTCTTCCTCGCGGGCGGTGAGGGGGATCGCGCGTTCGCTCGTTTCTACCCGACGATTGCGATCGACGGCTGCGAGAAGCGCTGTGCCGCCCGGGGTACGGAAATGTACAGCTCGAAACCGGCGGCCGGCATCGTGGTGAGCGAGCTTTGTCCTGCCGGCGCAGAAGAACAAGGAACGGCGCGGCGCCTGAACGAGGCAGGCATGAAGGCAGTGAATGCCGTTGCTGAAGAGATTGCCCTGCATGTCGACCGTCTGCTCGGGGCCCCCTGGGACCAAAGCCGCGGCGAATCTGCCGGTGACGATCCGGCAGCTCAGGTAAAAGCGCCGGGCGTCGCCACCTGCTCCTGCGGCTCGGGGATTCCAGTCAAAACCCTAGAGATTGGCGGGCGCCAAGTTGAAGTCCTCGCGTTGCCGCTGATCTTCGACATGTTCCGCCAGGCCGCAAAGCCTGCGGTCGACGAGACGGCGGCGGAGATGATCGAGACAGTGCGTCTCTACAACCGGATCCCCGAGGGCGAAGAGGCTCTGTGGAAGCTGGCGCTCGGCCGCGAATACGCCTCCTACTGCGCGGAGGTCCGTTGATGTCTCGCACGGCCACCTATCACACGACGGTTCAATGGAAGGGAGAACACCTGGGCCGCATACAGATGGGGAACGGACCCGAGATGGACTTCTCCGCTCCGCCCGACGCGCATGGTCATGCGGGAGTTCTCACTCCCGAAGACGCCTTCGTGGCGGCCGTCAACACCTGCGTCATGATGATGTTCATCTGGGCGACGGAACGATTCAAGCTGGACCTCCTGTCCTATGACTGTGGCGCAGAGGGCACCAAGCTGATCGAGCTTGACCGGACGGAGATCTTCACGCAGGTGGCGCTGCGTCCCCGGATCGTCGTGCGCACGAGTGCAACAGAACTGGAAAGCACACGGAAGCGTGTGCAACGGGCGCTGGAAAGCGCCGTGAAATACAGCCTCGTGGCGAATTCGATCAAGTCGGAGATTGTTATCGAGCCCAAAATCGAGGTCATTCTCCAGGTCAGCAAGACCGATCCGGGGACTATGGCGCAGTGAATCCATGGCACTACCTAAGGGGAGGAATCCATGACAGGCAAAACCGTAGGTTTTATCGGAGGCGGGAGGGTAGCGCATATCATCCTGGGAGGGTTGAAGCAGGCCGGTCAAATGCCGGCGAAGGTGGTTGTCAGCGATGTCAGCCTTGACGTTTTGACCCGGCTGCAGGCCAGGTATCCGGGGATCCAGATCGTACACAACGATAACCGGCCGCCGGCTTCGCAAGATCTGGTTTTCGCAGGATTGCACCCGCCGGCTCTGTCGGGCTGTCTGGGCGAAATCAAGGCCTGTCTGAAACCGGGTGCGATCCTGATCTCTCTTGCTCCGAAGCTGTCCGTCGCCAAACTTACCAGCGCGCTGGGCGGCTTCAATCGCATCGTTCGCCTGATTCCCAATGCCCCATCCATTATCGGCGAAGGTTTTAATCCCATCTCTTTTTCCGGAGCCTTGAGCGAGGCGGAAAGAGCGGAGATATCCGCTTTGATGAGCACCCTGGGCAAGTGCCCGGAAGTGGATGAAGGCAAGCTGGAGGCTTATGCCATTCTCACCGCCATGGGCCCCACCTACCTCTGGTTCCAGCTGCACGAGCTGCAGAAGATCGCCGAATCGTTCGGACTGTCACACCAGGAGGCGGAAACAGGCGTATCTGAAATGGTCGCCGGGGCCGGGAAAACCCTGTTCGGATCCGGCCTGGCAGCTGAAGAGGTCATGGATCTGATCCCGGTCAAACCGCTGGGAGAAGAAGAAGGAAACATCAAGGCTGTCTACCACGCAAAGCTCGAGTCCTTGTATGCCAAGCTTAAGAACTGATCCTTCTCGGAGGGTGAAATGGTTTCGATCAAAGTACTGGGTCCGGGATGCAGTAACTGTGTCAAGGTCGCGGACATCACACGTCAGGCGGTCAGCAACCTGGGCGCGGAGGCCGACATCGTGAAGGTCACGGACTTCGCGCAGATCCGCAAATACAACATTCTGGCCACGCCGGGTCTCGTCATCGATGAAAAGGTTGTCTGCGCGGGACGCATCCCGACATCGGCCGAGGTAACCACGTGGCTGACGAACGCGATGGTGGCCAAGGGTTGAGTGCGACGGGACGTCAACCGATCCGAGACATTTCCTGAGGAATGCTCCAATGAAGTCAAAATCCTTTGTCAAAGCAGTACTGCTTGTCTTTGTCTTTGGCAGCCTTGCTTTTCTCGCGGTCAAGGAATCACAACAGTGGACGGCCCCTGATCCCGTTGCAGCAAAGGACCGGCAAACCGCTGCCGGAGCATCCACGCCTGCCGCAACGGCGCCGAAACTGCAAACCAACAAGATCATCGCATACTATTTCCATACAACATACCGGTGCGCCACCTGCCGGCGCATCGAGGCCTACTCCAAGGAGGCAATCGACTTCGGCTTTGCCCGGGAATTGGCGGACGGCAGGCTCGAGTTCCAACTCATCAACGTCGAAAAGCCTGAAAACCAGCATTTCGCCCAGGACTACAAGCTTTTCACCAAATCGCTCGTGCTGGTCCGGATGAAGGATGGTAAGCAAGTGGAGTGGACCAACCTGAGCCGCGTATGGGAACTGACGGGCGAGCACGAGGCGTTTCTGCGCTACGTCCAGCGGGAAATCCGCGCCTACCTGGAGAAGAACTAGTGGATGTTCCCTTTCTTCCAGCGGCAACGGCTGTCTGGCTGGGCATCCTGACTTCGATCAGCCCCTGTCCGCTGGCCACTAATCTCGTGGCGATTTCCTTCCTCAGCCGGGACGTTGGATCCCCAGCCCGGGTTCTGTGGACCGGCCTGCTCTACACCCTCGGTCGAACCCTCACCTATGCGGTCCTGGGATCGCTGCTCGTCGGCAGCGTCCTGTCGATCCCTCAGGTTTCGCTGGCTCTCCAGTACTGGATGAACCGCCTGCTGGGACCGATTCTGGTTCTGGTCGGCATGTTCCTGCTCGACTTGCTCCGGTTCAACTTCTCCACTTCCGTCATGAGCAACTCGTTGCAGGATCGGGCCCAGTCCTGGGGAATGTGGGGAGCGGGACTGCTGGGCATGATTTTCGCCCTCTCTTTCTGCCCGGTATCCGCGGCGCTCTTTTTCGGGAGCCTGATCCCCCTCTCACTCAAAGCTGAATCGCAGATCGCCTTGCCGGCCCTCTATGGAATCGGGACGGGACTGCCGGTGGCGCTGTTTGCGATTGGGCTGGCCGCCGGAGCGCAGACAATCAGCGGCGCCCTTAACAAACTTGGCGAAATCGAACTGTGGGCGCGGCGCGCGACCGGCGCGGTTTTTATAGCCGTCGGCTTCTATTACACCTGCGACCACATTTTCGAGCTGTTCTGACCCAGCATTGACGAGCCTGACACGACTGGCATACACGGGGATCGAGGTTGGGTTCGCTGTTGCTCTCATCGGATCCGCAGCCATCCTGGTTTTCCGCCTTATCCTCGCAGTTACGGAGGCGGCGCCGATTTCCGGAAGGAGCGTTCCGGCTGGAGGAAATTAAGCCTGTCTCGATCGGCTGGGAGGAGGGGTCTTGCAGGTTTCGGCGCAAAGCCTCCAGTCGAAAACCCTGCCGACGATAAGTACCGGCCAAGGTATCCGGGAATCGTCGCGGCGCCGGAAGTGCACCGTTCGCAGTCCGAAATACGGAATCCCGTCGCGCTCCCGGTAATGGTCCACGACCTGCGTGACCTGTGCCCAAGGTCCAACCGCATCGAGCGTGCAATCATGCCGGCAGAGCAAGCCGGTCTTCGGGTCGAAATGGAAGCGCTGCACGGCGGAATGTGTCGGCAAATCGGGCGGAAAGTGCGCCTCGAGCACACCGAAGGCTATTTCCTCCCACTTGATTTCGGGCCGGAGCAACAGGCGGGGGAAGGCAAAGTAGTTCCACATCGCATGTCCCGCGAAGTAGGCCAGATCGAGGCTGTCCCAATAGAAGATCCTTCGCCCGCCGGGGAAGAACTTCCCGGCCTCGCTCCTACTGGCGACTACTTGACCGGAGTGATCCTCCAATCGGGCATCTTTGCCATCCAGGATCCCGATTAAGCCGGTCCGGTCGATGGGATCCAGTCGGGCCCGCGGAGTATGAAGTTCAATTCGAAGTTTCGTGCTCGGGACGGGGCGTCGCATTTTGAGCCACCACGCGAGCCCGGTGACCGAAACCACGGCTTCGATTCGGTCTGCCCTCAGCCAACGTTCGGCACCACCGTAAGCCTCTATCGCGCGCGCGGCCGTCCTGGTGAGGGGGCGAGGCGAGCACTCGGCAGCGCGTAGGTTCATGGCACTTCTCCACGATCACAAGTCTGTTGGGGTACCGGCTGATTCTCGCCCAAATCCGGTGTATTGTCTCCAGTAATCTCCTTGGTCAGCGGTAAAGAAAATCAGTGTGCTGTTCCAGAGCACCCCGGATTGCGCTTGATCCGGGTTCCGGCAGAGGGCAAACTTTGGGGACATTTGATTCAACCTGGAGACGAAGAGATGAAATCAGACGCCGACCGCAGGTCAAGCGCGGGAATCCGTATCGCAGTCGCGTGTGGATTGATGGCGATAATGACTGCGCCTGCACAGGTATCGTATCGGCAGCCTGCAGCGCCCGATTACATCAAACTGTTGGATGACCCCCACCGGATCGATTGCCTGAAGCCGGCCGAGATCATCCGGAAGATCGGGCTCGCACCCGGGAACATCGTCGACGACATCGGATCAGGCTCGGGCCTCTTCACCCGGCCGATGGCGCGCGCCGTGGCCCCGGGCGGAAGGGTCTTCGCCGTCGACAAAGACCTGCTCCGCCACGTTGCGGAGACGGCCGCCCAGGAACACATCTCCAGCCTGTCTGCGGCGAATTCGCATTCTTCAGCATTTTCGACGTCCCGCGGCCCAGGTTTTGGAGAACCATGATTCTGAAATACAGTGCCGGATTGAAGTCCCAGCGAATTTCAGCCACCCTTGATGCTGGGCCGGCTTCATCGTCGTCGGCTCCGATTGGCCGGGCTTTCAGCTGCTCGGAAACCGATTCCGGCCTGGCCATTCGCTGACTGCCCCGAGTTCTCCCCGGGTTTCCTTCATTTCCTCCCCGCTTTCGCTTGCGCTCCCGGATAGAAATGATTATAAGTCGACCGAGCTGGAAATGGACGGGCGGTACCTGCCGCGCAGCTACGAGCTCAAGAGCGACGTCGACGGCCAGAAGGGCGGCATCCGCAGCCAGTTCTCGCCCAACCAGGTGATCTTCGAATACAGCGGCGGCGACCGCTCCCAGCGCAGCGGACTGCTCCTCGGCGACCGCGTGACCGTCCTCGACACCAACGTATTTCACCAGTTCATCTTTCTGACCCGCCAATTCAAATACGGCGGCGGCGCCACTCCCCAGAATTCCGAGGTCGTGATCCCTCAGGAAAAAGAAACCGGGATCCTGAAGATCAGGGAACTCGGCAAAGAGAACATAGTGGTCAAGGGCAAGAAATACAGCACTACGCATCTGCGCGTGGATTCGGACGCCCTCCAGATTCACGTATGGGTCGACGGCAACCGCATTCCCCGCAAAATCGCCGTCCCAGACAAGCAAATCGAAGTGATCCTCGACGCCCCCTGAACGGAGGGCAACAGGCGGAACCGGCAACTGCAGCCACGAATTTCACGAAAAAAGCGCGAATTTCAGAACTCCGGACACGCTCCAATGCAAAGCTGTCCGCATTTTCACCAAACTTCGCATAGTCCGTTCTGTGCGGCCGGCAGCAAGAACAAAATCGGAATCTCGATCCATTCCGCGCCGGCCGCCTTGGAGACAGCTGAGGTTATCTGTCAAGGTCTCCATGGTTCTTAGGCAGCTTATGTTCACCTATCCATCGAAGGCAAGCCTCTGGATCCGCGCATAGCATCGCCGGAGATCAGCATGGTCGCTGACTCCGAAATGAAGCGCATCAACATCGAGTTTTCTTCGAACCTGGCGCGCCTGGTCGGCATGCTGCACGATGATGAGGCTGGTTGCTCTCGCCTGCTCCACCTGGCCCACCAATATCTGCCCATGCCTCGACTGCGCTTCCAACAGCGTTCGGATTCCTTCGAAGCCCTTCAGCTATTAAGCTCTCACGTTTTCTGGAAAAGGGCAGGCGCCGATTTGGTCGATCGCTTCGATCGAGCTCGGCCGATTGTGACCCGGCATTCCTTCAGAATCCTCGCTAACAGCATGGCACTTACGTCATGGCGGAATGGACCGGTCGAGGACTTGCATTGCGGCTGGGCCTCGGGCTATTCCTTGATGTGCCGGCGTGCCACGGATCGACAATCAAGGGAGCTCATGAGCTTCACTTCCGGCCGTCTCGCAGTATTGCTCTCAAGGTTTCGGCCCTGGGCGCAAAGCCCGGGCCCGGCTCCCCCATGGCCCGAGAATATCGCCGGGATCTACATCTCGCCCAGGTTCACCAGCTCAAGCTGGTCCTTAACTGAATCGTGCAGCCCTATAAGGCTTGAACCCCAAGAAGCGACTCCAAAGCCTGCGATCTGAAAGTCCTCGAAAGCCCGCACAATCCCAGGGTCGCGCCCTCCGAGAAACGATCTCGTATTGGATTTCCCAATGGATCCTGCGAGGGATCGACCTACTGCATACGGGCAAATTCCAACCGGCTTTCGGGGATCAACTCCCAGCTGATTCCTGAAGCATTGTGTGTCCGCACGGAAATTCCGGCTCAAATCAGGTGACGGACAGTTAGATAGGTAGCGGCCGGCAGGTCGCGGGAGCCCGATTCATGGCAGCGGTCCATCCATATCCTATCGTCCCTCTCTCGGAGGGAAATCCGACCGGGAATTATTCTTTCCTGATCTCTGAACCGGATCTCGCCGTCTGCGAAAGCGTTGGGACTTATGTCCCCCGCAATCCCGAAGCGACGGTTCTTTACGGTGTTGTTGCCGGCCATTTGGAAACCTTTCTGTCCCGGCAACGGGAGCGCGACCGGGTGGTACCGCGCTTCGTGGAGTTGGAACTGCGCACATTTCTTGATTGCGGCATT
>Ga0315273_10004941_pt1 | contig 16439 bp, 10 predicted proteins | sample YL17G02_0_MG_FD_205753 | JGI IMG/M metagenome (GOLD analysis project Ga0315273, IMG submission 205753) | Sediment microbial communities from Yellowstone Lake, YNP, Wyoming, USA - YL17G02_0 | ecosystem: Environmental > Aquatic > Freshwater > Lake > Sediment | place: USA: Wyoming | collected... | reverse complement strand
CCCACTTCTCGAACCGATCGAGCGCGGCCTGCATCTGGTCGTCGAACGTCTTCCAGACCACCCACATCACCAGGCCGACCTTCTTCTGCCGGGCGTGGGCCGCGATGGCCTCCATGTCCATCTCCGGCACCACCGACAGCAGGTCGCCCAGTTTGTACCAGCCCTCGTCCAGGATGACGTACTCGATCCCGTGCTCCGCCGCGAAGTCGATGTAGTGCTTGTAGGTCTCGGTGTTCACGCCGGCCCTGAACGGCACGCCGAAGAGGTTGTTCGCGTTCCACCAGTCCCACGCCACCTTGCCCGGCCTGATCCAGCTCGTGTCCCCGATTCGGTTCTCCGAGGCCAGCCGGTAGACGATGTCGGTATCGAGCAGCGTCGTGTCGCGCTCGGCGACGACGAGCACACGCCACGGGTAGTCGCGCGTGCCGCGCGTCTTCGCCATGTACTCCGCCCGCTCCGTCACGTTCTCGGTCCGGTCGCGCGCCATCGCCACCTTCGCCGGGTAGTACGGAAACAGCCCCATGAGGCTGTTGGCGTCGGGGCCGGAGGTGAGGTCCATGCCGGGATAGTCGAAGAGGTCCGCCTCGGTGATCGCGACCTTCGGGCCGTCGGCGATCTCGACGATGGCGGGCAGCGACGAGAAGCGCTTGGCCACCTGGCTGATGCGGATCCGCTTGTAGGAGCGCTCCTGGTGCGAAATGAAGCTGGTTTCCTCCGGGAAGTAGAGCGAGTGATCGTCGGCGAACCTGAACGTCGCCTCTTCGGCCCGCACCTCCACGTCGCCGGCCAGCTTTGTCACGAACCGGTACGCCACCCCATCGTCGTAGGCGCGAACGAGGAGCGAGTAGCCGCCGGCGAAATCGATGCGGCGCTCGTTGAAACAATCGCGCACCTCGGCGCGCTTGACGCGGACGACGGGGCGCAGCACCTGGTCCACGCTGCGGGTGGTGGTGGTGATGACGGAGGGGGATGCGCCGAGGACGCGGGCACCGTCGAGCGTGAGGCTGAGGCGGGACGGCAGCAGCAATGGTCGTCCGCCGAGCGTGACCGCCCAGGTGAGGTCGCCGGCGACGCCGATGGTCACGACGATCGCGCCGCGTGGAGCGGTGACCGACAGGGGAGTGGCTGCCGCCGGTTGTGCCGCGGCCGGAGACGCCGCACAGGCGGCGAGAACGGTCAGGACCAGTCCAATCCACGACACGCGCGGTCTCGTTCTCATGGTTCCTCCCGGGCGCAGCATGGCGAGCGAAGCGTTGCCTCAACCTGCCCAGTACAACAGCGGTTCACCGTCTTCGCTGGCCACTTGTCAGCTGGCCCCGCGAAACGCGGGGCGACGACATCTTCCATGGCCACCATCAGTCGGGTGGTGAGCCCCGAAGGGGCCTAAGACAGATTCCAGGGCGGTCGCGTGAAAACTCGCTTCAACTGTCACGACTCCGGCCCTGGAAGATGTCTAGTATCCTCGGCGCGCGGCGGCCGTTCAACCCCGTTGTGCACCCCGTTGTGTGCCAATCGTGCGACGGCCCGCCGGCCGCGCGAGGCCGGCCGCTGCATGTCCGTCGGGTTCCCGCCGATAACTGGAGCGGCAGGAGTCTGCATGGCCGATCACATTTCTACCGACCACACGTGGCTGTGTCCAGTCTGCAGCCGCCAGGTTCCGCGGAAGTACGACTCCTGCCGATGCGGGCACGTGCGGCAGCAGGCGGCGCCGCCGGCCCAAGCCCAGGCTGGCGCCGGCGCTCCAAGGGCGCCGGGGGCACCCCTGCTCGTCCTGCTGGCGGTCCTCGCCACGCTCCTGGCGTTGGCGTGGTACAGGAGCGCGGGTCAGCAAGCCGGCGACACCCGCCCGGCCGCGACGCCGGCGCAGCCCGCGGTACCCGCGACGGGAACCGCGGCGGCCGACACGCCGGCCACGCCGGCGCCCGCGGGGACGCCGGCCGCGGCGCCCGCCGGGGAGACGGCGCCGTCGCTCGAGGATCTCATCAGCCGCGCAACGCCGGCCGTGGTGCGGGTGGAAGCGGGGAACACGACAGGCAGCGGCTTCTTCGTCGCCGCCGATACCGTGCTGACCAACGTGCACGTCATCGCCAACGCGGCCTGGGTGACGGTGCGCCGCGCCAATGGCACCACGTCGTCGGCGCGGGTGTCGTCGACGTCTCCGGAGATCGACATCGCCGTGTTGAGAGTGGCAAGCCCCGAACCGGCGCAGGCCACGCTGCCGCTGGGCGCCGTCTCGCGCGTGCGGGCGGGCCAGGAAGTGATCGCGATGGGCTCGCCGCTGGGCGTGCTGCAGAACACGGTGACGCGCGGCATTGTGAGCGCCGTGCGCACGGCGGGCGGCGTGACGCTGGTGCAGACCGACGCGGCGATCAACCCCGGCAACAGCGGCGGGCCGCTGCTGAACCGCGAGGGAGAAGTGATCGGCATCACGACGCTGAGCGTGCCCGCGCGCCAGGGCCTGTCGTTCGCCGTCGCCGTCGATCACGCGCAGGCGCTGCTGCAGGGCCGGCGCCCCCTGGCGGACGTGGGGGGCACGCCGCAGAGCGGCCTGAACCAGGTGATGAGCGCCAGGCCGGGCGTGTCGGAGACCGACGCGGCGCGCGAGCAGGCGACGCAGGCCTATGAGCAGGCGGTGACCGCGCTCGCCCGGCGCGCCGATGCGCTCGACGATCACTGGCGCCGCTTCACGGCCGCCTGTTACGAGGGCCGGATCGTCGGGGCCTTCGACCGGGACTGGTTCGCGATGTACGAGCCGCGGGCGATGCAGGGCGCGGTGAGGCCGGGCTGCGACTACGCGTTTCGCGACGCGCGACAGGTGGCCGACGCCATCCGCGCGGAACTGGCCGCGATCGAGGAGCAGGCCCGGCGGGCGGACGTGCTTCCTGGCGTCCGTCGCGAGATCCTGCGCCGTCTGCGCCTCGACTACGCCGGCTGGACCCGCTGAAAAAGGGGTCGGGAGTAATTAGGCCAATTACGTTTTTGTAACACGAAAATGTAATCGACCTTAATTACTCCCGACCCCATTCGACGTGGAACGCCTTCAGCCGTTCGACGACCTGCTGGATCTTGGCCGTCGGCGGCAGGATTGTCGTCCGGAAGTGCGCGGTGCCCGGGACCTGCCCGAAGCCCGTGCCGGGCACCACGCAGATGCCGGTCTGCTCGAGGATCGCCATGCAGTACTCCTCGTCGGTGCGGCCCGGCGGCAGCGTGATCCGGGGGAACGCGTACATCGCGCCAGCCACCACGTTGCTCTTGATGCCGGGGATCTTGTTCAGGCCCTCCGCCAGCAGCACCGCGCGCGCCCGCAACTCGCCCAGGATGCCGTCGCGTTCCTGCACGTACCGCTCGTGCGACGGCTCGCCGGGCCGAGGCGGCCGCACCATGCAGTACGTCGCCACCTGCCCCGTGAGGTTCGCGCACAGTGACACCGATTGCAGCTTGGTGATCTGCGCCACGACCTCCGCCGGGATGTTGCGCAGTTCCATGTAGCCGCCGCGCTGTCCGCACTCGCCGAGGAACCCCTTCGACACCGAGTGGAAGCTGAACAGGCTGACGTCGGTCTCGCCCAGCTCGGCCATCACCCGGGCGAGCGACAGGAACCGCGCGCCCTGCAGGTACACGTTCTCCTGGTAGACCTCGTCGGCGAGGATCGCCAGGCGGTGCGTCCGCGCGAAGTCGATGATCATCGCGATGTTGTCGCGATCGAACACCGAGCCCGTCGGGTTGCCGGGGTTCAACACGCAGATCGCCTTCGCCCTGACGCCGCTGCTGGCAGCCTTCTCCAGGCTCTCCTCGAGCCTGTCGCGGCTCAGTTTCCAGTCGTGGCCCTCGTCCAGGTAATAGCCGACCTGCCTGCCCTCGTAGAGCGTGATCGTGGCGCTGTAGAGCGGGTACTGCGGGATCGGGATCAGGATCCCGTCCATCGGCGCGCTGATCAGGATGCGCAGCGCCGTCTGCACGCCCTTCGACGCGCCATCCGTGAGGTAGATCGCCTCGGGGTCCGTGTCGATGCCGTCGCGCTCGCGGATGAAGGCGGCCACCGCTTCACGGATGAAGCGCACGCCCTTGCTCTCCGAGTAGGCGCCCATGCCGTGCCGAGTCCCCGCGAGGATCTTCCCGGCGGTCTCGATCACGTCGGGCGGAAACAGGCTGGCCGCCTGGTGCCTGAGATCGGGGTACTGGCAGAGCGCCAGCACCTGGCGCACGTAGGTGAGCGGCTTCTGCTCGAGCGCCTGCGGGTTCCCGATGTTGCAGTAGATGATGTCCCGCCCCTGCCGCTCCAGTTCCTGGGCCCGGGCCACGATGGGGCCTCGCACGGCGTACTCGGTCTCGAGCACCGCCCGGCCCAGGTCCTTGAGTTGAATCGTCATGTCCCGTCCTTTCGGGTGGGCGGAATTCAACGCGCCTACTTGCCGAGCAGCCACACGGCGACGATCGCCATCGCGATCCCGACGACCTTCGCCGTGGTCAGCCCCTGCCCGCCGAACGCGATGTTCCACCCGGCGGTCACGCTGACGACGGTGAGGTTCAGGATCAGGATCCGGGTGCCGACGACACCAGGCGGCGCGTGGAGGAGCGGCGGCAGGCAGATCATGCCGACACCGTTGAGGCACGCCGCGCCGAGCCCGATCACGAGCGCGGACGCGTGGTCGTGCCCCGCGATGAAGAACGGCTCGGGCCGGAACCACAGGAACCACGGAGCCGTGACGAGCAACGTACCGGCAATCAGCATCATCGCGACGCCGCCCGATCGGAGGCCGCTGACGCTCATGATGAGCGACCAGAGCCCGAACGCGGCGCCCGCGCCAATGGCAAGGAGCGTGGTATTCATGGTCCGTCCGGCACAGTAGCCTCTGAGCGGGCGTGGCGTCAAGATGCGCGGGCAAATCGGCCGGCCGTCAACGGCCGGCGTCGAGCGTGGCGACGTCGTGGCGGGTGAAGATCGCGTCGGCGGTCAACAGGGTGAGCGATTGGGCCCTCGCCTGGACGACGAGCATCCGATCGAACGGATCCGCATGGTGCCGGGCAAGCCTGCGGACGGCGAGCGCGTGGTCCACCGTCACCGGCAGGGTGTGGAACTGGCTACGCTCCAGTTCGCGCGGCAGGCAGACATCGGGCGGCTCGTCGAACTGAAGCCGCCCGAGTGCCGACTTGATGGCGATCTCACAGGCCGACGCCGCGCTGACCCAGACGGTGGATCGCGGGCCGGCGATCGCCGCGCGGGCCTTTCGTCACCTCACGTCGTCACCCGACGCGACACCTCGGCCGTCCGAAATGGGGTCGGGAGTAATTAGCTCGGATCACCATTCTGCATGACGGTTTTGTAGTCAGGATCGTTGACACAGGCCAACCGGAACCGACAATGGACAGGTGCAGACGAGCCGGCAAGCGAGGCCGGCCGGGTTCGTCAACGGAAAGTCGGCGAGAGCCCGAGGTGGCGATGGTGACTCGAGTCGGGGGCGACGGCGGTTGGTCAAGGCGAGCAGTTGCGTGCCTGCTGCCGCTGCTCCTGCTGCCGACGCAGGCATCGGCCGAGTGCGCCAGCGTCGGCTCGCCCTGCTACGAGTACAAGCTGCACCCGGTCGTCTTCCAAGGACTCGTCGTGCGCATGTCACCGGTTGACAGCCGCCAGCCCGAAGGCGCGTGGACGCCGCAGATCGTCACGTTGAAGGTCGAGCGCGCGTGGAAGGGGCTCGGCACGGTCGCCAGCGTCGATCTCTACCAGGGCACGACCCTCGACCTCGACTATGCCTTCACGGTCGGCGAACGCTACCTGATCCACGCGTGGCCGAGCGGGCCGGGAGGACAGCTTCGCGCGGAAGGGTGCGGTCGTACGAGGCCGTTGAGCCACGCAACAGCGGCGCTGGAATTCCTCGAAACCCTGTCGAGGCCGGGCACGGGCGGTTGGATCCACGGATCAGTCGAGTTGGTCGATCGGGACGGTCCCGAGATGGCTGTGAAGCCGTTTGGCCAGATCACGATCGTGCTGACCGGTCGCGGTGTGCGTCGCGAGACGAGGACGGACGAGCGAGGCCGCTGGAGTTTCGACGGACTGGGACCAGGCAGCTACAAAGTGACGGCCCTGATGCCGGAGGGGTTCAGGGTGGATTGGGGAGGGTTCTTCTACCTGCCGCCCGACAGGCGTTCGGTTACGGCCGGTCCTCCGTCAACGGCGACGCTCACGATTGACCGTCAACCCGATTGCGCCGACACCGTGTTCTGGTGCAGGCGGTCGGGTGATCGCTGATTCGCCGGAAAGACCGACGTCGGCCAGGCGCTCCAATCCATCGCCAGTGGCCGATCGCCTCGCGCCTCCACTACAATCCCCTCCATGATGCTCACCCGTCTGCGGTGGCTGCGGCGCCTCGGCGCGATCCTGTGGCTGTGCGCGCCGGCCTCTCTCGGCTGGCACGCCGTCGAACCCGTTCGCGGCCAGGATCGCCCGCCTTCGCCGCCTGCGCCGTGGGTCCAGGGTCTTCAGGCGGGGTCCCCAGCGCGGCAGCCGCGCTGGGGTGCCCAGACTCGCGCCATCCCGTTCGACGCCGACTGGCGCTTCAGCCGCGGGGACTTTGCCAACGCCGCGCTGCCGGCGTTCGACGACAAGACGTGGCGGCGGGTGGAACTGCCGCACGATTGGAGCGCCGAAGGACCGTTCGATGCTGGCCTGGGCAGCGGCAATGGCTACGCGCCGGCGGGTGTCGCCTGGTACCGGAAGCACTTCATCCTGCCGCGCGAACTGGCCGCGATGGACGGCGCGATTGAGTTCGACGGCGTCTACGACCACGCCGAGGTGTGGGTCAACGGGCAGTTCGTGGGCGGCCGGCCGTACGGCTACTCGAGCTTCGAGTGTCCATTGGCGCCCTACGTGAAGTTCGGCGGAGCGGACAACGTTGTGGCCGTCCGCGTGGACCACTCGCGGTTCGCCGATTCGCGGTGGTACACGGGATCCGGGATCTACCGGCACGTGCGGTTGCGGCTCACCAACGCGCTCCACATCGCGCACTGGGGTACGTTCGTGACGACTCCGGCGGTGAGCGTCGCGTCTGCGACGGTGAGGGTCGCTACGAACCTCGAGAACCGCTCGCCCCTCCCGCGCACCTTCGTGCTCGAATCCGACGTGTTGGATGGTGAGGCCGTGGTGGCGAGCGCCACGACGTCCCAGAGCCTGGAGCCGGGCGACGATGAGCAGCTCGTCCAGCAGGTCACCGTCCCACGTCCCGGACGCTGGTCGCCCGACTCGCCGGTGCTCTACGTGCTCCGGCAGCGGGTGCGCGAGGGTGCCGAGGTGATTGACGAGGCCCGCACGCCGTTTGGCATCCGCACCATCCGGTTCGATCCCGACCGCGGGTTCTTTCTCAACGACACGCCGGTGAAGCTCAAGGGCGTCTGCGTGCATCACGATGCCGGCAGCCTCGGGGCGGCGGTGCCGGAGGCGGTCTGGGAACGGCGGCTACGCGCCCTGAAGGCGCTGGGCGTCAACGCGATCCGCACCAGTCACAACCCGCCCGCGCCCGGGTTCCTGGACCTGTGCGACCATCTGGGCCTGCTCGTAAAAGACGAAGCGTTCGACGAGTTCACGCCGCCCAAGAACAAGTGGGTGAGCGGCCGGAACGTCGGCGTGCCGAGCCGGTTCGGCTACGGCGAGATTTTTGCCGAGTGGTCGGTCACCGACATCTCCGACATGGTCCGCCGCGACCGCAACCATCCGTCCATCGTCATGTGGAGCATCGGCAACGAGATCGACTATCCCAACGATCCGTTCACGCACGAAGTGCTCGGCAAGTCGTACCGCGCCGGGAATCCTGCGGCGCAGAACCTCGTGAGGTGGGCGCGACCGCTCGTGGATGCCGTCAGGAAGCTCGATCGCACGCGGCCCATCACCGCCGGGCTCGCCAGCCTGGTGATGTCGGATGAGGTGGGCCTTCCTGGCCTGCTCGACGTCGTCGGCTACAACTACCAGGAATCGCGCTACGCCGAGGACCACGCCCGGTATCCGCGCCGCGTGATCTTCGGCAGCGAGAACGGGCACCAATTCAGCAACTGGACGGTCGTGCGCGACAATCCGTACGTCGCCGGGCAGTTCCTCTGGACCGGGATCGACTACCTCGGCGAAGCCGGCGTGTTCCCGAACCGGGCTAACGGAGCCGGGCTGCTCGACCTGTGCGCGTTCAAGAAACCTGCGGCGTGGTTCAGGCAGAGCCTGTGGAGCGACACGCCGATGGTGTACCTGTCCGCTTCGGCAGCGGGTGCCGCGCGGGGGCGCGGCGCGAGGGTCGAGGAACACTGGAACTGGAAAGCGGATTCGACCGTTACCGTTTCCTGCTACACGAACTGCCAGGAGGTGGCGCTGACGCTCAACGACAAGCCCGTCGGCACGAAGCGCGCATCAGACGCAATTGACGGCGTGCTGACGTGGGACGTGCCGTACTCGCCTGGAGTGCTGAAGGCCGTTGGCAGGATTGACGGGAAGGTGGTTGCGGAGTTCACGCTGACAACCGCCGGGCAGCCGGCCCGCATCGACCTGCTGCCCGACGTGACGCGCATCGGGCCCGACGGCATCTGCCACGTCGAGTTCCGGATCGTGGATGCGCGCGGCGTGCGCGTACCGGACGCGGACGCGTTGGTCACCTTCGCCCTCGTGGGGCCTGCGCGCGCGCTCGGCATCGGCAACGCGAACCTGAGCAGCATCGAAGACGACAAGGACCTCGCGCACTTGGCCTACCAGGGACGCGGCCTGGTGATCCTCCAGGCCACCAGTACGGCGGGCCCCATCACGCTGCGCGCCTCGGCCCCCGGCCTCGAGGCTGCGGTGGTGACGATGGCGAGATGACGCCCGGCCGTGCCTTCGCCTCGAAGTGCAACGCGACGGCATGGTGTGTCCCGTAGCGAGCCATTGCCCGCCTTCGTTCCGCTGTTTCCGCGGGAACTACGGCGAGGCCTCGCCGTAGCGCGGTTGGCGACAGGACCGCGCGGAGGCGGGGAGGTCCGCCGACCTGCCTTCGCGCGGCCGCAACGCGGGTTTGCGCTACGGCTGGCAGGCTTGGCTCGCGAGGGATACACCGTGCCGCCGCGCCGTGTTCGAGAGTCCCAACTCCGTACAAGCCCCGAAGCCTACCTCAACGCCTCGTTCCCTCCGAACTCCCGGTACGGCGACATCTCGTCCAGCGTCTCCTGGTCGCCCGGGCTCAGTTCGTTGCGGATGAACCGGCTGACCAGCGCGCCAACGCCCGGGCCCAGCATGTAGCCCTGCCCGCACATGCCGACGGCGTGCGCGTAGCCTTCGAGCTTGCGCAACCAGCCGACGATCGGCGAGCCGTCCGGCGTCATCGCGTAGAGGCCGCGCCACGTGCGCCACACCTTGATGTTCGCCAGCTTGGGCGCCAGGTCCACCATCCGCCGCGCGATCTTCGGGAGGTACGACGACGTCTCGCGGCGGTCGGTGGCGATGATCCGCGGATCCGGCGTGATGCGGAAGACCACCGCGCCGGGCTTGTGCTGGTAGAAGTAGTAGTTCTTCGAGCCCGGGGCCGGGCGGATGTCCACCAGCATCGGGCCCAGGAACGAGGCCACCGGTTCGGTGACGCCGCCCTCGTGGCTGTCGGGCACCACCGGCACGTCCAGTCCGCCCATCTGTGCCAGCGACCGCGCCCACGGGCCGCCCGCGTTCACCACCGTCGGCGTCGCGTAGCCGCCCTTGTCGGTGCGCACGCCCACCACCTCGCCGCGGCGGCGGATGATGCTGGTGACGCGCTCGTTGAACCGGAACTGCACGCCGAGTGCCTTTGCCCGCAGGTAGAACGCGTGCGACGACATCATCGGCGAGGCCGATCCGTCCTCGGGCGAGAACGTGTCGCCGCGAAGCCCCTCCCGATTGAGATCGGGCGGCACCTGCAGCAGGTCGTCGCGGTCCAGCCACCGGATGGCGTGGTGCGGGCAGACCGACGTGCAGGGGTTGCACGGGATCTCCTGCGAGCAGAGGATGACCGGGAAGCAGCCGTGCTCGTCCTCGGGGATGTCCTCCGTGATGGCGGCGCCCGGCCGCGACTTCAGCACCTTGGTCGTGCGGTGCCACTCCGGCGGGACCTCGCCCACGTCGCGCCCGAGCCGCCGCGCGACCTCGAGGCCGCGGATGCGGCCGGTGAACATCGCCGCCAACGCCTCGGCGATCTCCTCGGCGTCGCCGGCCCCGTGCACCGGCAGGCCGAGTTCCTTCGCCTTGCGCAGGAACTCGTCGCACGGGTCCAGGCCCACGGCGATGAGGATCGTGTCACCGGCGAACGTCTTCTCGGTGCCGGCGATCGGCTGCCAGTTGCCGTCGATCGCCGCGACGGTCACCGACTCGTCGGTCTCGATGGGCCGCATCTGGAAGCTGTTCTCGACCGGGGAAAGCGCCGGGTTGCCGTTGAGCGGTTCGACGCGCATCCCCGGGCGCGCGGGGACCATGCAGGACTTGACCGGCGGGCCGTCGGCCACGACGCTGCACTGCGCGCACTGGCCGTTGGCGCAGAAGATCCCCTGGGACGCGCCGTCCTTGTGATGATGGCCGAAGATACGGATCCCGTGGGCGAAGATGGCGGAGGGAATCGTCGGTCGTTGGTCGCCACGCTCCGGTAGGGCAAGGCTTTCCGCCTTCGCGCGGCTTTGTGCGCCGGACCGCGCTACGGCGAGACCTCGCCGTAGTTCCCCTCAGACGCTCTGGGGAACGGAGGCGGGCAGCCTTGCCGAACAAGCCTCAAAGCCCAAGGCCCCAGGCCTGAAGCCTCCTAAAGCCTTTCCAGCAGCACCACCGCGGGCACCAGGGGGTAGTCACGCCGGTCGCCGGGGTAGAACACGCGTTCGAGGAACAGGCCGGAGGCCGGAGCGGTCAGGCGCGCCGGGAGGCGCGAGGCCTGCTGCAGCAGTCTGGTGACGTCGCTTGGCCGCATCTGGTCGCGGCCCACCTCCACCAGGACGCCGACCATCCGCCGCACCATCTTCCACAGGAAGTGCGACCCCTCGATGCGTACCAGCAGGAGATCGTCCGCCTCCTCCAACTGCACGCGGTCGAGTTGCACCAGCGTGGATGCCTCGTCAGGGTCGGCGTCGGTGAACGACTGGAAGTCGCGCATGCCGGCGAACGGCGCCGCGGCGTCGCGCATGGCAGCGAGGTTCAGAGGTTCCCTGACCCACCACACGTAGGGCTTGGCAAACGCGGTGCGTCGCAGGGCGATCTGGTAGACGTAGCTCCGGGCCACCGCGTCGTGCCGCGCGTGGAACCGGTGCGGCACCTTCACCGCCGCCAGGATGTTGATGTCGGCAGGCAGTTCCGCGTTGATGCGGGCGACGAGGTCGTCCGGCGCGAGCGAGGTCTGCAGATCGAGGTGCGCCACCTGGCCAAGCGCGTGCACGCCGGCGTCGGTGCGGCCCGAGCCGTACAGCTCGAAATCCTTCCGGCCCGACACCTTGTGGATCGCGGCCTCGATGTCGCCCTGCACCGTCCGGGCGTTCTTCTGGATCTGCCAGCCGCTGTAACGGGTGCCGGCGTACTCCATGAGGAGTTTGAGGCGCATGTCGGTCGGCTATCGGTTGAACGTATGGTCTGTCGAGTGCGGGATGTCGGATGTCGAATGTCGGCGTAGCGGCGTGTGCCAGCGGCGGCGGCCAACGTCGCGATGCACGGCAAGTGTGAACTCCTCTTTCATCGTATCTGGACTCTGTGCAACACGCACGGAATCCTCCCGGTGCTCGCCCTGCAATCCGGCACGCCCCGGGATCCGGTCGTCCAGTACGCCTGCCGCATCGGCTTTCCGGTAGGTCCCGGTCGGCCGCTTCGACCTGGTGACAACCGGCCTGCTGCTGCTCACGAACGACAGCCGGTTTGCAGACTGGGTGACCGATCCGAAGCACGAGGTGCCGCGGACAAACGTGGGCACGGCCCGGGGCGAAGTGAGCGACGCGTCGGCGGAGCGCGCTGTTCCTGGCCATGGGCGTTGTCAGCGGTCTGGTCGGAGGGATGGGGCCCAGCCGGATTGCCCGGACGTTCGTCGACGGCGCCACCTCCGTGACGGCTGGCGCCATGGTGCTGGGCGTGGCGCGGGCCATCCTCGTGGTGCTGGGACAGGGCAACGTCCTGCACACGATCGTGCACGGACTACCAGCGAAGCGTTGCCTCAAACCGCCCAGCACGACCGCGGTTCACCCCGCTTCGCTGGGAGCCTTGTTGGCTGGCCCCGCGAAGCGCGGGGCGACGACATCTTCCATGGCCCACCGTCGGAAGCCCCGAAGGGGCCTAAGACAGATTCCAGGGCGGTGCGTGAAAACTCGCTTCAATCCTCACGACTGCGGCCCTGGAAGATGTCTACGGCCTGTCCCCTCACGGCGTTCGCTGCACTAGTGGTGCCTGATCGCCAAGTTCTTCAGGACGAGGGCCGCCATGGAGGGACTCTCGATCATGCGCCGCCGGAGGTAGGCGATGGCGTCGTCCCAGTCGCTGGCGAAGGGAACGTAGAGGCGCACCGTCTCCCCCGCGGAGCGCAGTTCCTGGATAAGGTTGTCCCTGGGCACCCCCAGGAGCATCTGGAACTCGTAGCGGTCCCTGGGGATCCCCTTGTCCCTGAATGCCTGCCAGGCCTTGCGGATGTACTCCGTGTCGTGGGTCGCGAAGCAGACGTAGTGGCCCCGCTCCAGGAGGATGAGGGACTGGCGGAGGAGGGCTTCCTTCATGTCCCGCTTCCTGGTCATGGCCAGGGCGGCGGGGACATTGTAGATGCCGATGACCGTGCGGATATTGGCGTTCAGGCCGTCGAAGGCGTCCAGGTCTTTATCGGTCCGGTAGAGGCGCGATTGGATGACCGTGCCGAGGATGGGGTACTTGGGTTTCAACTCCGAGTAGAGACCGATGGTGAAATCGGTGATGTCGGTGTCCTCCATGTCCACGGTGAGACCCCGGCCCGCGGCCTGGCACGCCGCGGCCATCTCCTCGATGTTCCGGCGGCACAGGTCGGGGCTGACGTAGTAGCCCCACTGGCCGGGTTTGATGGAGATGGTGCAGTAGGACCGGCTTTTCACCGCCTCCACGGCGTGGAGATAAGCGTCCACCGCTTGGCGCACCTTGATTTCGGTCTTTTCGGCCTCTCCCAGTATGTCCAGCGTGGTCTGGATGCCCCTGTCCTGATAGAGGCGGTCCGCCACGGCGAGGGCCTTCTCCAACGAGTCTCCCGCCACGTAGGGTGCGGCGAAGACGCGAACGAGGCGGCCGGGGATCATGTTTGCGACGGACTTTTTCACGGCATAGAAGGACATGTCGGTCTCCACGGGGATTTGCCCGGAACTCGCGCGCCGAGACGGGAGTATACCACCCGCACGGCGCACCCCCCGACGACGCCGGGCGGGCTGCGGGCGATCGCGCAAACCGTGATGGCACGGGCAGCCAGCCTCCGAAGCAGGGGCCAGGTCGAGCTCACGGACTTCAGAACGCTCGTGGCCACGTGGAGGCAGCAGTTCAGCAGCCAGGCCTGCGTCTACACGGTGAAGACCGGGATGGAACTCAGGTAGGCGCCGGATCATTCAAGCTGGTGTTCGCCGATCCGGACGCGAGCGCCTACAACAAGGCGGCGGCGGCGAGAGAACTCGCGACGGTCGAAAGGCGGGCGACGACAGCGCGGTGGTCGAATACCTCGTCGTTTCGGTTCTGACCGGCGCGCAGCCCGACGTGCACAAGGAGCTCGAGGACGTCTACAAGAAGACCCACAACGGTTCGCCCGACGGCCTCGGCGCGATGCTCAACGAGCGATACAGGAAGGGACTGCCGCACATCGAGGCGAAGCCGTTCGAGCGCACGCGCACGAAGGATTCGCGGGTAGTCCTTGCCGAGCTGTTCACGGGTGCCGCATGCCCGCCCTGCGTGGGTGTTGACCTGGCGTGCGACGCGGTGCTCGAGCGCTGCAAGCCGCAGGACGTCGCGCTGCTCGTCTATCACCAGCACATTCCCGGCCCCGACCCGATGGCGCTTCCGCAGACAGACAAGCGGCGGAAGTCCTGCGACGTGAACGGTGTGCCGACCTACTACCTTGATGGTGCGACAAAGGGTCCAGGAGGCGCCGGCGCAGACCAGGCCGCGCGCTACTTCACGACGCTGACGTTGGCGATCGAACGGGCGATGGGGGAGAAGCCGGCGGCGCAGGTGGATCTGAAGGCAACGATGACGGGATCGACGATCAAGGTGCAGGCGGCGGCAAGCAGGATCACCAGCAAGTCGCCGAAGCTGAAACTGCAGGTCGTGCTGGTTGAAGAGCAGATCCGCCACAGCGGTCCGAACGGTGTGCGGTTCCACTCGATGGTGGTCAGGAGGATCGCTGGTCCCGACGGCGAAGGCTTCGCCGTGCCGCTGGCCAAGGGCGCGAAGGTCGGGCACGCGTTCGACCTGGCGAAGATCGTCGCGGAGAACAGGACGTCGATCGACGAGTTCCTGTCGAAGCCCTTCAGCAAGAGCAGCGACGTCAAGCCGTCGTTTACTGATGGGCGGAGAGACGACATCGACCCGAAACGCCTGGCCGTCGTCGCGTTCCTGCAGGACGAGGATCCGGTCCAGGGGGCAGCGGCACGGCCCGGTTTCGGCGTGCCGCTTCGTCGCGTGCTGCAGACGGCGTACGTGAAAGTGCAGCCGGCCGGCAAGACCACGAACTAGCAGGCGGTTCGTCCCGCCTGGTCCGTATCCAGCGCGCGCGGTCGCTCGGAGAGCGCCCGGGGGGCCGCCGTGTCTACGAAGATCTTCGTTGACAAGTACGAAAGCCGTCGTATAATCGCCCTATGGCACCACGAACGCCCAAGCCGACCGACGCCGAACTGGCCATCCTCAGCGTCCTCTGGGAACTGGGGCCCAGCACCGTCCGTCAAATCCTGCAGGTCCTCGACCGCTTGCGCCCGACCGGCTACACCACCGTGCTCAAGCTCCTCCAGATCATGACCGACAAGGGGCTGGTACGGCGCGACGAGACCGAGCGCAGCCACGTCTACCGCGCCAGGTTCAGCGAGGACCAGACCCAGCGGCAGCTCGTCGGCGACCTGCTCGATCGCGCCTTCGCCGGCTCGTCGGCCCGCCTCGTCGTGCAGGCCTTGACCTCCCGGAAGGCGTCAGCGGGCGAACGGGCGGAGATCCGCCGGCTGCTCGACGAGTGGGAGAAGGAAGGAGCGCCCGAATGAACCCCACGGAACTGGTCCGCCAGGTCTTCGGCGACGCCGTCGTACCGGCGCTCGGCCGCACGCTCTTGCACTCACTGTGGCAGGTTACGCTGGTGGCCGGCGCCACGGCCCTCGCGCTGGCCGCGCTTCGCCGCGCGACGTCGAACCTGCGCTACCTGGCCGCCTGCGCAGGGCTTGCGCTGGCCATCGCCGTCCCGACCCTCACCTTCCTTACGCTGCTCCGGTCAGGCGCGGCGGCCGTCGAGCCTTCAGCCGCGGTGCAGGTACAGGCGGGAGCGCGGACCTCCAGGTCCGCGACGCCGGACGTGCCGGTGAAGGCCCTTGGCGCCGACACTTCGTTGTCGGCCCCATCGTCCGACGCAGAGCGTCCGGCGCGGCTCGACGTGGCCTTGCCGTGGCTCGTGGCCGCATGGGCGCTTGGCGTGCTGCTGCTGTCGCTGCGCATGCTCGGCGGCTGGTGGACGGCCGGGCGGCTTCCGAGGCGGGGCGCCACCGAACCGGACGACGAGTGGCAGCGCCTCTTCACGCGCGCGTGCGAGCGGATGGCCGTGACGCAGCCGGTACGCCTGCTCCGCTCTGCGGTGGTGTCGGTCCCCACCGTCGTCGGCTGGCTGCGGCCAGTCGTGCTGTTTCCGGTCGGCGCCCTCTGCGGCCTGACGCCGCGGCAGCTCGAAGCCATCCTGGCGCACGAACTGGCGCACGTGCGCCGCTACGACTACGCGGTCAACCTGGTGCAGACCGCGGTCGAGACGGTGCTCTTCTATCACCCGGGCGCCTGGTGGATGTCCCGGGCCGTCAGGATCGAGCGCGAACACTGCTGCGACGACGCGGCGGTGGCGGCGCTGGGCGACGCGCTGGGTTACGCGCGGGCGCTGGCCGTGCTGGAAGAAAGACGGTTTTCGGCCGGGAGGCTGGTGACGGCCGCAACAGGAGGTTCGCTCGTGGCTCGCATCGAACGGCTCCGTCGCGCAGCGGCGGCCCGCGGCTCTCGCGCGGGCATGGCGCTGCCGCTCGTGGTGGTGGTGACCCTGCTTGCGCTCGTCGCGTTGTCCGGGAGTGCGGTTCGGGCGGCCTACGCGCCGCGACAGGACCAGGCGGCGCTGGCGACGCCCGCCGCTCCGCAGGCCGAACGGACGATCGTTCGCGACTCTGGTAACTGGTTCAGGGAGGTGTGGTCGGCAGCCCGTCGAAGGGTGCGCCAGTTCCGTGCCCCGGGTCTGAAGCCCCGGGGCCCACATACGGCGTTCGCTCCGGCGCCG
>Ga0315273_10004940_pt1 | contig 16439 bp, 12 predicted proteins | sample YL17G02_0_MG_FD_205753 | JGI IMG/M metagenome (GOLD analysis project Ga0315273, IMG submission 205753) | Sediment microbial communities from Yellowstone Lake, YNP, Wyoming, USA - YL17G02_0 | ecosystem: Environmental > Aquatic > Freshwater > Lake > Sediment | place: USA: Wyoming | collected... | reverse complement strand
TCCCGCCGGTTGGCTCAAGGGCGACGAAGACGCAGAGCCGATTCCCCTGTGGATCAAACCCGACCGGAAGCTCACGGTGACCGACGTCATGGGATTCATGCGGGATCACTTCGAGGGCACGGAATTCGACATGGCGAAAGACATCGGTGCCGGCCCGTACGATCTTCCCTACCGCTGGCGTCCGCTTACGTGGAAGGCCGGCGAGGGTGAGTATCTCAACGAACGGGCGGTCTCGACGCAGCAGACCGGCTTCTCGTTCGTGGCACAGGCCCGGTCCGGGCTCCCCGATCCCATCGGCGGTGTGTTCTGGTTCGGTGTGGACGATACGTACAGCACGGTTTATTTCCCCGTGTACTGCGGCGTTACGGACGTTCCCCGGAGCTACGCCGTCGGCACGGCGTCTTTCAACCAGTTCTCGTGGGACTCCGCGTGGTGGGTATTCAACTGGGTTGCCAACTTCGCATACCTTCGCTACAGCGACATGATCAAGGATATCCAGGTGGTCCAGGGTGAGCTGGAAGACAGGTTCGTGTCTGAACGGAACGAGATCGACTCGGCGGCCCTTGCTCTTTACAAGGAATCTCCCAGGCTTGCCAAGGATTACCTCACCGACTACACCGTGAAGACGGGTGAAGATGTCGTGAAGCGGTGGCGGAAGATGGGAGAATTTCTGCTCTACAAGTATCTCGACGGCAATGTGAAAACCGAGCTCGGCCACGTCACCCATCCGGGGTATCCCGGCTCGTGGTACGACAAGGTGGCCGCAGCCACTGGTGATCATCTGCGTGTGGTCAAGCTGGAAGCCGAAAGAGCCGCCGAGGAAGCGAGCAAGCAGAAAGCCCAGCAGGTGGCTGAGAGCCTCTTGACGCTCCTCGAGGCACGCGGCATGTCCGTTAACGGCGAGATGCGGGACCGGATCCTCAAGACGGAGGACGCCGGTCAACTGGAAAAATGGCTGGTGCGGGCGGCGACGGCGAAATCAGCCGGTGAGATCTTCGAAGGCGATTGAACAGAACGCGACGGAAAGGACGCGCATGAGCCCGAAGAGTTCAGTCAAATCGTTCCCTCGGACCTACTGGGTCGTCATCATGTTCGAGTTCTTCGAGAGGGGCGCTTACTACGGAATGATGAGCTTCCTTTCGGTCTACCTCACCGACAATCTCCATTTCGCGAAGGAAAGCGTCGGCGTCATCAAGGGAACGATCCAGCCGCTTCTGTATTTCCTGCCCATCCTCAGCGGAGCCGTGGCGGACCGTTTTGGATTCCGCCGCATGCTCATGGTCGCTTTTGCGCTTCTGGGCGGTGGGTATTTCCTCACCAGTCAGATGACGAGCTACACGGCCGTCTTCCTGGCGCTCGTGGTCATGGGATTCGGGGCGGGGATCTTCAAGCCGATCATCTCGGGCTCGATCGCGCGCACGACCGACGAATCGAACAGCACGCTCGGATTCGGGATCTACTATTGGTCCATCAACCTGGGTGCTTTTCTTTTCCCGCTGATACTCGTTCCGTGGCTCAAGAACAGCCCCGTGTTCGGCCCGAAATGGGTCATCATCGCGTCGGCGCTCTGCACAGGGGCCATGCTCATCCCCACGCTCCTCCTCTACAGGGAGCCTCCGAAGGGTAAGGCAGAGGCGAACGCCAACGCCAGCGCCAAGAAGCTCAACCTCCTCCAGACGCTGGCCAATGCGTTCGAAATCATCTACAGCCCGTTCGTGCTGCTGTTTCATTTCTTCAAACGGTCCAGAGCGAACTCCGTGATCGTCTCGCTTGTCGCCGCGGCCGCTGTCGGCGCGTCCCTATGGCTCTTCTCCGTGCGCGGGACTTTCTTCTTCCTCTTCGTGAGCATGGTTTTCGTGGCCAGCTTCGCGATCATGATGCTCCAAAAGCGGTTCAACACCTTTCCGGTATCGCGGAGGACTTTGTGCATCGCGCTCTTCGTGGTTTTCGCCGGCGTCATCTGGCTCCTTCCGGGGCTGACGCCGTTCAACAAGCTCATCACCAGCATCATCTATCTGACCGTCTTGTCGCTCTTTCAGATCGAGAGCGACAATCTCCCGAAATTCAAGGACCACTCCAAGTTCCTGCTCATGATCTTCATCTATTCCGGGTTCTGGGTGCTGTACTTCCAGATGTTCGATTCCGTCCTGTGGTACGTGAACGACTACGTGGACGCGTCCGCCCTCGACACGTTCGTGAACAAAATTCTTGGAGGAAGGGTCGCGTTCAAGTTCGACGTCGAGCACGTCACTGTGATCAACGCCGGCACGATCATTCTCCTCCAGCTAGTCGTCTCGAACGTCGTGAAGAACATCAGGGCGCTCCCCACGATGATCGCCGGCATCGCGCTCGGAACTGCGGGGATGGCGGTGCTCGCGATCTCCACGAACATCTGGGTGTTCATGGCAGGGATCGTCGTTTTCTCCATCGGCGAGATGACCGCTCACCCGAAATTCATCAGCTACGTCGGGTTGACCGCTCCGAAGGACCGTGTCGCCACATACATGGGATACATATTTCTGTATGGGGTGATCGGGAGCAGTATCGGCGCGATACTCGGCGCGAACCTCTACGTCCATTTCGTCGATGAGCTCCATCAGCCGAAAGTCCTCTGGCTGATCTTCAGCGGCATCGGTGTGGCGACGATCCTCGGCTTGCTCGCCTACGACCGGCTGGTCAAGAGATGACATCGAGGGAATGAAGCCCGCCCGATACGGCGAAACCTACAGTAACGTGCCCCGCATGATGATGGCTGCTACCGTGAAGTAGATGAGGATACCGCTCACGTCCACGAGCGTGGCGATGAAAGGCGCCGACGCGCTCGCGGGGTCGAATCCGAGCCGGCGAAGCACGAAGGGAAGCATCGAGCCCATGAGCGTTCCCCAGAGCACGACCCCGACAAGGCTCAACGCGACGGTGAAGGCGACAGAGAAGTAGTGCTCCCCGTAGGTGTGAAAAAGCACCTGCCAGAGGAGGATCCGGAACAGGCCGATGGAGGCGAGGATGAGTCCGAGGCTGAGCCCCGAGAAGAACTCGCGCCGTATGACACGCCACCAATCGCGCAGGCGGACCTCGCCGAGCGCCATCGCGCGAATCACCAACGTGCTCGCCTGAGAACCCGAGTTGCCTCCGCTGCTGATGATCAGGGGAACGAAGAGCGCGAGCACGACCGCCCGCGCGATCTCGGCTTCGAAATGTCCCATCGCGGTCGCGGTCAACATCTCGCCGATGAAGAGCGCGGCGAGCCATCCCGCGCGTTTTTTCATCATCCGTCCGAAACTGATATCGAGGTACGGCTCTTCGAAGGCCTGCATACCGCCGAGCTTGTGGATGTCTTCCGTCGCCTCTTCCTGGACCACGTCCACGATATCGTCAACGGTGACGACACCTTTCATCGTGCCGCGGCCGTCAACGACGGGGATGGCCACGAGATCGTGGTGCGCGAACACGCGGCTCACCGCTTCCTGATCCATGTCCTCGGAGACCGTCAGTGTCTCTCGGCGCATGACGTCTTCGACCTTCTGATCGGCGTGCGCCGTGAGAAGATCGCGGATCGAGACCACGCCGAGAAGCTGCTGCTCCGGGCCGAGCACGTACCCGTAGTAGATGGTCTCGCGGTGCTCTCGCACCTGTTTGCGCAGGTAAAAGACGGCCTCGTCGACGCTCATCGTTGGACGGAGGCGTACGAACCGTGGGTTCATGAGACCGCCGGCCACGTCCTCCGCGTACGCGAGAAGCCCGGAGACTTCCCTTCGTGTCGGCTCGTCGAGAAGCTCCAGAAGGCGCTCTCGTTCTTCGGGCGGTACGTCCTGTATGACATCCGCTGCGTCGTCGGGGGCGAGGAGACGGATCCACGAGCGGCGCTCCGTCGCGGGCATCGAGATGAGGAGATCCGCCTCGTCTCGCGAGGGCAGCTGAAGAAAGAACTCCTCCGCGTCCGGACGCGGGAGGAGCTCGAACCCGTCCACGCGTTCGTCCTGCGAGAGAGCCATCCAGGCGGCATGCAGGTCGTCCGCCGAAAGCTCCTCTGTCGATTGTGTCTCCTGATGCGCCGTCATGTCTTTGCCTCTGGGCGTTTCGCCCTCTGGGGCTCATCCGTGCTGGGCCGATGGTGACCGCCCCCCCCCGAAGTTGGCAAGCACAAATCGCCGCTCGCGGGCGGTCGGGTGTCGGGAGGGCTGCGGCGTTGACACCCTCGGGACAAACGTGTACCCTCACCTCCGAGCACGTCCCCCAGCCCGAATTCGGCGAACTTAACCGTAAAGGATTTTGTATGGAAGATACGACTTCGAAGTCCGGTCACGGTCTGCCGGAGAATGCGTTTCGCGAGCTCGCTCCAGGGGAGACCTACCATCCCATCGTTCCAGCGGGAGCGAAGGTTCCGGACATCACGGTCCGCTCGGTGGTCTTCGGTCTCGCGATGACGCTCGTCTTCTCGCTCGCGGCGGGATACATCGCGCTCAAGCTCGGCCAGGGCATCGAGTCGGCGATTCCCATAGCGATACTCGCGATCGGGTTCTCCGCGCTCCCGAGGCTCGCGCGTAAGTCCACGCTCCTCGAGAACGTCGGGATCGTGTCCTTCGGGGCCACTGCTGGCATGGTGGTCGGCGGTGCGGTTTTCGTGATGCCTGCGATCTACATCCTCGGTCTGCAGGGCCAGTCGAACTTCCTCCAAATCTTCATCGTACCGCTCCTGGGTGCGATGCTCGGCGTGATGTTCCTCGTCCCGTTCCGGCGGTACTTCGTCGCGGATATGCACGGGAAGCTCCCGTTTCCCGAGGCGACGGCGACGACCGAGATCCTCGTTGCGGGCGAGCGGGGCGGCCAGCAGGCACGTGTGCTTTTGTACGCGATGGGGACGGGCATCGTTCTCGATTTCCTCGCGCTGAACCTTCGTTTGTGGCGGGATACGTTCTCGACCGCCGTGCTCGAGCCGCTGCGCGGGGTCACGGAGAACGTGAAGGCGGTGTTCCAACTCAATACATCGGCGGCGATACTCGGGCTTGGATATATCATCGGACTGCGTTACGCCGCGACGATCTGCGCGGGGTCTCTGCTCTCCTACTGGGTGCTGGTTCCGATCTTCGGCAAGCTTGGCTCGATGGTGTCCGGGGAGGTGTTTCCGGGGAGGCCGCCGCTCCAGGGGATGGGCTGGAGCGACATTTTCTTTCAGTATGTGCGATACATCGGGATCGGCGGAATCTTCGCGGCTGGTGTGATCTCGATCATCAAGATGTCTCCGGTGATGGTGCAGGCGCTCCGCAAGGTGGGCATCGAGCTGCGCCGCCTGGCGGGTCGGCAGAAAGACGAGGCGGCGCCGGTCAGGACCGAGCTCGATCTGACGATGTCGCAGGTCATCGGCGGAGTCATCGTGATCGCCGGTCTCCTATTCCTCTACTTCCGGTTCATCGTGCTCGCAGGTTTTTCGGGAGCCACGCTGCTCTCGCTCGCCGCGCTCGTCATCACACTTGTTGTCGCCTTCCTCTTTGCGGCGGTGTCGTCGTGGGCGGTCGCGACGATCAGCATCACGCCGGTCTCCGGCATGACGCTGACGACACTGATCGTGTCGGCGGTGCTGATGACCCGCATGGGCCTCTCCGGGACCCAGGGAATGCTCGCGGTTCTACTCATCGGCGGCGTCGTGTGCACGGCGCTCTCCACGACGGGGTCGCTCGTGACGCTCTTCAAAACCGGGTACTGGATAGGCGCCACGCCGCGCAAGATCCAGCTCGCCGTGATGGCCGGAGCGGTGCTCGCGTCTCTCTCCGTGACGGCGGCGATCGTGCTCTTCGCCCACACGCACGGATTCGTTGTCAGCGCCGAGCACGCGAAGCCCATGCCGGCGCCACAGGCAAACGCGATGGCCGCGGTCATCCAGTCGGTGATGGCGAGCGCTCAGGCGCCGTGGTTCCTCTTTGGTCTCGGCGCGGTCGTCGCGGTGATCGTCATGATGGTCGGCGTTTCGCCGCTGGCCTTCGCGTTGGGGATGTATCTCCCCATGGAGCTCAACGTGCCGCTCCTCTTCGGCGCGATGCTCGCGTCGCTGGTGAAACGCCCTTGCGGCGACAAGTTCGTCGAGCGGGCGCGCGCCAACCGCGGCACGCTCATCGCGTCGGGGCTGATCGCCGGAGGGGCGCTTGCCGGAGTGCTCGACGCGCTGGTGAAAGTGGTTCGCGAGGCCCTCAAGCACCCCGAGGGAGCGGCGAATGACCGGTATCTCGACGGTGCGGGCAACTGGATCGGTTTGTTCGTGTTCTTCGCACTCGCGGCGGGCGTTCTCTGGTATGCGCGGCGCGCGAAACCCGAAGAAGGCGCAGGGCCGCAGATCACGATGTGATCGGGTGCGCACCCGGGTCGCGCGGCGGCGGGCCTGGAAATAATCGCCACTTGCCAGGCCGAATTGTTCAGAGTTGAATTTCACACGCCAAAGGAGAGCCGTATGGGCTTCAGATTTCTTCCCAAGGAATTCAACTTCTTCGACCTTTTCGACAAACAGGTCGAATGCGCCATTGAAGCAGCGGTGCTCTTCAAGGAGATCGCGGCGCGCGGAGAAGTGGACGCGAGTTCCCACATCAAAATGGAAGAGATCGAACACAGGGGTGACGAACTGACGCACAAAATCATCGAAACTTTGAACAAAACGTTCATCACGCCCTTTGACCGGGAAGACATACACAAACTGGCGACCGAGCTCGATGACATCGTCGACGTCATCAGAACGATCGTGGGCCGGCTCCGACTCTACAAGCTCTCAGGCGCCAACGAGAACCTCGTCGAGTTCGCCAACGTGATCGAGCAGTCCGTCCGGGAGGTGGCGAAGGCCGTCAACGGGCTTCGCAGGCCGAAGAACTCGAAGGCGATTCTGCACAGCTGCGTAGAGGTCAACCGGCTCGAAAACGTCGGTGACGCCATGCGGGATGAGACGCTCGCGGACCTCTTCGAGACGGAGAAAGACCCGATCGCCGTGATCAAGTGGAAAGAGATCTATCAAGACGCCGAGACCGTGCTCGACGTCTGCGAAGACGTCGCAAACGTCGTGGAATCCATCCTGGTGAAACAAGCGTAATCTATGACACCCGCCATTATTGCTCTCATAGCACTTGCCCTGGTGTTCGATTTTCTCAACGGGTTCCACGATTCCGCGAATTCGATCGCTACGGTGGTATCGACCCGTGTGCTTTCGCCCCGCTACGCGGTCATCTGGGCGGCGTTTTTCAACTTCATCGCGTTTCTCGTTTTCGGCCTCCACGTGGCGAACACGATGGGCAAGGGAATCATCGACATATCGATCGTGGACAAGGGCATCATCTTCGGAGCGCTCATGGGCGCCTGCTGCTGGAACATCATCACGTGGCTCCTGGGCCTGCCCACCAGCTCGTCGCACGCCCTGATCGGCGGGCTGATCGGGGCCGCGCTGGTGAAGACAGGTCCGGAGGCTCTCGTGTGGCACGGCATTATGAAGACCATCGTTTTCATCATCGTGGCGCCGATCATGGGACTCATTCTCGGTCTGGTGTTCGGAACCGCGGTGAGCTGGATTTTCCGCAAAAAGGCTCCGAGCAGCGTCGACCATGTATTCAGGCGCGGGCAGCTCGTGTCGGCTTCACTCTACAGTATGGGACACGGCGGAAACGATGCGCAGAAGACGATGGGTATCATCTCGGGGCTGCTGTTCAGCGCGGGATATCTGGGGGGGGAATTCCACGTTCCTCTGTGGGTCGTGCTCTCATGTCATGCGGCGATCGCGTTCGGCACGATGTTCGGCGGGTGGCGGATCGTCAGAACCATGGGCCAGCGTGTCGCCAAGCTCAGGCCGGTGGACGGCTTCTGCGCGGAGACCGGTGCCGCCATCATGCTCTTCTTCTCAACGCACTTCGGCATTCCGGTGAGCACGACGCACACGATCACCGGTGCCATCATGGGCGTCGGCTCGCTTCGCGGGCTGAATGCGGTCAAATGGGGTGTGGCGGGGAGGATCGTGTGGGCGTGGGTCCTTACCATCCCGTGTTCGGCGGCGATAGCGGCTTTCGCGTACTGGTTGACGACGCTCAACGTTTACCATTAGCGGGATGAAGGTATCCTCGCTCGACTTCACTCCGCGCGAACCGCTACTGCTGGAACTCAAAGCCCTTCGTGCTTGCGCGAGATCTCCTCGGCCAGCCGGTCGAGGGCGGCGAAGTCAGCGTCTTTCGGCGCGCCCTTGCAGAGCACAGGCTGAAGCACTTCGACTTTGAGATTCGGAACCATAGCGCCGAGCTGCTCGACGACCTTGCTCCCCCAACCGAACGAACCGATGATTGACAAGTAGCGCGTCTTCGGACGGATGAGATTCGCGAGATACACCGCTGATGCGACCATCGGATGCGGCCCGCCGAGAACGGTGGGCGTGCCGACGACGACGGTCGCTGCGTCAACGAGCAGCATGGCGAGCTTGCCGATATCCGGATCAGCCAGGTTGAACTGCTCGACACGGATGCCGCGCCCCGCGGCCGCTTCGACGAAGTACTCCACCATCCGCCGCGTGCTGTCGTGCATGGAAACATAGGGAACGACCACGAGGTTCTTCGGCGGCGCCGACAGCCACTCGCGGTAGGCGTCGAGGATCAGCCGCGGGTTGTTGTAAACGGGTCCGTGGCTCGGTGCGATAAAGCCGATGTCGCGGCCGTCGAGCTTGGGCATGTGTTTCTCGATGACCGCTCTGAACGGCATCATGATTTCCGCGTAGTACCGCTTCGCCGCGAGCACGACTTCCGCCTCGTCGTCGGCAAAGAGGTTGCCCGTGGCGAGGTGCGAACCGAAAAGATCGCACGAGAAGAGAACGCGCCGCTCGGGGAGCCAGGTCAGCATCGTCTCCGGCCAGTGGACCCACGGGAAGTGTATGAACTCCAGGTTGAGGTCGCCGAGGGACAGGCGCTCGCCGTCCTTCACGGCCACGCCCCGGTCGCCCAGCCCTCCGAGGAGATCCGAGAGCATCGAGAGGCCCCTCTCCGTTGCCACGACCCTCGCTTCCGGAAAACGGCCCATGACTGACGGAATGGCCCCGGAGTGGTCCTGTTCGGCGTGGTGGGACACGATGTAATCGATTCGTTTCACGCCGGCCGCGTCCAGACGGGCGAAGAGTGTGTCGGCCTTCGATGGATCGACCGAATCGATGAGCGCCGTTTTCTCCGATCCGCGGACGAGGTAGGCGTTATAGCTCGTCCCCTCTGGGAGAGGGATCAGCTCGTCGAAAAGTCTGCGGTCCCAATCGACCGCTCCTACCCACTGGATGCTTTCGGTGATGTTTCGCGCGTTCATGTTTTACTCCTCCGTGTTGCGGTGATCTCAGTAGCTGAACTTCCCGAGCTGCACTTTTCCCCGGAATGTCCAGTAGATGACGATCGTGTAGGCGAGAACGAAGGGCATGCCGATGACGGCGATGGTCCTCATGATCCCGAGCGTTTTCTGCGATGATGCGGCGTTGTAGATGGTCAAGCTCCAGTCGGGGTTGAGAGTCGAATAGATGAGGTTGGGAAAAAGCGCCATGCCGAAAAGAAAAACGAGAGCGGCGATCGCCGCCGAGGACGAGACGAACGCGTAGAGCGGTCGGTTCCCATGAATCGCTCGGGGGACGTTGGCGATGGCGAGGATATTGAGAACGACCACCACCCAGGCCCATGGATAATCCCTGAAGTTCTGTACCGCGTGAGGGATCGTCACGAGAGTCGTGACCGTGGTGATGAGGTATATCACAAGGAACACGACGAACGATCGCCGCATCCATCCGTGAATCCGCGTTTGCAGCTCGCCTTCGGTTTTCATATAGAGATAGATGGATCCGTGCATGAGGAACGTGGCCACGGCCAGCACGCCCACGAGAAGACCGTACGGCCGCAGGAGATCGAGAAGCCCCCCTTGAAACTCCATGTCGGGTCCGATGGGGAGCCCCATCATCGAATTCCCCACGGCGACGCCGAAGAGAAATGTCGCGAGTCCGCTCGACGCGAAGAATCCGAAGTCGAAGGCCCGCCGCCACGCCTCGGACGTCCGCTTGCTCCGAAACTCCATCGACACCGCCCGGAAGATCAACGCGAAAAGAAGAACGATGAAGGGCGTGTAGAAAGCGGAAAAGGCCGTCGCGTACGCGTGCGGAAACGCGGCAAAGAGCGCACCTCCGAACGTGACGAGCCAGACCTCGTTTCCGTCCCATAATGGACCGATGGAGTTCATGAAGGTCCGGCGCTCGACATCGCTCTTTGCCCGAAGGTGAAGCATCCCGACGCCAAGATCGAAGCCGTCGAGTATAGCGTACCCGGAGAGCAGCACGCCGAGAAGGCCGAACCACAACACGTTGAGATCCATAGGTGTCACCTCGTCTCCCGATCGGTGGGCTCTCGTCCGTTCGTCAGCGACTCTCCGCTCGAGGGGGAGAGCAGGGCCGCCGCGTCGATCCAGCTCCACCGGCGCCTGCGGGAGTCAACCTCGCCCATCTCGTCGTCGGGACCGTGTTTGATTTTTCGATTGAGGACGGAGAACCAGAGGAACAAGAGAAAGATGTAGATGACGATGAAGAGCACGATCGATGTGAGAACCTGTCCCGCGCCGACAGCCTTCGAGAGCGCGTCGCTCGTACGGAGCAGATTGTAGACGATCCATGGTTGTCGGCCGACCTCAGCGGCGACCCACCCCACTTCGTTCGCCACGACCGGGCCGATGACGGCGAAGACGAACACCCAGAGGAGCCAGCGGGTCCGGAAGAGCGTCTTTCTCCAGTAGAAGAACCACGCGACGACACAGAGGACGGCGAAGAGCATGCCCAGGGCGATCATCATATGATACGTGTAGAACGACACCGCAACGGGCGGGCGATCGGTTCTTGGAAATGCATCGAGTCCCGTCACCGGGGTCGATGCGTTGCCGTGGACCATCAGGCTCAGCAGTCCGGGAATTGCCATCTCGTACCGGAGCCTCTCGTTTTTCTCGTCCACGATCCCCATGAGAGCAAGGGGTGTTCCCCCCGTTCCCGTACGATAAAGCCCTTCGAAAGCGGCGAGCTTCGCCGGCTGGGTCTTCGACACCGTGACGCCCTGAAAGTGGCCGGATATCGGGGCGGCGAACGAAAAGAGCGTCGCCACGATGAGCCCGAGGAAGAACGTCTTCCGGCCGAACTCGAGATGGCGCCCCTTGAGCATGTAGTACGCCGAGATGCTCATGATGAGGAAGCCGCCCAGGATGTACGCGCCGATGAGCGTATGCGTCAGACGGTGAACGCTCGAGGGGTTGAAAACCATCGCCGAGAAATCCGTGATCTCTGCGCGCGCCCTCCAGCCCTCGCCGACGATGTGGAACCCAGCGGGCGTTTGCTGCCATGAGTTGGCGACAACGATCCAGATGGATGAAAACAGAGCGCCGAGCGCCACCATGAGCGTCGAGAACCAGTGCATGCGGTCGGACACGCGGTCCCACCCGAAAACAAGAACGGCAAGAAAGCCGGACTCGAGGAAAAACGCGAAGATCCCCTCCGCGGCGAGCGCCGATCCAAAGACGTCGCCGACGTAGCGCGAGTACGTTGCCCAGTTGGTGCCGAACTGAAATTCCATCACGATCCCCGACGCCACTCCCATCGCGAAGTTGATCGCGAATATCTTCGTCCAGAACTTCGCCATGGCGCGGTACTGGGGATCCTTGGTCACCATGTACGTGGACTCCATGATTACGAGGAGGGCCCCGAGGCCGATGGCGAGCGGTGGGAATATGTAATGAAACATGATGGTGAGAGCGAACTGAAAACGGGAAAGGAGAAGGACGTCAAGCTCCACGGCAGCGCCTCCATGGGGAATCGAAGTTCGAGACAGTATACCGGATCGATGAAGGGCGTGTAAAGAGTCCGCGCGGCGGGGGGCGATTCACAGGAGAGCCAGGCCATGGGCATGTGGTAGTCTTACGGTGATGCAAAGGCCTCCTTTCGATGTGCGGATGGAACTCGATGGCTGGACGCTCCTCTGGGCGGACTATGGAGCTCCTGGGAGGAGCGGAGGAGCAGCTCGCGGCGCTCCGCCGGATCCTCAAAGGGGAAGAGATCCCGGCCATACACCCGCTCGTCGATCTGAGCAATACTCTTTCCACCGAGCTCGCCGTGCCATGCTGCGTGATGTCCGGGGGGGGCTTTCGAGCCGCCGTTTCTCTTTCGCGCAGGACAACGGGGTGAGAGCTACATCTCACTTCGGGGTCCGATCAACCTCGAGGAGCAGGTGCGCGCGGCTCCGGTCGTCCGGGTACTTTGGATCGCTGCGAGCTGAGCGGCCAGGCGGCTTACAGGATCCGTGTGCGCTCCTGGCCCTGTTCGACGGGGTTTGTGTGCACTTATCGCGCCGGGCCGTTATGTGCTAGACTCACCCCCATTGTTGTGTCCAAGGTTCCTGGGAGCCGGACTCTCGCTGTCAGGTGCAGCGTGTCATGTTAAGACCGCAAATGCCAATACCGAAAAGACTCCTCAACATGCGTCCGGCGACGCTTGTGGCGCTGAGCTTTCTGGCGGTCATCGCGAGCGGGACCATTCTCTTGCTGCTCCCGATATCGACTCGACCGGGGTCGATTTCATTCATCGACGCCGTGTTCACCTCGACTTCCGCGGTCTGCGTGACGGGGCTCACGGTCGTCGATCCGGGCACATACTTCACAGGCTTCGGGCAGTGCGTCATGCTCCTCCTGATCCAGATCGGCGGCCTGGGCCTCATGACGATCTCCGTGGCTCTCTTCCGTTTGATCGGGAAGAGCATTCCTTTCAGACACCGAATGGTCATGCAGGACGTGTTCGCCCATACTCCCCGGGACGACATCATGAAGCTCGTCAAGCACGTCGTTCTTTTCACCGCCTTGACCGAGTTCTTGGGGGCGGTGTTTCTGACGATCCGCTGGCATGGCGAGTTCTCGTTTCTCAGAGCCGTTTATCTCTCGGTCTTTCATTCGGTATCCGCCTTCTGCAACGCCGGCTTCTCGCTGTTCTCGGACAACTTGATGCGATGGAGCGGAGACTTCATCGTGAATCTCTCGATTTGCGGCTTGATCGTCATCGGTGGGATCGGGTTCCCGGTCCTCCACGACGTGTATCTCGTGGGGCGCGGGCGAAAGGGGAAACGCGGCCGCCTCTCCATCCAGACCAAGACGGTTCTGCTGACGACGTGCTGTCTCATCGTCGGAGGCGCGCTCGTCATCGCGTTATTGGAGAGGCAAACGCTTGCCGCGAATGGTTCCATGGCTCACCGTTTCTGGGCTCCGATTTTTCAGTCGATCACGTGCCGCACGGCCGGATTCAACACCATCAACATCGGCGCTTTGGGCGACGCGACGCTCGCGCTGATGATTCTCCTCATGTTCATTGGGGCCTCGCCCGGCTCCACGGGCGGCGGCATCAAAACGACGACGTTTGCCCTCGTTTCGGCGTTCACGTTCAGCCGTGTGACGAAACGGCTCCGCGTCAATCTCTTCAAGAAGAGCGTTCCCGACGAGGCGGTCGCGAGGGGTATTTCTCTGGTAGTGCTGTCTCTCGCGGTGATTGCATTCGTGGTGTTCATGGTCCTCATCGGGGAGGCGGCGAGGGGCGGGGGCGGTCCGAACGCCAACCGGTCGTTCCTGGCCGCTCTGTTCGAGACCGTCTCGGCGTTCGGAACCGTGGGATTGTCGATGGGCGTGACCGCGGGACTGACCGCGTGGAGCAAAGTGTGGATCATCGTGATGATGATCATCGGGCGCGTAGGGATTCTCACGTTTTCCTACATCGTCATCGGCTCCGGCGCTACGAAGGGAGTCGAGCATGCTGAGGAAAGCGTCATGGTCGGATGATAGGAGACCAGCATGAAACGATTTGCTGTCATCGGGCTCGGAAACTTCGGGTTTCACACGGCGAAGGCCCTTTACGAAAGCGGCAACGAAGTCATAGCCGTTGATGCCGACAAGATGCGCGTGCAGGCCATCGGCTCGTTTTCGACGGAAGCGATCGTTCTGAACGCCACCGACAAGACGGCTCTCAGATCGTTGGGGCTGGAGAACATGGATGCGGTGATTGTGGCGACCGGAACGAACATCAGCAACAGCGTCCTCATCTGTCTGTACTTGCAGGAGATCGGTGTCAAGAGAATCCTGGCCAAGGCAATCGATGAAGATCACGAGACGATACTGAAAAGAATGGGCGCCGCCGAGATCATTCACCCCGAGAGGGACATCGCGCTGCGCGTGGCGCGCAGCTTATCGAAACCAAACCTGCTTGACTTCATCCCGCTCGCGGAAGGTTTCGAGCTCGTCGAGGTCGGACCGCCGCGAGAGTTCATCGGCAAGAGCCTCAGGCAGCTGGAGCTTCGGACCAAATACAATGTGTTCATCATCGCCATCCAGGAAACCGTTCCCGAGAACTTCGTTTTCGTCCCGCCGGCGGACTTCGTGCTCAAGGACAGCGACGTCATGATCATGCTGGGCAGGACGGACGACATCGATCGAATCAAAGGACTCGAATGAGCAGCGACCGCGGTACGACAAGAAATCAAGACGATTCCGGGCCGCCATCTGGCGAAACCCCCGCATCACTCCAGATCGACCGCATCATAGCCGGCGGCGATGGGATGGCCCGCCAGAGCGATGGACGCGTCGTCTTCGTCCCGCGAACCGCGCCCGGAGAACGCGTGGAGGTCGAATACACCGAGGAGCACGCACAATGGCTTCGCGCCCGTCTTCTTCGCGTGATCGATCCGAGCCCCCAACGCCGCGAACCGCCCTGCCCGTACTACGACGCGTGCGGCGGGTGCCAGCTCCAGCATATCGATTACAACACTCAGCTCTCGATCAAGTCCTCGATCGTCGCCGATTCGCTCCGCCGTCTCGGTGGGTTCGAGATCGATCCGCCGTCCGTCGTACGTTCGCCCCGCGAGCTCGGCTACAGGAACCGTATCACGCTCGTTCTCCGGCGCCATGGCGACGAGATCGCCCTCGGTTACCATCGCTTCGACAATCCTTCGCGTCTCGTCGCCGTCGATCGTTGTCCGCTTGCGGAAGAGCCCATCAACGATGTGTGGTCGGCTGTTTCTCCTTGGTTGAAGCAGGTTGGAGAGGGGATTCCGCGCGGTGCGGAGCGGCGTGGTGGAGGAGCGCCCGGCCAGCGGCCGCGCACGGGCGCTTCGAGCGGCGCGTTGCGGGGTGGGGAACGGCGCCTCACGTTTCGTGTGAACTCGGAGGGGCGTGTGGGGCTTACCATCGAAGGCGTGAGCCGCCCCAGTGACATCGACCGCCCGGTGCTCGAGGGCCTTGTTGAAACAGGACTCGCCGCCGTGTGGATGGTGAATGAGAAAGGGTGGATCATCGCGCACGCTGGAACAGAGACGCTCGACGAGAAGTGGGAATCGCACGCGATACCGCTTGCCGGAACGGCGTTCGTCCAGGTGAATCGTGAGGCGGCGGCGCATCTCGATGAATACGTCATCGAACAATGCGGGACATCCGTTGGCGCCCGTGTCGTGGACGCCTACTGCGGGTTTGGGACAAGAGCGTTCGATCTTGCGCGCACGGGGGCGAGCGTAGTCGGTATCGACAGCTACCGTCACGCGATCCGTGCGGCTTCGGAGATCGGCGCGGCTTTGGATCTCCCGATTCGCTTCGTTTCGGATCGTGTCGAGAGCGTTCTCTCGCAAGAGCTCCCGGCGGATGTCGTGATCCTCAACCCCCCGCGGGGCGGCGTGGCGCCCGAAGTCATCAAAGCGCTCCTTCATCGCCCGCCCAACCGGATCGTCTACGTGAGCTGCGATCCGGCCACCCTCGCTCGCGACATGAAAAACCTCACCGGCGGTTTTGCTCTCGAGACGGTGGGGGCATTCGACCTCTTTCCTCAAACTGCCCACATCGAAACGGTCGTGACGCTCATGCGCCGCCCTGCGGAACCGCCCCAGACTCCTGTTTGACGGCCCCCTGTTCTACTGATACAATTCCTTGTGGAGCCTCGAAATCCACCTTTGCGTCTGCAGCCGCGGACTCCGTCGCGTTTCATCTGGGGGGAAGCGATGATCGGCCAGACGGTCTTCCACTACAAGATCCTCTCCAAGCTCGGCGAGGGCGGGATGGGGGTCGTGTACAAGGCCCAAGACACCAAACTCGACCGGGATGTTGCCCTCAAGTTTCTTCACCTCGAGCTGACAAAAGACCCGGATGCCAGAGAGCGCTTCGTACACGAAGCAAAAGCCGCCTCCGCCTTGAGCCATCCCAACGTTTGCACCATTCATGACATCCAGGAACATGAACATCAGATGTTCATCGTCATGGATTTCGTTGATGGGCAAACGCTGCGTCAGAAGAAGGACTCCATCACCTTCAAACAAGCGATCGATATCGGCATTCAAGTGGCCGACGGCCTGTCTGCAGCCCACGAGAAGGGAATCGTCCATAGAGACATCAAACCCGAGAACATCATGATCCGCAAG
>Ga0315273_10004939_pt1 | contig 16440 bp, 18 predicted proteins | sample YL17G02_0_MG_FD_205753 | JGI IMG/M metagenome (GOLD analysis project Ga0315273, IMG submission 205753) | Sediment microbial communities from Yellowstone Lake, YNP, Wyoming, USA - YL17G02_0 | ecosystem: Environmental > Aquatic > Freshwater > Lake > Sediment | place: USA: Wyoming | collected... | reverse complement strand
TTGTTACTCAGGACAGGAAGCTGGTAGAGAAAGTGTATCTTCTTGAAGATTGTACATCTTCTGTTGTTGTACCCGGCGTCATAGATTATACTGATCAGGCCGATGCTGTATTCCGGAAATTTGCAAACGCCGGAATGCACGTAGTCCGTTCCACCGACCCCATCAGAAGCTGGCCAGGCATCAGGCTATGAGATAGCGAGTAATATCCGGTTTCAGGGCTTGTAATATTTCCTTCTCTTTGGCAGGTACTCCTGCTCCACGTTCCCACCATAATCATGCGGGTATTTATACCCTTTTCCATGTCCCAATTTCTTGGCACCTGGATAATGGCTGTCTTTTAAATGGTCAGGAACTTCCATTGTCTCCTCGGTAGTAACATCGCCCAAGGCAGCCTCTATAGCCTTATAACAGGCATTGCTTTTAGGTGCTTTTGCAACATAGATGGTAGCCTGTGCAAGTGGAATTTTGCCCTCCGGCATCCCGATAAACTCTACCGCCCTTAAAGCAGACGTTGCAATGAGCAGTGCCATTGGGTCGGCATTGCCTACATCTTCTGAGGCACAGATGACAATTCGTCTTGCAATGAACCGTGGGTCTTCACCTGCATAAATCATTTTTGCAAGGTAATAGACTGCTGCATCTGGATCTGAACCGCGCATACTCTTAATAAAAGCAGAGATGGTATCGTAGTGCCGATCACCCTTTTTGTCGTAAACGACATGTTTTTTCTGGATCGACTCCTCTGCGATCTCAATGGTTATCCTTATCTGACCATTGTCATCGGCTGGTGTTGTGAGGGCAGCAATCTCAAGTGCTGAAAGGGCTTTCCTCGCATCTCCATCAGACATCTCTGCAATATGCTGCATGGCATCCTCATCCGCTGCTATTTGGAGATTACCCAGTCCGCGCTCTTTATCTACGATAGCTTTTTTTATTACTACCAAAAGCTCTTCCTTTGATAAGGGCTTGAATTGAAATACCTGACTCCTTGAAAGCAAAGTTGAATTAACATAGAAAAATGGATTTTCTACTGTTGCGGCTATAAGTATTATATTCCCTTCTTCAACGTCAGGCAGCAAAGCATCCTGCTGGAGTTTGTTAAACCGGTGAATCTCATCAAGGAAAAGGATTGTACGAATACCCTCACTCTTTTTCTTCTTCGCCTGCTGTATAACCTTTCTCAGTTCATCGAGACCGATAGTAGCAGCATTAAGCCACTCAAAATCTGACTTTGTCTTCCTGGCAATTATTTTTGCAAGAGCTGTTTTACCTATACCGGGCGGTCCATAGAGTATCAGTGATGTAATCCTGTCTGCTTCAATAGCCCTTCGGAGAAGTTTACCGGGGCCGAGAATATGTTTCTGTCCGACATACTCATCGAGAGTCCGGGGACTCATACGGTACGCAAGAGGTGGTGCAAGATTGTTCTTTTCGAATAGCTCCATGTTTTATTAACGGTTCCAAAATAGTATTGACATTTCACCTTCTCCCAACCCTCCCCTCTCCCCCGGAGGGAGAGGGCAAGGGTGAGGGGGATCATCAATGTCTTAACTATTATGAGACTGTTAATATGTTTGCCGATATAGCGAGAATTTTTCAAGTGACCGTTATTGACAAAACTCATAATTTGTTTTACGATTATGCTATCGATAGGATGAAAGGGGTACAAATGGCAACAACAACTATATCGTCAAAATATCAAATTGTGATACCGAAAGATGTAAGAGAAAAACTCCATTTAAAAAGTGGGCAACAGATGACTGTTGTTGTAAAAGCTGGAGTTGTCTATTTGATCCCGGAAAAACCTCTGGAATCCTTTAAGGGATTTTTAAAAGGAATGAATACAAAGAATATAAGAGAGGATAAAGAAAGGCAATGATTCTTATTGATTCCTCCGGATGGATTGAATTCTTTACAGATGGTCCCCTTGCTGCTGAATATTCAAAATATCTGAAAGACCTTACAAGATTAGTAACTCCTACGATTATCCTTTATGAGGTCTATAAGAAAATAAAAAAAGACCGTACAGAAGAGGATGCGTTATTTGCGGTGTCCTTAATAAATAGAACATCCGTCATCCCATTAAATGAAAGCATAGCACTTCTTGCAGCAGACCTTAGCTTGAAACATTCACTTCCAATGGCTGATGCCATTGTTTATGCAACAGCACTAGAGGAAAACTGCAAAGTAGTAACGAGCGATACACATTTTAAAGGTCTTGATAGGGTAGTGTTTGTTAAATAATACAGCGATGTTTGTCACCCTGAACTTGTTTCAGGGTCTCATAACCTTTTCCATGAGATGCTGAATCAAGTTCAGCATGACACTTAACAGGAGGATAAAAAAATGTTCCATACCGCAAATCCAAAGGACATTATTGAAGGAAAGATTACTGATGTATATTTTGAAAGGACTTTAAAGGTTCTTAAGGCCAAAGGTATAAATCCAGTCGTCAAAGCAGAATTCATAGCGAAAAGTCTCCCGGAAACCTGGCCCTGGGCAATCTTTGCCGGCCTTGAAGAGGCGATGTACCTGATGAAACATCTTCCCATCAGGGTCAGGGCGATTGAGGAAGGTACAGTTTTTTATCCTTATGAACCGGTGATCGAAATAGAGGGTAGATACCAGGACTTCTGTGTTTACGAAACCGCTATTCTCGGACTAATTTGTCAGGCTTCAGGTGTTGCAACAAAGGCTGCGAGGTTTAAAAAACTTGCTGGTGAGAATCTCGTTGTCAGTTTTGGCGCCCGCAGGATGCACCCGATTCTTGCTCCGATGATTGAAAGAAATGCTTATATTGGCGGATGTGACGGTGTTGCAGTCGTAAAGTCAGGTGAATTGATTGGTGAGGACCCAACGGGTACCATGCCTCATGCTTTGATTATATGTTTTGGTTCTACTGTAGAAGCTTTGAAGGCCTATGATGAGGTGCTGGAACCAAAAATCAAAAGGGTAGCACTCATTGATACATTTCTTGATGAAAAGTTTGAGTGCCTTAATGTGGCTGAAGCTCTCGGGAAAAGACTCTTCGCTGTAAGGTTCGATACACCAGGTTCGAGAAGAGGAAACTTCTACAGGATTCTCGAGGAATGCAGATGGGAATTGGATATGAGAGGATATAAACATATAAAGTTTTATGCAAGCGGTGGTATAAAAGAAGAAGATGTCCCTGTCTTGAATCCTGTTGTTGATGGTTATGGGATCGGCACATCCATAAGCAATGCTCCTGTTGTTGATTACGCTATGGACATCATGGAAGTCGAAGGAAAACCGAGAGCCAAAAGGGGAAAATGGTCCGGCAGTAAAAGGGTTCTCGCCTGTCAAAAGTGTGGAGAGAGAAAAATTGTTCCGAATGATAAAAAACAGCACCTCAGTTCCTGCGGAAAAAAGTTCGAAGATGTTCTCATACCTGTTCTCGACAAAGGGAGGTACCTAATTAAGATTGAAAAACCTTCCAAAATAAGAAAAAGGGTCATGGAGACTGTAAAATCCCTTCCTCTTGAGTAATGCCCATACGTAAACAGATTGTCAGACAATTCAAAATGCATAGATCTTGTCATGCTGAATTTATTTCAGCATCTCGTATTTTTTTACGACAGATCCTGAAACAAGTTCAGGATGACAATTGTCAGATAGCCTCTTAACCATGGGTTCCCTTTATATCCTCATTGCTATATTCCTCTGGAGTTCTCTCGGAATAGTCGTAAGGCTATCAGGTGTTGCAATACACATACTGATATTCTATTCCCTTGTAGTATCAATAATTGTTCAGGGAATATTTCTATCTCAGAAAAAATATAGAAAACAATTGCCTGATATTAAAAACCTCAGGTATCCCATAATACTTGGTGTTGTTTCACTTTTGAATACATTCACTTACTTTTATGCATTCAAACATACCACAATAGCAAATGCAGTCCTCACACACTATACAGCACCCGTGATCGTTGCATTCCTTGCACCGCTGTTTCTAAGAGAGATAATTACAAAGAGGATTACCATTGTAATAATTATTGCCTCGATAGGCCTCTGGATCATGCTCGATGGATTTTCATTTGAAGAAGGTCAAATGGCAGGCATTATGGCTGGTCTTTTTTCAGGACTTGCCTATGCAATAATCGTCATCTTCCTGAGGATGCATTCTCAAAAGTTTAACCCCCTTATTCTTGCTTTCTTTTCTAATGCTTCTATTGCGGTCTTGCTCGCACCTTTCATAAGAGAGATTCCTCTCCACGCCTTATGGAGTTATCTCTTTATGGGAATTGTGCATTCCACTATTGCGCCCATCTTATATTTCAAGGGGATTCAACTTGTCACTGCTAACAAGGCAGCAGTTCTCGGTTACCTTGAACCTGTTTGTGCAATAATTTTCAGTATGCTTTTCCTGGCCGAAGTACCAGGTATAAATTCAATTTTAGGCGGCATGCTTATCATCTTTTCAGGTTACCTCACCTTAAGAGGCAATAGCTCAAAAGTTCTGAAGAAATAAAATAGATCACGTCAGCTCCTTATCACATCCATAGGCTGAATTTTGGTTGCCTTTTTTGATGGATAGATGCCAGCCAATATACCAACTCCTACTGATGCAAGAAAAGATATCACAATTCCTGTTGGTGAAATTGTGAAGGGGAGACGTGAAAACATAAAGACAATAACCGTTGTTATAACACTTAATATCAAACCTACTGCGCCTCCACTAAAAGATATAAAGGCTGATTCAATGAGAAACTGAAGGATTATGTCTTTCTTTCTTGAACCTATTGCCCGCCTGATTCCAATTTCCACCCTCCTTTCATTTACAATGAGTATCATGATAGACAATATTCCGAGACCTCCGATGAAGAATGAAATCCCTGCTGCTATCCTACCAAGAACGGTTATCATGGACATTGCTTGTGTCTTCAGCGCCATTACATCCTTTAAGTCAATTACGGTGAAATCATCTTGTTGGTCATCGCTTATTCTATGCCGTTTTCTCAATATGTCTTCAATTCCAGCTTTTGCCAGAGGAATAGATTCCTCGTTGATGGCTTGAACAGAAACGCTACCGATGTAATCTTTGTTAACAAACCTTCTGAGAAAGGTATTGAGGGGTATGAATATCTGATTATCCTGGTTAAATCCTGAAATATCGACACCTTTTTCTTCCATTAATCCTATTACCTGACACGGAACCCTCCAGATCAGGATATATTTTCCGATAGGGTTTGCATTGCCGAAAAGTTTGACTGCAACTTCGTTACCGATGACCGCCACCTTGTTGAAATTCTTGTTATCATTCTCAGTAATGAATCTGCCTTCCTTAACCCAGAAGTTTCTCACTTCTGTATAATTGGGTGTTGCTCCCACAACGACCACAGATGTTAGAGTTATACCACCATACCTCACAGGGAATGCCTTGTTGCTTAATGGCGCAACAGCATGTATAAATGGAGAACCGTCAGCAATTGCTTGCGCATCCTTTATGGTCAGAGTAGTAGCTTCACTTAATAGTCTCGTTTGAGCTCCGAATCTCCTCACAATACCACTTCTCACAATGAGGAGATTCTTCCCAAGACTTTCTACTTCCTTTTCGGTTTTCTTCGACAGAGAATCTGAGAGATTGGATACTACAACGAGGGAGAAAGTGCCGAGAAAGACTCCAAGGATAGCTAAGGCAGTTCTCATCTTGAAATTTGACATTGACTTCAGGGCAATTTTGAGATTCAGATAGATTCTTTTCACCTTTACTTGTACCCCTCACCCTAACCCTCTCCCACGAGGGGAGAGGGGATTATGGAAGGCTGGATATAGTATCTGAGCGGTTTCTTTTGCCGATAGTCCTTAGGCCTACTTAAAATAATAAAGAGGCAAAAGCCTCGCAGGGCATCAGCCCGAGAATGAGCGAAGATACTATATTCAGCCTTTATACCCATGGCTTATAATAGAATCTCTCCTTATCCCCTTATTGCCTCTATTGGGTTCAACTCTGCTGCTTTTTTTGCAGGCTGTAGGCCGAAACCAATTCCAATAAGCCATGAAAGCAGCAGACCAACAACAAAGGCTTTCCATGAAAAATGGATAGGAAACTCAGCAATAGACATGAGAAGTTGAGAAGACAACAAAGCGAGCAAGAAGCCGAAGAGTCCCCCTATGGTTGTAATAAATACTGCTTCGAAAAGAAACTGTAAAAGAATGTCCCTTTTCTTCGCGCCCGTTGACCTTCTGATCCCTATTTCGTTCGCCCGTTCTCTGACAGATAGCAAAAAAAGGTTTGCAAGAACAAATCCTGCAACAATTAACGAGATAATCCCAGTTACACCAAGAAACATAACAAGCGAACCAGTGAGAGCAACGAGGAATTTTATGATTTCCTTCGGTGAAATAATCGTAAAATCATCGGTTTCCCCTTCGGGGATATCGTGTCTCTTCCTCAAGAAAGTTCTAAGTTCCTCAAGATACGAATACAGGTTTTTCTGGTCAACGAATCGTATTCTGAAAGCTGATACATACTTTGTCTCATTTTGGAGTTTTCTCATCAGGGTCGAGATGGGAATAACAATCCTGTCATCAAGACGTTCACCCGATGGAGAAGTGCCTCTCTCGGATAGAACCCCAACTATCTGAACAGGTAATCCTTTTATAAGTATGTATTTGCCCACAGGGTCTTCATTCCCAAAAAGCTCTCCTGCGACGTACTGACCAATAAGTCCCACATTCCTCAGCCCCTTAACGTCCTCATCTGTCAAATCAGAACCTCCTATGACAGGCCACGTCCAGGCTCGACTGTAATCACTCGTTGAACCAACGATCAGGGTTTGATATTTTTGTCCTTTGTATGAAGCCGTAGCATCCCTCATAGACGACATTGGAACCACCACATAGGCACTGTCGAAGGTCTGTTTAACTGCTTCCACATCTTCGAGGCTAATGGTCTTCAGCCTCTGTCCTGCTGCCCTCGCCTGTTCACTTCCGCCGATAACCATCAAGGAATCAGGTCCAAACCGTGCCACAATCTCAAAGGCCTTTTGGTATGCGCCCTCTGTAGCAGCAACAATCACAGTGATAGAGGATATTCCGAGAGCAACACTGAGTAAACAGAACAGTGTCCTAAGCTTGAAAGCCCTTACAGCCTTGATCGATTGGAATACAATTTTAAAAATCCTGTCCATGTTTCCTTATTCAAATATAATTCCATCTTTTATCTGAATAATTCTTTGTGCATAAGAAGCAATAAAAGATTCATGCGTAATGAGAACTACTGTTTTCCCCTGTTCATTCATCTTCTTCAAAAGGCTCATAATCTCTGTGGCTGTTTTACTATCAAGTTGCCCTGTCGGCTCATCAGCAAGAAGCAGTCCCGGCTCATTGATCAGTGCCCGTGCAATGGCAACGCGCTGCTGTTCACCTCCTGACAGTTGATTAGGTTTAAATTTTGCTCTTCCTTCTAAGCCAACGAGCTTTATAAGATCCCATGCATTCTTTTCAGCATTGTCTTTCCGTCCTCCAACGTAAAGGGTTGGCAATAATACATTTTCCAGAACTGTTACATAGGGAAGGAGGTAAAAGTTCTGAAAGACAAACCCAATATGTTCATTCCTGATCTCTGATAATTGATCGTCTGTGAGGTTTGACACCTCTCTGTCCGCTAATATATAACGCCCCGATGTCGGAACATCAAGACAGCCGATAATATTTAATAGCGTTGTCTTGCCCGAACCTGATGTCCCCATAATCGCCACGAACTCTCCCTTTTCTATCGAGAGATGAATGCCCTTTAAAACCTCTACATCAATGTCACCCATCCGGTACGTCTTTGTTATATTCTCCAATAAGCAGATGGGCATAATAAGTGCATCCAAATGTTAACTTTCGGGCTTGGGAGGCGCGGGCAGGATTAATTTTGTAGCAAGGACATCTCCTTCTTTAACGCCGGAAATGATCTCTGTCTTTTCTTCTCCTCTGATTCCTGTCTGTAATTCTACTTTCTGAACATTATGAGGGCCTAATACCTTATAAGCAATCTGTTTACCTTTTTCGAACTTTATGGCAGCATTTGGAGCTGTAAGCAAATTGTCCCTTTCAGCAAAGATTATCTTCACATGGGTTGTCATTTCAGGCTTAAGAAAAAGAGCATCTTCCTTTGATACTTTTACTATTGCAAGGTAATAAACAATATTTTCTTTAATAACAGGCTGTGGATAGATCTTTTCTATACTCCCATGAAAGAGTTTGTCCGGAAAGGTATCAACATAGTATTCGACCTGCTGGTTTAACTTCACCTTGCCAATATCTGTTTCGTCAACATATATCCACATTTCAAGGAGTGCAGGATCGAGTATGGTAACAAGATTTGCAACCTGAAGACCAGTAACGATAGTCTCTCCTTCCTGGGCAGTAACATCTGAGACAACTCCATCTATCGGAGCATAGATATTTGTATATGTGAGTCGTATTTCCTGCTGCCTCAACTGAGCAGTAATATCTTCAATGTTTGCCTTTGCTATCTTCAGTTGTGTTTTATATTCGTTCTGGAGTCTTTTGAGGATTGCGTCAGATGCTTCAAATTGACTCTTTGCCTTGTCAACAGTATCTTTCGTAGTATAGTCATGTTTCAGAAGCTCCTGCTCCCGTTCATAATTTATCTTTGCATACTCATAATTTGCTTTTGCTTCATTGATACGTTCCGGGTACGTCAGTTCAATCTGCGAAAGGGCATTGCGTGCAGCGCTGAGGGCAGCCGTCTGCTGTTCAATAGCCTTTTGGATCTCCCTGTCATCTATAAGTGCTATGACCTGTCCTTTTTTTACTCTATCCCCGATTTTTACATTCATCTGAACGATTTCTCCAGTTGCCCTTGCCCCAATTTTTACCACTGCTCCAACCTGAGATTTTATAATTCCTGTTTCGACAATTACCCCTCTTAGGCTCCCCTTTTCTACTTTCGCAGTTTCTAAAACATTTATCTCAGGTTTGCTGAAAATCTTTTTATAACTAAAGAAACCAAGCCCGACGAGTATAATCGCAATAAGAATAAACCATATCTTCTTCATGTAGACTCTCGTTACTCGTTACTTGTTACTTGTTTCATGGATTCAAGCTTTTCAATCCCCGCTGTCCTTTCTAATAATACTCTTGCCAGGATTAGGTTTAGCCGCGAATTAGTGAATTGTTCTCTTGCAGATGCAAGAAGACTTTCAGCCTGAACAAGTGAGAGGACATCAGCCTTCCCGACCTTATACTCTCCAAATGCCTGGGAATAGTTCTGCTCTGCCTGCTTGAGCTGTTGCTGCGCAACCTGCAGATTGTTCGAAGCAGTAATCAAATCCTCATATGCCTTATTAACATCGAGCAACAATTGTCTCTTCAGATCATTCAGATTTTCCAGCGATACTCCCTTTTCAAACTCCGCTGACTTTGCCCTGAAAAATTTCCCCAGTTCGAATATATTCCATGTTGCTGTGAGACCAAGTATCTTCTCTTCAGGGATAGCAGACTGCCCTGTAGCCAACCCGCGTATGCCCCCGGAAGTTTTTTGATATGAAGCATTTGTTGTTATGAGAGGATAAAAACTACTGAGTGAAATGGACTTGTTATTTTCTGCAATTTTTATGGAGTCCTCTGCCTGTTTTATCTCAGGTCTCTGCAATACCACACTTGATAATATATTCCTGTCAGGAAGTTTAACCTCAATATCAAGAGAGCCTTCAATTTCATACTGACTGTCGAGAGGTTTCCCTATCAGAGAATTTAGTTCTAGGACTGCCTTTTTTAATTCGCCCTCAGCCTGTACCAAAGCAAACTTTGCCTGTTCAAACCGAACAGATGCCTGAAGTACATCAAGGAGTTTTGCAACGCCAAATTTGTATCTCCCCTCCGCAACCTCATAGTCCTTCTGTGCATCCTGAAGCTGTATCTTTCTCTGTTCCAATGTATCTTTTCTTGCAATTGAAGTATAAAATGCAGTCTTGACGTTGAATTCAAGATCAAGGAGACTTTTTCGGATATCTTCCTTGCTGATGTCAAAGTTGAATCTTGCAATATTTCGTGATGCCTTTCTGTTTCCTCCGTCAAAGAGTGAATATGATAAAGTAACGTCGTAAGATGTGGTCGAAAATTCAGATGGAGATGTATAGAATCTTTGCTGTACCGTTGATGCATCAAGGCTTGGTATATAGGGGCCGAGTGAGGCACTATACAGTGCTTCTGTAGACCTTGTCCTGATCATTGATGCCTTATAAAAAGGCAGCGTTTCCTTTGATAAGGATATTGCTTCATCAAGAGTCAGGGAATAGGAAGTTTGGTATATCAAAACCATACTAATAAGGATAATACAGACCAATACCAATGTATGTTTTATGAATGCATTCACAAAAACCTCCATTCTCCTCAAGTAATGTGTTATTTTACATCATTCTATGCCACAAAATGACGCAGAAGACAGGATTATTGTGATATCAGCAATCAAAGATAACTAACATGGATCCTGTAACACATAGTCTTGCTGGTGCAACAATATATAATCTCGGTTTCAGACGAAAATTATCAATGCTGGTTTTAATCCTCGCTTCAACTGCGCCAGACTTTGACTACGTAACACGCTTCTGGGGAATGGATATTTTTCTCAGATATCACAGGGGTATCACACACGGGATACTCTTTCTTTTCCTCGTACCACTGGTAATCGGTCTCATATTCGGCCTCAGAAAAGGCTTCCTCTATTATTTCTTCATCGCCCTCCTCGGGTATGGAGCACATCTTCTCATGGATCTCACAAACCAGTACGGGACAAGAATCCTCTCACCCCTTGACTGGCAACAGTACTCTCTCGACCTCACATTTATTATTGATCCATATATAACCATAGGTCTACTCTTATCAGTTGTTCTGTGCTGGTTTAATAAGAAAAGATCCTTCGTCATAGCGCTCACTACTCTGATTCTCTTAATAGCTTATACAGGTGGTAGATATTATCTACAGGGACAATCAAAATATTTTTTAAAGGAAAAGATCGAGGCCAATACCTACACACTGTATCCTCTTCCAAACGACTTCCTCCGGTGGTGGTTCGTTGTAGGATCGGGTAATGAAATAACCGTAGGGTTTGCAGACCTCTTTACCCAAAGGGTATGCGTACAGGAGACATACAGAATGGTAAATAGAGACCCCTATATTGAACGGTCAAAGGAAAGCAGGGTCGTGAAAAATTTTCTCTACTTTGCAAAATACCCTTATGCCCAGGTCAGAACCGATAAAGACAGGACGGTGGTCATCTGGCATGAGCTTGCCTTCTCTTTTATGGCAGGAGACCATTTCGTTGCAAAAGTGTTTTTTGACAAAGATGGTAAACTCCTGAACTCATACTTCACGTTTTAAAATTTGCTGTTATCTCAAGGACTTTAACAGTTGAGTTTATTTCTATTGACTCCTTTATAAATCCTTCATTAAAATAGCCGCCAGAGGAAAGTTTTTACCAGAGGCTAAGGAAGGAAACCACTAAAATCCCTCTTAGAGGGATGTCAAAACATGTAAAAAGGAGGTTGGAAAGTTTATGAAGCGTTTTAGAATTCTTGCGGCTCTGTTTGTTGCTGTAGTCCTCTTCTCCGGGCTTGTCATTGCAATGACTGAAAAAGGCAGTGAGTCCCTGCAAAAACTCATGGATGGTAACAAGAGGTTTATAACAGGAACTCTTGCACAGAAAGACCTTGGTGATGCAAAGAGGAAAGAATTGTCGCAAGGGCAAAAGCCCTTTGCCGTTGTACTTACCTGCTCTGACTCGAGAGTTCCACCTGAACTGCTTTTTGACCAGGGTCTCGGCGATATCTTTGTGGTGAGGGTTGCAGGCAATGTTGTTGACCCGATTGCATTAGGAAGCATCGAATACGCAGCAGAACATCTAGGATCTCCACTTCTACTGATTCTTGGACATTCCAAATGCGGTGCGGTAAAAGCCACACTCGAGGCAAAAGGGGAACCTGAGGGGAATATCGGTGCAATAGTCAAAAAGATAATGCCTGCTGCTGATGCCGCAAAGAAAAAAGGCGGCACTCCGGATGAAATCCTTGAAACCGCTATCAAGGAAAATACAAAGAATGTATATGCAGATGTTATGAAGAACAGCAAGATCATTCCTCATCTTATGCAAGAAGGAAAGTTCACGATTGCCGCTGGTGAGTACGATATTACAACAGGCAAGATCGAGATGATCGAACTGCCAAAAGCAGCCCCTGCAAAGATTAAACATTAATTGCGCTTATTTTGTAGAAAATAAGAAAAGGACGCACCCTGTATTTCATTAACACTAAAAGAAAAATATGGGTTGCGTCCTTTGTATTTAACCTTAACAAAACTGCTTTCTTTTCCTGCTAAGTAGCTTATCTGCCTCATTGAAGCTTTACAACCAAGAGTGAGATATAATAAAAACTGAGGAAGGGTCTTTTCATATGAAGGTCTGTGAGATATTTACGAGCATACAGGGAGAATCAAGTTATGCAGGTATGCCATGCACTTTTATTCGGCTGACGGGGTGCAATCTCAGGTGTTCTTACTGCGATACTGCATATGCATATTATAATGGTCGAGAAATCTCAGAAGATGAGATTATGAGCGAAGTACGGCGTGCCGGGATAAACCTTGTCGAGATTACCGGAGGAGAGCCACTTCTTCAAAATGAGGCCCACCTTCTCATCAAACGGCTTATTGATGAAGGTTACAAGGTATTGGTTGAAACAAATGGATCGCAAGACATAAAAAAAATTGACAAAAAGGCAATTGTGATACTCGATATAAAAACACCTGGTAGCGGCATGAGTAAGGAAATGGATTTTTCAAATCTTGATTACATAAAAAGTTCTGATGAGATAAAGTTCGTTATTACAAACAGAGAAGATTATGAATGGTCAAAGGATATAATACAAACATATAAGCTAATGGAAAAATGTAAACTCCTTTTTTCCCCTGCCTTCGGGATCCTCCCACCCGAAAACCTTGCGAAATGGATAATTGGTGATAAACTAAAAATAAGGTTTAATCTACAGCTCCATAAATATATTTTCAGTTCTGAGCAGAGGGGAATATAACCCCTCTATCATTTTTTGCCCTTACCGTTATTTCCCTTTCCCTTTTCTTTATTTTTCTCCTTTCCAATGTCATTCTTTCTGCCTTCTCCTTTGTCCTTTCCACCCTTCTTCTCTTTTACAACTTCGTCATTAATTGCTACAAAATTTTTCCCACCTTCTCTCAGTTTCATTACTTTCTCAGGTCCATACTTGTAGTGATCTGATACAAATCTAAGGTTAACGAGATTAACAACATCAGCATCGCTAAGGTCTATTGTCCTCCATTGCTTCTTTGGTTTCTTTTTGTAATAGCCATATGCCTTTCCATAAGGAGGACCAATAACAACAGTTTCTCTCACAGGGACGTAGAATATTTCCGGACCAAAGCCGAAATGCAGAGAGATATCCAGCCAGCTCTTCCCCGCTAATCTGAGGTCCATTATTGCCGATGGTCTCACATGAGCCTTTTGAGCGAGAAAGAAGACAACGGGTATTTCCTCATCAGGAATGTGCCTATCCCTGACAATTACTACCTCCCTTTCCGGAACCCTGTAATAATTTCCTACTGCAAGATAAAAACCTCTGAGACCCTCCTCACCAATAGATACTCCCAAATCTACTGAAGCCTCAGCACTTCCCATAGGAGAAAAAATAATGAGGGCCAAAATAATTAACAAGATATGCATAACCTCCTCCTTTCTCATTACATCAGATTCTAATCCGAAAAGATTTGAATGTAAATATGTTTTATAATTTGGACACCTTCTCTTCTGTGAGAAAAATCACGGAAGCTAAGCAGTTTTTCTCTCACCGTAATGGTGAAAATTATTGACAGGTAAGGCTTTTAGTGTTAAGATGTTTTTAATGGAAAAAGTTCTGATAATTTGCGGAATTATTCTAACTTTTGTTCCCTTTTCCTATGCCGATGTCTACCAATATACATCTGAAGACGGTGTAGTTTGTTATACAGACCTGCCGTTTGGTAAAAAAGCAGACCTTGTCATGAAAGATAAGCGCGAGTTACCTCCAACCAAGCAGAGATACGACAGAACAGTCTATAAAGACACCGAGTACTACCAAAGCATAATCCACGAGAAGGCTTCAAAATACAATATAGATCCTTCCCTTGTCAAGGCTGTTATTAAGACAGAGTCAAATTGGAATGAAAAAGCTGTTTCAAGGAAAGGCGCCATAGGTCTTATGCAGCTAATGCCTTCAACCGCAAGCGATATGAATGTTCGCAATCCATTCAACCCTGAAGAGAATATCGAAGGTGGTGTGAAATACCTGCGGTACCTCATCGAACGATTCAACGGTGATCTTACCCTTGCACTCGCTGCATACAATGCCGGGCCAAAATGGGTTGATAGATTTGGAGTAGTCCCTCCGATTACCGAGACAAAGCAATATGTCAAAAAAGTCCTTTCCCTTTACAATGGCAGTTCTCCCTCTTTCATAACCGAAACTGATACGGGAAAAGAAAAAAGGCCCGATCCGATTTATAAAGTGAGTTTACAAGACGGCACCGTCCTTTTCACCAATTCCCCGTTTATGCTTAAAGACGCCGTCAGGTTTTAAATGCCTTTTGACGATACGACCTTCCTTCGAGACGAGATCCTCAAACTGAAAAATCAGCGAAGAGCAATCATTCTTTCGCACAACTACCAGAGGGATGAGGTTCAGGAGATTGCTGATTTTGTTGGAGATTCCCTTGAACTCTCAAGGACTGCAGCAACAATTGATTGTGATATTATTCTTTTTGCAGGCGTTACTTTTATGGCTGAGAGCGCTGCAATTCTCTCTCCCGATAAAATAGTCCTCACTACAGAGATGGATGCTCTATGTCCCATGGCAGATATGATCAGGGTCAATTCACCAAGGCCCGTTAAAAAAGAATTTCCTGAATTTGAGAATCCACCTTCTTTCATCTTCCCTGTTGATTTTTCCTTAAAGGATATCAAAAAGAAATATCCGGGAGTGCCTGTTGTTGCATATGTCAATACAACGGCTGATGTAAAGGCAGAAAGCAACATCTGCTGCACCTCAGCAAACGTTGTAAAGGTTGTCGATTCCCTCCCTGATAAAAAGGTAATATGCATACCTGACAAAAACCTTTCTTTATGGGCAGCAAAAAATACCAGGAAAGAGGTTATCGCATGGGATGGCTTCTGCCATGTTCACGAAAGGGTAACCGTGGCTGATGTAAAAAAAGCACGTGCAAAACATACCCAGGCACTCTTTATGGCACATCCCGAATGCAGGCTTGACGTACTCGAAATAGCTGACCATGTAACAAGTACCTCCGGCATGTTGAGGTTTGCAAAGACCTCCTCTGAGAAAGAATTCATTGTTGGTACTGAAGTAGGATTGCTATACCGACTGAGAAAGGAAAATCCTGACAAGGTCTTTTACGCCCTGAGAGATGACATGGTATGTCCTGAGATGAAAAAAACCACCCTGAAAAGTTTGCTCAGGGCATTAAAAGAAAACACGTATCTCATAAAGTTGCCTGATGAAATTAGAATCCCTGCTAAGAAAGCCCTTGACAGGATGCTTGAGATACGATAAGGATACAGAATGAATATTTTTGCCAGAATTGCTGAACGACGTATCAGAGAGGCTATGGAAAATGGCGAGTTTGATAACCTCGAAGGGATGGGAAAGCCTATCACCTTCGAGGATGAACCCATGATTCCTGAGGATCTGAGGATGGTTTACAGGATTTTAAAAAATGCAAGCTGTATCCCGCCTGAGCTCGAACTAAGAAATGAAGTAGTAAATATGTCTGCATTGATAAATACAATAGACGATGACAAAGAGAGGCTAAAGAAAATAAGGGAGTTCAATTTTAAACTTCTTAGACTCAATATCGTGAGAAAGAGACCCTTCAGCCTCGATGAGTTTCCGGAATACGAATTCAAAGTTGCCGATAAATTAACCGGCGGTCTCTAACTTCTTAAAACAAAAAAATATTATTTCTGCTCCAACAGGTCTTCAAACTGGGACTTTGTATCCTCATTGATCCTGGGAAGGTTTTTTAAGAGTAAATCGATAAGCATATCTTCAATCTCTTTTTTTGTTTCTTCCGGTGAAAGCCGGTATGCAGTCCTTAGTGAAGGGACTGCCTCACGCCATTTCCCAAGATTCAGATAAGACCTTCCGATAAATAAGTAGGCTCGTCCGAACTCCGGATCAATCTCAATTGCCTTCTCAAAATGCGGTAGGGCCTCCTCGTATTTCCCTCGATTAAACAAGGATAGACCAAGGTCAAATTCTTCTTGAACATCTGTCTTGCTCTTTAATCCTGCACAAGAGAGGAGAAGACTTACAACAAGAACAATAAAAATAATCCTTGCTAAATTCAATAATCTCATGGATATCATAATAAAACAAAACTTTTACC
>Ga0315273_10004938_pt1 | contig 16441 bp, 17 predicted proteins | sample YL17G02_0_MG_FD_205753 | JGI IMG/M metagenome (GOLD analysis project Ga0315273, IMG submission 205753) | Sediment microbial communities from Yellowstone Lake, YNP, Wyoming, USA - YL17G02_0 | ecosystem: Environmental > Aquatic > Freshwater > Lake > Sediment | place: USA: Wyoming | collected... | reverse complement strand
AAACAATCCGACTTTGAATTCAACTTTGCGGTGCATCGTTCATCCTGTATCTCTGCTGGTCCCATAGGAAATCGAAGATATGACACTGCGTAAAAAGATCTTCGACGGTCTTCAGGGCATTGTTAATAAACCGGGGATCTTTGAGATCGGGCATGATCAGGAAAGGCCTGTCGATGACAATGACGGCATCCGGAACCATGACGGCCCTCAGAAGCATCGCATAAAAGCGCTCCTCAGCGGTCAGGGTTGCGTTCCTGTGATGAGCGATCGCTTCCAGATTGAACCGGCGCAAATGGTCGACGGCAAGGCGCTGCGCCTCATCACTCGGAACATTCTGATGATATTGCCTGACCAGGGCGATATTGGCCCATACGTCCAGGTTGGAAAGCAGTGGTACATCGGGCGAAACCAGTCCCAGGTTCATTCTGTTGCGATCTATCGTATTATTCATCTCCCTGATGAGTTCCTCTTCACCGTCAAAGAGATTTAAATGAACCTTATGATTAATGACAGCACCTCGATGATGACAATGGCCGTGAAAACCTTGACCATGCCGTTTAAAACCGCGATCGGTACGCTGGTCAGCTCATCCGACGCGCTCAGACCGGACCTTATCGGAATCAGTATGATAAAGAATCCGAAAGTGCAACATTTAAGTAGAAGCACAATAATATCGGAAAATTGCACGGCATCAACCAGCACGCTGGTATAGGCGTCCAGGCTCATGCCGAGGATAATCTTCGAGTAGAGCAAGCCGCTCAGTAAAACTACGATGGAAAAAAGACCGCTCAACAAAAGGACCGACAGGATGCCATTGATGATCCGCGGCAGGAAAAGATAATTGATGACATCGATCTTGAACGCCTCGAGGGTTCTCAATTCCTTGCTGACCTTCATCACGGCGATTTCCGTATTGATGGCCGAGCCCGAACGCAGGGCAATGAGCAAGACGGTTACGAAGGGAGACAATTCCGTGACCACGAAACCCATGAGGATGTGTCCCAGATAGTTTGTCAACCCAAGACTTTTCAATCCCTGAAAAACAATGCCGATCAGCAGGGATCCGAAGATGACGGAAACGGCGATGAACAAGGGCAGGATCTGCAGGGAGGTGAAATAGATCTGATGGACAAGCACCATCCGCATCGCACTGTTGTACATCCTGCGATCCAACAGCTTCATGATGATACCGAAAGCGAGCGCGAGGGTTTCCCGCAGGGATCGGGTCATCTTCAGACCGGCGTGTCCAACGCTTGCGATGACATCAACCATGGGTAGCCTTCATACAGTGGTCTGCTGGAACAAACCCGGAGAATGACTCTATACCCCGCAACTCTAACACATCCGGCATAACGGCACAATTATTATCGACATTTCCAAATACCTTCCCCCGTGCTATACTATAACCAATCGATGACGCTGCTTCCTGGTACGGTAATTCTGACGGGTACACCCGAAGGTGTTGGATTTACCCGCCAACCCCCCGTCTATTTGCAGGCGGGCGATTTGATTACCGTGGATATCGAGGGAATCGGTCAACTGTCAAATCCCGTCAGGATGGAGGAGTCGGTTGTACACAAGCAGGACCCGTGACAGGAGCGATATTTTTATTTTTCGCAGCAGTGAGGGCTTGAATCCGCCGGGACAGGTCTTACACCGTGAAATCAGAGAGATTTGCGTTGACAAAAAGGCTTTGGCGGTTATATTAGGCCATTAAAAATCCATGCAACACCGAGGTTACTTATGAAAACCGACAGCAACAGTAGAAAAACTTTTATCATGTTTCTGCTGGCCGTTTTAATTGGATTCTTCGTTGTCTCCTTTGTAGAGGTTTTGCGTTCATCCTTCTTTCCGGTTGGACCCAATGTACAGATGGCCTCGGCCGTATCCACCGGCAATCCGATACGACCACCCTTGTCCTTCGCCGATCTTGCCGAGAGGGTGAAACCGGCCGTCGTCAACATCAGCACTACGAAGACGATTCGAACGGGGGGCCGGAACTTCAGAACACCCTTCGGTGAGGGAACGCCTTTCAATCGGTTTTTCGGGAGAGACGATTTTTTCGATCGGTTTTTCGGCGATATTCCCCAGCGGGAATTCAAACAGAAAAGCCTTGGGTCGGGATTCATCATCAGTCCTGACGGGTATGTCTTTACGAACAACCACGTTGTCGAACAGGCCGATAAGATTTTGGTCAAACTTTCCAGCGGCAGGGAATATGAAGCCAAGATCATCGGCAAGGACGCGAAGACAGATATCGCCCTGATCAAAATCAAACCGAGCGGGGAGCTTCCCGTGGTGGAAGTCGGCGACTCGGACAAGGTGAGGGTGGGGGATTGGGTACTGGCCATCGGGAATCCCTTCGGTCTCGAACAAACCGTGACGGCAGGTATTGTGAGCGCCAAAGGACGCGTCATCGGAACCGGTCCTTACGACAATTTCATCCAGACGGATGCTTCCATCAACCCGGGCAACAGCGGCGGACCTCTTTTCAACATGGAAGGCAAGGTCATCGGTATCAACACAGCCATCGTTGCCCAGGGTCAGGGTATCGGCTTTGCCATACCGGTCAACATGGCCAATGCGATCCTTCCTGACCTCAAAGCAAAGGGAAAGGTCACCCGGGGATGGCTGGGCATCTCCGTTCAGGACATTTCCGAGGAAATCGCCAGTAACCTGAAACAGCCCGACAGAAACGGCGCCCTGATCTCGGACGTGTTTCCAGACGATCCGGCCGACAAGGCCGGTCTGAAAGCAGGAGACATCATCACAGAGGTAAACAATAAGAAGATCAAAGATACCCATGATCTGTTGCTCACGATCGCTACGTTCCACATAGGCGACAAGATCAACGTGAAAATCCTTCGTGAAGGCAAAGAAAAGACTTTTCAGATAACGGTGACGGAACGTAAGGACGGGGCCGAACTCGCAGCGGCCCAGAGATCGAAGGCGAATTTCGGGATGATCACGCAGGACATTACCCCGGAGATCGCCCGGTATCTGGGTATATCCCAGAAAACGGGAGTGGTTGTCGACGAAGTACAGGAGGGAAGCCCCGCTGACGATGTCGGCATCCAACCCCATGACATCATCCTCCAGATCAATAAGGTCAGGATTAACAACATGAAGGACTATCTGCGCGAATTGGCCAAAAACAGCGAGAAAAAGAGTGTTCTGATGCTCATCAAGCGAGGCAGGGCCACATTTTTCGTTGCGCTCCGGCAATCCTGATGACAATGGAGAGCGAAAGAACCTCGGCCGGCGGAACCGAATACCGGTTTCTCCGGAGGATGTACAGCCTGCTGAATTCGTATTTCGGAGACTTGCACTGGTGGCCGGGCGAGTCGCCCTTCGAGGTGATCGTCGGAACAATCCTGACCCAGAACACAGCCTGGCGGAACGTCGAAGCCGCCGTAGGAAATCTGAAAAGAGAACGGCTGCTTTGCCCGGAGCGTCTTCTGCAGACAGATGATGCAGTCCTCTCCCAGCTTATCCGCCCTTCGGGCTATTATGCCCTCAAAACAAAACGGTTAAAAGCCTTTTGCCGGTTTCTCTGCGAAGGATATGATGGCCATTTGGATCGCCTGTTTACCGAAGAAACCTGGGAACTGAGGAAGCGTCTATTGACCGTAAACGGTATAGGTGAAGAAACGGCTGACAGTATTCTTTTGTATGCAGGCAGCAAGCCTGTCTTCGTTGTCGATGCATATACACGGCGGATCCTTCAGCGGCACGGTCTTATTGCAGCCGACAGTTCCTACGCCGGTATCCAGCGGTTCTTCATGAACCATTTGCCCCCGGAGGCGCCCCTGTATAACCAATTTCACGCCTTGTTCGTCAATACGGGTAAAACCTTCTGCAGGAAGTCACCCCGATGCGACGGGTGTCCGCTTCACGGACTGATAGGCGGCGGGACCGGCTGAGGCAATGCAACGAGAGGAAGGCGCCCATTTTCCAAAATAACAAACCCGATCGGTTCCCCTCATGACATGGCATGACTACACAGGGGTCATTCACCTCCATTCATCCTACTCCTTTGATGGCCGGACCTCCGTCCCGGATATTCTATCCGCCGCAAGAGCCAACGGCATCGATTTTCTCATGCTCACCGATCACCAGACGCTCCAGGCAAGGCATGACGGTTATGAGGGTTGGCACGGCAACACCCTGCTGATCGTCGGACAGGAAATATCACCCCGTTTCAACCATTACCTCGCCTTTGGTCTGCAGGTGCCCATCGTAATACCTGAAGACGAGACGTCAATCCCCCCGCAAACCTATATCGACGCGGTGCGCACCCAAGGGGGGCTCGGTTTCATCGCCCATCCCGATCACCTGGGTGCAAAATTGTTTCACGTGAAACATTATCCCTGGCTCGACTGGACGGTCACCGGTTACAACGGTTTCGGGATTTGGGACTTCATGACAGACTGGCAGAGTTCCCTGAAGAATATCCCGGCAGCCCTGTTCAGTTATCTTTTCCCTGCCCTCACCCTTCAGGGACCCAGGCAGGTCACACTGGAAAGATGGGATCGACTGAACCAGGAGGGCCCTGTCGTCGGTTTCGGAGAACTGGACAACCACAATACTCTCAGGAAATTTTTCGGTTTGCGCTTTTCCATCTTCCCCTTCCCGCGGGCCTTCAAGTTCCTGAGAACCCATCTGCTTACGGACGCTCCTCTTACCGGAGACAGTGAAAAGGACATCCGAACCTTGTTATCGGCCCTGGAAAGCGGCAAGGCCTATGTAGCCCAGGAATATTTTCAACGGGCGAAGGGTTTTGCCTTTACGATGGCCGATGAGACACAGGTCGTTACCATGGGTGACGACCTGCTGCCCAATGGTCATGTCACGGCCTCGGTCTTGACACCCCGGACAGGGAAGATCCGCCTCGTCAGAAACGGCAAACTTTATCATGAGGCGCTCTCGCGCCGGATTGATCTCCCCATCGACCATGACGGTCTTTACCGGATCGAGGTCGATCTGAGAGTCCTTGGGAAATACCGCCCCTGGATCTTTTCCAATCCCATTTATGTCGGGAAAAGAACATGCTCCTGCAGGCCAAATTCCTGCCCCCTTGAACCTTGACATGCCTGCCGTCCTATCATATATCTCAGCTTCAAACGAAGAAGGAGCCTCTATGCTGAAGCGTTTGTCCAACCTGTCTATTAAATATGGACTTATCCCCTTCGCCCACAACATCATACGGCTCTACCTTTCAATGATCAGAGTCCGTGTTGAAAATGAGGACAGGCTATTAAATCATCTCGCGCAAGGGGAGAGGGCCATTGCCGCCCTGTGGCACCAGAGGATTTTCGGAATTATCGGTTATGCGAAGCGATTCGGGAAGTTCTCACCGGCCGTCATGATCAGCCAGAGCCGTGATGGAGAAATGATCTCTGAGGTATTCACCCGTCTGAACTTTCGTCCCGTCCGGGGATCAAGCTCTCGGGACGGCAGGGAAGCCCTGCTTTCCATGATCAGGGATCTGGAGCAAAACCCCTTTGCCGCCCATGTCGTGGATGGTCCCCGCGGCCCTCGAGGCATCCTGAAGGCGGGCCTGATCGCACTTTCCCAGACGACCGAAACACCGATCTTCCCCGTTTACATCTCCTTCAGTCGCGCCTGGATGCTCAATAGCTGGGATCATTTCCTCATTCCCAAACCCTTCAGCCGGATTCACATCCGCTGGGGTGAACCCATATACCTCCCAAAGCCCACCGGCAATGACATCTTTGAAGACCTCCGGCAGCAGGTGGAACAGGAAATGCAGGTGAATCAGAAGGAGGACGATTGCCGCTGGGGCGGGAAACCGCTGCTTTGATCCACCGCTTCCCTATCCTGCCTCGCCTTATTTTACATCCCGGTCGGCATAGCCCCGGAGGATCCGCCTGGCAACCGTCATTTTATGGACTTCGTCGGGACCATCGTAGATCCGCGCCGCCCGCTCACTGCGGTAAAACTGGGCAATGACCGTATCATCCGTCATCCCCAGAGCGCCATGCACCTGAAGAGCCCTGTCCACCACTTTCTGAAGCACACCCGCACAGAAGAACTTGATGAGGGAGATCTCCTCACGAGCCTCTTTGGCCCCCTGCGTTTCGATCATCCAGCCCGTGTGCAGGGTCATGAGCCTGGCGGCCTGGATCTCGGCTGCACATTCGGCGATCCATGCCTGGATGATTTGCTGCGTTGCCAAGGTCCTGCCGTCCTGGGCGATGATCCGCTGCGACGCCCGTTTGCACATCAGATCGAATACCCTGTTGCATATTCCCATCCAGCGCATGCAGTGGTGGATCCGGCCCGGCCCCAGCCGATCCTGGGCGATCACGAAGCCATGTCCCTCGGCACCCAGGAGATTTTCCCTTGGCACGCGGCAGTTCTGGTAGAGGATCTCCGCATGGCTCGCATAATCGACGCCTACATGACCCATGACGGAAATATTTCTTACTCGGTTGAAGCCGGGGGTATCGGTGGGCACAATAATCATACTCGCCCGGAGATGCAGGGGCGATTCCGGATTGGTCACAGCCATGACGATGGCGAAGCGAGACCCCTCGGCAGAGGACGTGTACCATTTCTGGCCGTTGATGACATAATCATCGCCATCTTTGACAGCCGTCGTGTCCATGAGCACAGGATTTGAACCAGGCAGATTCACTTCCGTCATTGAAAAACAGCTCCGGATCTTCCCCTCCACCAGTGGCCGCAGATATTCCTCTTTCTGTTTTTCCGTTCCGTATTTATGGAGGATCTCGATGTTTCCCGCATCAGGTGCCTGACAACCAAATACGTAGTGCCCTATGGGACTCCTTCCCAAAACCTCCGATACCAGAGCATGTTCCATCAGGTCCAGGCCCATTCCCCCGTATTCCTTCGGGTGGTTGGGAGCCCAAAGTTCCATCTGTTTGACCATCCGGCGTTTCTCCTCAAGTACCGGAAGCATGTCCCGGAAATTCTTGGTGAGGAACTCCGGCTCCAGAGGAATCAGTTCCTTCTCCACAAATTCGTGCATCATCCCCACAATGGTCTTGATCTTCTCAGGCACTGTAAAGTCCATATCTGTTTCCTCCTTCAAGTCATTAGATTCAGGTCTAAAAAACGCCACGATGCCGCTGCCCCGTGAATCGACGCCTTTCTGGCGAGGGATGCCCAATATACCCTGAAGGATACAAGTTATCAACCCTCAAATACCCGTTAATCATAACCCCCTTGAAATTCCCGTCGCTATCCTGTATGTGACGATCATTGACTGTGATTTGTCATGATTGTTAGCTTGCACGACGATTCATGGAGCGCTCACAGGATCGGTGCAGCAGAATAAACCGGAAAAAATCAGAAAAAAAGGAGATCGGGGATGGACATCATTGAAGCTATCAAGTCGCGCAAGAGTATAAGAGCCTATAAAACGGATCCGGTTCCCAAGGACATTCTCCGGAATATCCTGGAAATTGCCAGCCGCGCCCCTTCGGCCATGAACACACAGCCCTGGGAATTCACGGTCATCTCGGGGAACGCTTTGGCAAATATCGCACGGGAAAATGCGGCAAAGCTCAACGCCGGTCAGATGCCCAATCCCGAACATCATGTGGTCGGATGGACACAGGACAGCATTCACCGTCAGCGCCAGGTTGAGCTCGCCGTTCAGATTTTCAAGATCATGGACATACCCCGGGAGGACAAGGTAAAGCGGGCCCAATGGATGGAGCGAGGCTTCCGTAATTTCGATGCCCCAGCCATGATCATCATCGCGGTGGACCGTTCCCTTTCCGAAACGGGCCCTGTGCTCGACGTAGGCGCCGTCATGCAGAATATCTGCTTGGCCGCCATGCACTACGGCCTCGGCACCTGCATTCACGACCAGGGCGTCATGTACCCGGACACCCTCAGAAAATATGCCGGAATCCCCGAAGCCAAGAGAATCATGATCGCTATTGCCGTCGGTTACCCCGCGCAGCAGGCACCGGCCAATACCGTGGCCAGCACACGGGTACCGATAGACGACATCATCACCTGGCAGGACGTTTAACCCGCCTAATCCCGAATATCATTATCATGACAGGCATGACAGGCAGGATGAGCCCTAATGCAGGGACCATTCCGCCTGTCATGCCAATCATAGGCAAGGATCTTCACCCTTACCGTCTCTCCCAACGCCTCCCGACTGCCTTGACAACATCGATTTTGTGACTATATTACTGCCAATATCAGAAGGACATTAACAATATCAATATGGTACACTGTAAAAGCAGCAGAAGATTGTTCAAAATCCGATCCTTCGAATGAGAGTAAACAAATAAAAAAATTACTATAAAGGAGGTGGGTTTATGTTCTGGCCGGAAATTTGGAGATACGGACGGATCGCCGACCCAATCAACGAAATGAGACGTCTACAGAGAGAGATGAATCGTCTATTTTCAGGAGTGGGTCAGGCAGCGAGTTACGATTTTCCACCGATCAATGTATGGCTCGGCGAGAATGAGGCCGTGGTTACGGCGGAGTTGCCGGGCATTGATCCGGCGAAACTGGACATCTCGATTATCGGCGATTCGCTGACCCTGGGCGGCCTCCACGAATCGGAAAAAGCAGATCTGGAAAAGAATTATCACCGCCAGGAGCGCAGCTTCGGCCCCTTCAGACGCAGCATCATGCTGCCCTTTCAGGTGGAGGCGGATAAGGTGGAAGCGAGCTACGAAAAAGGGGTGCTTCAGCTAACCCTTCCCAGGGCGGAAGCTGAAAAACCAAGAAAGATAGCCATAAAATCCGAATAGGAAGGAAGGTGAGCAGATCATGGACAAGGAAAAACAGGATTTAACAAAGCAGGCCGCACAAAATCCCATCGAGACGGAACGAACCCGGACGCGTAGGGTATATGTACCAAAGGTCGATATATATGAAACCAAGGACGCAATCGTCCTGCTGGCCGATATGCCGGGAGTGGATGAAAAAACGGTGGACATTACCCTTGAGAAGAATGCCCTTACCCTGAAAGGCACTGTGGAGCCCTTCCCTATCAAGGATCACAGCATCGCCTACGCTGAATACGATACAGGCGATTATGAGCGTTCATTCACGATTTCCGATGCTGTAGACCGCGAAAGGATCGAGGCGGCAGTCCGTAACGGCGTATTGCGGGTGACGCTTTACAAGGCCGAGCCCGTAAAAGCAAGAAAGATCGCCATCAAATCAGCATAGCAACAGGAGAAAAGAGGAGAAGATTGCGGGAAATGAACCGTACCTTTGACGATTTCTTTAACGGATTGCGTCTCTCCCCCTTTGGGGGCGCCGAAGGTCGCTTCGGATCCTTTATCCCGACCCTCGATATGTCCGAAAATGACAAAGAATTAAATGCATTTACAGGGTGGGGTCATCATCACCCCACCCTCCAGGGTTAGGATTTATAATAGGCTCATTAACCCATTGGCCTTTCGGATGTGCCGCCTCAAACAAGGGTCTCCGGTAGTCTGAAGTGTCTATACGGTGTTATTTTCTTTATATTTCAAGGGAGGTTGGTTAGAATGAAGGTTAAACCGCTACAGGAAATAAAAGGAGGAAAGAAGAATGGCAGCCAAAGAGATTAAATACGATGCGGCGGCGCGTGAAAAAATTTCACGGGGTGTCAACACACTGGCGAATGCCGTGAAGGTCACGCTGGGACCACGGGGACGGAATGTTGTTTTGTCGAAATCCTGGGGAGCTCCCACCATCACGAAGGATGGGGTCACCGTTGCCAAGGAGATCGAACTGGAAAACAAATTCGAAAACATGGGCGCCCAGATGGTCAAGGAGGTTGCCTCCAAGACATCGGACATGGCAGGGGACGGTACAACGACAGCCACCCTGCTGGCCCAGGCCATCTACCGCGAAGGGGCTAAACTGGTGGCGGCCGGGATGAATCCCATGTCGCTCAAGAGAGGCGTGGACAAGGCCGTGCAGATTGTTGTGGACGAATTGAAAAAGATCTCCAAGCCCATCAAGGACAAGAAGGAGATCACCCAGGTAGGCGCCATCTCCGCCAACAACGACCGTACCATAGGAGAGATGATCTCCGAAGCCATGGAAAAGGTCGGCAAGGAAGGCGTCATCACCGTGGAAGAGGCCAAGAGCATGGATTCGACCCTCGACATCGTGGAAGGCATGCAGTTCGACCGGGGGTACATATCCCCCTACTTCGTCACCGATGCCGAGAAAATGGAGGTACAACTGGAAGATCCCTATATCCTTCTTCATGAAAAGAAGATCAGCATAATGAAGGACATGGTCCCCATCCTGGAACAAATCGCCAAGACCGGCAGGACCCTGCTCCTCGTTGCCGAAGATGTGGATGGAGAGGCCCTGGCCACCCTGGTCGTCAACAAGATCCGGGGAACCCTCAAGTGCGCAGCCGTCAAGGCCCCCGGCTTCGGTGACCGGAGGAAAGCCATGCTCGAAGATATCGCCATCCTGACCGGTGGGAAAGTTATCTCGGAAGATCTCGGCATCAAGCTGGAAAATCTGACACTCCGTGATCTCGGCACGGCAAAGCGCATCACCGTCGGCAAGGAAAACACCACGATTGTGGACGGGGGCGGAAGTCATGCGGATATTGAAGGCCGTGTCAAGCAGATCCGAGCCCAGATCGAGGAAACCACTTCGGATTACGATCGCGAAAAATTGCAGGAAAGACTGGCCAAGCTGGTCGGTGGCGTCGCCGTCATCAAGGTCGGGGCGGCGACGGAAATCGAGATGAAGGAGAAAAAGGCAAGGGTAGAGGGCGCCCTGAATGCCACCCGGGCCGCCGTTGAGGAAGGAATCGTCCCCGGCGGTGGTGTCGCCCTGTTGCGAAGCCTTCCTGCCCTGGAGAAGGCTAAGCTTCCCGAGGACGAACAACACGGGCTCAATATTGTCAAACGGGCGATAGAGGAGCCCCTCAAACAGATCGCCCTGAACGCAGGGTATGAAGGCAGCATCGTCACCCAGAAGGTCAAGCAGGGCAAAGGCGATTACGGATTCGATGCCGATGAGGGCCTGTACGTTCGGATGATCGCAGCGGGTATTATCGATCCGACAAAAGTCGTGCGTTTCGCCATTCAGAATGCCGCCTCGGTGGCATCGCTTCTTCTGACCACAGAGGTAATGGTGGCGGAGATGCCGAAGAAGAAGACCGGTGCGGCTATGTCCGGCGGCATGCCGCCCGATATGGGTGATTACGATTATTAACAGCCCCGGGTATGATCATCCCCGTAAGGTACAAGAGGTCCTCTCCAGAATCGAATCATGAAGAGCTATAAAATCTTCAAACACACGGCCGATCTGGGTTTGGAGGTGTACGGCCGGTCCCTCCCGGAGCTATTCACCCATGCGGCCTATGCCCTCTTCGACCTGATGACGGACCTGCATCGTGTGAAACCGACCGAAATACGAACCATTGCCGTATCGGGAACAGACAGGGAGGACCTCCTGGTGAACTATCTCCGGGAGGTCCTCTACCTTTATAACGGCAAGGGGTTGCTCCTGTCGGATTTCTCCATTACCGACATGGAGGATGGGTACCTCCGAGGAGAGGCAAGGGGAGAAATATTTGATGCCTCAAGGCACATCATCAAGAAGGAAATCAAGGCCGTGACCTATCATCAGGCATCGGTACTGCAGACCCCAACGGGCTGGAAAGGGAGGATCATTGTCGATGTCTGAGAAAGGGATGGCCTTGACGAAAATCGATGAATACCGGTGGCTGATCCCCCAGTCGGGAAAAATGAACGTCCCCGGCATGATCTATACGAGCCGGCCGCTGATGGAGTCCCTGGGCGCCGATGAGAGTACGAAACAGGTTGCCAACGTGGCTCATCTGCCCGGCATCGTCAAGTACTCGTTGGCAATGCCCGATATCCACTGGGGCTACGGGTTCCCCATCGGCGGTGTCGCCGCCTTCGACATGAAAACCGGCATTGTTTCACCAGGCGGTGTGGGTTACGACATCAACTGCGGTTGCCGGCTGATCACCACGGCATTGCGCCTGGATGATATCCAGCCGAGACTTCGTGAGCTTGTCACCGCCCTGTTTCGTAACATCCCCTCCGGCGTCGGCTCAAAGGGCCCACTGAAACTATCCCTCAAGGAGGAAAAGAAAGTCCTGGCGCAGGGCTCCCGGTGGGCCATCGGACAGGGATACGGCACGGCCGAGGACCTGGAGGCGACCGAGGATCGGGGCATGATGGCCGGCGCCGACCCCGAAAAGGTCAGTGACAGGGCCCTGGAAAGGGGACGGGAGCAGCTTGGCACCCTCGGCTCCGGTAATCATTTTCTCGAAATCGAAATCGTGGAAGAGATCTTCGACAGGCAAACCGCAGCCGCCTTCGGGCTTGCGAAGGGACAGATCGCCCTGCTCATCCACAGCGGATCCCGGGGCCTGGGCTACCAGATCTGCGACGATTACCTGGCAAATATGGTGAAGCACATGGGGCAGATGGAAATCCCTCTGCCCGACCGGCAGCTTGCCTGCGCCTATCTCGAGTCCGGACGCGGCAGGGACTATCTCGCAGCCATGGCCTGTGCCGCAAATTACGCCTGGGCCAACCGCCAGATGTTGATGCACAGGAGCAGGGAAATCTTCGAAAAAACGCTGCAGGCCAGTCCCCGCGATCTCGGCATGCACCTTCTATACGACGTGTGCCACAATATCGCCAAGATTGAAACGCTGCCGCTGGAGGGAAAAGCTGTCCGTCTCTGCGTCCACAGGAAGGGCGCCACCCGCGCCTTTCCGCCGGGACATTCGGATCTGCCTCTGAAGTACCGGGCCGTCGGCCAACCGGTTCTGATCCCGGGCGATATGGGAACAGGGTCCTACGTCATGGCGGGAACGGAGCGGGCTTACGAAGAGACCTTCGGCAGCACCTGCCACGGCGCCGGCCGGGTCATGAGCCGCACCCAGGCCACCAAGGCGAGCCGTGGCCGGTCAATCGCCCAGGAGATGGCCGATCGCGGGGTCCTGGTCATGGCAGGCGGCAAGGGGACCCTCCGGGAGGAGATGCCGGAGGCCTATAAGAACCTGGATCAGGTCGTCGATGTCGTCCACGGCGCCGGCCTCTCGCTGAAGGTGGCGAAATTGAAGTCTCTGGCCTGCATCAAAGGCTGACCTGCCGTGGCATCAACGGCGCCTCCGCGCTAAATTACAACGCGTAAATCTTCTCACCCGGTATGACTGTGAGCTTATTGCTCAGAAGCACTTTGATGGCGGCATCGGGATCATCGAAACGGAAGATGATGACGGCATTCTGGCCGCTTTTCTCCACAAAGGCGTAGAGGTATTCTATATTGATGTGATTGGCCAGGATCACCTCCAGGATGCTGTGCAACCCCCCGGGCCGATCGGGAACCTCGACGGCGACTACCGTCGTCCGGCTTACGGAAAAACCGTTTTCCTTGAGCACCCGGTTCGCAGTGCCCACATCGTTGACGATGAGCCGCAGGATACCGAAATCGGTGGTATCGGCCAGGGACAGGGTTCGGATATTGATGTTTTCATCCTTCAAGACCCTGGTCACATGCTCCAGAGCGCCCGGTTTGTTTTCCAGAAATACGGATATCTGCTCTACTTTCATGCACCTGCCTCCTTGATCCCTTGCTGGGGGCTCATAGAGATTTCAGATCTGCCGTTTGTCTAATACTCGCGTTGCCTTACCTTCAAATCGCCCAAGCGTTTTGGGTTCCACCAGCTTGACCCTGACGGAAATCCCCAGATAGTCTTTCATGTCCCTGACGATACGACGCTCGATGTTCTGCAGAACCTTTACTGTCCCTGAATCGGAAAAAACCTGTTCACTGACCTCGACCTGCACCTCGAGAGTGTCCAAAGAATCCTCCCTGTCGACGATGAGCTGACAGTGGGGTTCCACACCCCTGATATCCACGAGGACGGCTTCGATCTGCGAGGGAAACACATTGACGCCTCTGATGATCAGCATATCATCGCTGCGGCCCGTGACGCGATCCATCCTGACATGGCTTCGTCCGCAGCGACAGGGCTCGACAATCAGGGATGACATATCCCGGCTGCGATAACGGATCAGCGGAAAAGCCTCCTTCGTGATGGTTGTGAAAACCAGCTCACCCGGTTCTCCCTTAGGCAAGACCTTGCCGGTCCGGGGATCAATGGTTTCCACAATGAAATGGTCCTCGAAGACGTGCATACCCCTTCGCTCCTCGATGCATTCCATGGAGACGCCCGGCCCCATCACCTCGGAAAGCCCGTAGATGTTCAGCGCGGTTACATTCAACGAATCTTCTATGATCTGGCGCATCTTCTCCGTCCAGGGTTCGGCGCCGAAAATGCCGACCCGCAGGTTCAGCGATCCCATGTCCACACCCATCGCCTGACCCTGCTCGGCCAGGTGCAGGGCATAGGAAGGCGTACAACAGATGGCCGTGGGACCAAAATCCTGCAGGAGCATGATCTGTCGCTTCGTATTCCCGCCGGACATGGGAATGACGCTGGCGCCCAGCCGTTCGGCGCCATAATGGATGCCCAGTCCTCCCGTAAAAAGGCCGTACCCGTAAGCATTGTGGATGATATCATTTTTTGTCAGACCGGCCGCTACGAAGCACCTCGCCATCAGCTCCGACCAGGTATCGATATCCCGTTTGGTATACCCCACCACCGTGGAACGTCCCGTTGTGCCCGACGAGGCGTGGAGCCTGACAACACTGCTCATGGGAACGGCGAACAGGCCGAAGGGATAGTTGTCATGGAGATCCTGCTTCGTGGTAAGGGGGAGTCTTTCGATATCCGCAAGCGTTCTGATGTCATCGGGCTTGACACCAGCCTGATCAAAGGCCTTTTTGTAAAAACCGACGGTATGATAGACCTTCTGGACGACCTGTTGCAGCCTTTTCAACTGCAGGGCCTCCAGCACCTCCCTGGGCAGGGTTTCGAACTCTTCATTATATATCATCGAATGATCCTCTCCTCTGCGGGTTAATGCCATTTCCATCTGTTAAAGTTCAATGGATGATCTCCCGGGATCCTATGATTTCTTTATAGCAGAAGTCAACAGCAGCGGCAAGGGAGATGATCCGGGCTTGAAATCTGCAATATCCGAGAGATTCAACCCCGGCGTTGCCGCCACGCCGGGAAAGCGGCAATCATCCTCGGAATCCTGAAAAATGATGCCAGAGGCGCAACAGGCGCACCAACAGGATGGCCATGATCAAGCGGGGAACATACAGCCAGAAAGCGCTCAGTCCCAAGACGATAAACAGGAGCGGATCTTCCACCATAGAATGATTGATGCCGATGGACAGATGGAGGGTCTCCAGGTCCTCCACGGAGAGACTGTTTCCTCTCGTCTCCTCCACGATGACCGCGCCGCCGTAGGTCAGGCCGAAGATCACCGCCGTCATCCAGAGGAAACCTACCCGATCATCGAGACCCATGATCTTTAAAAATGGGGAAAGGATTCTGACCAGCGGATGGATGAATCCGGTCTCCTTGAGTATTTCCAGAAGGGTCAGAATGGTCATGATAATCAGAAAGACCAAAATACAAAGCCTCAGGGTTGTCAATCCCCAGCCTTTGAGCATATCGATCAGGGGTATGGTTTGGGCAACCAAGCCTCCCTGAGGCGGCACAGCCGCAGCCGAACTTCCGAGAAGGGGCGCCACCAACACGACTGTAATCAGGGCGGCGATGATGCGAAACAGCGTTGCCTTCAGGGGATGGATACCCGAACGCGCCTGGACGATCCCCTCCTGGATCATATTGTGAGCCATCAACAGAAAGATGGCCAGCAGGGTCATCTGTTCCGGACTGAAGGGCAGGACGACCATCGCCGCAATCCCTCCGTAAATCCCGCCGAGCATGCCAATGACCAGAGGCAGAGCTGCCATGGGCGGAAGGCCGATCAATGCCATCAGAGGTTGGAGCAAAAAATCCAGTTTTCCCATCCAGCCGCTCCAAGCCAAAAGAGAAGTCAAAAGGGAGACGGGAACGATGATCTTCATCATCCAGAGAAACCCGCGCCATCCCTTGCCGAAACCACTGATCAGTCCTTTCCGGACCGAAAACATCCTTTCACCCATATCCCTGTCCACCTCGAGGCGTCTGTACCCGATTACGATTATATCAGAAGATAAGACCCTGTGGTTAATTTATCCAGCCGCGGGCCGCCATTTCCCTTTGCGGAAAACAGACCGATATGGTACTCACGGACTGCGGAACCATTCCGGAAAGATACCTCTGGGTGAAGGGCATGAAAATGACCATCAGCCGAAAATTGCTTCTGGGCTATCTGGCCATGGCGCTGCTGACCGTCTTGGCCAGCGTCTATGCCATCATCAGCCTGCGAAGTCTCAACAACCTGACCTATGCCATCATCAATCAGGATTCGCTCCTGCTCAACAAGAGCAAAGGGATGATCGACGCCCTGCTCGCCCAGGAAAGCGCCGAAAAGAAATACCTCATCCT
>Ga0315273_10004937_pt1 | contig 16445 bp, 16 predicted proteins | sample YL17G02_0_MG_FD_205753 | JGI IMG/M metagenome (GOLD analysis project Ga0315273, IMG submission 205753) | Sediment microbial communities from Yellowstone Lake, YNP, Wyoming, USA - YL17G02_0 | ecosystem: Environmental > Aquatic > Freshwater > Lake > Sediment | place: USA: Wyoming | collected... | reverse complement strand
TCAAGATTTTCTGCCAGAGCTGCGAGGTTTACTGCGCCGCCGTTCTAATCCCCGGCGTCAACGACGGAGCAGAGCTGGAGAAGACCTGCAGCGACCTGGTGGATATGGGTGCCAAAGGATTGATCCTGATGAGATTTGCCAATGCCCGCGAGCAGGGCTTGATCCTGGGCAATGCCCCCATCATGCCTGGCATAACGCCCCACACCGTAGAGGAGTTTCAAAACATCGTAACAGAGACGGCAGCGGGCCATCGCTTGCGGGTAACGGGAACTCCTCTCTGGGATCCACTCACGGGAGCGCCCTTCGCCCTGGCCCGCCATCCGGAAAAGATCTCCACGCTGCCGCCTTTGCGCAGAAGCGCCACCGTCATCACCAGCAGAGTAGCTCTGCCCTTGCTGACCGCCATCTTCCGGCAGATGGGAGAGAAGGCGAAGGTGAATGTGGTCGGAGTCAACAAGGATATAGGCTGCCTGATAACCATAGAGAATTTCATGAACCTGGATCTCAGTGAGGTCAAGGACACGGTCATCATTCCCGGCCGCACATTGGCCCACGAGAAAGAAATCAAAAAGGCACTTGGCCGCGACGGCCGGGACAGGATTGTGGCTCGTGGCCCGGACAGGCTCACCGTGGACGGAGAGATGAGTATCTCCATGACAACGGAAGAGGTCTTGGATCTGGAGATGGAGGCCTTCGGGGAGCTTATTGAAGCCATAAACGCTTTGGGGGTCTAACGCCGTGGACTTCTATTTCTTTTGGGCAACAATAATGATAGAGTAAGAGCCATCCACATCCTCCACCGTGGGATATGCAGCGACATAAGAGAGCCATCGCATCATCTCAGGCGAGTGCATGGTCGGCTCATCGGCAAGCTTTCGCGAGATTCGCCTGGCATTGGACAGTTGCTGCTCTCTTCGAAAGAGCGCTTTAGACCAGGACTGGCCCAATCGGTAGATCACCTGCATCTCGTGTTTTTGCACCAGCCGGGAGAGCGAGGCAAAATTAAACCATTGCTTGTGGGACCTGTTCCTGGGAAGACCGGCGCTGTCCCCGGACTCGGAAAGGACATTGGGAACCGAGCAGATAAAAAAACCGCCCCGCTGTAGGATTTCTGTAAACTGGGCTACAGCTCTAGAGGGATCGAGCAGATGCTCCAGGGTCTCGAAGCTGACTACAGCCGCAACGCTGCCCCCTTGTATGTAAGGAGACAGCTCCTCTTCATCCAGGTCCTTATGGAGAAAACGCAGGTTTGGCATTTTAAACCTCTGCCAGGCTGATTCCATCAGAGCGCAATTGGCGTCAACTCCGATAACCCTCCCAGCCACACTGCACAGCTCCAACGCACCATATCCCATGCCGCATGAGATATCAGCAACAAGGTCTGGCTTATGCTGCCTAAGAAAATCAGCCGCAAAAAGGTAGCGACCCAGGTACTCTGCTTTGCGCCAGAGGTTGGAGTCGTTGGCATCAAAGGGATCTATCTGAACAAGACCATTTCCGCTATACGCCGAATATGAGGACATACGATCATTATTTATTGATTGAGCCTAAAAAACGTTTTCATGAAGGTTCTTGCAATAAATGGCAGCCCTCACATGGAAGAGGGAAATACGGCCATGATCCTCCATCCCTTCCTGGAAGGCATGTTGGAAGCAGGCAGCGACGTGGAAGTATTTTACACCAGAAAGCTGAAAATCGGGGCCTGCAATGGAGACATGAGCTGCTGGTTTGTAAATCCCGGAACATGCGGCCAGAAGGATGACATGCAGATGCTTTTGCCCAAGCTGAAAGAAGCGGATGTCATCGTCTGGGCCAGCCCGGTTTACTATGCCGGCGTAACAGGCCCCCTAAAAAACCTGATGGACCGGCAACTGCCCCTTTATTTGCAAGGCGGCCAGGCGAAGCCGCAGAAGGCCGTTCTCGTCTCCTCCTGCGGCGCCTGGGAGCTTTCCATGTTCGATCCTCTGCTCCTGCAGATGAAGGCCATCTACAACAGGCCGGACGAAAGCTCAGACTTTGCCGGTGCCTTGCTCCGCCCCATGGCGGATGGCATGAAGGAGATGGTAAAGGCCGGTGAGACTGGATTGGTAGAGGGCGTTTTCCGGGCTGCCCGAGAGGCTGGCCGCCAGCTCGCAAGAGAGGGCATGATCTCCGAGGAGCTAAAAAAACAGGTGAGCCGGGAGCTGATGCCTCGCGATGCGTACTATAAAGCTGCTGAGATGATGATGGAGCAGGCGCGAAAAGCGATAAAGAAATAGTATGATGCAAAGCTCCCTAAAGATGTTAGAGGGTCGCAGACTTCCAGCAGCATTTTTCTCACCTCACCGAAAGACCTAATTACCTTAGTCGCGAAATAACAGGCATCCTGCGCTGCAATCGCGGTGCAATTAGGTGAGGGAGCGATTAGTTGTGGCATTACAAAGCAGCAAGTTTCCCAGGTCCAAGTCGGGCGTACCTGGATACGATGAACTGGTAGATGGCGGTTTTCACAGGGGGACGGTAAACACAATAACTGGATCTTCCGGTACGGGCAAGACCGTCTTTGCCTGCCAGTTCATCCACTACGGCATCAAGACGGGCGAGAAGGGAATGATCATCACCCCCTCCGAGAGCGCAGAGTATCTGAAGCGAGAGATGATGTCCTCCTTTGGCTGGGACTTCTCCAACCTGGAGAAGGAGGGAAAACTCGCCATCGTCGATGTTACCGACCCCGTTTTGCGCCTGCAAAAGAGCATCGATGTAGATCCGGTGGATTTTCTCATAAACTTCAGAAAGCTTGTGGAGAGAAAGCTAGAGGAGGCTAAGCCCGCCCGGCTCTTCATCGACGATCTGACAGCCTTCTTCATGGCCGTGGAGCAACCCTTCAAAGTCAGATCCCTGACAGACGACCTCTTCGGCACCATCCGTGCCAGCGGCGTCACATCCTTGGTGACTATTGGCACGGCTTTTGGCACCAACCAGTTCCTGGAGTATGGAGCGGACTCGGCCACCATGCTCAACCGTGAGCGCATCGGCAACACTCTCATCAGGTCGATATATATCATGAAGATGCGCGGCTCGAAGATCGCCAATAGCATCAGGGTCCTGGATATCTCGGACGAGGGAATCTCCGTGTCCTCGCTCTCGCCCTATTCCTGAAGGTGTATGAAATCTAAGGGTGCATAAAATGATAGAAAGATGGATCGTCCTGGCCGCAGAGGAAGCAGGTCCCGTCTCGAATAAGATGGGAGGCATCTGGAATGTGGTGGATGCACAGGCCGTGATGCTGGCCCGGCTGGTGGCGCGAGGTGATATTGAAAGGGGCCTTCACATCCTGGCGGCAGGTCCCAACTATCCCACCTCCGGCTCAGACTGGAACACAGGCAAAAACCGGGTCACCGATCTCACGGGATTTGAGAAGCTGGATATGGGACAAGAGCTGAAGTCCGTTCTGACGGCACTGAATGCTTCCGGCATTGAGACTGCTGCCGGGCAACGAATGGTGGAGGGCGTTCCCATCGGATATGTGCTCTTCAATACCAATTATTATCAGTCCCACATGGTGCACTGGAAGAATCAGGAGATGACCCTGAATAACGCCATCAAGACGGAGGCCTTTGATCTGGTGGGCCTGGATTCCATGAACTTCGAGAGAGCTCACTATGGTTGGGAGTACAACCACTACATCAACCTCTCCTATGCCGTATCCGAGCTGGCGAGAGGCCTGGCGCAAGCCTCGGAAGAGATGACGCAAAAGTACACCGATAGGGCCGTCTCGGAGTTTGCCAAGTCGGTAATGCCTAAAGTGAGAGTCTCCATGCACTGTCATGAGTTTGGCGTCTTCTATGCGGCAGCCAGGCTGAAAAAGCTGGGCGTTCCTGTAAGATCGGTCTGCACATTGCACGCCACGGTTCCCGGTCGCACTGCGGGCTTTAAGTCTCTGCAAAAGGTAGCCCAAAGCGATTCTCAAATGGAGATCGGCACACCATCGGGCTTTGCCACCTTGGAGGCTCTGGCCCGCTATGCTGATGCTGTTACATTCGTGGGCGATTCGACCATGAAAGAGGCCATGCTCTTTTACCGCTTGAAAGGCATTGTCATCAGAAATGGAATTGATGTAGAGACGCAGGAGATCGACTGGGATAAAAAAGAGCGCTGCCGGGCCAAGATCCAGCAATTTCTTGCCGACAACCTCTACAAGTACTGCGACGGCAAGTGCGTAAAGCAGGAGAACATAATACCCATCTTCACCATCTCTCGCATAGAGATCGAGAATAAAGGATATCTTCAGCTCCTTGATGCCCTGATGCTTCAGGATCACCTGCTCAAGCATAGATTAATCGGTCAGCGTCATGCCGAGGATGTAAGAGTGGTATGCTTCCTTATTGCCGCTCACGGTCCTAAAGACAAAGAGAAGCTTCCGGAGGGATTTCCCATCAATCTCACGCCAGAAGTCCTGGTGGGCGACGAGATCCGCCTGGAGAACATGATCAAGGAAAGGGGCCTGGATGAATCGGAACTGATCTCCGGCAAGAGGATGGTGGCGGCACTGCTCTATCCTCAATGGGTGGGACCCGACGACGGCGGTCTGGGAATGCAAGCGGATGAGATCATGGCCGGCTGCGTTGCCGGCATATTTCCCTCCCAATATGAGCCCTTCCTTCTCACCGCTCTGGAAGCAGGCAGGGAAGGCACGCCTAACATCGTCAGCCGGGCAGCAGGATACAGCGATGCTTTAAAGAAGATCAAACGCCGCGTTCCGGGCCTGGGGGGCGTGGTGATTGTGGACAACATTGAGGCTCAGCCCCAAGAGACAGTCCTGGATTATGCCCTGGCCCTGGACTACTTCACCTGGACCTATCTGGAGGATGAGGTCAAATATCGTCTGCTCTGCGAAGAGTCCTTTTCCTTAGCCAGGCAGTTTAGCTGGAGGGAGCCGGTTCTGGAGTATTATAAGAACCTGGTGGCTTAGCCGTCTAGAATAGCTTGCTGCTACAATCTCATCGATCGGATGTGGAAAAACAATGAGAATTGCCTATTTAAGCATCGAGTTTCCGCCCAGGATCTTCGGCGGCCTTGGTGTGTACGTGGATGAAATATCCAGAGAAATGGTCTCACTGGGAGAGAGAATCTCGGTCTTTACATTGGGGGACAGCAAGCTGGAGAGGCACCAGGATATGAACGGCGTGGAGGTGTTCAGAGAGGTCCCCGTACCGATCAGGGATGGGCTGGAGATATTCCTCTCACCCGAGACACTTTCTTGGGGGGAAGGACTCTACTTCCTGCTGGACCTTTTCAGCCTTAACCAGCTAGCTGCGGCAAGACTCATGGAAAATGGACCGTTTGATCTGTGTGTGGCCCACGACTGGCTTGGACTGCTGGGAGCTATGGCCGTCAAGAAAGAGGGCATTCCCATGATCTACCACGTACACGGCCTGGAGGTCGGTCGTTCGGATAACCCCAATCCTCAGCTCGTGGCTCTGGAAAAGAAAGGCGCAAAAGTAGCGGATCTGATCATTACCGTTTCAGAGGCCATGAAGCAGGAGCTGGTCAGCCAGGGAGTTAGGGCGGAGAAGATTCGCGTATGCTACCACGGCGTGGACGCCGCGATTTTCAATCCCCATCAGGCTGATCCCAAGCGGCTAACGGCCCTGCGAAAGAGATACGGCTATGCAGAAGATGATGTCATCGTGCTCTTCATGGGCCGGCTGGAGAGCGTCAAAGGGATTGTACAGCTCTTTTCTGCCATTCCCGATGTCCTGGCAAAGCATCCCAATCTGAAGCTGTTGGTGGTAGGCAAAGGCAGCTTGGAGAGCTGGGCTATTTCGGAGGCGAAAAGGCTTGGCAGCATCACGCTGGTCACGGACTTCCTGGATGCTGAGGATAAGATGCACCATTATGCTCTGGCTGACCTGTGCGTATTTCCCAGTATCTACGAGCCCTTTGGCATTGTGGCTTTAGAGGCAGCAGCCATGGGCAAGGCTGCCGTGGTGGGCGCAGCCGGCACATCCGGTCTGGCGGAGATTGTGAAAAACCCAGGCGATGCGCGGCCTACGGGCGTTCATGTCAATGCTCGTGATCCTAGAGATATTGCATGGGGCATTAATCTCGCTCTGGCGGACCTGGATCGACTGAAATCCTGGGGAAAGAACGCCAGGACTAGGGTACTTGAAGAGTTCACATGGCAGAAAGCCGCAGAGAGAACCCTGGCGATCTATAAGGAAGTTACTTGAAAGGCGGCCCCAGGAGACGAGACCGTTTGCCCATTTTGTCCGGGAAACGAGGAGAGGAAATGAGTGAAAAGCGCCGAAAAGTTAATCAATTATCCGGCTCTCAAAGTTATTGCAATTTGATTATTTCATTCCTTATGTATTTGATGATATCTTAACGGAAAAGGATCTATAACCATCGCGGCAAGGCGAGATAATACTGGTGAAGAAATGCGAATTGGAATGCTCTCCTGGGAGAGCTTATACTCAATAAAGGTCGGCGGGGTGGCCCCTCACGTCTCAGAGATCTCCGAAGCGCTGGCTAGAAGAGGCCATGAAGTACATGTATTTACGCGCAGAGGCGATTTTGAGTCCTACGACAAAATCAACGGTGTCCATTACCAGAGGGCCGATGTAGACAACTCTGGTGATGTACTGGCCCAGATGAACCGCATGTGTGATGCTCTTTACGATCGCTTCGGTGCAGTGCAAAAGCTCTTCGGCGAATTCGATATAGTGCATGGTCATGACTGGCATCCGGTGCCGGCTTTAACCCGCATAAAGCAATACTATAGCCTGCCCTTCCTTCTGACCATGCACAGCACGGAATGGGGCAGGAATGGAAACAACTTCGGGTATGGCATATCTCAGGAGATCTCTCATCGAGAGTGGATAGGCTGCTATGAGGCAGCCAGGGTGATTGCGACGACAAGGCGCATGCAAGATGAGTTGATGTGGATATACAGCCTTCCTGAAGATAAGATTCGCATCATACCAAACGGCATCATTATGGGAAAGATGAGAAAGGGGCTGGACGCCGGCCGGGTCAAGGAGAAGTACGCCATTCACCCCATGGCGCCCATGGTGCTCTTTTGCGGCAGGATGAGCATCCAGAAGGGACCGGACCTCCTGGTAGAGGCTGTGCCTCATATATTGAGAAAAAGATCCGATGCTCGTTTTGTCTTCATGGGGGAGGGTGGCATGAGGCAGGACTGCGAGAGGAGAGCTCGCGAGCTTGGGGTAGCGGATGCCTGCCGATTCCTGGGATACACCTCCAGCGCTGAGAAAGAGGAGCTGGTCAATGCCTGCGACCTCATGTGCGTTCCCAGCAGAAATGAGCCTTTCGGAGTTGTGGTCCTGGAGGCCTGGGATGCCTGCAAACCGGTAGTGGCGACGGAGGCGGTGAGCATAATCAATAACTTCGAGGATGGCCTTCTGGCCTATATTCAGCCGGAGTCCATCGCCTGGTGCATAAACCGGCTGCTCGCCAATCCCGAGGAGATGATGAAGCTGGCCCGAGCAGGATGCAGTCGGATTGATGCCGAGTTTAGCTGGGATCGCATCGCCAAGAGGACGGAAGACGTTTATAAAGAGGCGGAAAACATCTCTAACCGAAAGGTTATTGAAGGGTGAACACAAGGGGCTCTTGGCGCCTCGATAGCTTAGCCCGGTATAGCGCGTCCTTGGTAAGGACGAGGTCGCGGGTTCGAATCCCGTCCGAGGCTTCAATTTTTTGTTTCTATTTTTACAATAATTTCTTCTGTTAATTTCTGCCTATGCAATCTAGCATCATCTATATAAAGATCGAATTTAATTCCCTTATTGGGTGATAGCATGAAAAAGATGATTCTATTGATTTCAGCCTTCTGTTTTTTAACTCTAATGGGCATGGCATTGGCTCAAAATGATGCAGCTAGTGCTAATCCAAGTATGACCGTCCTCAAGCAGGATAGTGGAACTAATATTACTAATATGAGTCTAACATTATATTCTGCTGGCCAGGATTGGGGCATAAATGCATTCAGTGTTGGTGAAGCAGTAAAATTCACCGCACCAAAGCCTGACTGGAAATTAAAGCAGATACGAGTACTAGGCTGGAACGGCTTCAATGAAACGACCTTGACGGTCCCTTCGCCGAGCAATTTCCTTATTGAGGTGAGAGATAAAAATCTAAACCTGCTTTATCGACTTGCAGACACACAGAATGCATACTTCACCTTGCCAGCACCAGCTCTCATCGCAATAGATATTCCCGCTCTTCCATTAACAGGCGACTTTTACATCATCTTCTACGATCGAAGCACCATGAGGATCGGTGTGGAATTGGAAAATGGAACAGGAAACTCCTATCAATACAATAGCATGTATAGCGAGCTGATTCCTGCGCAATTTAAAATTGATAATAACGAGTCGACCAAGGTTAACTGGGTCATCAGAGCAGTCGGCGAGTAGAAGAGGTTCATCTCTTCTTTCATTTAACCACCTCACCAGGACGGAAAATATTTGAAACTGAATAAAATATTTTTTGCTGAATTAGAGCCATTCTTGTCAGCCATCAGAATCTTTATATGGACAAAATTCATCTGAATTATCTCAGGTGATCGTTTGAAGAAAATGGTTTTGCTGATAACTGTATTATGCTTACTAGCTCTATCTTTGACCGGCATATCTGCTGCTGATGTGCAATCTCCGGAAAATCAATTTATTAATTCATACGAGGGCAACATTTCGGAAAAGGAAGTCCTCCCCATTGATTTGCTATCGATTTTCGGCAAGCCGGCTTTTTTCTTTGCGGAAGCCGTCAAGTTCAAGGCACCCAAGCCGGGCTGGAAACTGAATGCAGTACAACTCTATGGGTGGGATGGATACAACGGCACCGAAGCATCGATTCCAGCAGAACGGGTAATCGGCCTTGAAGTAAGGGATAAAAATCTCAAATTGCAATATAAATTTGCTGATTCTCAGCTTCCTTACACAAACTATGCGCGTAATGCAACGAGCGGGACGCTATTTACTATCGAGATACCATCAATACCAGTTAGTGATGACTTTTATGTATGCTTCTATGACCGAGGAGCAATCGCCGTTGCCAGTGAAAGACTCAACGAGACCAGCAAGAACTCGTTCCTCTATATAGAAGACGGAATAGTGGACGGAAACGAATTATTGCCGGCGGGTCTGCCAATCAATGAGAACACAACTATGCCTGTAAACTGGATCATGACCGTGATCGGAACTTAAATCACTTTTTATCTGGAGAGGTTGGCTCGGGCAACGATAGGCCCGATGTCGACCTCCGCATATATCTATCAGAATCTTTATATGGATAAAAATCATTTGTTAGATCTTGGGTGATCACTTGAAGAAGAGTACATTAATGCTTGCTTGCTTATGTTGCGTAGCACTATGTATAAACGCTATTGCGGCAGAGACAGCAACATCACAACTATCTACACTAAGGGCAGATAGCGGAAAGAATTATTCGGAGATGAACTTCACTTTATTCTCTTCATTGGTTGAATTTGGTTCTTTGGATATTGGAGAGGCAGTAAAGTTCACTCTCCCAAAAGCAGGCTGGAACCTGTCAAAGGTGCGGGTTTTGGCGTGGAGCGGATACAATAAGTCCGCACAAACATTCCCGGCAGAAAGAAATATCATGCTTGAGATAAGAGACAAAGATCTCAATCTTCTCTATAAATTTGCCGATGCACAGAACAATTACTTCCTGTCTGAGACAGGACCGGTATTCGGTGAGATAGAGATACCCGCGGTGGCGGTAACGGGTGACTTTTATGTGGTCTTTTACGATCGCGGGGCCGCTCCCATCGGCATGGAGAATAATGATGGAACAGGAAACTCCTTCCTATTTAATGGAGGCCATATTCTGCCTGCAGAACGCACAATATCGGAGACTAATGAGACCATTAAGATCAACTGGCTGATAGAGGCTTCCGGCAAGTAAGAGATGATTTAGGTATCGGAAAATAAGGTTGGCGAAAGTATGTTATAGCTGCACGCCAACCTTATTCCGATGTTTGAGTCTCGTGTCATCTGCATTTGCGGTCTTCCGGGAATTGGAAGCGTTGGCAAAGTGGCTGCCGATTACCTGGCTACGGCCCTGGAATGCAGTACCATAATGCCCTTTTTTTCGCGAAGCTTTCCGCCTCAGGTCATGGTCTCCCATGGATTGGCTGAGCTGATGCATGCGCAGCTGATGCGTCCCAAGGAAAAAAAGAACACGCTCATTCTCTCCGGCGATGCTCAGCCCCTGGATGTGGTAGGCATGTATGAGCTGGCGGGAAACATCCTGCAAGCCATTAAGGAGCAAGGAGTTACGGATGTGATCACCCTCGCGGCATATGTAGGTGAGACAAATGAGGAGATACTGGGTACCGCTACAGATCTTGATTCTGCCACGGTTCTCCATGAGTGCAAAATCCCCTTGCTGCGAAGTGGTGCTATCGGCGGATTAAACGGCCTTCTGGCCGGGCTTGCGCCTCTGTATGATCTGCGCGGCTTTTGCTTGCTGGCAACCAGCACGGGAGCCGACCTCGTGGACATCCTGGCAGCAACTAACTTGCTCGGCGCAATAAAAGAGCTTCTCCACCTCGACATTGACATCACCCTCATGGAGCCGGCCATAGAGGAGCTGGAAGAGGTGGCGGCTCAAGAAGTGGATATGAACTATAGATAACTAAATCGATTTTGCCACCAGAGTTCCCTTGGGCACGCCAATCACCATGGCCACCGGCTCGCACTTGGCCCTCATAATGTAGATAAGCCGGCCTGTCAGCCTATCTTCGAACTCAGAGATGGTCTCAAAGTTACCCATGCCTTTGGACAAGATCAGCCAGGCAGGATCAAGCAATAGGGCGCGAGCCTCAGGCTCCAGGTACTCCAGGGCCGTTCCCACGACATTTCCAGTTGGAATGGCCTCGACCTCCATATCGGTCAAGGCGGATAGCTCCCTCACGGTAACATCATTGAGAACCGGCTCAGACTTTGAACCCACTACCACCTGCTTTCCCATTTCCAGAAGCTTTCCAATTACGAAGAGATCGAATACAACTTCACCGCTATTGTCAGTAAGATAAAAGATATTGCTAAAGCTGCCTAGACGCCTTTTGACTTCGCCGATATCGCCATGCAGCTTTTCGTTAAGTGTATCTAAAAAAACGCCGGCAAAGGTTCTGTTATCATAGTCATGGCCCTTGACGCCAAACTCCATAGAATTGGCGGCCGCAGCAATGCGAATCAAGGCTTCAATCTTGTCATCAGCGCTTTCGTAGAATTCTTCGGCCAGGGGCAGAAGATCCCGAGCTACCAGATTGCTCTCCTCTTTCAGTTTCTGGTAAGGATCAGGGTTTCCGCTGCGCCTCTTGATAATGTTCTCGCGCTCTGTTCCCACCAGGGCAGGCACTCCGCCAATATGGCAAGCCATGTAGCCCAGCAGCTCCTCCATAGCCGCCTTCTTCTTCTCCTCCTCCTCTTGGGAAAAGACGAGATCGCACTCGAATTTTGCCCGGTCCAGGATACAGGGATAACAGTTGGAGGCCATTCTCAAGACGGCCACCTTCCCGCTAAGACGGAGATCACATCGGGGATAACGCGCTTTGCGACATGCACACATGAGCCGCCGCTCAGCACAAAGACTACACCCCTCTCGCCCACCGCTTCCATTATCAATTGCGCCATCCTGGGATAGGCTTCAAAGGTGAGATTGAAACCCCCATAATCGTCCTGGTGAGAGTCATGGCCGAAGATGACAAAAGCCATCTGAAAGTCGAAATCCCTGGCCAATTCAAGGGCGCTCTGCAGAGCAGCCAGGAACCGCTCATTTCCGGCACCAAAAGAAAGGCCGATGTCGTAGTTATTTCTTATTGGATCATGCGCTTCTCCGGTACCGCTGTGCATATTAATATGAAATACATCGGCATCGTCTTTGAAAAAGTCGCGCGTGCCGTCGCCAAAATGGGGATCTACATCCACGATAAGGAAGCGCTGCAGCCCCATCTGCCGCAAACGCAGTATGGTGATGGCCACGTCGTTGAAGTAGCAAAAGCCCCAGCAACTGCCCCGCGAGGCATGGTGTCCAGCCGTCCCGGTGTATGCGAAGGCCCTCCTGGCTTGCCCGCTGGCAACCATCTCTGCCGCCATCATCACGCTGCCTGCGGAGAGCATTGCCACCTCTCGGTATGGATCATTCTCCATATTAGCCATGTGAGCTATCGTGTGAGCCTGCGTCGCCAGCTCCAGGGGGGCGGGCCTTGCCTTGAATACCTGCACATCGTCGCCATCCACCAGCCCCGACTCCATCAGATTCTCAAATGATGGCCGGATTCGCTCTTTCAGTACGCTAAATCCATGCTTTCCGAAATCCTCGTGATAGGTAATTGCGACCAACATTATTCATGCCTCTAAAGCTCATTGATTCTGGGGTACCTCTCCAGCAGCATTCCCTCGACTACGATTGGCATCTGCCTCTTTGCATCCTTTACGGCGCTCTCCAGCTCCCAGTCCGAACTGGAGCAGATGGTGATCAAAGGCTCACCCTTCTTTACCATCTCACCCATCTTCTTGCGGATTATGACGCCTGCCTTCTTGTCCGAGGGAGCGCCAGCCATGCGGGCCAGCTCCACCAGCCGTTTATTGTAGAAGGCCACGATGTAGCCTCCTGCCGGAGCAAGAATATCCGCACAGTCTTCACCTACAACGATCTCTTCGCTCTTGACCAGGGGATTGCCGCCCTGGGCCTCGATGATCTCCATAAGCTTTTTATGGGCTTTTCCGCTGGTGAGAATATCCTCTGCAGCCTTGTAGCCGTCCCCGCGCCCGGCAATACCTCCCATCTCCAGCAAGATGCCAGCCAGAGAGAGGCTCTTCTCCTTCAGACTGTTAGGTCCGCCCTTATTCTCCAGGACAGTGAGGGCTTCGCGTACCTCCAGGGCCGGACCGATGGTTCGGCCTACCGGAGATCCGCCGAAGGTCATAGCGCACTCCACGCGAATGCCCAGGCGCCCTCCCAGGTCGATGAGATCTTTGGCTAAACTGCGACCGGCTTCAGAAGTGGCAAGCTTTGTGCCGGGACCGACCGGCATGTCCACCACAACTGCATCTGCACCAACTGCACCCTTCTTGGCCATGATGGAGGCCAGCATCTGGCTGTAGGGATCGATGGAAAGAGCATATTCAGCTTTGATCAGTTTGTCGTCGGCTGGAGCAATGTTGGTAGCTCCGCCCCAGACGATGACGCCGCCCACCTTCTCGGTCATTTCCTTGATCTCGTCGGCACCAAACTCCACCGGTGCCAAAACTTCCATAAGGTCCGCCGTACCACCGGCGCCGGTAATGGCGCGCGAACTGGTCTTGGGAATGAGAAGTCCTGCTGCTGCGACTATTGGCACCACCAGTAATGAGACCTTGTTGCCGGGAACGCCTCCAATGCTGTGCTTGTCCATGACTGGATGAGTGTCAAAGTGAATTCGCTCTCCTGTCTCAATCATGGCACGGGTAAGCCACTCAACCTCCTGGCTATCCATATTATGGATGTAAGAAGCAGTAACATAAGCGGAAAGCTCAATATCACTGAGGTTATTATCAACAATATCCTGTACGATGGTACGGATCTGGTCCTCGGTGAGCTTTTTCTTGTCCATTATGTTCTTTATATAGCAGAGAGACGCGGGCTTGGGTGCAGGCAGGACATCCACGCTGGTGGGATTCTTCAGGTCTTTGAGAGCCTCTGTAAAGATTCCGATCTCCCCGGCCTTGACCATCTCCATGGTGGTATCGAGTATGGCCGTAGTCGCGGCACCCTTTGTTCTGACCCTGACCCGGTCACCGGCATTAAGGCCTCTCTCTCTGGCATCCACTACATTTAGCATGACTTTATGCTGACCTATCTCGATATCAAAGGGACGAACTTGCAACATGCAAAGGACCTCTTTATAAATACATTAGCTTTCCAGCAATGTGAGCGATCTGATCCATTCTCCGCGGGCCTCGCGGGTGGTTCCCACCACCAGCCGAAGGCCGTGAATTGTCTCTTCCAGCACCCCTTTTGCCTCTATCGTCTCGCCGGGCAGCGCCTGGCCGGCATAGGTATGAGAGTAGCAGAATATCTCTTTTACCACGGGATGATCCAGACGGAAGATGGCGGGACTGTCGAAGGCGAAATCGGCATTTGTCACTTTAGCCTCAATGCGTCGCTCTCCAGCCGGCTTGCCGGATGGTTGCGGATGTATCTGGCTCCACTCGCGAGTGAAGAGAAGATCAAAGTAGGTGCCTTCAATCATTCCCCGATTTCCTTTTCGCGTCTCATGCAACATGAATTCATCGAAGCTGATCTCCGGCTTTCGCTTGGAGTAGATCTTCCTCCAGGTGGCCTCGTCCAAGTCCCCTATTTTGCCTATTGCCTTGGCCCGGGCTACGATATCCCTGGCCTTCCACCAATGGGGGCCATAAACCACGAAATCTATATCTGAGTTGGGGCTGTTCAGACCTACCAGCATAGATCCGGTGATGCCCATCTGCTCCCACGGCACCCCCCCTTCTGCCAGTAGGCCGGCAATCTTTCTAACTCTTGGGTCCCGCTCCGCCACAGATAAAAGGCCCTCAGACGGCCGATAAATCCTGAGCACATCTGCCACAGGAACCACATGCAGGTCGCGAACATAGTTTTGTTTCTCTCGCCTGAGAAATTCATAGGCCGGGTCGAAGTCCATCTTGCGATAGCGCTTGCCATCGGCCTCGCGCTCTCCAGCGGCATCGGGAACATAGCGTAGCATTGAGCGAAGACCTTCCGGATGGCTGTAGTCCGCCACGGCGAAGATCCAGCCTTCTTTGGTCTCAAAGAAGTCTCTGATTCTGGCTTTCACGATATCGCCTTCATTACCTCATCCAGGCCCGCGCCTGGCCGAATGATCTCCCGTTTTTGCAGATCCAGCAGGGTTGAGGACTGTCCGTATCTGCATTTTCCCCCCTCCACGACAGCATCTACGCGATCCTGAATCTCCGAAGAGACCTCTGCGGCGCTTGTGGGTGGCAGGGCGCCTGTGCGGTTAGCGCTGGTGGAGGTGATGGGTCCAGCCAGATCGATGATCCTTAAAGCCGTCTCGTGGTCCGGGTACCTGATGCCGAGCAATGGTGAGCCAGCGGTGAGTATATCTGGAACTAGCGGCTTTTTCCTGACAAGAACTGAAACCGGTCCAGGCAACAGCTGCTCGAGAAGATCCAGATCATCTTTGCTCACCTGCGCAACATTCATCAGCATCTCAAAGTTTGAGACGGCCAAGAAGATGGGCTTGGAGAGGGGCCTTTTTTTGATCTGAAAAACCCTCATCACCGCTTGCTCATCCAGAGCATTGGCGCCCAGGCCGTAAACGGTCTCGGTAGGGTATACTATCACACCCCCACCAATGACATAGCGAGCTGCACTGGCGATCATTTCTCAGTTTTCCGTTTGATGCTGGCAATATCTCCTAATGTCAATCCTCTGCCACTGCTGCCGGACTTGACCCGAGTCTCGCTCTCCTGATCGAGCAGCTTGATCTTCAGCTCCTTTTCCAGCTTTTTTCTAACTCCATCCTCTGGAGAGATCTCCTCCCGCTCGATCTTCTTTAAAAGAGTCGCCTTCTCTTTGATCCTCCCTCCAAGCTCTTCCGGAGAGAGGCCCAGGCCCTCGCGTGCCTCCCTGATCTTGCGCCCGAAATCCGGTACCAACTCTACCAAGTCCTTGAAATAGTCGCGTGGTTTGGGCCGACTTACCGTGAAGGCCCTCTCCACAGGAACCATCTTCCTAGGAACCGGAGACCATTTGTCTTCCGGTTTTCCGAAGCGCGCACAGCTCTTGCATACCTCCAGCGCTGAGCCGTCGATCACGATCCTCTGGGGTGCTCCTGAGATCTCAGCACCGCAAATCTCGCATTGCTTCTCGGTCATTTCGGAAACCTTTATAGGGGTCGGTGTTTAATAATGTTTGTAATTATGGATAGTGGAGAAGGCATGAATGAGTCACAGGCCGGCGCGGATTTTTCGCGCTACATCCTGGACCGCATGCGCCAGCTTGAAGAGCGCAACCTGGCGCTGCGAGAGCAGAAGGACCGCGTGGAAGGCGAAAAGCGGCTCATTGAGAACCAGAAGCTCAAGTTCGAGCGAGAAGCCCGCAAGCTGAGAAGCGAGCTGGAGCGCCTGCGCGTCGGTCCCATGATTGTGGGCACCATTGTAGATGTCCTGGACGAGAACAGGGTTATCGTCAAAAGCAGCACCGGTCCCAGGTTCGTGGTAAATCTCTCCCAGTTCATCGAAGAAAAGATCAAGCCCGGTGCACAGGTCGGCTTAAATCAGCAGTCTTTTGCTGTGATGTGCGTGCTGCCCTCCCCCCGCGACCCGGCAGTCTTTGGCATGGAGATAGAAGAGGCTCCAGATGTGCGCTTCTCACAGATTGGGGGCCTGGAAACTCAGATCTCCGAGATCAGG
>Ga0315273_10004936_pt1 | contig 16446 bp, 28 predicted proteins | sample YL17G02_0_MG_FD_205753 | JGI IMG/M metagenome (GOLD analysis project Ga0315273, IMG submission 205753) | Sediment microbial communities from Yellowstone Lake, YNP, Wyoming, USA - YL17G02_0 | ecosystem: Environmental > Aquatic > Freshwater > Lake > Sediment | place: USA: Wyoming | collected... | reverse complement strand
GAAAACAATTCAGAGGCAGTTTTAGAAAAATCGCCGTTAAAGGCGATAGGTTAAATTTTGGATTTTATGGTCTAAAAGCAATGAAAAGCGCTTGGATAAAAGATAGAGAAATTGAATCGGTTAGAGTTATTTTTGCTCGAGGTACAAGAAAAAGCGGTAAGTATTGGTTTAGAATATTTCCGGATAAACCATACACTAAAAAGCCACCAGAAGTAACCATGGGTTCAGGAAAAGGTGATGTAGCATATTTTGTTGCTAGTGTCACACCAGGACGAATATTGTTTGAGATTGACGGATTGTCAAAAGAAGAATCAATTAAGGTACTAAATGCCGTCGCTTCAAAATTATCGGTAAAAACAAAAATTGTAAGTAAAGAAATATGAAAAAATTTACTAAAATATACCGCGAAAAAAACATTAAAGAATTAGCAAAAGAAGCTAATTCAATAAGAGAAGAAATTGCAAAATTACAGTTGTCTTTTAAGAGCAACCCTCCAAAAGACACAAATAATTTGACAAAAAAAAGAAAACAATTAGCAGTTTTATTAACAGTATTTTCGGAAAAAAAGGAAGTATGAAAAAAACATTGATTGGAAAAATAGTTTCAACAAAAATGATAAAAACAGTTGTGGTTATGGTAGAAAGAAAGTTTAGACACCCTGTTTATCATAAAGTCATAGTTCGTCATAAAAAATTTAAGGCTCACAATGATAATTTAAGCTTGCAATTAGGTAATGTAGTTAAGATTGAAGAAACAAAGCCAATTTCAAAAGACAAACATTTTATTGTGATAGAGAAGTTATAACAGTTATAACGATTATAAAAATTATAAAGATTATATAGCTTATGTTACAGCTAAGAACAATTCTCGATGTCGCGGACAACACCGGAGCTAAAAAAGTTTCCATGATTGGTATGTCTAGGAAAGGTAACAGAAAATTCGCATATTTGGGTGAAGTAATAAATATTACTGTCAAAGAAGCGCAACCTTTTTCTTTGGTAAAAAAAGGTGAGATTTTGACGGCGGTTATTGTCAGGACAAGAAAAGAGGCAAGAAGAAAAGATGGTAGTTATATAAGATTTGATGACAACGCCTGTGTAATACTCGCCAGCAAAGAAGTAAAAGATCCAAAAGGAACTAGAATTTTTGGTCCTATAGGAAAGGAAGTCAAAGAAAACGGTTTTTCAAAAATAGCCAGTCTGGCCGAAGAGATATATTAGTCATATTAGACTCATGAGACTAATGAGTCCAATTACCCATATGAAAATAAAAAAAGGCGATAAAATAAAAATTAGAATTGGCAAAGATAAGGGAAAAAGCGGGGTAGTGGAAAAAATTTATAAAAATTCTAATAAAGTTTTGGTGACGGGAATGAATCTTTATAAAAGGCACGTAAAGAAAAATGAAAAAATGCCCCAGGGTGGAATCATTGAAATTCCGAGAGCAATAGATGTTTCAAAATTGGCGGTTGTTTGTCCAAAATGTGCGAAAATGACCAGAATCGGATTTACAATTGAGAAAAACAAGAAATTTAGAGTATGTAAAAAATGTGATAGCAAAATATAAAAATATGACATTTAAAGAATATTACGATAAGGAAGTTGTAGAGAAGCTTAAAAAGGACTTGAACCTTAAGAACGTTATGGCTGTACCTAAAATAATTAAAATTGCCATTAATGTTGGAGCAGGTGAAGCTGTAACCAATAAAAATGTCATTGAAAAAATTCAAGAACAAATATCAACAATTGCTGGACAAAAATCAATAATTACTAAAGCAAGGACGTCAGTTTCCGCCTTCAAAATCAGAAAGGGACTGGCAATTGGAGTTAAGGTGACTCTGAGAGGAAAAAGAATGTATCATTTTTTGGAAAAATTGATTAGAATAGTGATTCCTCGAATGAAAGATTTTAGAGGTGTCTCTGAAAATAATATTGATCAAAATGGCAACTTGAATATTGGTTTTCCAGAACAAATAATATTTCCTGAAATAGATTTCGATAAAATTGATAAAATAAGAGGTTTACAGGTGACAGTAGTCACTAATGCTAAAAATAAAGAAAAAGGAAAAAAATTATTTGAGATATTAGGAATTCCATTCAAAAAGAGTTCCGAAAGTTCGTAAAGTTATAAAGTTTATAAACTAAGTTATGGCAAAAACATCAGATATAGTTAAATTTTTGAAAAAACAGAAATTTAAAGTAAGATTTCACAACCGTTGCTCAATTTGTGGAAGGTCAAGAGCGTATATGCGACGTTTTGGATTATGCAGAATTTGTTTTAGAGAAAAAGCATTACAGGGAGATATTCCTGGAGTTAAAAAAATTTCACTATGAGTAGATCAAGAAAAAAAGGACCCTATATCGACGATAGATTATTAAAAAAGGTCCTGAAACAAAAGGAAACTAATGATAATACAGCTATCAAAACTTGGTCACGGGCTTGTCAGATCCCGCCGGATTTTGTTGGACACAAATTTGGGGTTCATAACGGAAGAAAATTTATAGAAGTTTCTATAACTGAAACCATGGTTGGTCATAGGTTAGGTGAATTTTCGCTTACTCGAACATTTAGAAGTCATGGAAAAGTTACAAAAAAAGTTGTCGAGGCAACATAAAAAATATGGAAAATTCAATTATTGATTTAATTATCAGAATTAAAAACGGGTATATGGCGAAAAAAGAGACTATTGAGTCACCTCATTCAAAATATAAAGAAACTATTTTGAAAAAGTTGATGAGCCTGAAGTTTATTAAAAATTACACAGTCAAAGGCGAAATCAAAAAGAATATTATAATTAATTTAAGTTATGAGGAAGGTAATCCGGCTATAACTGACGTAAAAATTTATTCAAAACCGGGAATGAGATTATATATATCTTATAAAAATTTAAAACCTGTTTTGAGCGGTTTTGGTTATTCGGTTCTTTCCACTTCGAAAGGCATTATGACAGATCGAGAGGCAAAAAAAGCAAAGTTAGGTGGAGAATTATTATTTAGTTTTTGGTAACCTCGCTCAGCGGGGTTATAATCCCGCTCAGCGGGATAATAATATGTCTAAAATCGGTGAGAAACCAATTATTCTATCTAACGCAGTAAACTTAACTGTTGAGAATAATAAGATTATTGTTAAAGGTCCTCAAGGTGAGATGTCCTTTGTTGTACCTAAAGAACTGATCTTAGTTAAAGGAGAAAATAATCTAATTATTAAAAGAAAAAATAATGATAAAAAGGTTAAATCAATACATGGTTTGTATCGACAGTTAATAGGTAATGCAATATCAGGGGTAGAGAAACCTTGGGAAAAAAAATTAGAGGTAGTAGGAACAGGTTATACGGTAAAATTACAAGGTGAAGATTTAGTTTTCAAAATTGGATATTCTCATTTGGTGACTTTTAAAAAACAACCGGGAATAAAATATACGGTCAAGGGAAATAATAAAGTGATTGTTTCAGGGTATGATAAACAGATGGTCGGTCAGGTAGCCTATCAAATAAAAATAATTAAAAAACCTGATGTATATAAAGGAAAAGGAATTCGATATTTGGGGGAGAAATTAAGAATTAAACCGGGTAAAAAAGCCAAAGCTGCCGGAACAGTGATTTAAGAAAAAAATATGACAAATATAAATTTAGATCGAAAATCAAGAAGAAAAAGAAGAGTTAGTTCAGATATACATGGCACAAATGATAGACCAAGAATATCTATTTTTCGATCGAACCGCTATATTTATGCTCAGGCAATCGATGATATAAAAAGAAAAACTATTTTATCTTTTTCTAACTGCGATCTCAAAAAAGATACTGATTTTAAAAAAGGTAAAAAAAGAGAAGATTCAAAAAAGATTGGCATCGGACTAGCAAAGAAACTTATTGAAAAAAAAATAAAGACTGGAATATTTGATCGAGGTAGCTATGCTTATAATGGAAGAGTCAAAGCTTTAGCGGAGGGATTAAGAGAAGGGGGATTAAAAATATGAATCAATACAGACAGGAAGATAAAGAATATCAAGAAAAAGTCGTTAAGATAAGAAGAGTCTCTAAAAAAACTACCGGCGGTAATTATGTGACTTTTTCTGCATTAGTCGTTGTTGGAGACAGAAAAGGCAAAGTCGGCATTGGACTGGGTCGATCGCTTGAGGTTCCTCCGGCAATTCAAAAAGCCATCAGCTATGCAAAAAAACATATGATTAATGTTCCAATGAAAAACAAAACCATTCCTCACGAAGTAAGAGTAAAATTTAGAGCAGCTAGGATATTATTAAAACCGGCTCCAGAAGGAACAGGTTTAAAAGTTGGCAGCGTCGCTCGTGTCATCTTGGATCTAGCCGGAGTAGAAAATGCCTCTGGGAAAATTATCGGTTCTAGGAATCAAATAGTCAATACTTATGCGATCATGAAAGCTTTGAGTATGTTGCGTACTAAATTTTAATTATCATATGAGTAACTTTTTGTCTAATTTACCAAAAATAAATATTAAGAAGAAAAAACGACTTGGTCGCGGACTTAGTAGTGGAAAAGGATCTAAATCTGGAAGAGGAACAACTAGACATCAAAAAGCTCGAGAAAGTATCCCTCTTCATTTTGAAGGCGGACAAGGAAAAATTGTTAAAAAATTTCCACTACTGCGCGGTAAAGGAAAAAATAATTCTATTGAAGAGAAGTCTTTTGTAATAGACTTAGAAAAGTTAAATAAGTTAACTGACAATTCAATAGTTAGTAAAGAAACATTAATCAAAGAAAATATCGTAACTAACGGAAAAGAAAATTTACCGATAAAAATCTTAGCCAATGGGCAGTTGAAAAAAAAACTGATCGTCAAACTGCCTGTATCTAAAAAAGTTAAGGAAGCTGTCGAAAAGCTCGGCGGTCAGGTCGAACTCTAAAAAATGATCAAAAAAATAATCGAAAAAATTAACATTCTTCTCAAGGATCCTGAGTTGAAGAGAAAAGTTTTATTTACTTTGTTTATTTTTTTAGCTTTTAGATTTTTTGCATTTTTACCAGTACCCACAATTAATTTAGAAAAACTTCGAGCTTTATTTTCACAAAATCAGTTTCTTTCATTACTTGATATATTTTCTGGAGGAACTTTAATAAATTTTTCGGTTATGGCTTTAGGTTTGAATCCCTATATCAACGCTTCAATCGTTTTACAAATGTTAACGATGATGATTCCTCACTTAGAGAATTTGTCTAAAGAGGGAGAATACGGAAGAGCTAAAATAAATCAATATACACGAATGTTGACGGTTCCTTTAACGATAGTTCAGGCGATCGGTATCTTTATGCTTCTCAAAAACCAAAAGGTAATTGGAATTTTGAGTCCACTCGAATTTTTTTCTTTTATTATAACTATGGTTGCCGGTACATTTGTTTTAGTTTGGTTTGGTGAATTGATCTCTGAATTTGGACTTGGAAACGGAATATCATTATTAATTTTTGTCGGAATCGTTGGTCGGCTTCCTGTTCTACTCGGAAGGACAGCTACTGTATTTAATCAGGAAATTGTTTTTAATATCATTATCTTTTTAGCGCTTTCCTTATTTGTTATTGCGGCTATTGTCTTTATAAATGAGGCGACGAGAAGAATTCCGGTATTATATGCAAAAAGAATTAAGGGTAATAAAATGTATCAGGGAGCGACTAATTTTTTACCTTTAAAACTCAATCAGGCTGGTGTCATACCAATTATTTTTGCCGTTTCGTTTGTTCTCTTTCCTCAGCTAATTGGTAATTTTTTAAAATATGTAAAGAATCCGACTTTAGCAAGTATAGGCAACTTTCTTTCGACAGTTTTTTCTCCAACGGGTTTTTTCTATAATTTTTTCTATTTTTTTCTTGTGATTGGTTTTACCTATTTTTATACGATTATTGTTTTTAATCCGCAAAAAATTTCTGAAGAGATTCAAAAACAAGGCGGATTTATCCCTGGAATCCGTCCAGGTACGGCAACGAAAGAATATTTACAAAGAATTTTATATAGAATTACAACTGTTGGAGCCGTGTTTTTAGGTGTTATTGCCGTCATGCCTGTTTTAGTTTCAAAAATAACGGGTATGACAAACTTAGTGATTGGTGGAACAGGTATCCTAATCGTTGTTTCCGTGATTTTAGAAACCTTTAAGACAGTTGAATCCCAATTGATAATGAGGAATTATGATAGATTTGTTAAGTAGGGCCTACTGTAAAGTTATAAATTAAATAAAATAAAAAATGGCTAAAAAAGGTTCAAGAATCGATATTGGTTTGGTTTGTGAAGTATGTCAATCCGTTAATTATGTGGTTGAAAAAAATAAAGTTAATACAACCGGTAGTTTGAAGCTAAATAAATACTGTCCGAAATGTCGAAAACATACAGCACATAAAGAAACAAAAAAGCTGGATTAATATTTCCAATGAAACTCATGAATCTCATTGGTTTAATTTGATATGAAGCTAATCCTTATTGGAATACAGGGATCTGGAAAGTCAACTCAAGGTAATTTATTATCTAGGCAATTAAAGATACCTTATCTTTCAACAGGCCATATCTTTAGGGAAATTGCCAAAGAAAAAACACAATTAGGCCGGTATATAAAAGAGACGGTTAATTCTGGACTTCTTGTTCCGGATGTTAAAACAATTAAAATTGTTAACTCTTATCTAACACGCCCAGAATATAAAAAGGGATACATCTTGGATGGATTTCCTAGAACCTTTGAACAAGTAGAAGAATTTAAAAATAATGTTGATAAAGTAATCTATCTCAATATTTCCCAAAAAGAAGCTATTTGGAGACTATTTCATCGGGATGACAATACAAGAAGTGATGAAACTTTGCCGGCCTTAAAAAAAAGAATTACTTTATTTTATAGATTTACTGAACCGGTGATTGAATATTATAGAAAAGAAAACAAATTGATTGATATTGATGGAACCATGAAAATAGAAGAAGTTAATGAAGAAATCCTTAAAGGTTTAGGTAAACAGCTCATAAAAAATCAAGTAATTAGCTGGGAAAGAAAGCAAAAAACTATTATTGCCATTGTTGGTTTGCCCGGAAGTGGGAAAACGGACGCAGCCGCTTTTTTTAAAAGAAAAAACTTGACAGTTATTTCTTTTGGCAAAACCGTCAATGACTGTATTAATCAAAAAAATTTACCCCACAGTGAACAAATTCATAAAAAAGTCAGGGAAGAATTAAGAATAAAATATGGAAAGGAAGCCATGGCGGTTTTGAACATTAACAAGATTAAAGAAGCTTTAAAAAATAATTCAATCATCGTTGTTGAAGGAATGCGTTCTTGGGAAGAATATCTATATTTAAAAAATAAATTTCCAAAAGTTAATTTAGTAATAGTTTGCATTTACTCTGAAAAACACCTTCGTTATAAAAGAATTTCAAAAAGAAACAACCGATCGGAACATTATGGAGAAGAAAGGGATATTAACGAAATTGTTGGAATCAACATGGGTCCGACCATCGCATACGCTGACTTTGTGATTAAGAACAACTACTCTTTAGAAGAATTTTATGACAAATTAGAACTAACTTATAGAACAATCTATTTTTCATAAATGATTAATTTAAAATCAGATGAAGAAGTTGCAATAATGTCAGAGGGTGGTAAAAAACTGAAGGCGGTTGTTGAAGATCTGTTACCGTTAATTAAGGCCGGAATTACTACTAAAGAGATAGATGATAAAGCTGAAGAGTTAATAAAGAAACAAGGAGGAAATTCTTCTTTTAAAACTGTTCCGGGATATTTATTCAGTATTTGTTCATCTATTAATGAGCAAATAGTACACACAAAACCTAGCAATCGTATTTTAAGAGATGGAGATATTTTAACTTTAGATATTGGAATGTTGTATAAAGGTTGGCACACCGACTATGCAATTACTAAAGTGGTTGGGGAACAAAGTAAAAACGAAAAAATTAATAAATTTTTAAAAATAGGAAAAAAGACTCTATATCTCGCAATTAAAAAGGCAAAAATAGGAAATAGACTGGGTCAGATTTCCGAAGTAATAGAAAGAGAGATTACCGGTAACGGATACTTTATTATAAAAGAATTAACTGGTCATGGAATTGGAAAGAAATTACACGAAGATCCATACATATTTGGCTTTGTTGATCAACCGATAAATAAATCATTGCTGATCGAAAAAGGCTTAGTGATAGCGATTGAAATTATTTATGCAATGGGGACTGATTATATGATTTATGAAAAAGACAATTGGTCAGTTATTACCAAAGATCGAAGCTTGTCAGCATGCTTTGAGCATACAATAGCAGTTACAGATCAGGGGCCAATAATTTTGACGTGAATATATAATTATTTTATGTTAAAATATAGACTTTATGAAGGATGATGTGATTACGGTCGAGGGAGAAGTGGTGGAAAATCTTCCCAATACCTTGTTTAAAGTAAAGCTTTTAAATTCGGAAAAGATAATTTTATGTTATCTGTCAGGAAAGATGAGAAAGAACTATATTAAAATTCTTCCTGGAGATAAAGTGAAGCTAGAATTGACCCATTATGATTTAAATAGGGGAAGAATTGTTTATCGAAAATAATTATGAAAATTCACTCATCAGTAAAAAAAATTTGTCCTAAGTGCAAAATAGTTAAAAGAAAAGGTAATTTATATGTTGTTTGTTCGAACGTTAAACATAAACAAAAACAAGGATAAAAAAATTATGGCAAGAATGCTGGGAGTTACATTACCGGACGAAAAGCGAATTGACTATGCGTTGACGACTCTATATGGTATTGGCTGGACCAATGTAAAAACTGTTTTATCACAAACAGGAGTTGACGCCAATAAAAAGGTCAAAGAAGTAACTGAGGAAGAATTCAAGAAAATCCTTGAAGTAATTGAAACGAACTACAAAGTAGAAGGCTATTTGAGGGAAGCGATTAACGAAAATATTAAAAGATTAAGAGAGATTGGAAGTTATAGGGGAATAAGACATATTCGAGGCTTGCCTGTTAATGGGCAAAGAACAAAATCTAATGCGAGAACGAAGCGAGGAAAAAGAAAGACGGTTGGCGCTCTAAAAAAAGAGATGTGGGCCAAACTTGAACAAAACAAAACAGCCGAAGCAGTAAAAACTCAAGCTGACAAATAAAATTATTTATTAGTATGATAAAAAAACAAACAAAAAAAAATGTTGTTAAAGGTAAAATATACGTTACTTCTACATTTAATAACACTTTGATTACAATTACTGATGAAAAAGGCAATCCAATAGTAGTTGGGTCTTGTGGAATGCATGGATTTTCCGGTACAAGAAAATCAACTCCATATGCGGCCACCGTAACAACAGAAAACGCCATAAAAAAAGCAGAAGAAAAATGTAACTTTCAGATTGCAGATGTTTTAGTTAAAGGAATTGGTCCAGGAAGAGAGGCATCTTTAAGAGCAATTAAGGCTTCAAGGATTGATATTAATCGAATTATAGATATCACACCAGTTCCCCATAATGGTGTGAGGCCACCGAAGATAAGAAGAGTATAAAGTTAAAATCGTAGGGGTCGGGTAACCCGACCCGTACAATAATAAAAATTATGAGATATACAGGTCCAAAAAACAGAATATCCCGGCGCGAGGGAGTTGATTTAGAGTTAAAGACAGTAGGCTCTAAGTCTCATGCGCGCTTACTAAAAAAGATTAATGTGCCTCCGGGTCAACATGGGGTAAGAAAAAGAAAAAAAGTATCGGAAAGAGGTACTCAACTCCGAGAAAAGCAAAAATTAAGATATATGTTTGGGGTTACTGAAAGACAACTAAAAAATTATTTTAAAAAGGCCAGTTTGAAAAAAGGTAATACGGCTTCGTATTTATCTCATTCTTTGGAAAGCAGACTTGATAATATAATTTTTCATTTAGGTTTTGCCCCGACTAGAGCCGCAGCCCGTCAATTAATTACTCACGGACATATTATTGTTAATAAAGAAAAGCTTACAATTCCTTCTTATCAAGTTAGAGTAGGGGAAGAAATAAGTTTTATTAGTGATAAGACGACAAAAATTCCATATATTGAAACTAGTCTAGCTAATAAGGATATTATATTACCCTCTTGGCTAGAAAAAAAAGCCATTATAGGAAGATTGATAGCAGAGCCGACTCAAGAAGTAATTGAAAAATTGATAAATCTGAGATTAATCATTGAATATTATTCTCGATAATTAATAATTTCGACGGATCGTCGAATTATAAAAAATATGTTTAGTCCAATTTTTTTCACCCAGAAAAGTCAAGAGGGTAATTATGGAAAGTTTATTATTGAACCGTTGCCACAAGGTTTTGGTCAAAGTATGGGTCACGCTTTAAGAAGAACACTTCTTTCTTCTTTAAAAGGAGTAGCAGTCACAAATATCAAATTCGACGGCGCTCCACATTTATTTTCAGTAATCCCAGGAGTAAAAGAATCCGTTTTGGAAATAATGCTAAATTTGAAACAGCTTAAATTTGATGTTAAGACGGGAGGGCCTTATAAAGTTAGTTTTGAAGGAAAAGGTGCAAAAAAAATATTAGCTAAAGATTTGGAAGGCGAAATTAAACCAATTAATGGAGATTTTTATATTGCTGAAATGACAGATAATAAGGCAAAGCTCTCTTTTGAGGCAATTGTTGAAGTTGGAGTCGGTTATTCGACAGTTGAAGATCGAGAAGAAAAAATAACTGGTTATATCCCAGTAGACGCTTTTTTTTCACCAATAAAAAAAGTTAACGTTAAAGTAGAAGAGGCCAGAATAGGTAGAAAAGATAACTCTGATAGATTAATTATCGAACTGGAAACTGATGGAAGTGTTAAGCCAGAAGTAGCCATTAAGGAAGCATCCGAATTGTTAACGGTTTACTTTGGTTATCTCCTTTCAGGTCGCGATGCCCCAGAATTAAAAAAACAAATAAGTGTGGCTGACGAGAGACGAGACGCAATTGATAAAAAGTTGTTTGATATCATTATCGATGAGTTGAATTTACCTTCCAGAGTAATCAACGCATTGCTTCGAGAAAAAATCGAAACTGTCGCCGACTTAGTCAAAACTGGAAAAGAAAAATTAACCGGAATGAAAGGCGTTGGAAAAAAATCGATAGAGTTAATAGAAGAAGAGTTAAAAAAGATGGAAATAAAACTAGAATAAATTCCTAATTACTAATTTCTAATTTAAGAATGAGACATGGAGTAAAAAAAATAAAATTTGGTAATGGCATTGATGCTAATCGTGCTCTAACAAGAAAATTGGCAGTGAATTTCTTTTTAAAAGGGAAATTATCAACAACTTTATCAAGAGCAAAAGCAATTAAACCGGTAATAGAAAAATTAGTGGAAAAGATGAAAGTAAAATCTGAATCGAATCTTAACTATTTAAAACAAAAACTAGACAATAAAGAAGTTTTAAAGATTGCTTATAGAGATGTAAGTCCGGTTATTGCAAAAATAAACGGAGGCTATATAAGAATAATTAAATTAGGTCAGCGAGAGTCCGATGGAGCTGAAACAGCTCGTATTGAATGGGTATATCCTATTATTAAACAAAGTAAAATATGAATAAATTAACTCAATCAACAAAATCAACTAAAGAGAAGCAAATTGACAGAAAGTGGCATTTAATCGATGCGTCGGGAAAAATTTTAGGTAGATTAATGCCGCAAATTGTTAGACTGGTTCAAGGAAAACATAAAACAAATTATGTTCCTAATATGGATATAGGTGATTATGTTGTTGTCATTAATGCTTCAAAGATTGTGATTACTGGAAAAAAAGCTTTATCAAAAGAATATACCAATTATTCAGGTTATCCAGGCGGTTTAAGAAAAATTAATTTTGCAGATTTATTAAAAAAAGATTCACGAGAAGTTATTAAAAGAGCCGTATCCGGAATGCTGGCCAAAAATAAATTTCGCAGTGATAGGTTGAATCGTGTCAATGTATTTCCAAATGCCGAACATAGTTTTAAAGAAAAATTTATAGACAAATAATATGGCTAAAAAAATAAAAAATTTAAGTTATTATGAAGCCGTTGGGCGAAGAAAACAATCGGTAGCTCGTGTACGGCTTTATTTGATAAAAAAAAGCGCTGAAGTAATGGTCGGTAAATTAAAAATAAAGCCAGGAGAAATTTTTATTAATGGCAAATCAATTGACGAAACATCTTTTAAAACTTATAAAAAAAAGTTTTTATCGCTCCCATTAATTTTGACAAAAAATGAAAATCGATTTGCTGTTTCAATAATAGTAACTGGTGGCGGTACAACCGGCCAACTGGACGCAATGGTTCATGGAATAGCCCGAGCCCTATTAGTCGTAGATAACGATACCTATCGTCCGCTACTCAAAGCTAATGGGTTATTAACAAGAGATCCAAGGAAAAAAGAAACAAGAAAAGTAGGTACGGGAGGAAAGTCACGCAGAATGAAACAATCACCGAAGAGATAATTTACTTTTTATTTATGACCCCTCTTTCTATTATCATTATTTCTTTTAACACTAAGGAAATAACTAAAAAATGCCTTCTTTCATTAAAAAAGAACTTCGTTAAATATCCGCTGGAACACGAAATAATTGTTGTAGATAATAATTCTCAGGACGGAACAGTTGAATTTCTTTTAGATTTGAAAAAACAGTGGAATAATCTTCATATATTTTTAAGTAAAATAAACCTTGGTTTTAGTAAAGGAAATAATCTTGGTTTAGAGAAGTGTAAGGGAAAATATGTTTTATATCTTAATTCCGATGCAATTGTTTCAGACATCGATTTTCGAGATCTAATTAAGTTAATGGAAATGCAAAAAGATATTGGAGCATTAACGGTTAAAGTAATTCTACCAACAGGCGAAATTGACCCCGCTTCACATCGCGGTTTTCCAACTCTTTGGAGATCGCTTACATATTTTTCAGGATTAGAAAAAGCTTTTTTCAATATTCCAATATTAAACAAATTATTTGGCGGATATCATCTAGTTAATTTAAATTTAAACGATATTCATGAGATTGATGTTCCAACAGGAGCCTTTTTATTTACAAAGAGGGAAATTCTTGATAAATTCGGCGGATTTGATAAAGATTATTTTACCTATGGAGAAGATATTGAAATGGCCTTTCAGATAAAGAAGTTAGGTTATAAAATTATTTATTATCCCTTATGGAAGGTTCTCCATTTAAAATCAGTATCCGGATTGAAAAAAAAAGACGAAAATATTAAGAAAAAAACCAATTATTATTTCTATGATTCAATGAAGATTTTTTATAAAAAGCATTATGCAGAGAGCCATAATTCGCTGACTAATAGATTGGTTTATTTGGTAATAGATGTTAAAAAATATTTTAATAAATGAAAAAAATTGGAATTGATGCCAGATTATATTCTCAAACAGGAGTAGGAACTTACTTAAAAAACCTTATTCATTATTTAGATAAAAAAGAACTAAAGGATGATCTATTTTATATATACTTGATGCCTGACGATTATAATAATCTTTTGTTTAAAAATAATAATATTATCAAAAGAAAGGTAAACTATCGTTGGCATACTTTTGGTGAACAAGTTGGCTTTGCTATAGAACTTTATAAAGATAATTTAGATTTAATGCATTTTACTTATTTTAGCTACCCAATTTTATATCGAAAAAAATTTATTGCTACCGTTCATGACTTAACTCCGCTTTTGTTTAAAACTGGAAAAGCCTCTACTAAAAATAGCTTATTATATAAAGTAAAATATTTTTTTTATAAAATTATTTTAAAAACACAAATAAAAAAAGCAACTAAAATATTAACACCGTCAAAAACCGTTAGAGACCAACTATTAAATAAATTTGATCAGTCATTTAAAAGTAAAATATTTTCAATTCATCTTGGAGTAGATAATTATTTATTAAAGTCAAAAGAAAATATTCTTTTAAAGAATAAAATTAATTATAAATTTTTTATTTATGTTGGAAATTTTTACCCTCATAAAAATGTTGAGAAATTAATCTTGGCATTTTCGATGGTTAAGACATCAAGCAAATTGCTTCTTCTTGGGCCAAATGATTTTTTCAAAAATCGTTTGTTTCAATTAATCAATAGATTAAAACAGGAAAAGAGAATACTATTTATTAATAGTCTAACAACTGAAGATTTAATATATTTTTATAAGAACGCCGAGGCTTTGATTCATCCGTCGCTGTCCGAAGGTTTTGGTTTGCCATTAATTGAAGCAGCCTATTTTAACCGTCCAATCATTGCCTCAAACATTGAAGTTTTTAAGGAATTATTAGGAGATAATTATTTATCTTTTAATCCGAATGACATTGATGATATTGTTGAAAAAATAAAAAGTTTTATCGAAAAAAAACCAAATAAGTTTGATTATAAAAATATCATCAAAAAATGTTCTTTTAAAAAAATGACTGACGAAACTGTTAAAATATATCGGGAGGTACTAAATGGAAATTGACAAACAAACAATTTTTAAATATTTGGCCCTTTTTGGATTAATTGCAACGATTCTTCTTTTGGTTAGCTTTCAATTCCTTTTTGCCATTATCGTTTTAATTATTGCGATCTCTTCATGGCTGTTATCCAAGAAAGACTCCCAAGCTTGATGTATCGATACATCTATTAAAGAAAATATATTGTTCTGATAAACCAAAAAGTCACCTTTGTAGGTTATAAACGGTTGACAGACTTTTTATCTAATAATATCTTGATATCATGGCCCAAATATCCAAAAGGAATATAGATCAGAAAAAAATGACACGTATTTATGACTTATTTCTTGATTTATTACTTTCAATATCGGACAAAAAAGAGGCAGATAAAGTTCTAAGCGAATTATTAACAACGACAGAGAAAATAATGGTTGCAAAAAGAGTGGCCTGTTTTTATCTATTGCTAAAAGAAGTTCCCATTCATGAAATAGGGAATACATTAAAATTATCAACTTCAACAATGACTTACTTTAAACATTTTCTTGACAGGTCATTAACGATAAAAGAATATTTATTGAAAAAATTAAAAAACGAAAAAATAAAACACTTATTTGAGGATATTTTTGTAGAAATATTTCACGGAACTTTAAAAAAAGGTTCCAACTGGTCTGAAGATAAAAAAATTTATTACCAACATCAACGTAAACACCAACAACCTTTAGAATGATAGAAATACTTCGATGTATCGATACATCGAAGTGGTAATCTTATTTACTTTTTATTCTAAAGAAATAATATTCGTTAGTTTCATTGCCTAATGCTTCAATTTTGCATACATATAATAACATAAGCTTATCTAGAATTAAAAACTTCTCTTCGTCTCATAAATTCAGCTAAATCCTCAGGAAAAGTTTCCAACACAACAAAACTTTCAAGCATTTCAAATAACTTTGATGAATCATGCAGCATAACTTCCCTTGGGGTAACGTGTTCTTCAACTAACCAGTTACCGACTATTGCTCCATAAAACTTACCTAACGTTTTTGAATAGTCAAGACACGTCTTTATCTCTGATGTGCATTCATCATCAATTCTTGCTCGTTGACCCGTAATTGCATGAACATATTTTCTCCACTCTTCTAATTTTTTCCGTAATACCATAATTGCTTGTCCTGACTTATGTTCACCAGCACCCCTTAATGCATCCATCTTATCTCTATCCACTCCAAAGTAACATGCCACCAGCTCTTCTGATACACCTCCTGAAAACATTAAAGAGTTGAGAGTCATAAAATTTTCTCCCAAAAACCCTCGCTTAATATCAACATCCACCGATTTACTAACCCTATCTAATTCGTTATACAAACCTATTCCTAATTTTCTCTCGTTATATTTCCGCACCAGATGTGCAGCTTCATGAAATAAAGCGTCTTGACCTCTCATATACCGCTTAGCCAGACAATCAACAAAATAATATCCCTTTTCTGCCGTATAGCCACTACCATAATTAGGTCCCTGCTGAATAGAGATATTTGTAGGACCTTCTAAACTGCATTGCGCTGCTACTTGTGAAATAGACTGATTAACTTCCTGTTCTCGGTTCATATGTGCGAAATTATACAAGAAGATAAAGTAGAAAACAATATTATAGGTCTTGAGTAACGGGATTCCATCAAAATCCCATACACAGCTATGGGGACTAGGCCGGTAAACTCACAATTGTGAGTTTACCGAATCATGCTGAGCAGATTCGATAGGAGTATTCTTAATATTCTGTTTGGTAAACTTCATCAATAAAATTATATAACATAGAAGAGATTGTTATAATAGAAGCTATCTATGGTTGAGACGAAAAAAATCGCCATTGTGTATGACTGGATTGATAAGTGGGGAGGGGTGGAGAGAGTTCTTTTGACGCTTCATGAAATGTTTCCAGAAGCAATATTTTACACATCGTACTTTGATTTCAAAAATGCTTCATGGGCAAAAGATTTAAAAATCAAAACGTCTTTTCTGCAAAAATTTCCTGATTTTATAAAAA
>Ga0315273_10004935_pt1 | contig 16448 bp, 20 predicted proteins | sample YL17G02_0_MG_FD_205753 | JGI IMG/M metagenome (GOLD analysis project Ga0315273, IMG submission 205753) | Sediment microbial communities from Yellowstone Lake, YNP, Wyoming, USA - YL17G02_0 | ecosystem: Environmental > Aquatic > Freshwater > Lake > Sediment | place: USA: Wyoming | collected... | reverse complement strand
CATAACAGATACGATTAAACCAAAAGACCAACCGACAACGATAAGACCAGCACCATAACCCAACCATGCCAAGTCTATATACATTTCTTAACCCCACCCCTTGTCATAATAAGGATCATCTATATCACGATCATCCGGGTCAGCATCAGGAGGGTTCATATAACGATACTCTTCATAAGAAATACCACTACCAGCATCCGAGTCAGAAGAATCACGAGCACGACGCAAAAGAGACATTAATATAGACGCTGCCACCATAACAAGACCCATACTAACGACAACAGCAAGCATTGACAAAGCAACACCCTTTAAACCTGATAAATCAGCATTAGCAACCAAACCGTCATAAGGGTTTACAGCAAAAACAGAATAAGGAAAAGCAAGAATAAAAAATACCAATAAAAACTTTTTCATATTTTACCCCTCTTCACTTGCAGCTTTACTTACCATACGATTAAACTTCTTCCGCGCAACCTCTTTTTCATAAGGTGAAGAATATTTACTTTTACTGATAGCCCATTGATAATTAGCCCTACTTTCATCAGCAGAAATACAATCATCTGCTTTTTCATGCGCAAAAAGAGCTTCATACAAAACCCAGAAAGATACAGAAATTAAAACAAGAAGAATTATTCCAGTACACCCGGCAATAAGATCAACCATTAATCCATTTAATGACGGAGTTATGCCGTTTAAAAGAATTTCTGCAGGATGCATAAAAATAAACCTCCTTAAAAATTAAAATACCGAGACGGCAACCTTTTACAGCTACCGCCCCGGATTCAGAAAAAACTACCTTGCACCAGCACGGCCTTTGCGCAGAAGGGCAATGAGAATAACAGCAGCAGTTGTAACAAGAGCCATTGTAACAACCACACTAAGGATTGTCAGCTGAGTTGTAGCAAGCCCGGAGAAATCCGCGATTTCAACGAGATCATCATACGGAGTTACCGCAAAAACAGCGACCGGAGAAAACGAAGCGATCAGGACAGCGAAAAAACTAATTAATCTTTTAAACATTTCCTATACCTCCTTTTTAGATTTTTACGAGTAACTTAGTGCCGTACAAAGACGGTAACTAAGATACCAACAGCCACCACGACCACCATGAGGCCGAGAATACTTGTTGCAGCGGTTATGGTATCTGCACTTACACCATCAAACATTGCCGACGTAACAAGCGGAGTCCAATCCGCGAAAGCCTTGACAGGAGCAACCGCAACAACACCACAGACAAACGCTTTTAAAATATACTTACGAAACATCACAACCCCCTTTCTTACTTATTTCTCTATAACACCCGGAGCAAAGACCGTCTGAATAACCAACAACACCGCCGCCAGCCCTAAAGCCTATAAATCCTTTACACCACGCACACATAACAACCAGACACTTTTTTGACATTACACGAAATATCATGGTACCAACAGGATAGAAACCCAACACCTTAGTTTTTACGTTTCCCTCATTTGAACCGCCAAGATTTTTCATTATTCTGCTTTTACAGCTTCCTTCCGAGGCCACACAACATCAGGCTCCGACCCCATTGCGATATTTGCGCGTATTGTGCCTTTATACGCACCATCAACCTTGAATCCTTCTCTTTTTGTGAATATCACCATCGGAGCATAACCGTCAGTATCCTTAACCAGGATACCTACCGAAAAAATGCCAGGATGCTTTGTTTTTTTAACCGAGATAACCTTACCTTCAAGAGACAATTCCATTCTTAACCTCCGTTTTTAAATTTATTTTCTTGACGGTTCAAATCAGGAAAACGAACACAGGAAAGACACACGGACAAATCATAGACAGCAAGAATTAAAATATCCTCGACAACCTCATCAGGCAAGTTTGATACATCAGACCTAAGACCGAGCAGGTTTATTGTTACCTCTTCAATTTTTGCAACCACATCAACCATTAAACAACCTCTAAAAGTCTCTTTCCAGACTCATAATAAACATCGTTTATAAGACCTTGTACCTCATATCCTTCTTTTTCAAGAGCTTTCAAGATTTCCTTGTCAGAGACATTTAACTTTTTAGTTACCCTTAAACCTTTACTTCTTAAGTAGTCAGCAAGACCGTCAAAGCCGATCCGGTCAATTAGCCTTTGAAGACCAGAGCGCTGATCACTTTCTTTAGGGTAGGGGACAGGATACTTTTGATTCAGCAGCCGGAGCATAGAACCAATCCAGTTTGAACTAAAACCAGACGTTAAAGCACAGGCTTCAAGTTTTTCTCTAAGGTTTTGTCTTGTGAAGGTTGTTAGAAGGTCTAAACCGTGGTAAAGAAGGAAGGAACCGTTTGAATCTTGTTTGATTTCATACTTATCCTGCATATTGTTAAACTCCTTTTATACGGAGAATAGACTATATACAGGAAATTATAATTTAACATAATATATCTTATCAGACATTATGTATCAACAGCCATTGTTAAGAACATGTTATTAATTCTGTTTAAAAAGAGTGTCTTTCCTTGAAGATTATAGGATCAAGCAACTTTGATTAGGTTTTAGGCATAGAAAATATTCTATTTTTATAATGTGTTATAGGTTCCCTATAGGAATCCCCTGCAATATGTTCTTCTCAACCCCGGTAATCCTTACTTGCACTAGGGATTTTTTCGAATACTCTTTTGTATGCAACCTTACCTTCAGGTAATTGCCCGATGTCCCGATAGATGTGTTTTCTGTACCATGTTCTTCAATAATAACATCAAGGGTTTTACCTGTCTGCAGATTCATATAGGTCGTCCTTTTATTTATATTAAGTGTGTTCAGTTCGGTAAATCTCTCTTTCTTCACCATAGAATGAACCTGGTTGCCCATTTTAGAAGCTAACGTATTTGGTCTCGCTGAAAAAGGGAATATATGCATATATGTTATCGGTAATATATCAAGCAGATGTCTGGTATTTGAGAACTCTTTCTCCCCTTCACTCGGAAACCCAACTATAACATCAGTTCCGATGGCAATATCAGGGACATATACCACAATTTTCTCTATTATTTTGTGGAAATCCCTTGCCTTATACATTCTGTTCATAAGCTTCAGGATTCTGTCATCGCCGCTTTGAAGCGGGATATGTACATGACAACATATTCGTTTTTCCTTAAGTAATGCAATTAGATCATTATCTACCTCGTTTACTTCGATTGAACTGAGCCTTATTCTTTCAATATTTGTTTTTTCTAAAAGGGTTATGAGTAGATTTGAAAGTTTTAATTTAGGTTTCAAGTCATAACCATATGATCCAAGATGAATTCCCGTAAGGATAACCTCTTTGTAACCGTTCAGCGAGAACTCAGCAACTTTTTCTGTTATATCAGAAATAGTCATGCTATGTGATTTTCCTCTCGCTTTTGGTACAATGCAGTATGAACATGAACCATTGCACCCATCCTGAACTTTAACGTATGGCCTGGCCCTGTTCGAATAAATTAAATTATTGCTTGAATTATGTCCGGTTAATAACTTGATAATACTGTATTTATCGCTGTGCTGTATAATTTCTATTGTCCTGTCAATCTTTCTTATTTCATCAGGATTCATCTGAGAATAACAGCCAGTTGCTATTACCTTTGCACCTGACCTAACAGCCCTTCTTATAAGCTGTCTCGATTGGTAATCACTCTTTGATGTTACTGTGCAGGTATTTACAATACAATAATCAGGTTGCTCTGATAAGTTTACGATGGAAAATCCGAGATTAAAAAGGTTGCTTTCTATAAATGAACTTTCTGACTGGTTAACCTTGCATCCAAGTGTCAGGATAGAGACTCTCATTATTTCAGAGGTATTCCTTCAAGAGAATGCTTCCTGGCCTTTTTTATTTCGACTGTTATGATTGTTCCCTTTAACGTTTCTGTTTCAGGAATTGTGACAATTTTATTTGTCCTTGTCCTTCCGGTTAGTCTGCCTTTATCTGTCCCGCTAATGCCTTCAATAAGTATCTCCTGATGTGTATTCTCAAAAAGCAGATTTTTTCGCAATGTTATATCGTCCTGCAGCCTTAATATTTCATCGAGACGCTCAGATTTAATATTCTCCGGGAGATGGCCTTCAATCCTAACAGCTGCTGTGCCCGGTCTTGGAGAAAACTTAAATGCAAATATGCCGTCAAATTCCATTTCCTTCAGTGCATCTACTGTTCTGATATGATCCTTTTCTGTTTCACCAGGAAAGCCTGCTATTATGTCAGAAGTTATTGTTATGCCCGGGACTTTTTCCCTCAGTAATATAACTTTATCTCTGTATATATCATAGGAATACACCCTGTTCATGAGTTTCAGGACATTGTCTGAACCGGATTGCAAAGGAAGATGAATATGTTCGCATACCTTAGGCAATTCTGCAATTGCATCTGCAAGATCAAGTGAAAGATCTTTGGGGTGAGAGGTCACAAACCTTATTCTTTCTATCCCCCCTACTCTGCTCAAATTTTTTAAAAGTCCGGGGAAACTTACATCACTCTGATAAGAATTGACATTCTGGCCAAGCAGGGTAATTTCCTTACAGCCCTTTTCAGCAATTTCCGATACTTCTGCATAGATATGTTCACTTGGTCTGGATTTTTCCCTGCCTCTTGTGTAGGGAACTACACAGTAACTGCAGAAATTATTGCATCCGTACATTATTGTAACCCAAGCCTTAACACCTGCTTCTCTCTGAACCGGAAGGTCGATTAAGGCTAAATCAGGATTATCACTCACAGCAACAGGTGCATTTGAACTCGAAATAAAGTCTTCAAGCTTATGTATATTCTGAGGACCGAATACAAAATCCACATAGGATGCCTTTTTAAGGATTTTTTTACCTTCCTGCTGTGCAATGCAGCCTGCAACAGCTATCCTAAGATCCGGCCTGTTTTTTTTGTATGCTTTGACCCTGCCGAGTTCACTGTAAAATTTCTGCTCGGCTTTTTGTCTGATACTGCAAGTATTGAATATAATGAGATCAGCCTTGTCTGGGTTATCAGTCTTGTAATAGTCTCCTTTTTTCAGAACCCCAAGCATTTTTTCAGTGTCATGGACATTCATCTGGCATCCAAAGGTGTATATAAATACAGTCTTTTTCATAAACACAATGTAACATGTATTTTCTTTTTCTGGCAAGGTTCTTTCCTGAGATATGATAAAAAATATTATTGACAGCCATATTAGATATATCCATAACACTTTCTGATTATTATTTTCTTTCTGAATTCTTGAAATAATAACCCCCTTAATCTATTATATAAACTATGATTGGCACATTACTCAGCAGGGTTTTTGGTACAAAGAATGAGCGTGAACTCAAAAGAGTATGGCCAATCATGGAAAAGGTTAACTCGTTTGAATCCAGCGTAACAGGCCTTTCGGATTTCCAGCTTCAGGAAAAGACAGAAGAATTCAAAAAGAGACTTGAGAATGGTGAAACCGTTGATGACCTGCTCCCTGAAGCGTTTGCATTAGTGCGTGAAGTGTCCATGCGAAAAATGAACATGAGACACTTTGACATGCAGATACTCGGCGGGATTGTACTCCATGAAGGCAGGATCGCCGAGATGAAGACAGGTGAAGGAAAAACCCTTGTTGCCACTCTTCCGGTCTATCTCAATGCTATTGAAGGAAGAGGCGTACATATCGTCACCGTCAATGATTATCTTGCAAAGAGGGATAGCCAATGGATGGGTCCTATTTATCATTTCCTTGGTCTTTCTGTAGGTGTTATCCAGCACGATACTTCTTTCTTTTATGATCAGACCTATTTCTCCAACGATAAGAGATTGGATTTTCTCAGGCCATGTTCACGTCAGGAGGCCTATTCAGCAGACATAACATATGGCACGAACAATGAATTTGGTTTCGATTACCTCAGGGATAATATGAAATATGATATATCAGATTACTCTCAGAGGGAGCTGCATTATGCCATAGTTGATGAGGTCGACAGTATCCTTGTCGATGAGGCAAGAACCCCTTTGATTATTTCGGGTCCATCGGAAGAATCTACGGACAAATATTATAAAATAGACAAGATTATCCCCAGGCTGCAAAAAGATACCGACTATACTATTGATGAAAAAGCAAAGACTGCCATCCTCACTGAAGATGGCAGTACTAAGGTAGAAAGACTTCTTGGCACAGGCAATCTCTACGATCCTGTAAATATTGAACTCGTTCACCATGTACTCCAGGCATTAAAGGCGTATACACTTTTCAAAAGGGACGTTGATTATATTGTTAAGGACGGTGAGGTCATTATCGTAGATGAATTTACCGGAAGGCTTATGCCCGGCAGGCGCTGGTCAGACGGGCTCCATCAGGCAGTGGAAGCGAAGGAAGGTGTTAAGATAGAGAGCGAAAATCAGACACTCGCTACAATAACATTTCAGAATTATTTCAGGATGTACGAAAAGCTTGCAGGTATGACCGGAACAGCTGATACAGAAGCTGAGGAATTTGCAAAGATATATAACCTTGAAGTAGTAGTTGTTCCAACAAACAAACCAATGGTTCGTATTGATCATCCTGATATGATTTACAAGTCAGAAAAAGGGAAATTTATTTCAGCATTAAAAGAGATAGAAGAATTACATGATAAGGGACAACCTGTGCTTGTTGGTACAATTTCGATTGAAAAATCAGAATTATTGAGTCACCTCTTAAAGAAAAAAGGGATTCCGCACGCAGTCCTGAACGCAAAATACCACGAAATGGAAGCTGAGATTATAGCCCAGGCAGGAAGAAGCAAGGCTGTTACAATAGCAACAAACATGGCAGGCAGAGGAACAGACATAGTGCTTGGCGGCAATCCGGAAGGCCTTGCAAGGGAAATTTTAAAAGATAAAAAAGATTATACAGATGAAGACTGGAAAACAGCTTTTGCAAAAGCAGAGGATATTTGCAGAACCGACAGGGAAAAGGTTGTATCTGCCGGTGGTCTTCATATACTCGGCACAGAAAGACATGAGGCGAGACGTATTGATAACCAGTTAAGGGGTCGTTCAGGAAGACAGGGTGACCCGGGCTCATCAAGGTTTTATCTTTCACTCGAAGATGATCTAATGAGGATCTTCGGTTCAGACAGGATTTCGGGGCTTATGGACAAGCTCGGCATGGATGAAGAAATGCCAATAGAAAACAAGATGGTCTCAAAGGCGATCGAAAACGCACAGAAACGCGTTGAAACCCATAACTTTGATATAAGAAAACACCTCCTTGAATATGACGATGTAATGAATAAACAGCGGTCAGAGATATACTCTTTCAGAAAAGAGATCCTGAAGGGCGAGAATCTCACAGATCGCATAATGGATATGCTCGAAGATGTAATTGATGAACTGCTGTCCATATACTGTCCTGAAGAAAAACATGTTGACGATTGGGAGATGAAAGGACTCAGGGATGCTTTATACGGAGTATTTTCTCTTGCACCAGACATCAGCCCCATGAATCTGGATGCTTTAAGGGAAGCCCTGCTTTCAGTGATGAAAGGAGCATACCAAGCCAAGGAAACAGAAATTGGAAGTGAAGTAATGAGATATCTTGAAAAAGTTGTTATGCTCCAGGTTATTGATACGCAATGGAAAGATCATTTGCTGGGGATGGATCATCTTAAGGAAGGCATTGGGCTCAGGGGTTATGGCCAGAAAGATCCCCTGGTTGAATACAAGAAAGAGGCATTTGATGTATTCGCAGACATGACGTCGAGGCTATCTACAGAGATCGTTAGCAGACTCTTTAAAATTCAGGTACAAAAACAGGAGGCTGTTATAAAAGAGCCTGCAAGACAGATGAAATTAAATTACAACAGGGGCGCAGATTCTTCTGCGCATACGGCAAGACACGGAAGAAAAATCGGCAGGAATGATCCATGTCCGTGCGGCAGCGGTAAAAAATATAAAAAATGTTGTGGTATAAATGCTTAAAGTAACTTTGATAGGCAGAAATGTGGTTGGCGCTGATTACGAAGATGCACTAACTTCATCCGGATACAACATCAGCAAATACGATTCTTTTGAGAAGGCTCTCCCGGTGCTCCATGACAAGACAGATATTATCCTGGTGGACAAGAAACTCAATACGTCCCCCCTTTTTAAAGAGTTCCTGAAGATATCAAAAAACATTCCAAAGATCATCATCTCAGATACTCACACTTTCAGGGGATTTACGCCATGGATGAAAGAATCCCTGGCTTATCCCCTTTTTGCACCAGATAGTAAGGAGCTGTTATATTTTGTAAAAAGATTAGTCAGAGAAAATAAGATATTTTCTGAAAATAACAGATTGAAATACGAATTGTCTCTTGCAAAGAACGAACTGAACTTCTTTGAAGAGGTGAGCAGGACTCTTACTTCTTCATCAGAACTGAGTGATATACTTACAAAAATCATGGGGAAAATGAAAGAGATGACGAAAGCTGAGACATGGTCAGTCCTCCTGGTGGACCAGGAAACAGGTGACCTGGTTTTTGAAAAAACCGGCGCAAAAAAGACAAAAGAAATACAGAAAATCAGGCTAAAGATGGGAGAAGGCATTGCCGGATGGGTTGCACGTGAAGGCATACCAGTTGTTGTGCCTGATGTTTCAAAAGATGAACGCTTTTTGGGGAAGATAGACAATGCCATTCATTTCAAAACAAAATCTCTCATGTGCATACCTGTAAGAATTAATGAAGAAGTAATAGGGGTGCTTGAACTGGTAAATAAAACAACAGGAGAGCCTTTCAGGAAAGAAGACATTGACCTTCTAATGAGGCTTGTTGACCTCACAGCAATCGCCATAGAAAGAACATCGCTTTATCAGAAGATGACAGAACTCGCTATAACAGATGACCTTACAAAACTTTTCAATACAAGATATCTGAACAGAACTATCGAGATTGAGATCCAGAGATCAAGCAGATACAACACCTCAGTTTCACTAATTTTCATGGATGTCGATTACTTCAAGCGTATAAACGACCGATTTGGTCATCTCATTGGAAGCAAGGTGCTGGTAGAAATGGGACAGCTTCTTATAAAAAGTTTCAGGACAGTTGATATCGTTGCCAGATACGGTGGAGATGAGTTTGTGATTGTACTGCCTCAGACACCCCCAAAAGCAGCTACTAAGATTGCTGAAAGGATGAGAAAATCAATTGAGCAGAATACCTTTCTTAAAAAAGAGGGGTATGCACTAAAATTAACTGCAAGCTTCGGGGTTGCCTCATATCCTGAAAGCGCAGCATCCAAAGACGATCTTATAAGGCTTGCTGATGATGCGATGTACAAGGTAAAGAATCAGACCCGAAATGCCGTATATGCTATAGTATAATCCATGGCGCTATTTAACTACGCAACAAAGGAAATCACCATTAAAATCGTCTATTACGGACCAGGACTGAGCGGCAAGACGACTAATCTTCAGTATCTGCATTCAATCTTTGATTCCAGCAAGAGAGGAAAACTATTATCTCTTGCCACAGAATCTGATCGCACGCTATTTTTTGATTTCCTGCCTATAGAGCTGGGAAAGATCAGTGATTTTTCGATACGGTTTCAACTCTATACCGTGCCTGGACAGGTAAGATATAACGCAACGCGAAAACTCGTTCTAAGAGGGGCAGACGCTATAGTTTTTGTGGCAGACTCACAGCAGGAGATGATAGAACAGAACAGAGAAAGTCTTAAAAATATGTGGGAAAATCTGATTGCCAATAACATTAACCCTGACGATATCCCTGTCATATTGCAGTACAATAAAAGGGATCTGACGAATATCCTTTCCATTGATGAATTGAATAAAGACATGAATGAAAACAGAAAATATGAATACAAAACAGCTATTGCCTTAAATGGCACAGGAGTAGAAGAGACTTTTCAGCAGATAACCAAACTTGTCATTCATGGGATAAAGGCAAAGCATAAGATCGAGATACAACCCGCTGCTGAGCTCAAGCAAACCGTTAAGCCGGACATATTTGAAGAAAAAGTCATTATAAGCAAACCGCCACCTGATGAGCATGTTGCAGACATTCCGGTTTTTGAATCTTCACGTTATGATTCCCAGGACAAGATAGTGCAAGCAACTTATGATATTCCAGCAACGATAGCAGAACCTGCAAAGCCGGTTCTCAGGGAAGATATTGCTTTTCCCAAAGAGGTTATTATAAAAGAGATAAGGGAAATACCGGCAATTCCTGCTGAGAAACTTGATACGCTAATAAACAGCTTAAGAGAAATGACACAAGCGCTGAAAGAATTACAGAATACAGCCTCAGGTATTCACTCTGAGATCAAGGATGCCAGGAAAGAACAAAAAGAAATGAGCGGTCTGCTTAGGGAGATGCTAAAAACTTTCGATAATCTGGAAATAAAGAAAAGCTGGTTCCGGTTTTCATAATCTGTTCAAACCCTCTCCAGAGTTTTTATTAATGCCTCTGCCTTTTTCAATGTCTCGAAATATTCCTTATCAGGATCTGAATCAGCAACAATTCCGGCGCCTGCCTGAACATAGGCCATGTTGTCCTTTATTACAAACGTCCTGATTACTATATTCAGATCAGCATTACCTGAAAAACCCAGATAGCCTATTGAACCGGTGTACGGGCCACGCCTTATGGGTTCGAGTTCATCGATAATTTCCATGCACCTAACTTTTGGGACTCCTGTTATAGTGCCTCCGGGGAATGCTGCCTGAACAGCATCGAAACAGTCTCTGCCCTTTGCAAGGTTTCCTGCTACATTAGATACAATATGTATTACATGTGAGTAATCTTCAGTAGTCATCAGTTCGTCAACTCTCACAGAGCCGTACTCTGAAACCCTTCCAAGGTCATTTCTCTCCAGATCTATCAGCATGATATGCTCTGCCCTCTCCTTCTCATTTAACAGAAGTTCGGCACGCATGAGTTCATCTTCTATATGATCTTTTCCTCTCGGCCTTGTACCGGCAATCGGCCTTGTATCAACTCTTTTTCCCTGAACCCTTATGAGCCTTTCAGGAGAAGAACTGACTATCTGATAATCACCAAAATCAATGAAAGCTGCAAAAGGTGAAGGATTGATAGACCTCAGCATCTTATATAAGTCCCAGGGCCTTTTCTCTTTTATATGGCCGGATACCCTTTGAGAAAGGTTAGCCTGAAAAATATCTCCTGCTGCTATATATTTTTTTGCTCTCTTGACAATATCCATGTATTCATGTTTTTTCATTTCATAGATAATTTGTATTTTTTGTTCATGCCCTGAAGTTCCGATCTCTGATATTTTACTGGCAGCCTGAAACGTGCAGCCTGTAACAGTCTTTTTTATTCTCCTGATCTCCTCTTCTGCTTCGTCATACATCTCTGACCAGTCTATCTGTCTGTTTGATGATGTACCTTGAATAGAATATTTTAGGCCCGGACATACTATAATCCAGCATTTTTTCAGTAAATGGTCAAACGATATTACTTTATCTATCATCAGAAAATGTGCATCCGGCAGAAGAAGATCATCAAAGGTGGTCTTTGGTAACTGTTCGAAATAATGGACAAAATCATAACTGAAGATCCCTACCATACCACCCTGAAAAGGAGGCAGATATTCGCAGGAAATCTGCTTATACGTATTCAGAAGGTCCTTGAGTATGGATAATGGACTCTCAGAAAACATATTTCTTACATCTGATGATTTTATTTCAACAAAACTGTTTTTCGTCTTAAATACGACACAGGGGTCAAACCCCAGGAAAGAATAGCGTGCAATTTCTTCCGGGCCTTTGACGCTTTCAAGAAGAAAGCTATTTGTTGAAGCTATAGATTCAAATATCGAGCATGGAGATAAATACGGTATTTCTACATGCAAAGGAGGAATATTTCCATGCTGCACGAGTTCCAAAAAAATCTTTTTAGAAGGGGTTATGATCATTTATTAAGGTTAATGCCGATACAAATTCAGCAATAAAAGATACTATAGCATAATTGGTAAACCATCATTTTTCCCTTTATTTTTCAGGCAATTTCTGTAGGAAAAATACTACATAAATATATGTTTTTACTGATACCAATTATTTCTATTTTGTGATAATCTCATTAAATAATAATCGATATGAGGAGGAACTGTGATCTTAAGACTTGATTGTCCTGCCTGCAAAAAGGATTCATACAGCGCTGCAGTTAACGATTTCAGGCCATGTCCTTACTGCGGAATTATGTTCAGTGGAAAACATGGTGCTGAAAAAAGGGACGGAGTTCGTATAAAAAAGGAACTTCCTCTCGCATTATCTTATAAAAAAAGGGTTCTGAACGCAAGCACAGCAGATTTTTCTCAAAAAGGCCTTCGGATACAGATATTTGAAAATACATTACTGCCTGTTGGTGATACTTTTAACTTTGCAGTAAAGAACTCTCTTATCAAAGCTCAGGTTATGTGGGTCAAGAATAAAACAGATGCACCTGAAACCCTGGCAGGATTGAAGATACTGGACGGAAAACTCAATTTACTCGGTATGCTGTAATTGTTTTATTATATCAGGCTGCAAGCATCTCAAGCGATATTAACTCGATAGCCTTTAATGGGTCAGGTTGTTGCATTACGGCACGCCCCAGAACAAGATAATCCGCCCCTTCCCTGATCGCCTCCTTAGGAGTCATTGTCCTCTTCTGGTCATCGGGTGGCGTCCATGAAGGTCTGATGCCAGGGGTTACTATTAAGAATCCCTTTCCGCAATGATTTCTTATAACCTCAACTTCACGGGCAGATGCGACAACACCGTCAAGGCCGGCTTTCATAGCAAGCGCTGATAAATGTCTGACGTGAGTCCTGAGACCGTACTGGATACCGAGTTCATCTCTGAGAATCTCCCTCGATAGGCTTGTAAGGACTGTAACCCCAAGTATTTTTGGCCTTTCCATGTTTTCTTTAAGGCATACCTCAACAATGCTGTCTTTACATTTTTTCATCATCTCAAGGCCGCCTGAAGCATGTACATTAAACATATGTACTCCAAGTCTCGTTACAGCAACTGCGGCTTTTGAAACAGTATTTGGAATATCATGAAATTTCAGATCAAGAAAAACCTTCTTCCCTTTTCTACGTATATCCTCAACTATCTGAGGTCCACATGAACTAAAAAGCTCAAGTCCTACTTTATATATATTAATGTAATCGCTGAATTTATCAACAAGTTCCAAGGCATAATTATGTTCATGAACATCAAGGGCAAGTATTAATCTATCACTCACTGACATGACATTCATTTGATCCTGGCCAGAGTAATTTTTTTCTGGGCCTGATATTTACCCTTTTTATCAGCATAGGATTTCTCACAAACTTCTGAGCCTTGAATGAAAATTAATTGGGCTATCCCTTCGTTTGAATAAAGCTTAGCAGGCAATGTGCCTGTATTTGATATTTCTATTGTCACATATCCTTCCCATTCAGGTTCAAGCGGTGTTACATTAATAACTATCCCGCATCGTGCATATGTAGATTTTCCGAGACATATCACAAGCACATCTCTGGGTATCCTGAAATATTCAACAGACCTTCCAAGCACAAAGGAATTTGGGGGTACAAAACAGACATCGCCCCTGAAATCAACGAAACTGTTCGTATTAAAACTTTTTGGATCTATAACAGTACTATTCGCATTCGTAAAAATCTTGAACTCATTGGCAACTCTCATATCATATCCGTATGAACTCACGCCATATGAAATAACACCTTTTCTGATCTGATCTTTATTGAAGGGTTTTATCATACCTTTGAGCGACATTTCTTTTATCCAGCGGTCATTCTTTACCATGCATAAACCTCTTCTTTTTTAGGATGATTATCGTAAAGGAGATTACCATAAAAAAATGATCCATTACAAGACAGGTAGATCTGAAAAAAGCAGGCATTAAGGAGAATACTTTTAAGCTTTAACTCTTTTTTTCGTCTTTTTCTTTGCCTTTGTTGCAGGTTGCTGAGCGAATTCTTCAGCGTTTAGCGCTTCGAGATATTGATTGAAATATCCAAGCGTTTCCTTCGCAATATCCTCCTGCAGCTTCTGAATCGCAAACCCGGCATGTACTATAACATAGTCCCCTACCTGGACTTCATTTTCCAAAAGCATAAGGCTTATATCGCGCCGTGCGCCATAAACATCAATGGTTGCCTTTAAATTTTCAATGCTGATAATCTTTGATGGTATTCCAATACACATAATATACTCCTTCACTTACTATTTATAATTAATTATATCATATTCTTACAAAATAAAATTTCAAATAAGCAATGAAATCCGTGTATAGGTAAAATCTATCTGACCGTTTCCTTTCATTTAAATTAACTATTGGATTTATAGTTTTGATTCAATAAATAATTAAGGCAAGAGAAATAGCCTGTTACGAATAGATATTATGACCTTGCTCAGAAATACAATCAATAAGATAAGAAAACTACTTCTTTCACCAAAGCTTGATCTTTTTGTAAGGCTTGTTATCGGTTCTGTTTTTATCTATGCAGGTTTTATCAAACTGATTGATCCTAAGGCCTTCGCAAAAGTTATTTCACAATACGATATAGTGCCCGATATCCTGCTGCCTGTCGTTGCTATCGTATTGCCTGCCGCAGAATTTCTTGCCGGTCTGGGTCTTGTGATGAATATCAGAGGCAGCCTTATGGTTATCTTCAACCTTCTCATAGTTTTTATCATGGTCCTGGGGTACGGAATCTTCAATGATATGAATATAGATTGCGGTTGTTTCAGTACTGAAGAGATTACCGCTCATAATAGTCTGAAACAGGCGTTGTTCCGTGATTTATTGATGATAGCTGCAGCTTGCTACCTGTATGTGTTCAGACGTATTTCATATGAAGCAAATCCGGTCCGTTCCTACGGAAAAGATTGATTTCAATTAAAGGAGGAATTGGTATGAAATGCAGTAAGAATTATTTGTGGGTCTTGTGTTTATGCTGTGCTTTCCTTGTAACAATAGCCGGTAACGGTATGGCTGCTTGGGGAGGTAAGGAACTGGAAACAGAAAAGACCGCTGTGAATTTTGCAAAAGAAGTTGTAAAGGGCGGCTACAAAATAGTATCTACTGAAGAACTAAAGGGCTGGATAGATTCAAAGAAAGATATGCTCATCATTGATGTCATGCCTTATGAAGACAGTTACAAAAAAGAGCACGTCCCCGGCGCAGTCCAGTTTGAATTCCCAAAAGAAGAGGTTGCGAGTCTCGATGATAAGACAAAAGCTGCTTTTCAGAAAATGCTTGGGTCAAACAAAGACCAGCTCATTGTGATTTACTGTGGTTTTACAAAATGCGGCAGAAGCCATAACGGCGCTATGTGGGCTACCAAGATGGGCTATAAGAATGTATACCGTTATCCCGGCGGCATTAAGGCATGGGGAGAAGCTGATTATCCTGTTGAGAAAGTAAAATAGCAATTTCCTTCCTTAAGGGGGAGGGAATTGCTCTCTCGCCCTCCCCTCATTAATTTCAAAACAATCTGCAGAGGACAGCTGTGTGGTCAGGTCTTGTTTCTTGCATCAGAGTTGCCTGAATCCCTGGCGGGTTCAAAGATTAACTGTAACAAAGGTAATTACTTGAGAGTACCGATTTCTGCATATAAAGTCAATTCAAGCAGCCAATCGTAAAGCTTTAGCCCTCTTAAAATCAATTCTATCGATCAGGAATTTCGTGAAGGTAGCTGTGTCAGGTGAACCTGACAGAAAATCAGGGAAAGAATTTCTCAGGGCGAGGGAAGTAACATACTCTGAGGGAGGGATACCTGGCCGGATAGTGCGGAGCCAGGAACTAAAATTGGCCCAGACGACATCGGGGAAACTGACAGAAAGATATTGAAGGAGCCCTTGAGCGATAAGGCCGATCTGGATAAACCTGTGGTAAGCATCAAGTTTTCTCCTCACTGCCTTGCGGTATTGCTCAGACTTCCTGTGCAGGTACTGATCGCCTGATGACCTGCGAAGGGGAGTCATGGTCTTCATCCAGAAGTGATACGCATACGAACCGATTGTTCTTATGGCCTGTTTGAAAGAGACCTCAATCTTAAAGCGCAGGCCGTATAAGGAAATAATCTCCATTGAAGACAAAGAAAGGTCAGTACACAGCAGGATGCACCGACCCCGTGTCGGATGGATGACAGCCACAAAGCGTACCAGAATGCCGATCCTTTTGAGGAGGAGGTCCATAGAACGATAGTGCAGCAAGACATCTTTTTCTCCGTACACAGGACTTTTTGCCTTATGCATTGTTTCGGGGTTGTCAAACAGGCTTCTGAGGGGAATCTTTTTTCCGTAGCGTTTTGGTCGACCTTTTTTCCGTTTGCCTGAGGGAGTAGCAGCGGGCAGATAGGCAACAGCATTCATTCTCACCTGGGAGGCAAGGTGGTTGCCCTGTGCAAGAAGACAGGACATAATCTTTCTGGCGGAATAATAGGCATCGGCGATAAAGTAAAACTCCGGAAGACTGAGTGAATCAAC
>Ga0315273_10004934_pt1 | contig 16449 bp, 14 predicted proteins | sample YL17G02_0_MG_FD_205753 | JGI IMG/M metagenome (GOLD analysis project Ga0315273, IMG submission 205753) | Sediment microbial communities from Yellowstone Lake, YNP, Wyoming, USA - YL17G02_0 | ecosystem: Environmental > Aquatic > Freshwater > Lake > Sediment | place: USA: Wyoming | collected... | reverse complement strand
CCTCCCCCGTCGGCCGCGAACGGCTCGGCGGGCCCATAGCCGGTCGAGGTCAGCGAGACGTCGTCCGCGACCGAATGGACCTCCAGCGTGATGCCGAGCTGGATCGCGGAGGGAAGCACGAGCCCACCGCTGTAGTCGGTGTGCTCGCCGATCAGGTTCACGCGACCCGGCGCCCAGGTCTTCATTGCAGGGACGCGATCGCGCCGTCGATCTCGGCCAGCTCGTCGCCGGAGAGGTCGAGGTTGTCGAGCGCAGCCACGTTCGCCTCCAGCTGGGCGACGCTGCTCGCCCCGACAAGCGTCGAGGTCATGCGCGGGTCGCGCAGCGTCCAGGCGAGCGCGAGCTGCGCGAGGCTCTGCCCGCGACGGGCGGCGATCTCGTTCAGGGCTTGGAGCCCGGCCACCAGCTCGTCGGTGACGGCGTCCGGCGAGAGCGAGTCGGCGCGGCTCGCCCGCGAGCCTGCCGGGATCCCGTTCAGGTACCGGTCGGTCAGCAGGCCCTGCTGGAGCGGCGAGAAGCAGATGCAGCCGATGCCCTCGGCGCCGAGGGTGTCGAGCAGGTCCGGCTCGATCCAGCGGTTCAGCACCGAGTACGAGGGCTGGTGGATCAGCACCGGCGTGCCGAGGCCGCGCATGATCTCGGCCGCTCGCCGCGTCTGCTCGGCCGAGTAGGAGGAGATCCCCGCATAGAGGGCCTTGCCGGCGCGCACCGCGCTGTCGAGCGCGCCCATCGTCTCCTCGAGCGGCGTCTCCGGGTCGGGCCGGTGCGAGTAGAAGACGTCGACGTAGTCGAGCCCGAGCCGCCCGAGGCTCTGGTCGAGGCTCGCGAGCAGGTACTTGCGCGAGCCCCACTCGCCGTAGGGGCCGGGCCACATGTCGTAGCCGGCCTTGGTCGAGATCACGAGCTCGTCGCGATAGGGGCGGAGGTCCTGCGCCAGCAGCCGTCCGAACGTCTCCTCCGCGGAGCCGTACGGCGGCCCGTAGTTGTTGGCGAGATCGAAGTGGGTGACGCCCAGGTCGAACGCCCGGCGGACGATCGCACGGCTCGTCTCGAGCGGGCGGTCACCCCCGAAGTTCTGCCACAGGCCGAGGGACAGAGCCGGGAGCCGCAGGCCGCTGCGACCGCAGCGGTTGTAGCGCATGCGGTCGTACCGGTCGGGCGCGGCGACGTACGTCATCCCCGACATGATGACGACGCGGAGACGTTCGACGGGGGCAGGGGCGCCGAAGCGCCCCTGCCCATCAACCCTCTAGGGAGCGTTGTCGTTGATCAGAGCCGACGCGCCGTGCTGGAGATCGGATGCGATCTGCGTGTAGATCGTGTTGAGCTGGCCCGGGCTCGGCTTGTCGTAGAAGTTGCCGGGTGCGCTCGCCATCGCGGTCATCGCCTCGTACACGGTGATCGCCGGCAACTCGTCGGCGCCCGTGTAGGAGTTGCAGCCGCCGGTGTCGTCCCCGAGGGCATAGCCGATCGTGTAGATGATCGTCCCCTTCGCCTTCTCGCTGTCGGCCGACCAGACGCCCTGATGGCAGGGCTGGGTGCGGTACGGCGACTTCGTCGAGTAGTACGTCGGGCCGGTGTTGGCCGCGCCGTCGGAGAGGAACACGATCACGTTCGGCACCGTGGGCCGGCCGTGCGCGTCGAGCTCCGCCTGCGCCGACTCGATCGCGTTCGCGTAGGCGGTGGTGCCGCCACCCTTGACGCAGCTGAGCGTCGAGACGAGGCTCGAGGACGCGTTCAGCGAGCCGTCCTTGTTCTTGTAGTCGTGCGAGAGCGGCACGATCACGTACGGACTGCTCGCCGAGTTGTAGTTCGCGCTGCTCGGCGTGGTGCAGCTGCCGCCGGACGCGGGCGGTAGGACGTCCAGCCCGACCCAGTCGAGCTGCGGGTCGAGGTAGTTGATGAACGTCCTGATGCCGGCCTTGGCGTTGTTGAGGTCGGTACAGGCCGGATCCGATCGCCCCGAGCTGTCCTGGCACATCGACCCGGTGCGGTCGAGCACCAGCATGATGTCGAGCGGCTTCACCCCGCACGGAGAGCACGCGGTCGAGCGAACGTGGACGTTCAGCGTGTCGATCCCGAAGAACCGCACGAAGAACGTGTTCACGTGGCCGGTCTCCTGCACGCTGACGGCGTTCACCGGATTACATCCGGGCACGGAGACGAGGCACCTCGTCGAGACGACCTCGTCCACCTTCCCGATCTTGCCCGAGGCGTTCTTGCCCAGCGCGCCGGTGCCGTACTGCTGCGCCGTGGCGACGCTCGCCGCCGGATCCGGCAGCTGTTGCGCCCCGGCGAGCGCCGCAGCGTCGGCGGACGCCTGCAGCGAGCGCTGGGTGTAGTACGCGTACCCGAGATCGATGACGAACGCCGAAAGGCCGATCACCGCCGCGAGCACGATTGCGACGAAGACCAGAACCTGGCCCGATTCCCTCCTAGAGCCGACGCCGTCGCGAGACGATTCCTCCATCGTTACCCCTCCCCAACTCCGGGCGAGGCCGCGTCGCCGTTGGCAAACCGTGAAGCGTCAGGGGGATCGGCTCAGCGACGATCCGGCTCGACCCTCAGGCGAGGGATCCTCGGTGGGCGGGCGGGACGGTCATGGGCCGGCCGTGGGACGATCAGCGCGGCTGGGGCACGATCCGGATGTAGGGCCGCGGCGACTCCCACCCGTCCGGATAGATCTCCTTCGCCTCCTCGTCGGAGACCGAGCCGGCGATGAACACGTCCTCGCCCTCCTGCCAGTTCACCGGCGTCGCAACCCGGTACTTGGCCGTGAGCTGCAGCGAGTCGATCACGCGCAGCACCTCGTCGAAGTTGCGGCCCGTCGTCATCGGGTAGATCAGCACGAGCTTGACCTTCTTGTCGGGGCCGATCACGAACACGTTGCGCACCGTCTGGTTGTCGGCCGGCGTGCGGTCGGCGGGGTCGCCCGACGTGCTCGCGGGGAGCATGTCGTAGAGCTTCGAGACGTTGAAGTCGGCGTCGGCGATCATCGGGTAGTTCGGGGCGGTGCCCTGCGTCTCCTCGATGTCACGGGCCCACTGCTCGTGCTTGTCGACCGGATCGACGGAGAGGCCGATGATCTTGACGTTCCTGCGGTCGAACTCGGGCTTGATCCTCGCCATGTAGCCGAGCTCGGTCGTGCAGATCGGGGTGAAGTCCTTCGGATGGGAGAACAGCACGGCCCATGAGTCGCCGATCCACTCGTGGAAGTGGATCGGGCCTTCCGTCGTCTGCGCCTCGAAGTCCGGGGCTACCTCGCCAAGCTGCATCGTCGCTCTCCTCCTCTGGGGACTGTATTTTCGAAAGTAATACCAGATATAGCCGCGCGCGATGCGTAGAAAGCCCGTTGCCGATTGCGGAGCAGTCCGGATTCGTCGGCACGATCGTCGCGCCAGAATCAGACGACTCCCTCAGCCGACGCAAAGGAGATCGTCCCCATGCGCAAGCTTCTCGCCGTCTCCATCCTGGGCCTGCTGGGCCTGCTCGCGGTCAGCGGCCTGGGGCAGGCGCGCCCGGCCGCCCGTACCCATTTCGTGATCACCGGCGGCACCGTGACGATCGCGCTCTCCGGCGACCTGCTCGGCGTCTTCCAGGCGGACAACGCCGCTTTGACAGCCGGTGGTGGAGCCACGACGACCGTCACGAAGACGAAGGAGACGATTCTGACCCTGCCGGTCCTCGGGGGCCTCAAGAACAACGCCGCGATCGAGCTCGCGTCGCATTGCCGCTGCGTCGGCTTCAGGACCCGCGGGACGCTCGTCCTCACCGGCAACGGCAAGAAGATGACCCTCGCCCGGCCGTACATCAACATCAACAGCCTGATGCATACGGCGACGCTCGGCTTCCTCACCAGCGACGGCGTCCAGGCGCCAACGGACACGTCCGTGGTCGACCTCCCGCTGATCAGCCTGCCGCGCTCGCTCAGCGGCACGACCTTCTCGCTCACAGGCCTCGTCGGGAAGGTGAGCCCGAACAGCCGCGGCGTCTTCAAGGGCTACGAGCCACACCTGGGCGACCCCGGCAACGGAGCCGCACCCCACTACCCGACCGACCGCGCCGTGACCTTCGGCACGATCAGCATCAAGCTGAAGCTGCAGCCCCTTTCCTAGCGGGCCGACCACCGCCGGCGGCGGCCAGAGGGGTATCGCGGCCGGCCGGCTGCGCGTGGACGACGAGCAAATTGCGAAGAACGGGAGTAGGGTTCTGTGCGGGAGAAGCGGCCCGCATGGTTCGGGCCGGAATGCGGCATAGAAGGGAACTGGGATGAGACGATTCGTGGTTCTCGCCCTCGGCTTCGTCGTGCTGGCGTTGCCCCTCACAAGTCTGGCGAGCCCAGGGCTGAAGCTGGACCGGAAGGACCTCAGCAAGAAGCAGTGCAAGGTTGACGGCGCCAAGGCGAAGCAACTCGTCGACGTGCACTTCAAGCTCGTCAACGACTTCGACTCCGGGTTCGCCGGCAACGCCTGGGCGAACGACACGATCGACCGGCAGCTCCGGATCTGGGGGCTCAGTGACGGCACGTTCTGCGCGGTGGTCTCGGATCACGGCAAGTTCGTGACCTTCACCGGGCCCAGCCCCTCGGGATCCTCGACCGTCGCAGGCGGGATCAAGGGGGAGCTGGAAGGCGGCTACGTCACCACCTTCTTCACCGGGACGTACGCCCCGACGCTGCCGACCCACGGCAACCTCGGCACGTACGACCTGATGTGCGATTTCGCGTTCAACTGCCCGGGCGGACTCGACCGTCCGAGCGCGTTCAATTCGAGCTACTTCAGTTCGACTTCGGGGCCCGATCTCGCCCAGTGGGGCTGGATCTACCACGCCGGCAGGCACGGCACGTGGCTCAACCAGGACGACGTCCTCCCTGCTGACGGGGGCGACATCACCTAGGTTCTCGGCCGGTCGAAGGGGGCGGGCACCGGCTCGCCCCCTTCGGGCGCCCCACTGCCGAGGGGCCGCGGTCCGGGATCAGGCTTCAGCGGTCGTGAGGGCTGGCTGCGAGGGTTCAGCGAGCTCGGCAACGGACCGATCCCGGACAATGTCGAGGAGGAGCAGGGTGAGGTTCGCACCGACAGCCGCTCCGACGATCGTGGTGATCACGGCAAGGAGCCCGGCTGTGGCGTGGAACCCCAGCCAGGCGCCGACGAGCGCGCCCGCCGTTGCCCCCGCAAGACCGATGGTGTTGTCCCCGGCCGGCCGGTCGCGGTCGACCCAGGCCAAGTAGGTCCCCAGGCCGATCGGCAGGCCGATGGAGAGTCCCGCGAGGAGCTCGTCGTCGAGAGGCACCGCTCATAGTCGTAACCATCATTCTCGCCGTGACGGTGGTCGCTGTGATCGCCCTATCGCTAGCGCTTGAACCGGACTTGCTCTGATGTGGATTCCCGGGGACTGGATGGCCTCTGTGGAGAGATCCGTCTCGCCGCCGCGACCGACCTGGCGGGCGCGGCTCACAGAGGCTCTCGGAAACCGCCCAGCGAGGCGCAGGCCCCGACGGAAGTCGTCATGGCCGCGGAGCGGCCGGACTTCCGTCGGTGAGTGGAAGAAAACGGGGCACGTTTGAACCGCGACCGACTCGCCAGCGCGTATCTGTTGGCCGGCTCGCTCGCGGCGAGACCAGGCTCGCAGCCCCGGTCGCCGAGCCAGATCCCGCGACGGTCCGGGGCCGTGCAGGAGGCGGTCTTGCAGGTGCTCGTGACGGCCGAGCGGCCTATGCGGCCCCGAGAGATCCACGCGGCCGCTCAGGAACTTGCCGGAGTGGCGCTTTCCTGGAACACCGTCAAGGACTGCCTGCACAAGAACGCCCGCAGGCAGGCCAGCCCGGTCGAACGGGTCGGCCACGGTCGCTACAGGCACCGCTCTTGTTGACGCGACAGAGTTGGTCAGACTCGCCTGATGTTGTCCAGGTGCGACGAAGCCGGTCTATGAGACCGTCAAGCGCTACGAAGTGTGGGCACGCCGATTGTCTGCACGGCTTCGTCGATTGTGTGGAAGATTCGGTCTTCGCCGAGGGTCTCGAGGAGGCCGGTGCGGCGTGCCATGTCGATGACGGGTTGGCGGAGGTCGGCGAGGGCGAAGTCAATGCCCGCCGAGCGAAGGGTCGTGATGAGCTGTTCGAGCATTTCGGCGCTCGTGATGTCGAGTCCGTCCTGGGCGCTGGGTTCGAGGATCACGGCCCGGGGAAGGGGGTCGCTGGAGCCGACGAGGTATTTGACGCGGTCGCGCACGAGTGTCGCGTTCGCGTAGAAGAGCGGCGCTTCGATCCGGAGGACAAGGAGCTCGGGTATGCGGTTGTAGTCGGGGTGGCGGTCGACGTCGCCGTAGGCGCCCGGTACGCCGGGCACCCGGGCGAGCACGCCGAGGTGCGGTCTGCTCGCGTTGTAGATCACGAGCAGGAGCATTGCGAGAACGCCGATCAGGAGCCCCGGGAGGACGTCGATCAGGGTGACGCCGGCGAGCGTCGCGATCCCGAGCCAGAACTCGATTCGCTGCTCGCGGTAGTAGAGCCTGAACTGCTTGAACTTCCAGAGGCGCGCGACGGCGTGGATGATCAGCGCCGCCAGCACGGCCTCGGGCAGGTTCTCGAACAGCGGCGTGAGGAAGAGAACGGTTACCAGGATCAGGCCGGCTGCGAACAGGGGCGAGATCTCGGAACGGGCGCCTGCGCCCTCGTTGACGGCCGACTGGGAGAGGCTGCCGCCGCCAGCCAGGCCGCCCACCAGCCCGGAGCCGGCGTTGGCGACGCCGAGCGCGATCAGCTCCTGGTTGGGGTCGATCTCGTAGCCGTGCTTGGTGGCGAACGCCTGGGCGGCACCCAGTGACTCGCTGAAGATGACGAGCACCATCCCGGCCGCTGCCGCCATCAGCGTCGCGACGTCCTCGGACTTGATGTCCGGGAGCCCGACCGACGGCAGCCCGCTCGGCACCGTCCCGACGATCGCGACGCCGTGCTGCGCGAGGTCGAGGGCACCGCTGACCGCGATCCCGAGCACGAGCGCGAGCAACCCGCCGGGCAGGCGGGGCGCGAACCGCTCGGCCCCCACGAGGAGCACCAGTGCGCCCACGCCGACCGCCAGCGTCACGGCGCTCGTCTCGTCGAGGTGCGTGAGCAGATGGAGAAGTTGCTGGAGGCTGTTGCCGTCCCCCTTCGGGATCCCGAAGAGCTTGGGCAGCTGCTTCACGGTCACGAAGATCGCGAGGCCGAACACGAACCCCTCCATCACCGGGCGCGAGAGGAACTGCGCGATGAACCCCAGCCGGAGCACACCGGCGAGCAGGAGCAGGCCCGCGCAGAAAAGCACCACCGCGGCAGCGTTGGCGGCGTATTCCTCGACGCTCGCCGGTTCCACGCTCGCGACCGCGGTCGCGAGCAGCACTGCTGCGGCCGACGTGGCCGCGACCACGAGGTGCCGGCTCGTCCCGAACAGGACGTACGCGGCCAGGGTCGCGAGCAGCGTGTAGAGGCCCGCCTCTGGCGGGAGGCCCGCCAGTCCCGCATAGGCGATCGACTCGGGCACCAGTAGGCCCCAAAGCGTCGCCCCGGCGATCAGGTCGAAGCGAACGGCGCTCCGCTCGTACGCCGGGAGCCAGGTCAGGATCGGGAGGACGCGTCGCACCCCCGAAGGCCTCGGTGCCGCCCACTCGCGCGGGTCGACGGTGACCGTTGCGTCGGAAGGCGAGCGGTCGGCCACGATCAGCTCGCCTTCCCGGCGACGGCCGGCGGCGTCTCCCCGCCTGCGCGGCGGCGGCGGTCGGTCCAGTAGACGGCGCCGACGAGGACGGACGTGATCAGCCCCGAGATCACGATCGAGGCGAGCGCGAAGTCCGCCAGCGCGGTGCTGACGAGGTAGGCGAGGACGCAGGTGTAGATCGCCCATGCCGTGCCGCCGATCGCGGAGAAGAGCAGGAAGCGCCGGTACGGGTACTCGGTCATCCCCATCATCACGTTGACGGCGAAGCGGACTCCCGGGACGAAGCGGCCGCAGGCGATCAGGAGCGGCCCGGATCGGCCGAGCAGGTCGAGCCCGCTCGCGACGCGCTCGTCCTTCTTCGAGGCGGCGTCGAGTCGTGCCTTGAGGCGCTTCGGGCCGGTGCGGGCGATCCAGTAGAGGGCGCTGTCGCCGAGGATCGCGCCGAGCGCTCCGGCGACGATCACGAGCGCAAGGTCGAGCGTGCCGTCCGACGCTGCGACGGACGCCGTGGTCAGCGTCGTCTCGCCGGGGAAGATCGGCACGATCGCATCCGCGAAGATGAGACCGAAGACGGTGAAATAGGCGACGACCTCGTCGTCCACACTTCCGACCAAGCCGAAGACGCCGTCCTCGTCGAGCAGCGAGAAGACGACGGCGCTGAGGACGGGAACCATGATCAGGCCGACCAGCGTGAGGACGAGCCCGAACGTAGTGCGGCGGCTCACGGCGCACGGTCCCGGCTCGCGCACGCCTCGACGGCGGCGCGCACGGTTGGGTAGAGGTGCTCGCGGCCGATCACGTCGAGGATGCCGGCGTTGTCGAGCTGCTCCTCCATGCGTGTCCGCAGCCGCGCGACGACGAGCGTGATCTCGTCGCGCCGCAGGTCCTTCGTCACGTCTGCGAGGGTCTCGAGCCCGGTCGCGTCGGCGTGGGTGATCGCGTCCGCGTCGAGGACAAGCCAGCGGACGGGTGCGGGTGCCGCCCGGACTGCTTCGCGGACGCGGCCCTTGAAGTAGCGGGCGTTCGCGAAGAAGAGCCGGTCGTCGAGGCGGTAGACGACCACGCCCGGGGTCACGCGCGCGGAGGGGTGCAGGGAGACGTCGGCGTAGCGGCCGAGCCGCTCGACCCAGCCGAGCACGGCGTCGTGGGGGTGGGCGCTGCGGCGCACGGTGTCGATCATCGAGAGCCCGACCGCGACGACGAGGGCCTGCAGGACGCCGAAGTAAATGACACAGCCGGTGGTGACGGCGGCGATCGCGACCTCGACCGGGTCGACCGCGGCGAGCGCCCGCCAGGCCTGCGGCTCGATCAGCCCGACCGCCGCGAACACGATCACCGCGCCCAGCACGGCCTTCGGCAGGTACTGCACCGGCTCGGTCAGGAAGAGCAGGATCACCGCCACCGTCGCGGCTGCAACCAGGCCCGCGATCTGGGTGCGGGCGCCCATGTCGTCGTTCACGGCGGTGCGGGAGCCGCTCGCCCCGATCGGGAAGCCCTGCGTCACCCCGGCCGCGGCGCTCGCAGCACCCATCGCGAGCAGCTCCTGCGACCCCCGCACGTTCTGGTGGTGCTTGCCCGCGAACGACCGCGCCGTCAGGATCTCGTCCGCGAAGCAGACGAGGAAGATCCCGACCGCCGCCGGCACCAGGTGCACGACGTCGGCGAGTCCGGGCAGCGGGATTGCAAAGCTCGGCAAGCCAGCGGGGATCGGGCCCACCACCGTGATCCCGTGTGCGGCGAAGTCGAACCACCAGGAGAGCCCGATCGCCACCACGACGACGAGCAGCGCCGCCGGCAGCTTCGGCATCACACGCCGCAGCCCGAACAACAAGGCGAGCGACGCGACGCTGACCGCGACCGTCGCGCCGCTGACGCTGCCGAGCTCCCGGATCACCTCCCACAGCTGAGGGAGAGGATCCATCGCGGCGATCGAGAGGCCGAGCAGCTTCCCCAACTGGCCGATCACCAGCACCACCGCAACACCGTGGATGTAGCCGACCAGCACCGGACGTGAGAAGTAGTCGGCGATCCAGCCCAGCCGCAGCAGCCAGGCAGCAGCGAAGCAGACCGCGACCAGCAGCGCCAGCATCGCCGCCAACTCGGCAGCATTCGCCGAACCGGCAACCGCCAACGGCAGAACCGCCGCAGCAACAAGCGTCGCCAGCGACCCCTCCGGGCCGATCGACAACTGCCTCGACGACCCCAGAAACGCGTACGCCACCGCCGGCAGCAGCAGCGCGTAGAGCCCGTTCACCGGCGACACCCCCGCCACCTCGGCATACGCCATCGCCGACGGAATCGCCAACGCCGCCACCGTCACACCGGCCACGGCATCCCGGCGAGCGCGCGGGACCCGATAGCGCGGAAGCGTGGCGACCACCGGGAACGTCCGCGTCAGCAGCGGCTCCTCCCGCGCAGGCCGGAAAGGAGACCGCTCCTCGTAGTCAACTGCGGCACGCACGGAGCGGGTCTCATTCGGGTTCATCTCTGTCGGTGAAGCCACGCCGGCTACCCCTGTCCTGCCCGGCCGCCTTCCGTCACCTCGGGGCCATCTCGGCCCGGCTCTCGCTCCACCGGGCGGTGAGCGCGTAGAGCACGATGATGTTGAGCGCGAGGACGGTCAGCGACCAGATCGGGTACTGGCTGTTCCCCAGGAAGCCCAGTTGGGCGAAGACGTTCACCGACACGAAGATGATCGTGAGCCAGCGCGCCCAACCCTTGCCCGCCAACAGTCCGAGGCCCACGAATGCCAGGATCACGCCGTAGGTCAGCAGCGCCCAGCCCCAGGCCGTCAGGTCGACCACGAGGAAGCCGGAGGGGCTGACGACGTAGTAGTTGTCGTCGAACAGGGCGATCAGTCCCTGGATGACGTCGATGCCGGCGAGGATCAGCATCACGATCGCGGCGAAGCCGATCCAGCCTGCCATCGAGCTCTTCGTGCTCATCGTCTACCTCCCAGTCGAACGGTCGGAGCGCCGCCCTGCGTCGAGCCGACGCAGTTCCACGCTAGGGCTGTGGACTGCTGCCGGGAAGGCGCAGAGGCCACATTCATCCGGGATGAACTGTCGAGCTCGAAACGTCTAGACGAGGCTGAGCTCGGTTGCGCGTGCGATCGCTTCCTGCCGGTTGGTGACGCCGAGCTTGCGGTAGATGGTGCGGCGGTGCGTCTTGACCGTGGTCGGGGCGAGGTACAGCTCCCGCGCGACCTCCGACACGGAACGGCCGGCGGCGAGCAGCGCGAGGACGCGCAGCTCCGCGTCGCTGAGCGGTTCTCCGTAGAACCCCTCGTGTCGCGGCGGGGCCGAGAGCTCGGCGGCGACCTTCGCCGCGAGCGCGCTCAGCATCCCGGGATCGGGGAGCGTCTCGAGGTCGGTGCGCGCCGCCTCGAGTGCCTCTCGCGCGCCGTCCGTGTCCCCGAGCTTGCGCCGCGTCGAGGCGAGCCGCAGGAGCGCGTGCGCGTGCCAGTGGCTCGGCCGGGCAGGTGTGCTCAGCCGGACGGCGAGCTCGAGCTCCTCGAGCTCGGAGCTCGCGTCTGCGCCGGCGGCGTGGATGCCGGCGAGTGCGACGTGCGTGTTCGTCGCCACGTACGCCTCGGCGAGGCCGTGCGCCTCGAGCAGCTCGCACGAGGCGCCGACGTGGCGCTTCGCCGAGGCGCGGTCGCCGTCGTCGAGGTCGATGAGCGCGAGATACGCGAGTACGGCCGCGGAGGCGGGCGCGTGATCGTGGGCGTGGGGCTGCCGTTGTGCCTCGAGCAGGGGCATTCGTGCCTCGTGGCCGATGCCTTGCAGGTAGAGCGCCTGGCCGAGCCCGATGAGCGCCTGGCGGCGCCAGCCGCTTCCCGGTGGCTCGAGCTCGAGCGCCCGCTCTGCCGCCGCGACAGCCTGGGTGACTCCCTGCGTGAGGTAGAGGCAACGCAGAAGCGCGATGCAGGACTCGATCGAGGCGATGCCGTTTGCGAGCGGACCGGGACGGGAGCCTGCGGCAGCGACGGCGAGCCAGCGCTCGATCTCGTCTGCCGGTCGTGCAGTCTGCGCTGCCAGGGATGCGCGCACGAGGGCGAGTTGCGGCTCTGCGGTCGCCTCGGGCCAGGAGAGGTTGTCCAGCCAGCGGGCGAGCGTCGTCAGCCGTCCGTCGTTGACGAGGCTCCGCTGATGGAGTGTCACCAGGTCGCTGGCCCTGGCGAGATCACGGCCTGCGATCGCATGTCCGACGGCAGTCTCGGTTTCGCCCTGCGCCTCGTACCAGGCGGAGGCGCGGGAGTGGATCTCGGCAAGCGCCTCCGGGCTCGTTCGTGCGAGCTCTCGCCGAAGGACGTCGCTGAACATCTGGTGGAAGCGGTACCGCTCGCCGTGCCTGTCGAGGGGGACGAGGAACAGGTTCATGCGCTCGATTTGGGCGAGCATCGCCGCGGAGCCGTGTGTCTCGAGCACCGCATCGCATGCGTCCCCGGAGACCTCGTCGAGAACGGACGCGTGGAGCAGGAACCAGCGCATTTCCTCGCTGACCGAGGCGAGGACATCGTCCGAGACGTACTCGAGCAGATGCCGGGAGTCGCCGGCGAAGTCGAGCACGAAGGCGTGGGGATCCTGCTCTTGCTGGAGAAGGATGGACGCCAGGCTGAGGCCCGCGGCCCACCCTTCCGTGCGCGCCGTCAGTCGGGCAACGTCCTCGGGGACGAGATCGACGTTCGCGCTCCGCAGGAGCGACGCCGCGTCGACGTGCGACAGTGCCAGGTCGGTCGCCCGCACCTCGCTCAGGTCGCCGTGCGCACGCCAGCGGCCAACCGGGAGGTTCGGGTCGGAGCGGCTGGAGAGCACGATCTGAACACCCGCTGGCGCCCGTTCGACGAGCAGGCGCATGGACTCGTCGCAGACCGTGCTCCGAACGCGGTGCCAGTCGTCGACGACGAGGATCGACGGCGGGGCGTCGGACAGCTCCTCGATGAGCAGCGGAAGCACGACGATCTCGACCGCGGCCGGCCCCGCGCGCAGCGCCTCGAGCGACGTCGCCCCCGCCCTGGGATGCATCGCCTGGAGCGCGGCGATCAGGTGGCTCCAGAACCTGACCGGGTCGCTATCGGCCTCGTCCGCGGACACCCACGCGAACGGCGTCCGCTCCCGATCGGCCTCGCCCCACTGGGCGAGCAGCGTCGTCTTCCCGTAACCCGCCGGGGCGCAGACGAGCGTGAGCTTCCGGCCACGCCCTTCGCGGAGGCGATCCAGGAGCTGCCCGCGCGGAGCGATGCCCTCCCGCGCCTGGGGTGGCGCCAGCTTCGAGCGCAGCAGCGGCACCCGCCCACGAGACGTCCCGACGTCCTCGGCGTCCGGGTCGTTAGGCGTTGTCCGTACTCGTTTCTCCATCGCTGATCGCATTATCCGTGCGCGCGTCGCCATTTCATCCCGGATGAACCCGTCCCCACGGGCGAACGCGGGCTCGATGGTGGGCCATGCTGGTCTTGATGACTTCGAGTGGCACAGCGCCGGGCGCGTCCAAGCAGGTGACGTACGAGATCGTCGTCCGCGGCGATCTCAGCGACCACTTCGCCTCGACGTTCCTGAGCGACAGCCTCGGGACGACGGTGGGCAGGGCCCGCGTCGAGCCCGGAGACGGAACGACCACGATCGTGATCGAGGCGATCGACCAGGCGCACCTACTCGCGATCCTCGAGCGGCTGCGCGACCTCTCCCTCGAGATCGAGCGAGTGAACCCGGCAGACGAGAGCGAAAGAAACACGCGATGACGAACAGCGAACCCACGCCACTCCCAGCACCGGCGTTTGGCGGCGGCACGAGGGCGATCACGACCACACCCGTGGTCGGCGCGCCGCGGCGGGAGTACGCCGAGATGTTCGTGCCCGGCGAGGAGCAGGTGGAGGACGGCGAGATCCGGGTGACGGTGCTCGGCAGCGGCAACCCCTGGGTGACGCGCGCCCAGTCCTCCGGCAGCGTGCTGGTCGAGATCGGCAACAGCGAGCGCGACATCTTCATCCTCGACCTGGGGAGCGGCTCGCTCGCGAACTACGCTAGCCTGAAACTGCCGGTCAACAAGCTCGACAAGGTCTTCTTCACCCACCTGCACGCCGACCACACGGCCGACCTGATCACGCTCTCGGGCAGCTACTCGAAGGTCGGAAGGGCAGACCGGGCGGTCGCCGTCTGGGGGCCGAGCGGCACCGAGCCGCGCCTGGGCACCCGGCACTTCGTCGAGTCGATCCAGGAGGCGCTCGCCTGGGACACGGAAGCCTCGCGCGGCCCGAACAACCCCGACGCGCTCGAGCTGACGGTGACCGAGTTCGACTTCAGCCAGACCGGGGTCGTCTACGAGGCGAACGGCGTCACCGTGACCTCGTTCCCCGTCATCCACGCCGCCAGCGGCGCCGTCGGCTACCGCTTCGACTTCGCCGGACTCACCTTCGTCCACTCGGGCGACACGTGCGCAGGCTGGCCGCTCGTTCATGCCTGCGAGGGCGGCGTCGACCTGCTCATCCACGAGTGCTTCCCTCCGGCCGCGGCGCTCGCGGCCGCGACCGGGCTCTCGATCGAGCGGGCCACGATGGCGCTCAACGCCCTCCACACCTCGCCCCCGGCAGCGGGCAAGGTCTTCAAGCTCGTCCAGCCGCGCATGGCCGGCCTCATCCACACCTTCCTCTCACCCCAGACCGTCCCCCTCATCTTCTCGGAGCTCCGCACGGTCTACGAGGGGCCGGTCGTGCAGACCCAGGACCTGACGGTCTTCAACGTGACGAAGGACGCGGTCGTCGCACGCCAGGCGCAGGTGATCGACCAGCTGCCGCCGATTGCAGGCGAACAGCGCGTCGCCTACACCCCCGTCCTGCCGACGCCTCCGGACTGGTGGGCCGAGGCACGCATCCCGCTCGACGACATCCAGGCGCCGCCCGAGGCGTCCTCGTGAGAATGGAGAGAAACCGATGATCCGGGCAACGAGATGACCCCCCTGGCATGCGAGGGCAGCACGCAGGCGCTCACAACGACTCCTGTTGTGGGCTCGCCGGGCGCGGCGCTGGGGACAACCCTGGCCCCCGGAACCGAACAGGTTGGGCCGGGGGAGATCCGGGTGACCATCCTGGGCAGCGGGGACCCGTTCGTGCGCCCCTCGCAGGCCTCCGCCTCGGTGCTCGTCGAGGTCGGCAACGCGACGAAGGACCTGTTCTTCTTCGACCTGGGGTCGGGCGCCTTGATAGAACGTCACTGGCGCGTGCCCGGCGCGTCTACTGAAGGTGGCGTTTCGATGTTTGGAGAGGATGCATTATGACCAAGCAGCCAAATATCCTAATGATCGTGACCGATCAGGAATATGCCCACCAGTCTCTGCCGGCGGGATTTGTCTTATCCAACCGGGATCGTATTCATTCCCGCGGGGTCACTTTTGACAATCACCACGCCACCACGACGGTTTGCACCCCTTCCCGCTCGGTGATGATCACCGGCAGGCATACGCCGCACACGGGCATGTTTGACAATACTAACTTCGCCTGGATCGACGATATGAAGGCCGATCCGGAAGCGTTGCCCACCATCGGTCATATGCTGCGTGATCTGGGCTACCACACCGTCTACAAAGGCAAGTGGCACCTCTCGGAGCTTCCAGCTGAGGGCTCTCGTGAAGCTATGGAACCCTACGGCTTCTCCGAGTACCAGGATTGGGGCGACCCGCAAGGCGGTCCTATGGATGGGTTCGTGAAGGATCCGAAGACTGCGGATGAGGCCGTTGACTGGCTGACGAAGCGCGCCACCGAGGTCGCGACGACTCAACCCTGGTTCATGACCGTGAACTTCGTCAACCCTCACGACGTCATGTTCTTCGATACCGACGGCGAAGAGACAGTCCAGGCCAAGAGCATGTTCCCGATCTTTGACGCGCCCGATGCGCCGCTTTACCAACAGAAATGGCAAACGGCCTTGCCGGGCTCCTTCTTCGACGACCTGGATGGACAGCCGCCGGCCGTCCGGAGTTACAAGGGCCTGTGTGACGTGTACTACGGTCCGATTCCGATGGAGCGCCGGGATATGTGGCACAACCATGTCAACTACTACCTCAACTGCTATCTCGACGTAGACCGGCACATCGGAGCAGTGCTGGATGCTCTGGAAGCGTCCGGCCAGGCCGATGACACGATCATCATTTTCACCTCGGATCACGGCGAGATGGGCGGCGCCCATCACCTGCGCCAGAAAGGCAGCGTGGCTTTCCGGGAAAGCGTCAACGTGCCTTTGGTGATCGTAGATCCGCGCCACCCTGGCGGAGGCAGGACGGATGCGGTGGGTTCCCATCTCGACCTGGTTCCCACCATTCTGGCTTATGCCGGCCTGCCCGAGGCTCAACGGCAACAGCGCTACCCATCGCTGAAAGGACATGACCTTTCAGGAATCGTGGAAGATCCCGCCTCAGTCGGACCGCGTGGCAGCAGCGGGGAAACCGGCAAGGGCTGTCTGCTGACCTACGACATGATCGCCACCGTCGACGCAGAGTGGTTTAGCCGCAACGCCACCAAGGTGTTTGACGCAGCCGCAGCGCAGGCTGGCGTGGAGTTCCATCGCGGCATGGACTCGTTTAAAGGCATGCTGGATGAGATTGGCGTGCCGGACCTTGAGAAACGAGAGGTATTCCGCTGTGTCTTCGATGGTCGATACAAGCTGGTCCGTTACTTCGGGCTGGGCAATTACAACCTGCCGGCATCGGTCGAGCAGTTGCTGGCCGATAACGACGTCGCTCTCTACGATCTGTCGCTGGATCC
>Ga0315273_10004933_pt1 | contig 16451 bp, 16 predicted proteins | sample YL17G02_0_MG_FD_205753 | JGI IMG/M metagenome (GOLD analysis project Ga0315273, IMG submission 205753) | Sediment microbial communities from Yellowstone Lake, YNP, Wyoming, USA - YL17G02_0 | ecosystem: Environmental > Aquatic > Freshwater > Lake > Sediment | place: USA: Wyoming | collected... | reverse complement strand
CCGCCCACGTGCATCTCGGCCATGCTCACCGCGTGGCCGAGGCCGAGCGCCTCGCCCTGGCGGATGTAGTGGATGTCGGCCATCTCCGAGAGCGCGCGCACCTGCTTCAACTCGTCGAACTTCCCCTTCTCCTCGAGGAAGACCTCGAGCTCCACGGCGCGGTCGAAGTGGTCCTCGATCGAGCGCTTGTTCCGCCCGGTGATGATCAAGATGTCGGTGAGACCGGCGCTCACCGCCTCCTCGACGACCAGCTGGATCGCCGGCGTGTCGATCACGGGGAGCATCTCTTTGGGGGTGGCCTTGGTCGCCGGCAGGAACCTGGTGCCCAGGCCGGCGGCGGGGATGACGGCTTTCCTGACCTTCACTCGACCCTCCATAGTCCGGAGAAGGACCCCCACGGTACCCGTGGTGTGCACGACGCGCATCGTCCGGAAGGGGTACGCCGTTCGGCCAAAGGTCGACGGGTACACTCGACCCCGTCATGCCCACCTACGAGTATGTCTGCAAGAGCTGCGGGCACCTGTTCGAGATCGTCCAATCGATGCGGGACGACGCGCTCACCGAGTGCCCACAGTGCGGCGGCGAGTTGCGCAAGGTGTTCGCCCCGCCCGCGATCTCCTTCAAGGGGTCGGGGTTCTACGCGACGGACCACGGGAAGAAGGGCTCCAAGCTCCCGGCCGACAAGAAGGACGCCGCGGGGACTGGGGCGGGCTCCTCGGACTCGGGCTCCTCGGACTCGGGCTCCTCGGACTCGGGCTCCTCGGACTCGGGCTCGTCCGAGAAGTCGGGGACATCGGAGAAGAAGGACACGAAGCCCGCGGCCGACGCCAAGAAGGACGCCGCGTCGAGCTCGTCGCCGGCCCCCACGAAGGACTCGAGCGGCTCGTGACCACCGCCGATATCGGCGTGTTCGGAGGGTCGGGGTTCTACTCCTTCCTGGAGGACACCGAGACCGTCGATGTCGAGACCCCGTACGGCTCCCCCAGCGCGCCGGTCACGATCGGCGAGATCGGCGGGCGGCGGGTCGCGTTCCTGCCCCGGCACGGCTCTCGGCACGAGTTCCCGCCCCACAAGATCCCCTACAAGGCGAACCTGTGGGCGATGAAGGAGCTCGGTGTGGGCCGCGTGCTCGGGCCGAACGCGTGCGGCTCGCTGCAGGCGAGCGTGAAGCCCGGCGACTTCGTGATCTGCGACCAGCTCGTGGACCGCACGCACGACCGCCCCAATACCTTCTACGACGGGCCGATCACGACGCACATCTCCTTCGCCGATCCCTACTGCGAGGTGATGCGGGATACGATCGTCGGCGCGGGCCGCGAGCTCGAGATCCCGATCCGCGATCGTGGGACGGTCGTCGTGATCGAGGGGCCGCGGTTCTCGACGCGCGCGGAGTCGGCCTGGTTCGCGAGCGCGGGCTGGGAGGTCATCAACATGACCCAGTACCCCGAGGCCTTGCTCGCCCGCGAGCTCGAGATCTGCTACGCGAACATCTCGCTGATCACCGACTTCGACGTGGGCGTCGAGGGCGTGCCGCCCGTCACGCACGAGGAGGTCGTCCGCGTCTTCACCGAGAACAACGAGAAGCTGCGCGACCTGCTGTTCGCGGTGATCCCGACGCTGCCCGAGGAACGCGACTGCCCGTGCGCGACGGCCCTTGCGGGTGCGCGCTTCGAGGTGTGACGTGATGACGAGCGACCCGATGCTGGTGAAGATCGAGCTGGCCTTCAAGACGACCGAGGACCAGAGCGCCGACGCGTTCGGGGACCGGATCCGGGAGGCGGTCGGGATGATCGTGGGACGCGACGCGCTCGAGGAGTTCCGGGTGCGCACGTTGCCGCTCAATCAGCCGAAGTCCAAGGGCGGGCTCCGGCCCGTCGACTGACCCTCGACCGTCGCCTTCGAGTGACGGCCGTCACGGTGGCGGCGCCGGGCTCCGCGTAGCGTCGCCGACATGTTCCGGCGACGCCTCCCGACCACCGCGATCGTGCTGTTCGGTACGGCCGCCCTGTGCGCCGTGGCGGCGATCGGGCTGCTCCGCGGGTACACGCGACGGATCGAGGCGACCCGCCCCGACCTCGGGGCACCCGTGGCGATCGTGGTCGCGGCCGCGGACCTGACGCGGGGCGTCACCCTGGCCGAGCCGATGCTGGCCGAGCGCGACGTGCCGGGCTCGCTCGCCCCGCCGGGCGCGGCCTCTGGGGTCGACGCGTTGATCGGCCGGGTGCTCGCGTCCGACCTCGCGGCCGGGGAAGCGATCACAGACACGCGTCTGGCCGGGTCCCGGGCCGGCCCGGTGGCCGGGCTCGTGCCCGACGGGTCGGTCGGCATGGTGGTGTCCTCGGGGCTTCCGCCCGGCGCGGTGGCGCCAGGCGACCGGATCACGCTGTTCGCCACGTTCGGCGGCCAGAGCCCGCACACCGAGACCGTGGCCACGAGCGTCGAGGTCGTGCGCATCTTGCCCGCGGGCGATGCCGGGGCGATCCCCGGCGTGGAAGGCAGGGGGGGCGATCCACTTGTCGTGGTCGTGGACACGGTGGCCGCCGAGCGGATCGCGTATGCGGCGGCGTTCGCCACGATCTCGATCGCGGTCGAGGCGCCGGCCGCGACGGTCGTGCCCACGCTCACCGCGAGCCCGAGCCCATAGATGGAGAAGTCGTGTGGGGTACCGAACGGCTGACGCGGAGGGACCGAACGGCCCGCTAGCATGACGCCGTCCAATCACGCCGCGAGGAGTCTCACTTGTCCATCCTGCAGGCCATCATCCTGGGCCTGACCCAGGGCGCGACCGAGTTCGCCCCCGTCTCGAGCTCGGGCCACCTGATCCTGGTCCCGTGGATGTTCGGCTGGGCCCCGATCGTGAACGCCGATTTCAACAAGACGTTCGACGTGGCGCTGCACATGGGGACCTTGCTCGGAGCGGTGATCTACTTCCGCCACGACCTGTGGCGCTACCTGTTGGCGTGGGGCGGCTCGGTGAAGCGGCGCTCGATCGGCACCAGCGACGAACGGATCGCATGGGCCCTCATCGTCGGCACGATCCCGGGCGTGATCGCGGGCGCGGCGCTGGAGAGCGTGATCCAGGACAAGCTCGGCGCGCCGTTGCTGATCTCGATCATGCTGGCCATATTCGGCGTGATCCTATATGTCGTCGACCGCGTGAGCTCGAGCGAGCGGCACTTCGAGAGCATCGGGGTGCGCACCGGCCTCTTCCTCGGCGCCGCGCAGGCGCTCGCGTTGCAGCCGGGGGTGTCACGGTCCGGGATCACGATGACCGCCGCGCGGCTGATCGGGCTGGACCGTGAGGCCGCAGCGCGCTTCTCGTTCCTGCTGGCGCTCCCGATCATCGCGGGCGCCGGCCTGTACAAGGGGGCCGATCTGGTCTCGACCGGGTTCCAGGGATACGGGGTCGAGTTCTTCTGGGGCTTCGTCGCGTCGGCGGTCAGCGGGTTCATCGTGATCTGGGGGCTGCTCAAGTACCTGCGCCGCCACAGCTACTTCATCTTCATGGTGTACCGGCTCGCCGTGGCGGCGCTCTGCCTGATCCTGATCGCCACAGGGGTGCGCACCGCCACGTTCTGAGGGTCAGTTCACGTCGCGGACACGCAGCAGCACGAGGGCCGCGCCGACGAGCACGACCACGTACAGGGCGATCACGACGGCGCCGTGCTGTGGCGTGAGCCGGAGGATCGACTCCCCCTGATACAGCTCGGTCGCGGTGGCCGTCACGACCGTGCCGATGTTGTCGCCGAGCAGGAACCGCCCGAGCGCCGGGCGCAGCCCACGGACGATGCTCTCGAGCACCGCCATGTACACGAAGACCGCGCCGAGCGCCGCCGCCGTGTGCCGGCCGATCATCGCGACCGCGGCCCCGATCACCCCGATCGCAGCCGCCACCGCGGCGATCCGTGCGATCGTGAGCGCCACGTCCCGGAGCCACGGCGTGGACGTCGCCGTCGACCCTCGCAGCGCCGTGACCACCACGAGGGCCGTCGCCAACAGCGCCATCAGCACCGCGGCCACCGCGGCGACCCCGACGGCCACGACGAGCACCCTCGACACGAACCACCGGATCCGCCGGGGCTCCCAGGTGAGGGTCGTGGTGATCGTGCCCGTCTGCCACGCGGCGCCGACCATCGAGGCCCCGATCACGAGCCCGATCAGCAGCACGATGAAGGCCGCCCCCAGTACATACTTGTCGAGGTCGTCCAGACGGAGCCCTTCGTTCTCCACGAAGTCCGAGGCGTGGATCGACGAGCGGCAGAAGTCCTCGACCGAGGTGCCGGAGGGCACGTCCTGACCGAAGGCGTTGTGCCGGACACACCCGTTCACGACCTTCTCGTACCGGCGGCGACCGAGCGCGAGCTCGGCTTCGGTCGGCTTGTGCGACACGGCGCCCGCGATGATCGCGACCACCACGATGCCGACCACGGTCACGATCATCAGCCACCGCACGATCCTGCGGGACCTGAACCCGAGCCACTCGGAGGCGAGGAGACGGATCACGACGGCGCCTCAGGGTCGCGCGTGAGCTCCAGGAACACGGTCTCCAGGTCGACCTCGTCCGGCCTGAGCTCGGTCACGAACAGCTCGCGCGCGGCCAGGGTGCGCGTGACGCGCTCCGCGTCGGCGGCCGGCAGGTCCACCCGCAGGGCGTCGTCGGTCCGCTCGGCGCCGATGCCGGCCTCCCGCAGCGCGGCGGCACCCGCGTCCAGGTTCCCGAGCCGCACGATCAGCCCCTGCCCCCCACGCGCCGCGAGCACGTCCTGGACCGGCCCGGTCTTGACGAGCCGGCCGCGCGCCAAGATCGCGACACGGTCGGCCGTCTGCTGGATCTCGGAGAGGATGTGGCTCGAGACGAACACGGTGCGGCCCTCGGAACCGAGCTGCCGGAGGAGCTCGCGCACCTCGACGATGCCCGCCGGATCGAGCCCGTTCGCCGGCTCGTCGAGGATCAGCAGCGCGGGATCCTTCATCAGGGCGGCCGCGATCCCGAGGCGCTGCTTCATCCCGAGGGAGTAGGTCTTCACGAGATCGCCCGCGCGGTCGGCCAGGCTCACGCGCTCGAGCACGGCGTCGATCGTCGACCTTCCGATGCCGTCGATGCGCGCCAATACCTCGAGGTTCCGCCGGCCGGTGAACCGCGGGAACAGGGCGGGCGTCTCGACGATCGCCCCGATCTTCCGCGCGACCCGCGGCAGGCCGGACGGGATCGCCTCGCCCATCATCCCGACGCTCCCGGAGCTGGGCGCGACGAGCCCCAGCAGGCAGCGGATCGTGGTGGTCTTGCCCGCGCCGTTCGGCCCGAGGAACCCGAACACACCGCCCTCGGGCACCTCCAGATCGAGCCCATCGACGGCCACGGTGGGACCGCCGCGCAGGCGCCGGTACTCCTTGCGGAGCCCCTGGATCTCGATCATGGCGGCCATGCGGCACGATACCCCGGCGCGCCGGGCCGATGGGTCAGTCGACCTCGGGAACCTTCCCGAAGGTCAGCACCACCCAGGGTGTGAAGCCCTCGCGTTCGTAGAGGCGCAGCGCGGCCTCGTTCGTCGCGAGCACGCCGATCATCATCTCCTCGACGCCGGCCGCGCGGACCTCCCGGTAGACCGCCCGCAGCAGTTGCCCGCCGATCCCGCGGCCGCGAAGGTCCTCGCTCACCGCCAGCGAATGCAGCTCGGCGAACCGCTCCCCCGTCGCGTGCGAGTCGTCGCGTTCGTGGAACGAGACCAGGGCGTATCCGACCGGCCCGCGCTCGTCGTCCTCGGCGATCAACACGAAGGCGCCCTCGTGGCCGAGCCACTCGGTGTAGCGCTCGCTGCGGATCGTCCACCACTCGTCGGCGTCGCGCGGCGGGATCCCGGGGATGTCGGGATCGACGGTCAGGTGATGCGCGTGCAGGTCTCGGGTGAGGGGCTCGAGGTCGGCGATGCGCTCGGCACCCGCCCGCACGATCCGCAGATCGTCCACCGGAGGACTCCTCGTCAGACGCCGGCGAGCGTCATCTCGCCGATAAGGATCGACGGGGTGCCTACGCTCGAGAAGAACCGCAGGTCGTCGCCGACCGCGGTGATGCCCTTGAGCATCTCGGGAAGCGTGGAGGCGATCGTCATCTCGCGGAGCGGCTCACCGAGCTCGCCGCCCTCGATCCGCAGCCCCGTCGCGCCCACGCTGAACTCGCCACTGATCGGGCTCGCGCCGGAATGCACGCCGCTCACATCTTGGATCAGCACGCCGCCCTCGGCCATCCGCAGGAGCTCCGCGTACGGGGTCTCGCCACGGTCGAGGAAGAAGTTCGAGGTCCCCACGCCGGGGGTGCTCTTGTAGCCTGCGCGTTTCCCGTTCCCGGTGGAGCGCTGGCCTTCACCCGTGCGCGTCGCCGTGTAGGTGTCGTGCAGGAAGCCGTTGAGCGTGCCCCGCGTGAAGAGCTCGGTGCGGCCGCTCGGCACCCCCTCGTCGTCGAACGGCGAGGCGCCGGGACCGTCGAGCACGGTGCCGTCGTCCACGAGCGTGAAGAGCTCCGAGCCCACCCGTTGGCCCGCCATCGACGCGAAGAGCGACCGGCCCTTCAACACCGCCTCGGCGTTCAGGGCACCCGCGAGCACCCCCAGGAACGACATCGCGGCGAACTGATCGAGGATCACGGGGATCTTCGCCGACGGCGGCTTGACGGCGCCGAGCATGCGCGCCCCACGCGCCACCGCCTCGCCCGAGATCGCCGCGGGGTCGAGCTCGTCGAGCGCCCGCGTGACGCGGTACGAGAACCCGGTCTGCGTCTCGTCGCCCTCGACCGCCAGGGTCACGACGACCGCCCAGGCATCGGTGCGGGCGTATTCGGCGTCGACGCCGGCCGTGGACGCGATCGACACGCGCGACACCGCGTCGCCCACCTGGGCGAGATCGATCTTCGTCACACGGGGGTCTGATGAGATCGCGAGCCGCTCGAGCTCCAACGCCAGCTCGACCTTCCGATCGGTGGAGACCTCCGCGCTCTCGGCGCGGAACAGCTCCGGGATCGGCGTGATCGCGGCCGCCTCCGGTAGCACGTTGAACTCGTCGGGCTCGGCGAGCGCCGCGTTCTCTCGTGCGCGCCGCACCACATCGCGCACCTCGTCGAGCGAGGGGTCGGCGGCCCACGAGTAGCCGAGTCGTCCCCCGGAGATCAGCCGGACGCCGACGCCGCGCTGTTCCGCGAACGTCAGTCCCTCGACCTCGCCGCGGAGCGCGCTCGCCTCGGTCGTGCGGCCTTCCTCGGCGAAGGCCTCGACGGCCTCGCCGCTCTGAGCGGCCTCGACCGCGGCGCGCGTGAGCTCCCCGAGGTCAGGCACCGGTGCCTCCCACGGTGATCTTCGAGATGCGGAGCGTCGGCGATCCGCTCCCCACGGGCGCGGATTGGCCGTCCTTGCCGCAGACGCCCTCCCACGTGTCGAAGTCGTCGGCGACGGCGTCGACCGCGCTCATGACCTCGATCGCGCGGCCGATCAGGTTCGCGCCGCGCACCGGCGTGGTGGGCCGTCCATCCTCGATCAGGAATCCCTCGCTCACCCCGAACACGAAGTCACCCGACGCCGGATTCACCTGGCCGCCGCCGAGCGAGGTCACGTAGACGCCCGACGCGGTCGAGGACAGCACGTCGGCCGGCGACGAGGCGCCGTTCAAGATGTAGGTGTTCGTCATCCGCGCCACCGGCGGATGCGCGTACGACTCGCGCCGGCCGTTCCCCGTGGAGGGGACGCCGTCCTTCTCGGCGCGGAGCCGGTCGTACAGGAAGCCCTGGAGCACCCCGTCGACGAAGAGCTGCGTGCGCTGGGACGGCTGCGCCTCGTCGTCGAAGTCGTACGAGCCCCAGCCGTTCGGGATCGTGGCGTCGTCCACCCCGTGGATCAGCTCGCTGGCGCACTTCGTTCCGACGAGGCCGCGGTAGACGCTCGCCTCCTTGTCGACGGCGTCGGCCTCGAGCGGGTGCCCGACCGCTTCGTGGAAGAGCACGCCGCCCATGCCGGGCCCGAGCACCACCGTCATCTCGCCCGCGGGCGCCGGGATCGAATCGAGCATCGTCACCGCGCGCTTGGCGGCGACCTCGGCGGTCGCCCGCGGGCCGTGCGTGTCGAGGAACTCGACCCCGCCGCACGCCGCCGGCCCGTGGAACCCCGTCTGGATGTTGTCGCCGCGCTTGGCCACGACCTGGGCAACGAGCCTGATCCGAGGGCGGTCCTCCTGGACCCACACGCCCTCGCTCGTCGCGATCAGCCGTCGCTGGAGCGAGTCGCCGTACACGCCGGTCACCTGCACGACCTCGGGCGAGTAGGCGCGCGCCGTGTCGTCCAGCTCGCGGAGCCACGCGACCTTCTCGGCCGCGGGAAGCTCCCCCGCCGGCCGCTCGACGCGGTTGGTCCCCGCGCCATGCACCTCGGTCAGGTCGACGACGTTTCCCTGCGCGTCATCCCGAACCGCGGCGCTCGCGGCCTCCGCGGCCTGCAGCAGCGAATCCCGGTCGAGCCGGTTCGAGTACGCGTAGCCGTACGTGGTCCCGAGGGCCACCCGGACGCCCGCGCCGCGGTCGAGCCCGGTGGTGAGCTCCTCGACCTTGCCGTCGTCGAGCCGGATCGAGGTCGACGACCGCTCCTCGACGAAGACCTCCGCGAACGACCCGCCGTGACGACGCGCCGTGCGCAGTACCTCATCGATCAGGCCCCGGTCGAGCATGGGCGCGATGCTAGCAGCAGCCCGCAGCAACGCCGTCGGGTACAGTCCATCTCCGAGAGCCATGCGGGACCGCAGACCGATGTCGCGCACCATCCGGACGCCCCGCGCGTCGCTGATCGCGGCCGTCGCCCTCTTGGCCGGGTCCTGCGGGGGGCTCGGCGATGCGCTCCCCAGCATCTCGCTGCCACCGCCTGCCGGGCCCAGCGGCACCACGAGCGGCTCGCCGGTCTCCGGCGACACCGGGGTCACGATCAGCCCGAGCGGCGCCGTGCCGACATCGTCGCCCGGGATCACCGGCTCGGTGAGCCGGGGGCAGGCCACGGTCTCCGTGAGCGGCGGCGTGAACACCACCGTGACGTTCGGGAGCCTCACGACGCCGGCGGTGTGGTCGCCTCCGCCGGGCGCGATCGCCCTCTCCTGGGCCGCCTCCGGTGACCAGGTGCTGAGCCTCGGCGGCCCGTCGTTCACGAGCCAGATCGCGACGGACGCCTCCCACGCCCTCGCCTTCACGGTGAGCGTCGACGGCGCGCCGGTCGAGTTCCGTTCGTCGGCCGGCGAATGCGCCGTCACTATCAGCCCGGCCTTGCCCACGCAGGTGGGCGGCACGTTCCTGTGCACGGACCTCGCGAGCACCGACGACGCGGTCACCGTGAACGCCCAGGGCACCTTCTCGGCGACGGGGTAGCGACGGACGCCGCGGACCGGAGGCCGGCACCGCTCGACCTCGCTTGGCTCGCGGGGCTTGCCGGAGTGCTGCTCGTGGTCTTCGTGACACCGACGATCCTCCGCGGATGGCCCTTCGGCGTGGGACCCGACGTGCCCGTCTACCTGTGGTGGGCTCGCGTCGGCGCGTCCGAGGGTCTCTCGGTGATCGGCGAGCGACCGGGCATCGCGGCCACGATCGCCACGGCGGCGGGCACGCTCCATCTGCCGCTCGTGCCGGCGATCGCCGGGCTCCAATACGCGCTTGCCGCCAGTGTCGGCGTCGGGGCGACGGCGCTCGTGCAGGGCCGGGCGAGCGGCGGACGAGTGGCCTGGGTACTCGCCGGGCTCGCCGCAGGCCTGTTCGCCGTCCATCTGGGCGGGGGGTACGTCGCGAACCTGGCGTTCACGGTCCCGTTCTTCGCGGCGGGGGCGGCGCTCGCCACGCGCACGCAACGTGGGACCGACGCCGCCGCGGCGCTCCTGGGCGGCGCGGGCCTGGCCCACCCACAGTTCTTCCTGGTGGGGGTCGCGGTGCTCGCGATCGCGGCGCTCTGGGCGTTCCTCCGCGAACCCGAGCGCGGCTGGGCCTCGGACGCGGGGCGGGTGACGGTCGCCGCGGCGGGCGGCGGCGCGATCGTCGCGGCCGGGCTCCTCTCGATGCTGATCGGGCCGGTCAAGCTTCTCGTTGACACCTCGAAGGACGCGTTCCTGCGGCGCACGGGGCTCGTCTCGCTCCTGGAAGACACCTACCTCGCCCGGTTCGGGGAGAAGGCATGGAGGTATGCGCCCTGGGCGCTGCTCCCGCTGGCCGTGGCGGGTGGGCCCCGCGCGAACGGGTTCACGCGTCGGTTCCTCGTGTCGTGGGCGGCGCTCACGATCGTCGGGGTGCCGATCGGGATCTGGTCCGGATGGTTCCCGCCCGACCGGATCATCACGTTCGGGTTCGCCCTGCCGGTGCTCGCCGCGCTCGGGATCGCGTGGGCGGGCGGAGCGATCGCGACTCGGACCTCGCCGTGGATCGGATGGCCGGTCGCCGCCGTGCTCGTCGCCCTGCTCGCGTGGCCCACCCTCGGGGCCTGGAGCCACCAGCAGACGTTCATCTCGCCCGACGACCTCGCCTCGGCGACGGAGGCCGGTCGGATCGCCGCGACGACGCCGCCGGGCACGCCGCTCGTGTTCATCGTGAACGACGCCGACAACACCTCGATCTTCCTCGCGACGCAGGCGGCGAACATCATCCGGGCCGCCGTGCCGCCCGACCGGGCGCGCGACGTGTATGTCTACGTGGGCGACCCGGCCCGCTTCTTCGCCGGCGAGCCGACCTTCCGCGGGAACCCCGAGTACGACACGTTGTCGCGCCAGCTGCTCGACGACATCCCCGAAGGCGACGGCGCGGTCTTCGTGCTCCGCGAGTTCGATCGGGTGGGCGGCGCCCAGGGCGACCCCCACTTCGTCAGGTGGTCGCCGGCCGTCGTATCGACGGTGCCGGACCCGCGGCCGCTCCCGGCCGGGGACGGCGAGTTGACCGCGTCCTCCCCGTGGGCGATCGCTGGGTCGACGATCGCCGTCGCGCTCCTCCTTTGGGTGCTCGGGTTCGGCTGGGCGCGGTGGACCTTCGCCGACCGAGTGGCGGCCGCGGCGGCGGCGCCGGGCTTCGGTGTGGCGACGCTCGCCATCGCCGGCCTCCTGGGGGAGCGGCTCGGGGTCCCGCTCGCCGGCTCGTGGGGGCCGACGCTGGTCTCAGTCGTGGGCGGCGGGCTCGGGTACGGCCTCCTGATCGGCAAGGGCGTGCCCGCCGCGGAACCGTCCACGTAGATCGAAGAGCGCCCACACCACGAGCGCGAGCATCACGGGCGTGGCGATCCAGTGCCCCAGCCACAGGTTCACGCCGAAGGCCGTCGGGTAGCGCAGCGGCTCGGTGGTCCACTGCGCCATCGCGAGCGCCGCGCCCGAGCCGAAGAGCGCCACGCGCGGCGCCTGCGGCAGGAGCCACGCGAGCGGGAGCGCCCACGTCACGTACCAGGGCAGGAGCAGCGGGCCCAGCAGCATCAACAGCACGAGCGACCACCCGATCGCGGCCCCGGGCGTGCGAGGACGGTGGCCGGCGGCCTCACGCGCGACCATGCGCGCGGTCGCGACCAGCGCCGCGATCAGGGCGGCCGCGAACACGAGCTTCGCGAGCCCGCCGAGCGTCCCGAAGCTGATCATGTCGATCACCCGGCGCGCGAGGGTCGCGGGCGCGAGCCATCCTTCGTGCTTCGCGAGCTCCAACATCCCGAGCGAGGGATCCGTCGGCTGCAGGTACGGCAGCGCGAACGCGAGCCCGATCACCGCCGCCACGCCACCGGCCTTCAGCCCCGGCCGAAGACGCTCGCCGGGTGGGCGCCTGGCGACGATCCAGACCACGACGAGGATCAGGGGGATCAGCAGGGTCGCCTTCACGAGCGCGCCGAGTGCGAGTACGGCCACCGCCGGCAGCTCGCGTCCGCGCACCAGCAACGCGAACGCCGTCGCCACCGCGAGCGCCACCACCAGGTCGTTGTGGCCGCTCGCGACCGAATGGAACAGGACGACCGGGTTCGCCCCGAACGCCACGACCGCGAAGGCCGCCCGGCCCGGCCAGACGCGCCGCACGGTATCGGCGATCACGAGCAGCGTCGCGAGCGCCGCCCCGATCGCGATCGCGCGGTAGGCGGCGACCTGTCCGGCCGGGCTGCTGAACACCCTCGCGATCACAGCCGAGATCATCGTCCACAGCGGGCCGTACACGGCCGGTGTGTCGACCCACTTCGGGCCCACGAAGACCCAGAGCGCATCACCGGAGAACTCGAGCGGCGTCCTGACATAGGGGTTCGCGTGGTAGACGCCCGCGATCCGCCCATAGAACGCGTACGAGTACACGTCGCGCGAGAACAGGAGCGGCAGCAGCGCGATAGCCAGCAGGTAGATCGCCGACAGCACGAACGCGGTGCGGGGCGACACCCGCTCGTGGAACGCCTCGCGCAGGAGTAGCAGGAACGAGAGCACCGCGAACGCCGAGATCGCGACCCCGACCGCGATCAGCCAGTTCCCGGAGAGCGCGTCCAGGTGGAGGGTGTCGGCGAGCCAGCGGAACGGACCCGCGGGCTGCCCGCGGCTCGGAAGCACCGGCTGGAAGGGCGACCCGGGCATCGAGGCGAAGGTCGCGAACATCACGAAGCCGGCGATGGACATCGCGATCGCCCTGACGGCCGATCGAGGAGGAGGGGCGCTGCGCTGCACGACGCCCGAGCGTACTACCGGGCCTCGGCGACCGGTGCCGCCGGGGCTACGCGCGAGCCCGCACGCCGCGGTCGCTCGAACCGGCCGAAGATCGCCACGAGCCCGGCCAGGATCACGCCCGGCACCAACACCCACACCGAACGCTCGAGCCACCACCGCAGCGTGCTGTCGGTCTCCTGCCCGAACCCGAGCGGCCACAGGAGCAGGATCGCGAGCAGGTACGCCGTCATGTGCCACAGGAACAGCGTCATGATGATGCTGTTCAGGTAGATCGTGACCTTCCACGGGCGCGGGTGCTCGAGCCAGGCGCGGCCGCGTTCGCGGAGCAGCATCACGGCGCCGATCGACCAGATCCCGCCCAGCAGGAATGGAACGGTCGGCGGGTAGGCGTTCGAGACGAGCTCGACGTCGGTGCCCAGGAGGCTCTTCGGGTAGTGCCCGATCCCCGGGAACCACGTGAAGCGCGCGTCGCCGCCGATCCAGCGGAATACGTCGGGGTTCGTGAGCACGAAGAGCCCGACGAGTCCGCCTATCACCATCGCCCAGAACGCTCGGCGCGGCCACCGCTCGAGCGTGCCGGCCGCGTACGCGTGCCCCATCTGGTGCGGGAACAGCAGGATGAACGCGACGTTCACCCAGCGGAGCGCCGGGTGCCCGAACCCGAACGCGATCACGTCGGTGACCGCCGCGCCCAGCACCATGACGAGCGGCACCCACATGCCGAACCGCCGGTGGAGCGCGACGGTCCACGGACTGATCACGACGACCACCAGGTACACCGCGAGGAACCACAGCGGCCCGAACGGCACCGTCGCGCCCGGTGGCAGCACGCCACGCAGGAGCCGCGTGTCACCCCACAGCGGCGGCCCGGCCTGCGCGCCCGTGTTCGTGAGGTGCAGGGCCACCATCACGATCGCCCACACGCCCAGGAACACGAGCGAGGGCCGCAACAGCCGGTCGAGGCGCCCCCGGATGAACGTCCACGACGACTCGCCGCGCCTCCGGGTGGCGTCATAGGCGACGAGGTTCGAGAAGCCGCCCACGAAGAAGAAGATCGGCATCACCTGCAGGAACCAGGTCGCGAGCCACAGCAGCGGAGTGACCCCGATCGCGCTGGTGGTGCGGATGATGCCCCCGTTCCACGCGATGATCCCGATCAGCCAGTGGCCGAGCACTACCGCCACGATGCTCGCCGCCCGCAGGAAGTCGACCCAGCGGTTACGCGTCGCCGGCGTCGCGGCGGCGATCTGATCCAGACGGCTCGTCATCCGTGTCTCACGCGCCCGTCGTACCCGGGCGGGGACTCCGGGTCAAGGGACGATGGTCACCCCGCGATGGCCGACCAGCGCCCGGCCCGCCGCGCCACCGCGATCGACATCCCGAAGCAGTCGGACAACGCCGTGCCGACGAGCACCTCTTCGACGGGGCCGGCGGCCACCAGCCTCCCGCCCCCGAGGAGGGCCGCATGCGACGTCGAGGGCGGGATCTCCTCGACGTGATGGGTCGCGAGGAGTGAGGTCATCGCGCGCGCCGCACGAGCGCCCGTCTCCATCGCGGCGAGCAACGCCTCGCGGCCCGGCAGGTCGAGTCCCGCGGCCGGCTCGTCGAAGAGCAGGAGCTCGCGCCGCCCGAACCGTGCCCGCGCGAGGAGCACGCGGGCGCGTTCGCCCTGGCTGCAGGTCGAGAGCCCCCGGTCGGCGACGTGCGCACAGCCGACCTCCACGAGCATCGTGCGGGCCTCGGCGCGGTCGTCGTCGGTGATCGGCTGGAACCAGGTCTCGAGCCCGGAGGCGCGGCCGGTCAGCACCGCGTCGAGGCACGCCATCCCGGGACGCAGACGTTCGGTGACCGTGTGGCCCACGTGTCCGATCCGCGCGCGGAGCCGCCTGACGTCGGTGCGCCCGAGCGTCTCGCCGAGCACCGTCGCGCGCCCCGCCGACGGATGACGCCAGGCGCCGGCAACCGAGAGCATCGTGGTCTTCCCGCTACCGTTCGGGCCGAGCAGCGCCCAACGTTCGCCCGCGCCCACGATGAGGTCCACCGGCCCGAGGATCCGGCGCGGGGCCGAGGCGCCGGCGACCACGACCTCTACCGCCTCGAGCCGCAGCGCCTCCATGGGCCGGGAGGATACGCGGGCGCACCCTGCGGTAGGGTGCCGGGATGGACGAGGCAACCGACACGCGCGACCTCGCGCTCGATGATCCGCGCGACCTCGCCACGCGAGACGAGCCCGCCGGCCCGAAGGGTGTCTCACTCGGGGTCGCCGGGATCATCGTCACCTTCTTCGTGCTGCTCCCGGCGTTCATCGCGGTGGGTGTCTACACGTTCCTGACGGTGTACGCGATCGTGAAGGGGGTCGAAGGCGGCTCCGATGTGCCCGACCCGAACACGATCATGGTCGGGATCGTGCTGCTCGTGACCCTCTTCGTGCTGCTGCTCGCCGTGGGCGCGATGCTGCTCGGCCGCACCGCCGACCCGAAGAAGCGCCGCCGCTAGATCGGCGCGGGTTCGCCCGCGTCGTGCGCGAACCGGAGCTGCCCGCAGGCCGCGTCGATCTCGCTCCCCCGGGTGTCCCGGATCGTCACGTTCACGCCCCCGGCCTTCAGGATCCGCGCGAACTGCTTGATCCGCTCGGGCGGGCTCGGCTGCGTGGGCCACCCGGGGGTCGGGTTCAGCGGGATCAGGTTCACGTGGGCGCCCAGTCGATATGCGATCTCGGCCAGGAGGCCCGCCTGGCGGTCGTCGTCGTTCGTTCCGTCGATCATCGCCCACTCGATCGAGACGCGGCGGTGCGTGCGCCGGCGCCACTCGTCGATCGCCTTCTCGAGCGCCTCGAGCGGGTACCGCTTGTTCACCGGCACGAGCTCGTCGCGCAGTGTGTCGTCGGCGGCGTGCAAGCTCACCGCGAGGCCGACCTGCGGCATGTCCTGCGTCAGGCGACGGATCCCGGGGACCAGCCCCACGGTCGACACGGTCACGTGGCGCGCGCCGAGCCCGATGAAGCCGGGGTCGACGATCCGGGTGATCGCTTCGTGGACCGGCCGATAGTTCGCGAGGGGCTCGCCCATCCCCATGAAGACCACGTTCGTGAGGCGCTGCGGCGTCGACGCGGGAAGCTTGACGGCCTCGCGCCGCGCCCACACGACCTGCGCCGCGATCTCGCCCGACGTCAGATTGCCGAGGAGGCCCATCTGGCCGGTCGCGCAGAATCCGCAGTCCATCGCGCAGCCGACCTGGCTCGAGACGCACACCGTGACGCGATCCTTGTAGCCCATCAGCACGGTCTCGATCACATGGCGACCGCCCAGCTTCAGCAGCGCCTTGCGGGTGCCCCCCTTGTCGGCCGTGCGCTCGTCGAGGAGCTCGACGCCGATCGGCAGTTCCCCCGCGAGCCGTTCGCGGAGCGCCGGCGAGACGTCGGACATCTCCTCGTACGTCGCGCTCCGCTTCCACAGCTGGGTGTGCACCTGTTTCGCGCGGTACGCCGGCTCGCCCCACGCCGAGAGCCGCTCGGTGAGCTCCTCGAGCGACAGGTCGTAGACGGTAGGCACGGGTCCAGGGTAGACGGCAGCCGGAGTCACCGCGTGATCGAGTTCTTCTTCGAGGATCCGACATCACCCCGGTCTCGATCTCGACCATGCAGGGGGCGGTTGCTCGACCGTCGGGAGGATGCGAAGGTGCCCCATGCCTGTGCACACACCCGTCTGTGACCTCCTGGGGATCGACGTTCCTCTCGTCCAGGCGCCGATCGGACGCGCGAGCTGCCCCGAACTCGCTGCTGC
>Ga0315273_10004932_pt1 | contig 16452 bp, 9 predicted proteins | sample YL17G02_0_MG_FD_205753 | JGI IMG/M metagenome (GOLD analysis project Ga0315273, IMG submission 205753) | Sediment microbial communities from Yellowstone Lake, YNP, Wyoming, USA - YL17G02_0 | ecosystem: Environmental > Aquatic > Freshwater > Lake > Sediment | place: USA: Wyoming | collected... | reverse complement strand
AGCGCGCCGCGGACCCAGCTTCCGGGCGTGCCGCCGACAGCCTGGATCGCGGTATCGCCGTTGGTGCCAGTGCTGGTGGTGGTCTGAGCCCCCGCGGTGGGAGCGATAAAGAGCGCTATGGTCACAGCGATCATCAGCCCGCGGATCATGGCTGTACCTCTCTCAGCGGCCAAAGACTAAGATGCCGAGATCGTACTCGCTATATCATTATAACGGAATCGGCCAAGAGCGATTGCAGTTTGATTGGCGCGAATCAGGGGTCGGAAAAGATGGGAATCGCAGGGTGCCAAGAAAGCGGGTTGCGGGCGACCACGGGTGCATTTCTGGCGTATCTGCTTATTTATCCAGCAGTTACGGGTTGTGACCGCTCTTCGCCGCCCGCCGGGGGGGCGGCTGCCGGCCAGTCGGCCGCCAGCGTAGCCGTCGTCGGTCCGTGGGAATCGCATCCCCAGTGGGCGGGGATTTCCGGCGGCGCCCAACGGTACGCAACGGCGGTGCCGGCGGTGCGCGTGCTGTGCTCCGCGCCGACGTCGGCGACTGCGGAGCGGCTCCTTGGGACCGTGCAACGGGCCCTTGAGCAACGACCGCAGGCGGTCTGCCTGTATGTTGTTGATCCCGACGCGGCACGCGCGAGCGTGGGCGCGATCCTCGCGCGGCAGATTGTGCTCGTGACCATCGGGCAGCGGCCCGACGATAGTCGGGTGTACGGACACGTCGGCGTCGATCTGGCCGCGGGTGCCGAGCTGCTGGGCGAGCATCTGTCGTCGCTAGCGGCCGGCCGGCGGAGCTACCTGCTCGTACACGAGAGCGCGGCAGGCCCGGCGGCCACGGAATGCTGCCAACGTTTCATGTCCGCTGCGCGGCGGCACATCGAGCCCACGCTGCTACAGTCGGTGGATGCCGCCGATAGCTCTCAATCGCCGACGGAGCTGATCGAGTCGCTGCTACACACCTTTCCGCACGCCGGCCTGCTCGTGACGCTGAACCCCGACGTATGGCTGACGGTGCGCGCCGGGTGGAGTCGCCGGCTGCGCGAGCTGAACAGCGAGTTCCGCTTCACGACGCTGGCGGCACCGCCCGTGCTCTGGCGATGGCTGGGCACGCCTGCATCGCCCGGCGAGGCAGCGGCGCTCGTCGGGCCGCTGGACGGCGAGATCGGGTTCGCCGCGGTTGAGATCGCCGCCCAGGCGCTGCTCAGCACGGGCTCAAGGACACCGGTGCGCCGGATTCCTTGCGAACTCGTGACGCCGGAGAACCTGCCCGATTTCGCGCGGCGGTATGCGGAGGCAGCGGGTGGGCTAGATGTGGCGGGCTATCTGCCGACGACCCGACCGGGTGCGACGCGCGCCGCGGGCGAGTGACCGCGATCCGGGGAAGCCGGGGGCGGCGGGGCTTTGGCCGCTGTAGGCGTTCATGTGATCAGGCGGCGGGCAGGCGTCGAGGGGCGCTCTCCGCTTCGCGCAGGCGTTTTCGCACGCCGGGAGCGCTTGGGTCCCCTGGCAGCCTCCGACCCGCGTCGGCCGCGTGGCAGGTCGGGCTTGGCCGTCGCCGGCTCAACCGCGGTACGCAGCGCCGCGAGTTCCTTCGGCGCCAGGCGTCGGGCGGCGCCCTCCGGCAGCCCGCGCAGCGAAAGCGGCCCGATCTGCACCCGTTTCAGCTTAAGCACCGGGTGGCCGAGCCGCGCCAGCAGCCGCCGCACCTGCCGGTTGCGGCTCTCGCGCACCGTAATCATCAGTACCGAGCGCTCGTGGCCGGCGTGTACGACCTCAACCTCGCTGGCGCACGCCCGGCCTTCCGCGAAGTACACGCCGTGGCGCAACTGCGCCGGCAGGTCGTCCGGCACGCGGCCGTGGACCTCCGCGCGGTAGGTTTTGGCGATGCCGAAGCGCGGATGCGTGATGCGCTGCGCCAGCTCGCCGTCGTTGGTCATCAGCAGCAGGCCGCTGGTCTCCGTATCGAGCCGTCCGACCGGGAACAGGCGCGCCCGCAGTTCCGGCAAGAAGTCCACGGCGCGCAGGCGGCCCGCCGGATCGCGGTTCGTACACACCACACCCTTGGGCTTGTGAACGATGAAGTAGTCGAGGCGCTGAATGCGCACCGGCGCGCCGTCCACGACGACGCGGTCGCGCTGCGGATCGACGAACGCCGGCAGCGTGTCCACGATCCGGTCATTCACCAGCACGCGGCCTTCGAGGATCAACTCCTCGGCCCGCCGCCGCGACGCCACCCCCGCGTCCGACAGGAACTTCTGCAAGCGCATGGGCTGGGACGGCGCGCTCATGACGGCTCCCGGCGGCCCGCGCCGGCCGGTTCGCTCGTGGCCGGCCGCGTGGACGGGTCCGGCCGGCCCCCCGCGGGCGTGTCGCGCTCGGGCCGCTCCGGCGTCAGCTCCGGCCCCAGCAGCTCGGTCAGCGGCGTTTGCTCCAGCACCAGCGCGGCCGGGATCGTCTGGTCCCGGCACAGCGCCGCCAGCACCTGCACCACGCGCGAGTACGGCAGGCCGAGGCCGCGCAGCCGGCCGGTCTCCTCCTTGAGCGGCAGGTCCGCGAGCGCGGTGACCAGGTCGACGACGCGCGGCGGCACGGCAATGTCCTCCGACAGGCGCCCGCGCTCCTTGGCGAAGACCTGGAGGTCGTCGGAATCCTCCACGGTGTGGATCGTCAGCGAATCGTCGGGCGCCGCGTAGAACACGGGCGGCGTGACCGGCACCCGGCGCCCAAACACCGCCAACCGCGGCAGACGCGTGCGCCGGACGTGGATCAGCAGCGGGCCGTCGCACTCGACGACGTCGAGAATGAAGCTGAGCTGGCTGCGGTCGGTGAGGTGCCGGAATTGCACGGACCGGATCGCGGGGTGGCTGCGCTGGAGCAGCGCCTCATACGCGGCGATGCGAATCTCCTGGTCCGCAGCGCTCAGCAGCGGCGCCAGACTGAGGGCCGCCTGCGGGGAGTCGCAGTCGCCCAACTCACGGATCGCCAGCAGGCGTTGGCTATGCGCCCCCGACGCCGCCAGCTCGCTCATCACCGGCAGCGCGGCGGCGTCGCCCAGCCGCAGTCCGGTGCGGGCGGCGTAGAAACGGAGCGTGACGGTGCCGTGCGTGTAGAAGGTCTGAATCTGCGGAATGACGCTGCGCCCCATGCCCTCCCACGCGAGCGCAATGTGCTCATGGTTCGCGCCCTCCCCAGCGGCCAGGCTGACCAGCTCCCGCGCCTTGCGTTCGGAGAACGCCGGCTGATTGTCCACGTACAGATGCGCGACAAGCTGGCGGAAGCGCTCCGGCATGCGGGCCAGCTCGGGCGGCGTGTTCAGCACCAGGTAGCCGCTGCTGCGCGCCTCTGCGGCCTTCGGCTTCTGTCCGAAACGCTCGTTGATCCGCCGCTCCATCGTGCGGGCCAGCGCATACGACGGTTGCAGCAGCACCAGGCGGACCGGACGCGCCTCCAGCGCGCGGCCGCCCCCGAGCACGTAGCCGCGGCGCGGGTCGGCGTCGGACGTGGCTTCGGCCGCCTTCCCGAACGGGTTGATGAACAGCGGGCCGCCGCCTTCGGCGAGCACGGCGCCGGCCAGCATTCCCTGGCCGCTGGCCGCCCGGTCAAAGAACCGCATCTGCGTCGGCAGCAGAATGCCGCCCTCCAGCGAGGTCGTGGACGTGCCCGGCAGGGCCTCCACCTGCAAGTCAAACCGCGTGAACCGCCGGGCACCGGTCGGCACCACGCCGCGGATTTCGACCACCGCCGTGTTGGGCGAGTCGATCAGCGCCTCGGGCGACGGACGCCGCCGACGCTCGGGCTTGTCTTCCGGCCTGACTTGCTTGGCGAGATAGTCGATCAGGTACTCGCGGATCACGGTCGGGCAGTCGCTGCTGCCCGTCCCGTTCAGGCCGACGACCAGGCCGAAGCCGCGCAGGGGCTCCATGTCGGCGCTGGACACCAGCGTCTGCGCCCCGATGCTCCCCGCCACCACGGGGTCGAACGTCTGCGCCGCGCGCGGCTGGGGCTTGGGTTCGGGCGGCGGCGGCTTCTTGAACCAGTCCACGTCCTGGCAGCCCGCCAGTACGAGCAGCACGGTCACGCCTGGTTGTGCAAGCCGTCTCAGCACTCCGCCGGCAGTCATCGCGGGTTCCTTCCGTGGGGGAGGGCGCTGCCCTGCGCGCCGGCGGCAGTATAGCATGTCAGGCACAAACGTATACGCGCGGCGTAGCCGGCGCCTCGGCGGCCGTCCGAGCCGGGCCGTCCCCGGCCCGGTTGACCCGCCCCGCGAGCGCTAGGCGGAGCATACCATGGCCCAAGTGGCAATCATCGTCCCGGCGGCGGGGGCGGGGCAGCGTTTCGGCGGCAGCGTGAAAAAGCCCTTCGCGCTGCTCGACAACCGGCCGATCTTCGTGCGCTCCATCGAGCTGTTCATCAACCGCTCCGACGTTTGCCAGATCATCCTCACCGTCGCGCCCGAGGACTACGACATTGTCCGCGAGAAGTACGCCGCCAACATCATGATCATGGGCCTCAAGCTCGTGAAAGGCGGCGCGGAGCGGCGGGATTCGGTGCGGCTGGCGCTGGCGCAAGTGGACCCGGCCGCCGACCTGGTCTGCATCCACGACGCCGTCCGTCCCTGCGTGCTCGAAGCCTGGATCGACAAGGTCTTCGAGGAGGCGACCAAGACCGGGGCGGCGATCCTGGCCGCGCCGCTGACGGGGACGCTCAAGAAGGTGGCCGCGTCCGGCGTGGTGGACGCGACCGTGCCGCGTGAGGGCCTCTACGAAGCCCAGACGCCGCAGGTCTTCCGCCGCGAGCTGATCCAGAAGGCGTACCAGGACCTGCCGGCGGATTTCCTGCCGACGGACGACGCGCAGGTGGTCGAGCGCACCGGGCATCCGGTAAGCGTGGTGGCGACCGACCACCGCAACATCAAGATCACGACGCAGGGCGACATGACGCTGGCGGCGCTGCTGGCCAAGGAGATGGGGCGCAAAGCCAAGCCCGCGCTGGGGGCGTTCGAGGAAGCCCAGTGGTAATCCGGCCCGCGCACCGTTAGACTGTAACCTGGGACGGTAGCTCGACTCCCGGCCGCCGGGCCGGGGTCGCGGACGGCGTCGTGCGTAGGACGTGGGTTGCGGGGCGTTTGGCGGCCCGAATGCAACTAAGCTGCTTGCCGGCCACAAGCGGTAAAGCACTGGTGTGGGCCGCAACCTGCGCGCGCGGGGTGCCGTGCGTGTTGCCGCCAGCGCGCCGGCTCGCGGCGGCGTGCGTGCTCGCGGCACTGGCCGCAACCGGTTGCGACAATCCTCCGACTACCATCTGGGCACCGGCGTGGGGCGGCCGACCCGCGGCGCGGCCGTCGCCTGCGGACGACCCCTCCCCGACCGATAACCCGCTCAAGCTGGTCCGCGCGACGCAGCGCGGCGGTTCCACGCCGCGCCCCATCCAGCTCGACATCGTCATCACCGTGTTGCACGTGCGCATCCCGCAGTCCCAGCGCGCCCACGCCGCGCCCCTCTGGAACCACCTGCGCGAGGACGTGCTGGACAACGACACGCTCCTGCGGCTGCGGCACAATGGCGTGCGGGTCGGCGTGGGCAACGGGCAGTGGTGGGACGCGGTGAAGGCCACGCTCGACGCCGTCGAAGGCGTCCGCTCCGTGGCCCTCGACCCCATCCGCATCCCGCCCGGCTACCCCCTGGCGCTGGAGCTGGACACGGCGGCGCGCGAGCAAACGCTCTTTTTCCAGGCGGATGACGGCGTGCTCAGCGGCGAGACCTGGCCGCAAAGCCGCAACGTGCTGCGCATCACCTACGACCTCAATCTCCAGAGCCCAACGCGGGTGCGGCTCGCGGTGGTGCCCGAGGTGCGGCAGCGCCTGGAAGGCTTCAAGTGGGTGCGCAGCGAGGTCGGGCTGACGCAGCTCCCCAACTACAACGGGCGGGCGTTTGGCACCGCCGGTCTCGTCGCCGACCTGGAGCCGGGCGAGTTCCTCGTCGTCGCGCCGGGGGAGCGGGCGGACGTGTTCGGGATCGTGGGCGGCGCGTTCCTGATCAGCGAAGAGGATGGGCGGCGCTATGATTCGTATGTGTTTCTGCGGGCAGACGTGAACCATGTGGCCCTCCGCGACTGAACAGCCCCCGCGCGTGGGGCGCCTCGACGCCGCCTATCTGGAAAGCCTTTTCCAGGGCGCGGGTTTCGCCATCATCGCCTGCCGCCCGGACGGCGAAGTCGTCGCCGCCAACGCGGCTGCGGCACGGCTCTTGGGCGGCGGAGGCCACCTGCTCGGCCGGGCCGTCGGCGAGCTGTTTCCGGCGCGCGACCGCGAGGCGGTCGAGAAGTGGCTGACCACGGTGCGGAGTACGCTGGAGCCGGTCGAGTTCCAGACGCGGCTCGGCGGAACCGAGAGCGACCCCCTCGCCTACGCCGTCTGGTTCACGCCGGTCGTCGAGCCCGACGGTACGCTGCACGGCATCTCGCTCTGGTTCCGGGACATCACGCAGCGGGTGCGGCTTGAGCGCACGGTTGAGAAGCAGCAGCGGCTGGCCTCGCTCGGCTCGCTGGCGCGGGCCATCGCCCACCACTACAACAACCTGCTCTGCTGCATCGCCACCAGCGTCGAGTACGCGATCAACATGAACACCACGTCGGCGATGCGCCGCGCGCTCCAGCGGACCGCGGAGGCGGTCGGCCGCGCTGCGCAGATCACGCAGCAACTGCTCGCTTTCGCCCAGGCGGATCATCATGGCGGCGACCTCGCCGACCTCACCGAAACGGTGCTGTTCTTCTTCGATGAGCACGAGGAGCAGCTCGCGGGCCGGCGGATCAAGCTGGAGGTCGATTGGCAGGTGATCCCCGCCGTCGCCGTCCGCCGCGACCAGACGCTGGTCATCCTGAGCAATCTCGTCGACAACGCGATTGAGGCGATGCCCAGCGGCGGCACGCTGAGCGTCACCCTGGCGCGGCGGGACGACGACAGCGTCTGCCTATCCGTGACGGACACGGGCGGGGGGATCGACGCGGCGTACATGGAGCACCTGTTCGAGCCCTTCTTCACCACCAAGGGCGAGCTGGCCGAAGGTCCGGGGCGCAACCCCGGCATGGGCCTGGCGGTCGTCCACGGCCTGGTCGGCGAAATGCACGGCACGATCGTCGCCTCGAACGTCCCCGGCCACGGGGCCCGCTTTGACATCATCCTGCCGATCCGCCCGCACGCGTAGCGGCCGCGGGTGGTGCGGGCATCGTGCCCGCACGTCGCGCCGGGCGGATCAGTGTGACCCCGGGTGGGTCAGATAACCAAGATGATCATCGTGTGCGTGCGCGCGCGGTCTAATTGGTCATCTTGGTTATGGGACGAAGGCGTAGCGTCCGGCCCCTGTGCGGGACGCCGCCAGGCGAAGGTGCGCAAGATGCGCACGCGCGCGCTACCTAGTTGCGCATGTTGGTTATCGGGCCGTGCGATCCGAGCGGCGACCGCCAGCGAGCGGTCCGTAGCGCCTCGGCGCGCCGACCATGCCCACATGCGGTACTCACTCCGGCGCGGCCTGCGACGTGACCAACTGCGAAGCGTCCGGCGCGCCGGCGCTGATGCGGGCGGCGGAAAAAAGCAACGTATCGGCCTTGACTTAGCGAACCGACGATGGTGAACTGACCGTCACGAGCGGGGATATGGGCGAGCCCGACGGCTTTGGGCGAGGAGTCGTCACCCGTCACCCGCGACCGGCAGTTCAGCTCAGGACCCGTACACGGTCGACAGCGCGTCGGCCGAGGGCATATTGGACGCAGGAGCGAGCCCGCGAACGCCCACCCAGACGGGGTTGGCGTCTGCGCAGCTCGGAGGGCTCCGCGATCGGGTCCATGGCGTTCAGGAAGGCCGCCCTTTTTCCAACAGGAGCGAGGACATGAATAGCTACTCGAATCAGCGCGGCCGGCGCATCTCAACCGCCTTTGGCGCGGCCCAGTCGGCAGAACGATACGCCCGCCTGGTGGCAGTCTCCGCGCCGACCGAGCACCCCGCCCCCAGCGCTCGCCGCGCGCACGGCGTCTGGCAGTTGCCAGTAGCGGTCACACTCGTCGGGCTCGTCTGCTCGGCCGCCACGGCGCAGCCACAGCGCCTACCGTCGAAGGTCCATGCGCTCATCTCATATGAGGCCGCGTGGGTCGATGGCGTCCCCCAGCAGGTCCGGGACTACGTTGGTGATCCTGTGAACCTCTCCACCGGGAACAGCACAATCTGCGAGGGGGCTGTAGATGAGGACGAGGATCGTGAGCCATGGCTTCATCCTAGCTACGGCTGGACTGCGTTTCTCCACTGGGGCTCGCATTTCTGGGATCCGGCAGGCGGACATGACGGCGGTAGGCTAGACGCCGTATCCTGTATCGGCCTCGATTCGTGGTCTGTAAACCTTCCCCCCCCACAGAACGCTTACCAGCGCGCGCGGGAGCTTTTCGACGACGCCGTTCTCGACTATCAAGCGGGCCGAATCCAGACGGCCTACTATAAGCTGGGCTTGGTTTCACACCTCATCGTGGACGTGAGCACGCCCGCACACGTGCATCTCGATCCGCACCTGCCCTCCTTCTGCCCGGGCGATTGCGACCGCGATAGCTACGAAAACTACATGAGCCAGTACGAGGGTCGCCTGACGGCCTTCGAGCACGACTTTCCGAACCCATCGGCACCGGTCAACCCTAACGTTCTATGGAACGGGGGCTATCCTGCCGGCGGTGACCTTTATAAGCTCTTCTACCACTTGGCCACCCGCGCCGCTACGCACGACAGCGACGATGTCTATGGTACCTCAACCCACCACGTGCGCTATTACCAGTGGCCACGCTGGGCAATCTCCGACGGCGACTCCTCCCTCATCGCCGTCGACCTGGTGCCAAAGGCGATTGCCTACACCGCGGCGCTATATAGGGTGTTTTGGTACACAGCGCATGGCGAGCCAGACGACTGTGAACCGAACAACTTCTGTGGCTCGCCGTGCTTTCTCCACGGCCTCACCTCTCCGCTGGAGATGTCGGACCTTTCGATCGGTCCCTACGACGAGGATTGGTACTACTTCTGCACGATTCAGAGGGCGGGACCAGACGATTTCGTCCGCATCGAGTTTGCGAATGCTACGGGCGATCTGGACATGTGCCTCTATGCCTGGCCCAACTGCAATGATCCACTGGAGTGCAGCACAGGCACATCAGATTTCGAGGAGATCTCACTAAACACAAGACCCGGGGGCTGCTATCTCATTCAGGTCTACGGCTACAATGACGCGATAAACGACGACTATACGCTTCGCATCCATCCACCTGCCGGTGATTCCCAACTCGGCAACGATTTGAGCATCGACCATATCGATTGGGATGACAACGGGGCGAATTACAATGGCCATCCGGAATGCGGCGAGGACGTCGCGGCGAAGATTTGGCTGCGCAGTGCCGCCGACGTCACTAACGTTTCCGCGACGCTTATCGATGGCATCCATGCGGAGATTTACGACCCCGAGGGGTACTACGGCTCAATCCCTGCGGGTGGATCCGCGGTGGCGAGCTTCGCCATGAACTTGAGCCCCTGCGATGGTTCCAGGGTCATGAGTTTTGCGCTTCCTCTGCGGTACCGCAAGTACGACTACCAGTACCGCCAGACGCTGTTTTTCACAAAGGCTTTTCCGGACGAGATCACACACAGCTTCGCTGTATGTGGCTCGGCAGCCGTGGTTAATCCGCAGGACGACTGCAATTCCGACGGCATCCTGCAGAGCGGCGACGAGGCTCAAGTAAGGTTTGGGCTCCGGAACATCGGTGAGTACGTCGTGTACGATGTGGAAGCCGCAGTTGGTCCGTGTGACGTAGCGGGCTTCCACGTCGAGAATGACAACGTCAACTACATGCAGTTCGGCGATATCGCTCCCGGCGAATGCGCGTGGCCGGAGGATGCCCAGGATCACTGGCGAATCGACGTCGACAAGAACGTGTCAGGGACGTGCTACATGGACGTGCTCGTGATCTACCAGGGCATCGGAGACGGTGACGCGATCTTGATTCCCGATGGCATCGAGATCACCGCCGAGCCCCAGGCTTGGATGCGGGTGTGGCCGCGGAGGCTCGATTTCGGAATATCCGGGACGGGCGAGGCGGTGGACGTCGAAACACAGGTCCACAACAACGGAAGCGCCGATCTCCAGATAAGCGGCACCAGTATCGTTCATCCGGACGGAATCACCGTGACGATAACGCCTCCGCTTCCCTGGCCGCCCATTTCCCCCGGAACCTCACAGACAGCGGTGATCACCCTGGATCCAAATGGCTACGAAGGGACGCTGGAGCCGCCGGTCGAGGTGATATTCCAGACGGACGCGTGCTGGGACACTCAGGACGCCGCAGATCGCGTTCTTATCGAAGGACTCTTCAGCGACGCGCCGTCGTCTTGTGACCTCGCCGAAGGGCGCAATCCAGATTGCAGCGGCGATTGGATCGCCTGGATGTACAACGGCGACATTTACGCCCAGAATCTGGTGACCCATGAGCAACGGCCCGTCTGCACCGAGCCTCACAACCAGGCCGTTGCTCGGATCAGCGGCGGCCTCGTCGCCTGGAACGACCTGCGCAACTGGGATGGGCAAACAAACACCAACGTGTCGGGCATCGACGTGTATGGCTACGATCTGGCAACAGGGCAGCAGTTCCCAGTCGCCACGCAATCCTGGTCGGAAAGGGTGATCGGAGTAGACGGCACCCTGATCGCCGTCGCGCGCGCGTATTGCGATTTCACTGGTGAAGACACCAACTGGGATGCCGCCCGCAAGTTGGTGGTGTACGAGTATCTCGGCGCTGGGCAGTTGACAGTCCGCTATGAGTCGCCTTGGTCGTGTCCGGGTGGACATAATCCCACCCCGGACGTCACCTACGAGGGCGATTTCGGTGACGGCCTGCTTGTGTTTGAGCAGCAGGAAATCTTCTGGAACAGCCAGTATGGGTACTGGGACTCGCGCAACCAACACCTCGAAGTGATTGATTTCGCGCTCGGCCAGAATGCACCCCAACCTGCAAATGTGTCGGGTTGGTCCAATAATTACGGCGCCAGTACCCACAGCTTCGTCTACACGCGGACCGATACAGATAGGAATGACCAGGTGTGGTTATGGAATCAAGGGGTGTCGCGGCAGATTACCGCGGATGACAACGATCATGGCCAAGACGACTTGGCTATCGGCGGCGGCTTGATCGTATACGACAAACGCAATCTGCCGCTGTTCTATTGGGACCTGGCGGACTCGACGGAGCATCTCCTTGCGGAGGAGGATGCCCGAGACGCAAGGATGGATGGGAAGAGGGCAGTGTGGATGTACTACGGGGAAGCCGGGCCACGGGTTCACTATGCGTTCTTGCAGTCTTCCGACATCGCGGTAACTGGCGTGTCATTCAGCGATGAATCACCGACCGAGCAAGACGTGTTCAACGTGGACGTCGCCGTTCGAAACCTTTCATCCTATGCGTCGACGGGCGACATACGGGTTCGGCTCTATCACGGCGATCCTGACGCTGGCGGAGAACAGGTTGCTGAGCAGCTCATGAGCGGGGGGCTCGCGGCACACGGTCAGGCTACAGTCGCCTTCGTAGACATTCTGGCACCCCCGGTAACGGAAAACAGCGAGCAAAGTCATGAGTTCTGTGTCCGCATCACGGCTGGGACCGCGGACAATCCGTGCAACAACACGGCGTGCGCGACGGTGGTCGTTCAGGATAGCGACATCGACGGGCCGGACATTCTGGATGTCCGAATCGAGGAGTACGCCGGCTATGGAGACGGTGTCATTGCTGACGATGAGCAGGTGCGCATTAGCTGGCGGTTGTCGGATCCCAGCAGCATTAGCTCGACCGAGTTGCACGTGGACACGAACCCCGTTCCGTTGCAGGGTGACTACTACGCGATTGTCGGTCCACTTTCGGAAGGCCCGCATGAGATTGTGATCGGCGCAACGGATGACGATCTGACTCCAGAGAGTTCGGAGGAGCACCGGGAATTCGACGTCGAGGACGCGGCCTGTCTGCGCGACGGCGACGGAGATGGAGTGGTTGACTGCGACGACAACTGCCCGGGGATTTTCAACCCCGGACAGGAAGACAACGACTCCGACGAGGTCGGCGACGCGTGCGATCCGGCACCCGGCGACATGAACTGCGACGGCGGCGTGGACTTCGACGACATTAATCCGTTCGTGAGAGCTCTCGTCGGCCAGGCCGTGTACGAGGGGAGGCACCCGGAGTGCCGCTGGCTCAACGGCGACATCGACGGCGACGGCGACGTGAACTTCGACGACATCAGGCCGTTTGTGAGGTGCCTCGTGAACGCCGGTTGCCCGTAATGCGTATGGCGGACGGGTGACAAGCCCCACAGGAAAGTAGGCGGCGGCGGGTCGGATCGGACGGCCGGCACCCTTCGACGGCGCTCAGGGCAGGCGGAGACCGGGCGCTATGTGCCCCTCGCTGCCGCTCGGGCTCGCACCCGCCGCTCCCCCACGGTCGCGGTTCGGATCGCTCCGCGCCGCTGCGGTCACCCCCTCTCCCGCCAACTCCCCCGTGTTGAAGAGTCTCATTAGGGCACCCGCGCACCTTGATACTCTTGATACTCTTCGCCCGCCGCACCCGCCAGCCGGGCTTTATTGGGTCGCTCGGGCGCCTTGGCGCCGAAGCGCCGCTCTCCGCGGCGCAAAGCGCAGCTTCGCGCTGCCGCCCGGCGCGTTGCACGTCAGATAACACCGCCGTACCATCCGGCGCGACCCGGCAGTGCGAAGTGGAACCTCGCGCCAGCGCCAAGCTGAGCTTCGCGGGAGTGCAAAGCGGAGCTTCGCACTACCGCCTGGGAGCCGTGACGGATGCCGACCCGTTATCTGGTCACCGCGGCGCTGCCGTACTCGAACAACCGCCTGCACGTCGGGCACATCGCCGGTGCGTACCTGCCCGCCGACACCTACGTCCGCTACCTCCGCGCCTGCGGCCACGAGGTGCGCTTCATCTGCGGGAGCGACGACAACGGCGTGGCGATCGAGATCTCCGCGCTTGCCGAGCACAGCACGCCGGAGCGGATCGCGGCCCACTATCACGACCAGCAGGCGCGCGACTTCGCCGGTTTGCGGATCGAGTTCGACGTGTACGGGGGCACGCACCATCCGGACTTCGTCGCGCTGCACGAGCGTCTCAGTCAGGATTTGTTCAAGCGGATTTACGAGCAGGGGTTCTTCACCAAGCGGCGGACCAAGCAGCTCTATGATTCGCAGGCGGACCGTTTTCTGCCCGACCGCTTCGTGCGCGGCGTCTGCCACCACTGCGGGTTCGACCGGGCGACGGGCGACCAGTGCGAGGCCTGCGGGCGGATGATCGACCCGCTGCTGCTGGGCAGCCCGATCAGCGTGCTGAGCGGCAAGCCGGCCGAGGTCCGCGAGACGACGCATTGGCACCTGCGGCTGAGCGATTTCGAGGGCCGGCTGCGGGAGTGGCTGGAGAGCAAGCAGGGGCAGTGGCGGCCGCACGTGTTGAACTTCGCCCTGGGGCAGATCAAGGCCGGCCTGCCGGAGCGGTCGATGACCCGCGACATCTCGTGGGGCGTGCCCGTGCCGCTCGACGACCCGGACGCCCGCGGGAAGGTGCTGTACGTCTGGTTCGACGCTCCGATCGGCTACATCTCGTTCACGGCCGCCTGGTGCGCGAGACAGCAAGGCGACTGGCGGGCCTACGCGCAATGGTGGTGCGACCCCGACACCGCGATTGTCCACTTCATCGGCGAGGACAACACGGTCTTTCACGCTCTGACCTGGCCGGCGATGCTCATGGCCGAGGGCCGCCATCAGCTCCCCGCCTTCGTCGTCGCTAACAACTTCATGAACCTGCGCGTGGCCGGCGAGGCCCGCAAGATCAGCAAGAGCGACACGGCGGCCGACGCGCCGGTGTGGGTGGAGGAGTATCTCAGGAAGGGGCTCGACCCGGACGCGCTGCGCTACTATCTGACCGCGCAGGCGCCGGAGGTGGCCCGCACGGCGTTCGACCCGGAAGAGTTCGTCACCCGCAACAACGCGGAGCTGGTGGCGGCGCTGGGCAACTTCGTCAACCGCGGGCTGGCGTTCGCCGCCCGGTACTTCGACAACCGCGTTCCGGACGCGGCGGCGCAGACCGCGGCCGACCGGGCGCATCTGGCGCAGGCGACCGCGACGCTGGACCAGGTGGGGCGCTGTCTGGCCGAGCACAAGTTCCGGGGCGGCCTCGAAGGGCTGATGGCGTACGCCCGCTTGTGCAACGAGTACTTCAGCATCCGGGCGCCGTGGGCCAGCCGCAAAGACAACGTGCCGGACTGCGCGGCGGCGATCGCCACGTGCACCCACGTGGTCCACTACCTGGCGATCATGAGTTGGCCGTTCATGCCGGGAGCGGCGCGCCGGTTGCTGGTCATGTTGGGCTTGCCGGACGAGCCGGTCCAGTGGACGGCCCCGGCCGCGCCGCCGACGGGCCGCGTGCTCGGCGCGCCGGCAATCCTGTTTGCGAAGCTGGAGGCGGGAGCGATGGGGTAAGCCGATGGTCCGCAGTGTTACGAGAGCGATCCGGTGTGTCTGTCTGGCGTCTTGCTGCGCGGGGCTGGCCGGCGCCGGCTGCAATCGGGCAAGCCCACCGGCGCCGCCCGCGCGCGATCCCGCGATCGTGTTGGACACGCCGGAGAACGCGGTGCGCAGCCTGCTGCCGCTGCTGCGGGCGCAGTTGACCGCCGTGGCGGCGCATGACCGCGAGGCAACGCGCCGCGCGCGGGAGCAGGTGGTCTGGCACATCGTGCCCCAGGCCGAGATGCTGCGCCGCCACGCCCGGCTGGCCGAAGCGTCGGAGGCCGAGCGAATGCGGATGCTCGACACGCTGGTCGAGAGTTGGGCGGCGATCATCGCCTACTACGCCGACGGGTCGGAGCTCAACGCCCTGCAAGTCGAGCCGGCCGGCGGCAGCGCCACGACGACGGTGGTGCGCGTGCCGGTCCACACGGCCGACAGCCGGGCGGTGCTGCGCGTGACGTGCGTGTTCGGTCCACAGACCAAGGAGTGGCGCGTTGTCGGGCTCGACCTCGCGCCGCCGGCGGACGTCGCCCCGCCCCCCGGTGCGACGCGCCCGGCGACGAGCACAGTGACCGCGCCTGCGATGAGTAGATCGTCCGTGCCCGCGACAGGTCCCGCCGCCCCCGTGACGAATCCCGGCGTCCCCGCGCGTCGCTGAACGCCCATTGCCCGGATCGTGCTGGCTCCGCGAGAGTCTGATAACCCCGGTCCGGCCGACGACGGCTTGGTGCGTGCCGCCCAGCGGGGGTAGTTTGCGCTTGACTGACCTGCTCCCGTGCTTACGCTGGCAGAAGGTGGGGCCTGAAGCCGGCCAAGCGGTCCGCGCGGCGCGTCCGCGGCGGCGACATGGCACCCGCCTCCGGAGCGCACCCATGAGGTATCGCATCGCGGGGGTGACGTGCGTGGGGATCGCGGTGCTGTCGCTCGGCCGGCCGGCAGCGGCGGCGCAGGCGCTGACGCTGCGCAACGGTCTGGACATCGCGCCTTACCCCGCCGACTACCCGTGGGACACCTACCGCTACTACGGGTGCCAGGACACCGTGCTCGATCCCGGCGCCCCCGACGCGAACTTTGGGCGGGACACGGTGCAGGGCCTGGTGGGCGGGGCGAACCGCAAGGTGCTGATCCAGTTCCGCGATCTGCACCGCGCCATCGGCCCCAACAAGACCATCACCAGCGCGAGCCTGGTGCTGCACGTGGCGCCCGGCACCTGGGCGACGGGCAACGCGGTGAAGGTCTACCGGCTGCTCAAGCCCTGGCGCCAGGGCAGCATGACCGCCGCCGATCTCATGCCCCAACACTGGACGTCCTCGTTCAACTATCGGCTGTACAGCGCGAGCGCGGGCGAGGCGCTGTTGTGGAACGCGCCGGGCGCGGCCGGCGCGGGCGTAGATCGGGCCACGACGGCCAGCGTCACGACCACGACCACCGCGGGCTACAGCTCGGGCGCCAGGACCTGGACAATCAGCGGACTCGCCGGCGACGTGGCGCTGTTCTACAACAACGAGACCGGCAACGGCGGCTGGATCATCGAGTACACCACGCCGGCGTCGGCCACCGGTCAGAACCTCTTCTACTCCAGCGAGGCCGTGACCCTGACCCTGCGGCCCGAGTTGCTCATCAACTATACGGACCAGGCTTCGCCGCCCCCGCGTGACATCGACCTTACCGTCACCTACATCGCCCGCACGCCGGAGTATTACCGCTACAACCCGGTGTACGAGTACAAGACGTTTCACGACGACAGCACCGGCATCATGAAGAACCCGGGCTACGCGACGCAGCAGAAGTGGCCGAATAACGGCGACGCGGTGACGTTCACGGCCCACGTGCGGAACCAGGGCACGACGACCGCCTCGGGGCCGTTCAACTACCGCTGGCTGATGAAC
>Ga0315273_10004931_pt1 | contig 16452 bp, 18 predicted proteins | sample YL17G02_0_MG_FD_205753 | JGI IMG/M metagenome (GOLD analysis project Ga0315273, IMG submission 205753) | Sediment microbial communities from Yellowstone Lake, YNP, Wyoming, USA - YL17G02_0 | ecosystem: Environmental > Aquatic > Freshwater > Lake > Sediment | place: USA: Wyoming | collected... | reverse complement strand
CAACCTCTCCTTTCCTGACGGAACCTGAGTGCCCCACCGCTTGGGGACTGTTGAAAAAGTCCGGTGGCCTGTCATTCTGAGCGCAGCGAAGAATCTGGCGCGTTTGTCCTGCAACGAATTAGAGATTTTTCGTCGCGCTTCGCGCTCCTCAGAATGACACCGCGCGAGGTTTTTCAACAGTCCCCTTGCGGTGGGATTGCTCGACACATCAAAACAACGGTGCCCCATCCGCTTGCGATGGGTTTCTTAACGAAGTGGATGTCAACATCAACTTTTAATGATTAACACCGTCAACCGGAACCCAGTAATAGAGCGTATCGTGACAACCGCGAGTCCGATCGACCTCGCTACCATAGCGGACGTTTGTCCCGCCTTCGGCGGGATCGATGACTCAATGGAGGAGCGTCCCCTTTTCCCCGCAACCCGTTCCGCGTTTACGACTCTTGGCAGTGTCGGATGAGTCGCTCAGACTGTGTCGAAAGAATCTCTTGTCCCGTCCGTGCCTTGGGTGATGCCCAGGAGTGCGTGTCAGCGGTGCCGGCCATTCCCTCGAAAATCGCTAGACCCGGCCCTGACGGACGGTTGCCCCGGACAATCTTCGAACGACACAGCGAGACCGCACAGACCGTTCATCCGCCACCGGAAACACAGGTCGAAGTTCGCTTGTTCTTTGACATCGCGAATTGGATTATTCGCGCCATATTGCAGCTTGGCCTCTTTTGGGTGTCTGTCTCCGTATGCGCTCGAATCCTCGGGCACGTAGCAACCTGCCCGTACGGAATGGGCACACGACTGCCCTACCCTCTGGATTCCCGCCTGCGGGACTGTTGAAAAACTTGGTTTCATGCTGAGGTTAGAGTGTTTTGAGGGTGTTTCGGCGGCATGGTGGTGATCGGTGGGAAAAGCCACTCGATCAGGTTCAACAGTGCCCAGAGAAGTCGTATCAACGCATAATCGGCTCTGAGGGAAGCAGAATTCGACGGCAGAAGCGTGATCAACCTCTTGAAGTTGATCACGGCGGCGATCAGCAGGCATTGAATGCGCATTTTGCTCAGACCTCGACGCCATGCCCGCCTCAAACCATGCCGCTGCTTCGCTTCCGCAAACACGCCTTCAATTGCCGGAGCACGCCCCCGATACAACTGTTGAAAATCCTCCGTCTTACTGTCGGCTCGCAAACGAATCAACGCTGCATGATCCTTGCCGACGGTCACACAACGAACTACACCGGGCGTGCATTGACTCCGTAGCACACAGCTTCTACACACCTTCTGTTTGCATCGATACTTCCGTTGCCGTCCCTTTCTTCCGGTACGCCCCGCATAGCCCAGACGCTTCCCGCCCGGACATTCAAACTCATCACGCGATTCATCATAGATAAACCGATCCACCGTAAAATACTCTCCCCCCTGATGCGGTACCGGTTGCGGCGGACTCACTAACCGTATCTCCCGCGCCTCAAAGGCCGCGCGATTCGCGCCACTCCCGTAAGCTCCGTCCGCACAAACGACCTCCGGACACAACCCCACTTCCTCCCGAACCGTATCGACAATCTCCACCACATTTACCCCCTCCGAGCGATTAGCCGGAAATACTTCCATACCCACTACCACCCGATGCTCTCCGGCTGGTTCACTTTGTTCTTATCCAAGTCCGCTCGAATCGTCGTCGCATCAACATGTAATACCTTTCCCGCAATCAACCCACTCTTCCGACACTGAGCGATGCTCCGCCTAAACAACTCGTTGAATACCTCATCACCAAAGCGATCCAACGCCTTCGACAACGTCGAATGATCGGGGAGCTTCTCATCCAACTCATACCCGATGAACCAGCGATACGCCAAATTCACGTGCACCTGACGCATCAACTCCCGAACCTCGCGAATGTTCTCGATCGCTTGCAACAGAAACAAGCGGAGGATCACCTCCGGATCGACCGAGCCGCGACCGTTATCCTGGCAATAACGATCCCGAACCGCCTCATGAACAAAACTCAAATCCAACACCCGCTGTAATCGCTTCAAGCGATGATCCGACGGTACATACTCCTCCAGCGGCGGAAGGAGAACCAGCCGTTGCTGTTTATTATCTCTCTTGGTCTGCATGAAACTAATCAATCCCCATTAAATAATATCACCAAGGACTTTTTCAACAAGCCCTCAAGAGGGGAATAAGGCCCGGTTAGCCCTGGGTGGTGGGATCAGGGTGTTCGCGGATGCCGGTGAAGCGGACGACGAGGATGGAGATTTCGTAGAGGATGTACAACGGGACGGCAAGCATCATCTGGTTGAAGGCATCGGGGGTCGGTGTGATGATGGCGGCGGCAACAACGATCAACACGACGGCGATACGTCTTCCCTTGCGCAGCGTGCGCGCGGTAATCAGGCCGATCTTGCCGAGGAAATAGGCGATGATCGGCAGTTCAAATACCCCACCAAAAGCGACACACATCCAGAAGACAAACGAGAAATAGTCGGAGACATCAATCAGCGGCTTGACGGCATCGGTACCGAATGATTGCAGAATCTGCATGGCGGTAGGAATGACGAGGAAGAAACAGAACGAGGCGCCGCCAAAGAAGAAGATCGTTCCGAAAAGCGTGACGGGAATCAGGAATTTGATTTCGCGCGCGTAGAGACCGGGGACGACGAATTTCCAGAAGTGATAGATGATTGCGGGAATCGCCGCCGCCAGTCCGATAAAGAGCGAGACCTTGATGCGAATCGAAAACGCGCCGGTCGGATTGCGGAAGTAGACCGTCCCTACCGGTTTGACGAAGTAGTTGACGACCGCTTCCGAGAAGATGTAGGCAATGATTGAAGTAATCAGGATCGTGGCGATAATTTTGATCAGACGCTGCCGCAGTTCCTCGATATGTTCGAGGAACGGCATTTCCACGCCTTTGACCTCGACAACTTCCCGGTTGTCCTTCGCCATCAAGACCCGCTACTGTATAAGTTTCTTTAGTTCGTCAACGAATTCGGTCTTGTCAGAAAACTTGCGGTAGACTGAGGCGAACCGAACATAGGCGACTTCATCGAGATCGCGCAAGCGTTCCATGACCATCTCGCCGATCAACTGCGAGGCGACTTCGGATTTGGAGAGCTTGAAGAGCTCGTTTTCGACTTCCTCAACCAGCGTATCGATCTGCTTGGCCGAGACCGGTCGTTTGGCCGTCGAGATTTCCACGCCGCGTTTCAATTTGGCGCGGTCAAACGGCTCGCGTCGCTGGTCGGTTTTGATCACGGTCAGCGCAACACGCTCGATATACTCATACGTAGTGAACCGCTCATTACACGACTGACATTCGCGACGCCGTCGCACGGCCTTGCCCTCCTGTACCGAACGGGAATCGATCACCTTATCAGATTCTTCGCCACAAAATGGACATCTCATGCGTATTCCTCCGCAACAATTGTTACCCCCAAGGGTTGCGCGAATCGACTGGCTGCGCTTCCCCGGTTGACAAAGACCTCACCGTCCCAAGACCCGAAATAATCGCCGACAGTCCGTTGCCGGCGGCATAATGATCGGAGAATTTTATTTGTTTCGCATCAGGAATTGTTGAAGTCGATCAAAAGTGCGACAGTTGCCAGGCGTCATCCAGCGTCGGTATCATTGAGTCGAATCCCGCATTCGGCTTTGAGCCAATCAAGATACTCAGCCGATCCGCCGATGATTTCGATCGCAATAAACTCCGGCACTTCGTAACCGGAGAGTTGCTTGACGACAGCCTTGGCGGCATCAATATGATCCGACATGGTCTTGACAATCATTAACGCTTCGGCATCGACATTGATCTTGCCCTGCCAGCGATAGGTGGAAAGCACTCTATCGACGACAGTTACGCAGGCTGCCAAATGTTGTTCGACCAGAGCGGAAGCGATTTTCTGCGCCGTGTCGGTATCAGCACAGGTTGACAAAACGACTACCGGTTTGGACATGACTACTTCTGAAACGGCCTGCCGAGTTTTTGTTCGACTGACTGCAATTTACGCTGCATCGCATTTTTCTTGCCCTTGCGGTCATCAATAGCGATGCGTGTGTACACCCGGGCACTCGTCTTACGCAGCGCGTCGTGGCATTTTTTGATGACGGCAAAACATTCATCCCAACTCCCCTCGATCAACGTGCCCATCGCATGCGTCTGATATGGCAAGCCGGATTTGTCAATGATGTCAATGATCTTGGCGACGTCTTTTGAGATCGACTCGCCTTTGCCCATTGGCGCAACGGAAAATTCTACGAGCATGTTACCTACCTCCTAACCGTTCAGACTCATGCTACCGGCGTCGGCATGTCCTTGTCGATACGATCTTGATAAAGCGGGAAACGGTCGCACAGCTTTTCGACGTCGGCTTTGACTTCGGCAAACACTTGCTGGTTCTCGACATTCTTGATTACCCGGTCGATAAATCCGGCGATCTGCTTCATCTCCGGCTCTTTCATTCCGCGCGTGGTCACGGCGGGAGTTCCGATGCGAATGCCGGACGTCACCAGCGGTGGCTGCGGATCAAACGGGACGGTGTTCTTGTTGGTCGTGATCGAGGCCAGATCGAGCGCTTCCTGTACCTGCTTGCCGGTCAGACCTTGACCGACAAAGGAGAGAAGCATCAGATGCGTATCGGTGCCACCGGAGACAACATGGTAGCCGAGACGCTTGAATTCCTCGGCCATCGTCTTGGCATTGGCGATAATCTGCTGCTGGTACAGCTTGAATTCCGGCTGCATAGCTTCTTTGAGAGCCACAGCTTTGGCAGCGATGATGTGCATCAAGGGGCCGCCCTGAATGCCGGGCATCACCATTCTGTCGAGGTCTTTCTTGTATTGCTCTTTGCAGAAGATCATGCCACCGCGAGGACCGCGCAGAGTTTTGTGCGTTGTGGTGGTCACAAAGTCAGCATACGGAATCGGTGACGAATGCAGACCAGCGGCGATCAGCCCGGCAATGTGCGCCATATCGACCATCAGGTAAGCACCGCAAGCATCAGCAGCTTCGCGGAACTTCGCAAAATTAAGCGTGCGAGGATACGCGGATGCACCGGCGACGATCATCTTCGGTTTGGTGGCAAGGGCTTGTTTCATCAAGTGGTCGTAATCGATTTGCTCAGTTGTCTTGTCGACTTCGTAAGCTTCGACGTGGTAGAAGATGCCGGAGAAATTGAGCGGATGGCCGTGGGTCAGATGCCCGCCATGCGACAGACTCAGGCCGAGTATCGTGTCCCCCGGCTTCAACACCGTAAAATAGACCGCCATATTCGCCTGCGAGCCGGAATGCGGCTGGACATTGGCATGCTCGGCGCCGAATAGTTCCTTCGCCCGCTTGCGCGCCAGACTCTCGGCGATATCGACAAATTCGCAGCCGCCATAATAGCGTCTCTTGGGGTAGCCTTCGGCGTACTTGTTGGTCATGACGCCGCCGGCAGCTTCCATCACTGCCTCGGAAACAAAGTTCTCGGAAGCGATCAATTCGAGTTTCTTATTCTGACGATTGGTTTCACCCTGAAGTGCGTTGTATATTTCAGGATCAAATTGCTTCAAGTATGACATTAAGTGCTCCTCGACAATAGCGCTCGCTGTATGGATATATACAGAAACGGACGTTGAAAGGAAAACGCTTTTTTGGTCCGCTCATGCCCTCACCCCCTTCCCCTCTCCCACTGGGAGAGGGGTGTAGGGGTGAGGGACAGGAACTTATGGGACAACCTCAGGGTTCCTGACAGCGCGCAGGGTCGCGGCGTATCCTTCGACAGGCTCCCTTCGACCGTTCGGCGAGCTCACGGCTCAGGGCGAACGCCACGCACAGGAACAGCGTGAAACGACAAGCTCGATGGCGCACTGCCGTGCGCCCCTACGAAAGCAAACCCACCGTCCGGCGGTTGCCGGATGGGGCACCCTGCGCCGACCTACAAAAGTGTTGTCGTTTGGGTGTGGTGTGCGTAAGCTATGAACGGGGCGAATCGAGGAATAGACTGTGACAGAAAATGAAAATGATATAGAACAAAAGACACAAGGCGTCCCCAAGGATACACCGGAACGCAATTGCCTTGACGCGGTCAGGGACAATCTGGGCGGGGCAATCGGTCTCGAGAAAGCGGGCGCGTTTGTTGCAGGGGTTGTCAAGGAGGGGTATTTTGATTTGGCTCTATTGAATCAGGCCCGACTGCTGACGCGGAAGCTGGCGACAATCTCCGAGGCCGAGAAGGTCATCATTGCCCTGCTGAATTCCGAAATCGACCGACTCAGGGCGCTTGCTATCACAGTGCAGTTTGAACTCTACGGCAGCAAGCTTGATGTGATGGTCAGGTTCCTGTATCGCTCAGGGGCGATGCCCGGAACCTGGACGCAGGAGACGAGCCAGAGTGTGCTCAAGGATGTCATTCACAAGCATGGTTTGGAGAAGGTGCTGAGCAAGGTCTATCGCTGGGGGACAAACAACGATCCGGCGGTCAGAAGAATGCTAATCGAAGCAATCAGACCGCGCGGTGTGTGGTGCAAACATATCGACGAACTCAAGCGCGACCCGTCGATCTTGAAGGAGATACTGGAACAGGTGCTGGATGACCCTTCCGAGTATGTCCGCAAGGCGGCGGCCAACAATCTCAACGACATTTCCAAAGACAATCCGGAATTGGTCTGTCGATGGATAAAGGAATGGATGAAGGGGAAAATTACACAGGAACGGGAATGGATTATTCAGCGCGGCCTACGAGGACTGGTCAGAAATGGCGATCCGGTGGCACTGGCGCTGCTGAAGTTCGAGGGGACCGATAGAATCGAAGTGATCTGGCAAGCAGGCACTCTAGAGACGGTCAGGATAAACGACGGAATCACCTTCAACATTGCGGTAACCAACCGCGACAATAAAGCACTCAAAGCGCGGCTGCAGGTGACAATGATCGGTCCCGGCAAAGGGGACAAGCGACGGATCAGCAAGTATTTGTTGGGAACGGTGTCAATAACAAAAGGTGAGGCGAAGGTGCTGACCAAGTCGATAAAGTTCGCCCACAGGAATTCGGTTCGCAAAGTCCCCGGGAATTACGAGTTGCAGCTTTCGTGCAATGGCAGAGATATTGACAAGCGGTCGTTTGATTATGAGGGGGAGGATTTGTGAGGTGAATGTCGAAGGCGCAAGGATCACGCACAGAATTGTCAAAACCGAAGCGGTTTTGACCTACAAAGCTTCGACGGTGCTCCCTTCGACAGGCTCAGGGCGAACGGTGAGCACAAGACGTGAAAATGAGAGCCGTCAGGAAAGGAGAGGTTGTCCCATAAGTTGGAGTACAGTTGTGAACAGCGATCGCGATGGTGGAGAATGTTGAGCGAGATCATGGCGTAGCAACACCTTACACCCTCACCCCCTTCCCCTCTCCCACTGGGAGAGGGGTATAGGGGTGAGGGAAAGGAACTTCTGGGACAGCCTCAGGATTCCTGACGGCGCGGCCAAACTGGTCAAGCAGGAATGCCTATCCTACCGAATACAAAACAATCTGCGGGCACGTGGCAACGTGACCCTACGATGACTTGCGGGTTGGCTTTACGGAGTAATCGCGGGTTACAGTCGTTTGGATGCCGCCGCGAGAGCTAAAGCGACCTTCGAGGCGGGCGCGTCGGGGTTTGATCGCCGCGACTATGTCATCAAGAATTTTGTTGACGACATTCTCGTGGAAGATTCCCTGATCGCGGTAGGCAAGCAGGTATTCCTTGAAGCTTTTCAACTCGATGCAGAGTTTGTCGGGGACGTAGGTCAGAACAAGTACGGCGAAATCGGGCAAGCCGGTTTTCGGACAGACGCAGGTAAACTCGGAGGTTTCCATGTGGATTTCGAAGTCGCGATCAGCATAGATGTTTTTGAAGGTCTCAATAGCGGGGGTCTTCCAGTCGCGGATATGATCCTGTCTGCCTTCGTATGATGATTTCTTCATGGGGCCATTATACGGCATTGCCGGGAAAATACCAGCAGAAATCCGGATCGCGGCGCACCCTTCGACAGGCTCAGGGCGAACGGCGTGCGGCGAAAATGGGAGCCGTCAGGAAAGGGTTCCTGACGACGCGGCCAGATGGCAAGCACAAATGTCGGGTTCGGCGCTTCGCTGCGAACCCGACCTACTAAACTGTCGCGACTAAAGTCGCTCCTACATGCCAATTCAGAGAGTTGCGACTCCAGGATGTAGGAGCGACTTCAGTCGCGACTTCTGCCCCACCGGTGTTCCGCAACATCCGCGTGGGGCCGTAAACTTGTTTGACAGCGATGGTCAGACCCGTATATTCTGAAGAGCAGGGAGCGTAAGAGAATGGAATCAGCGATCAGATCGGAGAAGGCGGTAGTGCTGCTGAGCGGCGGTATCGACTCGGCGACAACTCTGGCATTCGCCAAACATGAGGGCTATCGCCTCTACGCGATTAGCTTTGATTACAAACAGCGGCACCGCGTCGAGTTGTCGTGCGCGCGACGAGTAGCCGCGTTTGTCGGCGTCGAAAAGCATCTGGTCTTTCCTATCGACCTGACTGAGGTCGGCGGTTCAGCTTTGACTGCGAACATCAAGGTGCCAAAACATCGCCCGGAATCTCTGTGGACTACGGAGATTCCGATCACATACGTACCCGCGCGCAATACGATCTTTCTGTCAATTGCGCTGGCATGGGCAGAGACGCTTGACGCCCGGATGATTTTCATCGGCGCTAATGCCGTTGACTACTCTGGTTATCCCGATTGTCGCCCGGAATTCATCGTGGCGTTTCAGAGGATGGCAAACCTCGCCACTAAGGCCGGTGTCGAAGGGCGACCGATTGCGGTGCAGGCGCCATTGATTGATCTGACCAAAGCAGAGATTATTCGCAAGGGGGTTGAGTATGGCCTTGATTATTCCCTCACGAGCAGTTGCTACGATCCGGCGTTTGATGGTCGCGCTTGCGGCGGGTGCGATAGTTGCCTGATTCGCAGGAAGGGCTTTGTCGAGGCGGGAGTTGCTGACCCAACCCACGACGTGCAACCGTAATCGCTGATGCCGTACCACCCCAAAATCGCGCCATGGCCTGAGAAATATACAGGACTGCTGCCTGTCAGCGAAGTTTTCTATTCGCTGCAAGGTGAAGGCAGGTTCGCTGGTGTGCCGGCGGTTTTTGTCCGGTTGAAATACTGTAACCTCGGTTGTATCTGGTGCGACACGCGTTTCACCTGGGAGGATGGTAAGATTGAACAGGGCGCGCTGTTCTCGGCGTCTGATCTTGCCGATCGAGCGGCCGATCTGATTGCTTCTCCATACGCAACGCTTGAGAATGTCCACGTCGTTCTGACCGGCGGTGAACCGATGTTGCATCAGGATCGTCTGCCGGCGCTGGTCGACGAATTGGGCAAACGCGGCTTTTACTTTTTCGAAATCGAGACCAATGGGATGTTTGTGCCAAGTCAAGAGATGGTTGAGAGGATATCCTGGTGGAATTGTTCGCCGAAGCTAACGAACAACGGACTGGCGAGAGAAGTCAACATTGTCCCCGAGGCTCTGCACGCCATCGCCGCCACCGGTCGCGCTGATTTCAAGTTTGTAGTGCAGAATCGTGCGGACTTGGATGAAATCGCGCGCGACTTAGGGCCGCTTATCGGCGCGGAGAATATCATCTTGATGCCGGAAGGTATTACACCACAGAGTCAGCTTGCCGTCATGCCGTGGTTGATGGAAGAATGCTCTCGGCGAGGGTATCGGTTTTCGCCAAGACTACAAGTATTGGCCTGGGGCAACCAGCGCGGCAGATAAGTAAGAGGCAAATCCCCCACCGCAAGCAGTGGGGCACCCGGATTTGATGTGTGACACAAGAACCCACCGCAAGCTTAGGATACTCAACGTAGGGGCGATCCGATGGATCGCCCTGGGCGACTCACCGAGTCGCCCTTACGAGATGGGTCGTCGTTCGCGGCGCACGAGAACTCCCACCGCAAGCGGTGGGGCACCCGGCGGATAGAAAGGACGCCCACCCTTGCGGGTGGGGAACCAGGCGTCTCGGTTTTTTGGTTTGATTGTCAGCATCAATCCCCTATTGTTGGCTCATGTACAAGAGCATCGCCAAGTATTATGACTTACTGGGCTGGAGTGAATTCCACGATGTCTCCTGGCCGCGTCTGAAGCCGCTGCTGGAACAAAACAAATCCAAAACGTATTTGGATCTCGCTTGCGGCACCGGCTCACTCGCGTTTACGGCCTCACGACTGGGCATTGAGGTCGTCGGCATCGATAAGTCGTCCGAAATGCTGCAAATGGCAGCACGGCGATTACGTCTGTTCAGCGGCAAGACGAAACCGCGATTTATTAGAGGTAATATGACCCGCTTTGACCTCGGGCGGCAATTCGATGCCGTCAGTTGTTTCTATGATGCTGCGAATCACATTCTTACCGAGGGCGGATTCTTTAGGTTCATAAAGAATGCGGCGCGCCATCTCAAGCCGGGAGGGTTCTTCATCTTCGATGTGAACACAGCAGCCGGATTACGACATTGGGATGCAGTACTGTTTAGCGAGCGGGGCAAACATGCCCTCTTAATGAAAGGTTCATACGACCAGTACACGCGATTCGCTGCGGTGACGATCACCGGATTTGTCAGTCTATCGGGAGGCAAAAAGGATAAGTTCAAAGAAACCTTCCACGAGAGATGCTACCCCCACAAGTATATTATGTCGTGCCTGAAGAAGGCAGGTTTCCGTGATATCGAAGCTTCGCCCAGCAAAGCCGGTTCAACCTTGCGCAGAACCGGGCGGGTGTTCTATACTGCATACAAATCAACAGGTGAACAATGAAACTGACTGACAAAGAACTAACACAACTTGCTCTGGCTGCGGCCGAGCATTCGCATTCCCCCTACTCTCATTTTCGCGTTGGCGCCGCGTTGATCGCTGATGATGAAGTGTTCTTCGGCACCAATATCGAGAATCGTTCTTATGGTGTCACGGTTTGCGCAGAAAGAACGGCGGTGTTTACTGCGGTCGCGGCGGGCAAGACACGTTTCGAGAGACTGGCGGTCGCATCGCCCAATAAGGAGCTTATCACGCCCTGTGGCGCATGTCGGCAAGTGCTTTCGGAGTTCTGCGACGATCTGAAAATTCTGCTTGTCAATTCGGAAGGGCAAGTCCAGAAGACGACTCTCAAGAAACTGTATCCGCGGCCGTTCGCTCGAAAAAAGTGATTCCCACCTACCGTTAAAATCGTACCTTTGTTCGCGGGGCATAGGAAGGAATGTGTCTGTGCCGGATGACAAGAATCGCGACAACTTGCCAGGCCGAATCAAGAGCGAAATTGACCTCGCCGCTTACATTGATGCGGCTCTCTTAAAGACTGATACAACAACCGAGCAGATCGAGAAGCTTTGCCGGGAAGCTGCGCGATATCACTACAAAGCGATCTTCATAAACCCAGCTTATGTCAGACTTTGCCGGGGATTACTCGAAGGAACGGGAGTGCGTGTGGGGAGTGTTGCCGGATTTCCATTGGGGGCTACGACCACCGAGGTCAAGATCTATGAGGCGCAGGAAAACGAAAATCACGGCGCTGAAGAAATCGATATGGTCGCCAATATCGGCGCTATCAAATCGGGGGATTTTGGATTAGTGGAGAGAGACATTGCCGGCGTACGCAAGGCGCTGTCGCATAATGCGACTTTCAAAGTCATCATAGAGACATCCCTGCTGACTCGCGAGGAGAAAATCACTACTGCAAAGATCGTCGCCGACTGCGGCGCTGATTTTGTCAAGACCTCGACAGGGATGTTTGCTCAGGCGACTATCGAGGATGTGACGCTGCTCTTTGAGACGGTTGGTCGCAAAATCGGTGTCAAAGCTTCCGGAGGCATTCGCACTTTACAGCAGATGTTGGCGATGATCGAGGCCGGCGCTTCGCGTATTGGCACCAGCGCAGGGGCAGATATTATTGAGGAACTGAAGAAGCGGCGATGAAAAGTATTTACGAATTGATCGCCACCAAACGGGACAGCGGCGAACTATCTGAAGACGAGATCACGTTCCTCGTCAATGGGTTCACCAAAGGGGACATCCAAGACTACCAGATGTCATCCTTTCTGATGGCGGCCTTTATCAACGGTCTTTCTGCTGCGGAGACTGCGGCGTTGACGCGGGTTATGCTGCACTCCGGTGAAATCGTCACGGTGCCGGGACTTGACCGTCCCCTGCTTGACAAACACTCGACCGGCGGTGTGGGGGACAAGCTGTCACTGACGATAGCGCCGCTATTGGCAAATTGCGGTGTGGCAGTTGGGATGTTCTCGGGTCGCGGTCTCGGTCACACCGGCGGCACGCTGGACAAACTCGAATCGATACCCAGTTTGCGAGTATTTCATTCCCGTTCTGAGTTTGCACGGCTGCTCAAAAAACATCATTTCGCGATTTGCGGCCAAACTGACAAAATCGCTCCCGCAGACAAAAAGATCTATGCCTTGCGGGATGCTACCGGTACGGTTGAATCGATACCGTTGATTGTTGCGAGCATTATGTCCAAGAAATTAGCTCTCAAATCCGACGGCATTCTATTTGACGTCAAGACCGGCTCCGGTGCTTTCATGAAAACGAAAAGATGGTCGCAACAACTGGCTGACGCTCTGCTGGCGGTTGCGAGGAACTCTGAACTGCCAGCACGCGCGGTTATCACGAACATGAATCAGCCGACCGGCAGAATGATCGGCAACTTCCTGGAAATATCCGAGACCGTGGACGTGCTCCGAGGCGAGGGACCGGCAGATACGGTTGCGTTGACTTTGGAGTTGTCTGCCGAGATGCTGCTGTTGGCGGGAATCGAGAAGGATGTCGCAACTGCCAGGAGATTGCTAAAGCGGGAATTAAGAACGGGACGTGCTTATGAGTCGTTTATGCGTTACGTTGTCGCTTGCGGCGGTCAGGCAAAGTGGGTGGAAGAACCTGATCGTCTCATTCGTCGCGCCCATAAATCGGTTGTCAAATCGCCACGGTCAGGATACATTAAATCGACGGCCACTGACCGGCTGGGATATCTCGCCGGCAAGCTGGGAGCGGGTCGGTCTGCCGTTTCTGATCGGGTTGATCCGTTGGCAGGAATCGAGATCGTGGTGCGGGTCGGGAGCGAAGTGTCGGCAGGTGAACCACTCGGGACAGGATACGCACAGAAGCAGACGAAACTCGCCGGCTTTGACCGCGACTTCATCAACTGTCTAACATTCTCCGATCAGCCGCCGAGACCGGAACGACTGGTTCTGAGGCGCCTGTGATATGGATAAGAACGAGAATCGGCCGTTTATCGGCGTGATGTTCAAGTGCTGCAAGGTTTACAGCCGCATCTATTTGAACAAGCAGAGAACGGCCTTTGTGGGTTGGTGCCCGCGCTGCGCGGGACAGATTCGGATCAAGGTCTCACCGGATGGGACGGACTCAAGATTTTTTGAGATGACATGAAACGACATCGGGCCAAGATCGTGATTGTACCGCTGGGAGATGTCGACTACTTCCAGATCAACAAGCTGTCGACCACGCTCTCCAGCCGCTTCGGACACTCTGTCGACATCTTGCAGGGGATCAAGATACCGAACGAGGCGTACGATTTAGTCAAAGGGCAGTACTTTTCGACGATGATCCTGCAGAAGTTAGAATTGCTCAAAGCAACCGACAAAGAGAGGATTCTCGGCGTGATCGAGGATGACATTTGTAATGCGCGGCACCATGTGTTAGTGTCGGATGTCGATGCCGTCGGGGGGACGGCGCTGGTGTCACTATACCATCTCAAGCAGCAATTCTACGGCCTGCCGGACGATGACAGGCTGATCTACCAGCGACTCGTGAAAGAAGCGACCCGCGTCGTGGGGGCGCTATTCTCGATCCCCTATTGCCGCAATCCCAAGTGCGTGATGTACAATTCCGAAGAGATGTTTGATATCGATGAAAAATCAGAGAAGTTCTGCGATATCTGCCGTCGCACTTACATGAAAGTGATGTAACGTGCTGACGGTTTCGCAAGTCCTCGATCAGTTGCGCGCTGATGACGTCTTCATGCGCAACGTCACTGAGTGGCACGTCGAACCGCCGAAAGCCGCCGTTTATGCCGATTTCCCCCCCTCAGTTCCGGCACTGCTAAGAGAGTCGCTCAACAAGCGTGGTGTTCATAAACTCTATTGCCATCAGGCCGAGGTCTTCAGTGCCGTTCAACGCGGCGAGAATGTGACGGTCGTTACACCGACGGCTTCGGGCAAGACGCTCTGCTACAACCTACCGATATTGGCGCGGACAATCGCCGAACCGGAGGCGCGCGCGCTGTACCTCTTCCCTACCAAAGCGCTGTCGCAGGATCAAATGCACGAGTTGCACGGCGTCATCGAGGATCTCAAACTCGAAATCAACACGTTTACGTTCGATGGTGACACGCCGGCAGAGATCAGGCGCAAAGTTCGCAAGGCCGGGCACATCGTCGTAACCAATCCCGATATGCTGCACACCGGTATCCTGCCACATCATACCAAGTGGATCAAGCTATTTGAAAATCTGAAGTTCGTCGTGATCGACGAAATCCATACGTATCGCGGCGTCTTCGGCTCTCATCTGGCGAATGTGATCCGACGCTTGGATCGGATCTGTCGCTTCTACGGTTCAACCCCGCAGTTCATCTGCTGTTCGGCTACCATCCGCAACCCCAAGGAACTGGCGGAAAATGTTACCGGTCGCCCGATGACGCTGGTCGAGAAAAACGGAGCGCCAGCGGGGGAAAAGCATTTCGTGTTCTACAATCCTCCGGTCATCAACAGCCAACTGGGTATACGCAAATCAGCACTAAAGGAAGCGGGTCGTATCGCGCAACGCTTCATCACTAACAAGGTACAAACGATCGTCTTCGCCCCCTACCGGCTGATGGTCGAGCTGCTGTTGATCTATCTCAAACGCGATTGCCAAGGGGCGCGCGTTGAGGGTTACCGTGGTGGCTATTTGCCAACCGAACGGCGCGGTATCGAGCGCGGACTCAAGTCGGGGGAAATTACCGCGGTGGTGGCGACAAACGCGCTGGAGTTGGGGATTGATATCGGCACGCTCGATGTTTCAATCATTACCGGCTACCCCGGCACCGTCGCCTCAACGCGCCAGCAAGCAGGACGCGCGGGGCGCAAGGGAGGCGTAAGCGTGTCGATCATGGTGGCATCCAGTTCAGCGCTAAATCAATATGTCGTCAACAATCCCGACTACTTCTTCGGCTCTCCCTCCGAGATGGGCATTGTTGATCCGAACAACTTCGTGATCTTGACATCGCACTTAAAATGCGCGGCGTTCGAGTTGCCATTTCAGAAGAATGAGAAGTTCGGTGTCGAGACTACTGAGGAGATTTTGGAATACTTGCAAACCAAGGGCATACTGCGGTTTTCCGGCGACCGCTGGCATTGGTCATCGGAGATCTACCCGGCAACCGAAGTGTCGTTGCGGTCGGCATCGCCGGAGAATTTCGTTATTCTGAACACTTCAGATAGCAACCGTGTCATTGGCGAGGTAGATTATTTCGCCGCGCCCATGTTGATACATCCCGAGGCGATCTACATACATCTCGGCAATCAGTTTCAGGTGATGGAACTCGACTGGAAAGGCAAGAAGGCGTACGTCAAGGAAGACAAGGTCGACTACTACACCGACGCTGAAACCAAAGCTGATTTGCGTGTGCTGGAGACGATCCAAGATGACGGCGCGCTCAACTGGGGTGAGGTCTCGATCACGAATGTCACGGTGCTATTCAAGAAGATCAAATTTGACACGCATGAAAACGTTGGGTCGGGGAAGTTAGCGCTGCCGGAAATCGAGATGCATACGACCAGTTTCTGGTATGAGTTCGAGCCGGAAGTCGGCGAGCAACTTGGATTCGGGCATGAAAATCTCGGCGCCTCGCTGCGCGGTCTGGCGAATGTTCTCGGTATCGTGACGCCGCTCTGGCTGATGTGCGATCCGCGCGATATCCGATCGATCTCACAAGTGAAGTCATCTTTCACGGAGAAACCAACGATCTACATCTATGAAAGCGCACCCGGTGGTGTTGGCTATGCGCAGAAGCTGTTCCGCATTGCACCGGAAATTTTTGCTGCCGCCGGTCGGCTGATCAAAGAATGTCCTTGCGAGTCGGGATGTCCGTCATGTGTGGGGCCGGAGATTGAGGTTGGCCGTGAAGGGAAGCAGCACGTGCTGAGGCTGCTGGAACACGCGCTGGAAGCGATGACGCTGGAGACGGTGTAGCATGGGCGGTTCCCTAAAACAGCGAGCGACCTCGGGTTTACACTCACTTTCGACTCTGCGGTAGCGTCGCATCGTGAGGCGTCTACCCCCTTGCCGGCTTGATTGAGCATTTGTATACTGCACTCTTAAGAAAAAGATAATATGAGACGGATTCTTATCGCTATGTTAGTTTTGACCTTGCTGCTGTCAGCATCAGCGCCCGCAGTTACCAAGGTCAAGAAC
>Ga0315273_10004930_pt1 | contig 16452 bp, 13 predicted proteins | sample YL17G02_0_MG_FD_205753 | JGI IMG/M metagenome (GOLD analysis project Ga0315273, IMG submission 205753) | Sediment microbial communities from Yellowstone Lake, YNP, Wyoming, USA - YL17G02_0 | ecosystem: Environmental > Aquatic > Freshwater > Lake > Sediment | place: USA: Wyoming | collected... | reverse complement strand
GTACGGGGCGTGGACCACGCCCGGAACCAGCGGCCCGAAGCCCTTGCGCTGAACCGCCTTGGACCCGGTCAGCGACAACGCGCCCAGGGTGCGGCCGTGAAAACCGCCCAGGAAGGCGATGAACTTGTCGCGGCCGGTGTGATAACGCGCCATCTTCATTGCGGCTTCCACCGCCTCGGCGCCCGAGTTGCCGAAGTAGACCCGCTTGGGACCCTGGCCGGGCGCCAGGGCGGCCAGCCGTTCCCCCAGCTCGACCATGTTCTCGTAGTAGAAGTCGGTCCCGGACATGTGAATGAGCTTTCCGGCTTGCTCGCGGATGGCCTCGACGATGCGCGGGTGACAATGCCCGGCCGCCACCACCGCGATTCCGGCGTTCAGGTCCAGGAAGCGGTTGCCGTCGGCGTCCTCGACCATGGCTCCGCTGCCGCGGGCGGCAACCAACGGGTACGGCCGCGTAAAGGACGGCGAAAGGACGCGGTGATCTCTCTCGATGATCGCCCGGGCACGCGGGCCGGGCAGGGAAGTCGTGATGCTCGGAAGATCCGGACGGACTGCTTGAACGACGCCGTTCATGGGGCTCTCCTTCTCGGTGTACTCGCAAGGGGTGCCAGACTACAGGGGCGGGAGCGGCTGCTAGTCGGAGCCGAACAGGGACGGACGCTCGGATTGAGGCCGCGTCTTCATGCTTCTATTGTACCGCGGGCGTGGGGTCGGAGGGTCGGATATATCCGCCCCCTACTTGAGCAGTTCCCGCCGCATGTTCTCCAGCGAAACCCGCACGTCGCCGTCTTCGGCCGGGTCCACCACGGCCTGAGGAGCCAGAATGGTGAGTGAATCGCCGATCTCGAGGAACAGCGAAACCAGTTCCGGATCGCTCCAGCCGCGGTCGGCCTCCTGTTGCAGCAGATCGAGCGATTCCTGGTGGGTCTTGGCGAGCTTGTACGGACGGGCAGTGCTCAGCGCGTCGTAGATATCGACCACTTGCAGGATGCGGGCCAGCAGCGGGATCTGTTCTCCTTTCAGGCCGTCGGGGTATCCGGAGCCGTCCCAGCGCTCATGATGAGAGCGGATTACGGGGAGCACCGGCGCCAGACTCTTCATCGGCCGGCAAATCTCCTCGCCCTGTATGGTGTGTCGCCGCATCACCGACCACTCGTCGCGGTTCAGGCCGCCGATCTTGAGAAGAATCGCGTCCGGGATGCTGATCTTCCCGATGTCGTGCAGGTAGGCCGCGCGGTGCAGCGTTAACAGTTCGGGGCGCGACAGCCCCAGGGCCAGCCCCAACGTCAGCCCGTAGGTTGCCAGCCGCTGGCAGTGGCCGCCCGTGTACGGGTCCCGCTGCTCAATGGTCTGGGCCAGCGCAAACAGGATCGCTTCGGCCTCTTCCAGCGAATCGATCGCCGCCTTGTTCCGCAGCATGGCACGAACGTGGGCCCGCAACACCGCCGGATGGAACGGTTTGATGAGAACGCCGTCCGCGCCCGACGACATGCCGGCGACTTCGTTGTCGGCTCCGTGCGCGCTGGTGAGAATCAGGATCGGGATCAGTTGCGTGTGCCGGCCCGACTTGAGCCGGCGGCACAATTCGAGCCCGCTCATTTCCGGCAGCATCAGTTCCAGAACCACCAGGTCGATCTTCTCCCGCTCCAGAACCGCAAGCGCCTCGGACGGACGCGAAGCCTCCAGAAACCGGTAAGGCGCCGTCTTAAACGTCGCCCGCAGCAGGCGCCGGTTCAACTCGACAGGGTCCACAATCAGGATCGCCGGCGGGTGCGGCGTGCCGCCAAAGACGTCTTCCCAGCCGGACGGAAGATCCGCGCCGTCCGGATGAATCACCGGAGCCAGCGAAGCGACTCTGCTGAGCAGAACCTTACTATCCACGGACAAAGAGTTCGGCCTTCTCTCACTCCTCTTATCGGCCGACTCTCGCCGGAGAATTAGGTATTTGGTACTATTCGGCTTCGGCTCCCACCCTAGTACGTGATCGCGTGGAGTTAAGGTGTATGCCTGAGTTGATACGCGCCCTGGAGCGCTATTTCGAGTTCGAAAGCCTGGACGCCAAATGGCGCACCGAGATCCTGGCCGGGTTCACCACCTACGTGACCATGGCCTACATCGCGTTCGTGAATCCGTCCATCCTGAGCGAGGCCGGCATGCCGTTCACCGGCGTGGTGGCGGCCACTTGTCTGTCGGCCTCGGTGGGCAGCATTCTGATGGGCGCGATTGCGCGCTACCCGATCGCGCTGGCGCCCGGCATGGGATTAAACGCCTACTTCACCTACACCGTGGTCCAGGGAATGGGCGTGCCGTGGACCGTGGCGTTGGGGGCGGTGTTCCTCTCCGGCGTCGCGTTCCTGCTGCTGACGGCCCTTGGCGTGCGCCGGTTGATTGTCTCGGCGATCCCGCACGAGCTTTACGCGGCGGTGGCCGTGGGCATCGGACTCTTCATCGCCCTGATCGGTTTCCGCAACTCGGGGATCATCCAGCCCAGCCCGACGACCACGGTAACGCTGGGCAACCTTCGCGATCCGAACACCTTGCTGGCTCTGTTCGGCTTGTTGCTGATCTCGGCACTCATGGCCCGCGGTGTGCGCGCGGCGATGCTCATCGGGATACTGACGACTTCGGCGGTGGGCGCCGCCTTGGGCCTGGTGCAGCTTGCTCCCCGGGTCTATCGGTGGCGGGAAATCTCGGCCACCGCGTTTCAGCTTGATATCGCGGGAGCGCTCAAGATCGGCCTGCTCGAGATCGTCTTCGTGTTTCTGTTCGTGGACCTGTTCGACAACGTCGGCACGCTGGTGGCGGTGGGCAAGAAGGCGGGCCTGTTCGACCGCGCGCACCAGATCCCGCGGGTCAACCGGATCCTGTTCGCCGATGCGACGGCAACCGTGGCCGGTTCGCTGGCCGGGACCTCGACCGTGGTGAGCTACATCGAGAGCGCGGCAGGGGTGGTGGCCGGAGGCCGCACCGGCGTCACGGCGATCCTGGTCGGCCTTCTGTTTGCGGTGACCATGTTCATCGCTCCGGTGTTGGGCGCCATCCCGGCCGCCGCCACCGCTCCCGCGCTCATCATCGTCGGCGCGCTGATGCTGGCGCACGCCGGCGAGATCGAATGGACCAGGCCGGTGGTGTCGATCCCGGCGTTTCTGACCATCACCACGATCCCGCTGACCTTCAGCATCGCCAACGGCCTGGCCTTCGGCTTTACCTCTTACACGCTGCTCAAAGTCCTCAAAGGCGAGTATCGGGAGGTGAACTGGCTGGTTTACGTCCTGGCCGCGCTGTTTGTGGCGCGTTTTGCCTGGCTGGGGAAGGGATAGCGCGGCGCGGCTTCTTCTCAGGCAGCGTCCGGCGGCGGGACCGGCACTTCCTTGGCCTGGCGCCAAAGCCGCTCCAGATCGTAGAACGCCCGCGCCTTTTCCGAGAAGATGTGGATCAGGTAGTCGCCGTAGTCGGCGAGGATCCACTCGGCGTTGCTGTAACCTTCGAGGTTCGACGGCACTTCGCCCCGCTGTTTCAGCTTCAGCCCCACGTCGTTGCTGATGGCCTGGAGCTGCCGGCCGTTGGCCCCGGTACAGATAACGAAGTAATCGGCAAACGAGGTCACCTCGCGCAGATCGAGCACCCGGACATCGGTTGCTTTCTTGGATTCGGCGGCGCGCACGGCCGTGAGCCAGGGCGGGTCGTCAACGGGTTGAGCTTGCTGTACTTCGGGCTGGTCGGTCGAAATCTTTTTGCGTCCCACGCGAGCGGAAATCATCTCCTGACCAGTATCGTACTACAATTGGAAGGAATGTGCGGGTTGGCGGCCTTATTCTTCCTGTCTGTCGCTGTCGTTGTCGCCGGGCCCGGCCAGCCGGGGGCCGTCGAGCGCGCCGAGCGCGAGGCCGGGAAGGTGCGGGCGCTGGTCGAGGCCGGCGCACTGCCCCGCGAGCGCCTGGAGCAGGCCGGGCGGGATCTGGCCGACGCGCGCGACGACGACGTGCTCGGCTACGCGCTGTACGGGCTGGCCTCGGTGGATGAACTGACCGAGGAGCAGATCCGCGACATGACCGCGGCCGCCGAGCGCCGCGTCGCGCGGCAGAGGGAGAAACTCGAGCAGGCCAAGCGGCTGGTGGAGGCCGGAGTCTCGCCGCGCACCTCGCTTTCGCCGCTGCTGGAGGAGTTGGACAGCCGCCGCAAGACCATGGATCTGGCCGTTTCACGCGCCAACTTCTTTCGCGAGTTGACCGAGATGGTCAAACGGGAGCAGGTGCTCGAGGCCAGCCTGGAAGCCGAGCCGGAGACGGCCACCAGGATCGCCGAGCGGTTCGAAGGCGCGGGCGCTTTTCGCCTCGCGCAGCTCAGGACAATAACGGCGGCGTTCGAGAAGGAGTTCCGCTGCGCCCTTCCGGTGAGCGCGCGCGGCATGACCCAGTTGCACAAGCGGCTCGGTTTCGATCACCGTGAGCGCGCCGACGTGTCGCTGCGGCCGGACCAGCCGGAGGGCGTCTGGCTGCGGCGCTATCTGGAAGCGCTCAAGATTCCCTACATCGCCTTTCGCGGTTTCATTCCGGGAGTCTCGACCGCCCCGCACATCCACATCGGGCCGCCCAGCGGGCGGCTCCGCGCAGCCGATTAGAACCCAACCATGTCCCAGTCCAACTTGCGCGTGCTAATTCCCGCCGACCGGATCCAGGCGCGGATCAAGGAACTCGGCGCGCAAATCGCCGCCGACTACCCCGAGGGCGAGCTCTACCTGCTGGGCATCCTGAAAGGCGCGTTCGTCTTCCTTTCCGACCTGGCGCGCGCCATCGAGCGGCCGGTGAGGATCGATTTTATCGGCATTTCCAGCTACGGCAAGGGCAAGACCAGTTCCGGCGAGGTGAAGCTCACCCGGGACCTCGACTCGACCATCGAAGGCGCCGACGTGCTGGTGGTCGAAGACATCGTCGATAGCGGCGTGACGCTGACATATCTGGTGCATGTGCTGGAGCAGCGCCGCCCGCGGTCGATCCGCATTGCCGCGCTGCTCGACAAGCCCGAGCGGCGCAAGGCGCCCGTCAAGGTCGACTACGTCGGCTTCCAGATCCCCGACGAATTCGTGATCGGCTACGGACTGGACTTCGCCGAGGACTACCGCAACCTGAGCGACGTCTGCGTACTGGAACAGGATTGAGCGGCACGGCCTTCAGGCCGTGAACACAGCCTGAAGGCTGTACTACTAAATGCTCAAACCTTCGTCTCCCGCAAAGATTTTGGCCGTGAAGTGGGACAAGTCTCCCAAGCAGCCGTAAACCCAGGGGGACACGCCTGTGTCCCGGGGTAAGCGATGGTTTCCGTAAGGCCAGCCCGGAGTGTCCCCAGATTCTGGATTCTGGCTGCTGGCTACTGTCTCCTTTGTTTGCGGCCATGCCGCGCTGTGCTACCTTGGGCTTGCTTTCGGCGCCGGCGGATCGAAGGCCTGGCAGGCGCTCTGGAAGCCGCCCGCGCGGTGGGCGCCGTCGCAGAAGGGCTTGTTTTGCGACAGGCCGCAGCGGCACAGGAAGATCGACTCGCGGCCGCCCAGGCCGTACTCGTTGCCTTCGGCGTCCGCCAGGGTGAAGTCTCCCTCCACCCGGAGGGGGCCATGGTTGCGAATAGCGATCTTGGTAGTTGCCATGCAAGCGATGGTAGCAGAACGGTCCCGCTATAATGATCGCCATGGCGCGTCTTGCGGCCGGCGTGGGAATGATGGTGGCCGCGACGTGTCTGGCTGGGGCTCAGGTTGAGCCCGAGGTCCTGACGCTGGCGCGCATCAAGCTCCGGATGTCGGACAACCTGGAGCGGCTGCCCAACTACACCTGCACCGAGACCATCGAGCGCTCGACGCGCCGCTCCGGCTCGCGGCGGTTCCAACTGCTGGACACCATGCGGCTGGAGGTGGCGTTGGTCGGGGGCCAGGAGCTGTTCGCCTGGCCCGGCGCGGGGCGATTCGAGGACCGCGAGATCAAGGACTTCGCGCCTCCGGGGGGCGCCATCGGCAACGGCAATTTCGCGCTGCACGCGCGCGCGGTGTTCCTGGGACGGGCGCCGGTCTTCCAATTCGCGGGAGAGGAGAACCTGAACGGCCGCGCCATGCTGCGCTACGACTACAAGGTCGCGCAGGCGCTGAGCGGGTTTCAGGTTCGGGTCGGCGCGACGACGGCCGTGGTGGGCTATCACGGCTCGTTCTGGGCCGACCCACGGACGCGCGAAGTGGCGCGTCTGGAGGTCTACGCCGACGACATCCCGCCGAGCCTCGATGTGAAAGAGGCCAGCGACATCATGGATTACTCCCGCGTGCGCATCGGCGAGTCCGATTTTCTCCTGCCCACCGCCAGCCAGATGACCATGATCGACATGCGAGGCAACCTGAGCCGCAACCGGACACACTTTTCCGATTGCCGTCAATACGCCGGCCGGAGCCTGGTCACTTTCGAGGAGCCGCCCCCGGCGCAGGCCGCGCCCGAGCCGGCGCCGCGCGCGATCGAACTGCCCGCCGATCTTGCGCTCACCGTCGAATTGACCTCGACCATCGAATCCGGACGGTCCGCTATCGGAGACAGGCTGGCCGGCGTGGTTCAGCGCGACGCGCGCTGGAAGGGTCAGCTCATGGTTCCCAAAGGCGCGCTGCTGTCCGGGCGGCTGGCGCATCTGGAACGCCGCACCGTGGCGTCCGGCCGCGGCGAGGCGACCTATTTCGTGGTGGGCATCGAATTTGACACACTGGAGTTTGCATCCGGCCGGGCCGAATTCACAGGACGTCTGGACGAGATCGGGGCGGTGGCGATGCCGGTTACGCGGAGCGGGCTGACGCGTCCCGAGCTGGCCAGCCGGGAGTTGAGTTCCCTGTTTCGGCCGGGCGTTGGCTTGTTTGTGGTGAAAGGCGATACGATCAAACTTGGTCCTGGTTTTCGCATGAGCTGGCGGGTGATCGAAAAGCCGCGGAGGTGACAAGGTGATTCATTTCGAAATCGAGTCCGATCGGAACGTGGTTGAAGACGCTCTGGCGTTTGCGCGCGAGCAGGTGAAGCGGCTGATCGAGCGGCATCCGGATTACTATCCGGTCTACACCAAGGATGGCAAGTGGAAGCACGAGGGACCCTCCTGGACCCACTGGTGCGACGGCTTCCTGCCCGGAATGATGTGGCTGTTTCAGCGGCGCGCCGAGCCGGGCGGCGCCGAGTCCGGTTTCTGGCTCGAACAGGCGATCCGGTACACCAAACCGCTGGAGGCGCGCAAGCAGGACCGGGACGTCCACGACCTGGGTTTCGTCTTCCTCCCGACCTACTACCGCTGGTACCAGAAGACCAAGGACCCGGCGGCGAACGAGGTTCTGGTCGAAGCCGGGCGCACGCTGGCGCTGCGTTTCCGCGAGAAGGGGCAGTACCTGCGCTCGTTCGTGGCCGAGAATTCGCTGTTCATCGATATCATGATGAACGTCGGCCTGATCTTCTATGCCGCGCGCGAGACCGGCGACCGCAAGCTGCGCGACATTGCGTTGCGCCACGCGCTCACGACGCAGCGGTTTCTGGTGCGCGGCGACGGTTCGACGGCGCACGAGGGCATCTTCGACCTGGAAACGGGCGAGTTCCTGCGCGAGGCGACGCACCAGGGCTGGCGCGCGGATTCCTCCTGGTCGCGCGGCCTGACCTGGGCGATGTACGGCTTCTCGACCTGTTACGAATACAGCCGCGATCCGCGATTCCTGCACACCGCCGAAGCCTGCGCCGACTACTACATCACCCATTCGCCCGCCGACGGCGTTCCGCCATGGGATTTTTCCGCGCCGCTGGAGAGCCGGAAGCTCCTGGATACATCGGCCGGCGCCATCGCGGCCGCCGGGCTGTTGCGCCTGTCGCGCCTTCTGCACGACCCGATCAAGGGCCATTTCTACTGGTCCACCGCGCAGCACATCCTGCGCAACTTGTGCCAGGATCACCTGGCCAAGGACGACAAGAAGTGGGAAGGCATCCTCAAGGGCGGCGTCTACCACGTCCACAAGAACCTCGGCGTCAACGAGAGCGTGATGTGGGGCGACTACTTCCTGGTCGAGGCGCTGGAGCACTCCACGCGGTAGGTAGGGACAGAGGTACCCTCGGCGCCTTGCAGAAAGCACCTCGGAAACAGGGCCAGGACTACATCCGGCGTGATAGAGGATGCCTCGTGATCGGCGACAATTAGAATTCTAATTGTCGCCGATCGGCCGATACCTGGTAGCCGCCCGGCAACAGCAGGTTCGCCTCGTAGTAGCCCGTCTCGTTGGTCTTCAGCCGCCCCGACACGTTCGTGTCCACGTTGCGGATCACCACGTTCGCCCCGGTCACCGCCGCCTTCTGCGCGTCGTAGACGTGGCCGTAGATCATACTGCGCGTCTCTTGCGCCGAGGCCGAAAACAAGCGGAAAAACACTCCTGTCACTGCAAAGACACGAATTGCGGATGACATTGCGTCCTCCCAAAGGCCGCGCTACACCAGCACCGGCTCGATTTTGAACAGCTTTGCGAACCCGGCCAGATCACGCTTGTGATCGCCATAGAAAAACAACTGGTGGAAGCCCGGGTAGTCGAGCAGTTCCGGGTCGCCGTCCAGCTTCACCGCCACCGAAACCACGCAGCCGCCGGCCGGCGGAACCGGCACGTTCTCCACCACCTTGCCCGCCGACGCGATCAGCTTCGGCTTGCCCTTCCCTTCGGCCGCCAGCAGCAGGTCGGCGATCGTTACGCGCTGCCCGATCTTCCACACCGGAACCGGCACCGCATCGCGTTTTCCATGGTGGTAGGAGAGGTGGTACGGCTCGGCCGGCTTGTCGAAACCCGCCAGTCGCGTCGGGCAGGTGCAATGCGCGCCGATCAGGCATCGCTTCGCGGTCTCGGCCACCGGGTCCTGCTGGAAGCCCGGCCGGTCGAAAAGGAACTGCACCAGCGCGTGCGTCACCGCCGCGCCGAGGTCCGCCTCGCACGCCGCCGGGATGCCGTGATCGAGCATCGTCGACCACGAGATGCAGGGGAGGCTCACCTTCGTCTTGCCCAGCGCGCCCAGGCAGTCCATCGTGATGCCGTCGCCCTCTTCCTGTTCCAGGAACTGCCGCGCCACCACGTAGCTTCTGACGCCGTTGATCACGTCCTGCTCGGTGGTGCCGACCATCCGCGTCGCACCCTTGATCCGCGCCTGCGCCAGCCGCTTCACCTCGGCCGACACCGGCGTTTTCTGGTACAGGGCCAGGAACTCGCTCGCCGGCACGTACCGCAGCTTCGTCCCGAAGGGCTTGAGTTCCACGTCCCTGCGTTCGTTGCCGCGCAGCACGACGAACCGCATCTCGCGCAGCTTCGCCCCGGCCTTGAGCATCTTCAAACCGAACGCGGCCTGCCGGAAATCATCCGTCGAGGAAATGAACACGCCCTCGCGCTGCGCCAGTCTATCCGTGTTCGTGGTGAACGACGTGCCCACGGGCGAGTAGATCACCGTCGGCAGGCCGGTATCGGCAGCCTTGACCGCCGTCGGCCAGGCGTGCGCCTGGCGGTCGAGCAACAGCACCATCAGCCCGTCCGGCTTTGCCGCCGCCGCTTCGCCCAGCCACGCGGACGCTTCCTCGGCCGAGTACAGCGGCTCCGGCCGCAGTTCGATGTTCATCCCCAGCGTCTTGGCCGACGACGCAATCCCCTGCCGGATCTTCTTCAGCGCCGCCTCGCCGTCCCACACCTGCCCCGGCCACAGCATGCCGTACTCGCCCTTGCGACGCACGAACGCCGCCTTCACCGTCGGCGTGTACTTCGACGCCGGCCCGCAAGGCTTGATCCGGCGGTCTCCGTCCGCCGCCTGCTGCGCCAGCAGTGTGGGTACCGTCGCGGCGCCGCCCACCGTAAGCAGGAACGAACGCCGGGAAGAGAGATTACGAATCGGGATAAACATGAGTATCAGATCCTTTCCGTTGCTATTTGAGAGTGCCGGGTTCCAGCGTATCAAGTAGCCTCAGGTTCCGCAAGGTGCGGTTTTGATTCGAGACAACGCCTCCTATCACAAGGATGCCGGCGTGGGGCGCTGGTTCTCCTGGAATCGCCGCTGGCTGGACGTACACAAACTGCCACCCTACGGAAGCGGCTAGCCCCGATTCGACCGGCGACACGCCGTAACGTGTCGCCGGGTTTGGACCGGGTCAGAACGTGAACTTGAGGCCCAACTGGATGGAGCGCGACCCGACTCCACCGGACGATTGGTTGGCGATCAGGCCGGCCATCGTGCTCGTGACCTTGCCGAAGTCAACGCTGCCCACCGTGGTATTGGGGTTGGCGAAGGACGGGGTGTTCGTGAAATTGAAACTCTCGAACCGAAGCTCGCCCTTCAGCCGCTCGCTGAGCTGGAACTTGCGGAACAACGAAAAGTCCAGATCGCCTAAACCGGGACCGAAAAAGTTATTGCGGCCCATGTTCCCGAAATGGGGCGTCTTGCCGTCCGCGTCCAGGGGCTGTTTGAAGGTCGAAGTGTCAAACCACAGGGCGGAACCCCCCGTTCCGGCGACTCGATGGAGAACCGTGATGGGCCCGGTCTGGTCGGGCGTGAGGCTGGTGCCGGGGGTGTTCGCGCTGACCGTCGTGCCAAAGGTGATCGGCAGTCCGGTCATCAGCGTCAGAATGCCGCTCAGTTGCCAGTCGCCCAGTGCCCAGCGGCCCACACCGCTCCGAAGCCAGGGTTTGCCCTTGCCGAACGGAAGTTCGTACACGTAGCTCTGAACGAACGTCTGGCCGCGGTCGAAGTTCAGCCGCGCATAGTTGCGCCGGGGCTGGATGTAGTTCCACAGGCCGCTGGTTTCGGGTGCGTAGCCGAGCGCTTTCCCATACGTGTAGGCCGTGGTCATCAGGAATCCGCCGCTGAAGCGTCTGTCCACTTTGACCTGGAGGCTGTTGTAGTTGTTGCTGTACCCGACATAACGCAACAGGACATCGGCGTTCTTGTTGAACTTCTGGTACAGGGGACGCCCCGCCGCGCCCGTATTGAAGGTCATCCCGGCATTCAGGTTGTAGGCAATCGGCGCCCGCACGGTGTGGTTGCCGACATAGGCGGCCTCGATGGTGAAGTTCTTCGGCAACTGGCGCTGGAGGGCAACGTTCCAGGCCTCGACGTAGCCTTCACGGTAGTCGAGCGGAACCACGTTAACGCTCTGCGAGAGCAGGTAGGCCGTGCTCCCCGAGATGACGCCGTTCGAGGAAATCGGCGCCGGCTGCGGCGCGGGAAAACCGGTTGCCATGGCGCCGTACACGCCCGGAGCGCTCAGCGCCACGCCGAAAGTGCTGAGGGCGCTGTAAATGTTGCAGTCCTTCACGGGGTAGTTGTCCCAGGCATATTGGTTGTCGGGATAGGGAAACCAACTGATCCCGAACCCGCCGCGCAGCACGGTCTTGCTGTTGATCCGGTAGGCCGCGCCGAGACGCGGCGCGAAACCGGTGTAATACGTCTTGCGGCCCAGATTCATGGGATTGCCGCCGACGCCGGCCACGACGAAGCTGTTGGTGGTGTAGTCGTAATTGGAGAACCCGGCGGGCAGGCGCGGAGTAAACGGCGGATAGAAATCGTGGCGCAAGCCGAGGTCGAGCGTCAGCTTGGGGGTCGCCTGCCACTTGTCCTGAACGTAGGTGAATACCGGCGTGGACCGCCGGGAAGGAAAGATGCCCGGTAGGGCGCGCTGGAAGACGGCAGGCACGTCCAGCAGGAAGGATGCCAGGGAGTTGGCCTGGGTGAGCACCGGGGAGCCGGCGATGGCCGTCTGGTTGTTGGCGAACTGGAATTCCCCCCGCGCGCCGCCCGCCAGGTGGGTCCATTTCCCTTCCTCGCGGAGCCGGCGGATGTCCGCGCCGAACTTGATGGTGTGGTTGCCGCGCAGTTTGCTCCAGTTATTGACGAAGTTGAAACTCGTCTCGGCGCGGTTCCAGGGCAGACTGCTGGAATACCCGACCAGTGGATTGGCATAGCCTCCGACGTTCATTGAGGTCAACCCGCTGGTCCAGCGGTCCATGTTCACGCCTTTGATGCCGATGGCATCGGCCGCATTCGTGCCGGCATCGACGCTTTCAGCTATGTTGTGATAGCGAGCCAGCCCGAATCGCATCTCGTAAATGAAAGTGGGCGAGAACAGCCGCGTGTAGTTGAGAGCGGCGCCGTGCGTGCGGTTCACGCCGGTTCCGGCGAAAGCCTTTCCCCCGCCGCCGGCCGCCCCGAAGCGGCCCGGATCCGTCACCACCGGCCGCTGGAAGCTGTAGCGCACCGAGAAGCGGTCGTTGGCGGTCTGCTGGTGGTCGATCTTGACGTCGAACGAGTCCATGTCCTTCTTTCGCGTCGTGGCGTCGCTGTAGTTGTTGACCACGTCGGAACCCAGATTGGGAAGCGGCGTCAGGGCCAGGATCTTCTTGGCGATCGGGCTGATGCGCGCGTCCGGAATCCGGTTGCCCGGGAACGGCTGCCGTCCGGCGCCCGTATCCAGATTTCCTCCGGCCGGATCGTAAATAACCGCCCGGGAAGCCAGACTGCTGAAGTCGCCGGCCCGCAGCGTCCCCGGCGGCACGGAGATGATGTAGCCGTCGCCGCGGCGGTCCTTAGTCTGCAAAAAGTCGCCGAAGAAAAACGTCCGGTTCTTGCGAATCGGTCCGCCCAGGTGGAAGCCGTACTGGTTGTACGTGGTCACCGGCTTGGCCGGCTGGAACGTCTCCCGCGCGGTCAAGGCGCTGTCGCTGTGGAACCAGTAAGCGGCGCCGTGAAAACTGTTGGTGCCCGACTTCAGCATGACGTTGATGACGGCGCCGCCGGCACGTCCCAGCTCGGCCTCGTAGTTGCTGGTGCTGACATCGACGGTATCCAGGGCTTCGATGGGCGGATTCAACACAGTAAGCAGCCCGGTGCCGTGATTGTTGTCCACGCCCTCGAACTGCACGTTGTTGCCCATGCGGCTGACCCCGTTGGTCTGCGTCGCCAGCGAGCCCTGGGAATTGAAGAATTCCGAATGCGGCTGGAAGGCCCGGGTGGTGCCCGGCACCAGGCTGAGCAGTGAGAAGTAATTGCGGCCGTAAGAGAGCGGCACGTTCATCAACTGCACCGCCTCGATCTTGCGGCCGGTGTCGGCGCGGTCCGTCTGGAGGATCGGCACTTCCGCGATCACGGTGATCTGTTCGCTGATCGCGCCCGGCTGCAGCGTCAAGTCGGCCCGCACCGTCGTGTTGACCAGCAGGTTGACCCCGTCCTTCACGGCCGTTCGGAAACCTGGTTGCTCGACCGAGACGCGGTATACTCCCGGCTCCAGCGCCGGAAAAGCGTAGTTGCCGCTCTCGTTGGTTTGCGTCGTTCGGGCGATGCTGGTGTTGATTGCGGTAATCGTCACCTTGGCGCCCGGCACGGAGGCATTCGAAGAGTCGGTTATCGTCCCGAGCAGGCTGCCGGTCACCGCCTGGGGGTAAAGCGACGCCGGAGAAATCAGAAACGCCACTACGAGCAGATGCGCAAACGCGCCATTTCGGAAACAAGTCCTTGTCAATCGCATGAAATTCTCCTGAGTTTACGATCCACAACTCCTAAATTGCAGGGCGGCCAATCACAACGGATTGGCCGCCGGTCGAGTGCGTTTATTATGCGGCCGGGTCGGAGATATTCATCCAGTCCAGCCCGATCTTCCTCATGCAGTAGCCGGTCTCCTTCAGGTAATCGCCGTACGCCATCATCCAATGAGAGCCACGCATCTCGCGGGCCAGCTTTTTCCAGTCGCCTTCGATGTGAATGTCCTGTTGCGACCGGCAGATCGACAGGGACGGGTTGTCCGCCACCTTGCCCCTGAAACCGAGCCAGCGAACCTGGGCGCAGTCCGGGTTGATGAGGGTTACCTGCTGCCCGACCGGCATGTGGACCTTAGGCGAAGCGCCGTAGTCGGACTCGTAGTGGGTCTTTATCTGGACGGGCTCATAAGTGGCGCCGTTCATGCGGCGCGGACAGGCGCAGTGGGCGCAGGTGACGATTCCGTTGTGAGGGAAGGTCGGGTTGTGCATGAAAACCGGATTGCCGGAGATATATCGCAGCAGCACCCCGGCCGGATGGCAGCCGAAATCGGACTCGCAGAATGCGATCAGCCCCTCGTCCTGCATCATGCTCAATGCGAGGCACGCGGAGGTTTCGGCGATCGGCATCACCGTCGACATGCAGCTCATGATGGTGAAGCTCTGCGCTTCGTGCTCTCGCATCAGGTCCTTGAAGATGGAATAGAGATGGAAGCAGTTGGCGACGAAGGCGCGGTCGGTTTCGAGCGTCACCCCCGGTTGGGCGAGGTAGCGGTCGGCTGCCATCCGTGCGCGAGCCGCCGCGCCGGACTGGGCGCGCTTGGCCCGGACGCGCTTGTCGAGTTCTGAATATGGGACCTCGACGATTTCCATGCCGTACCGGTCGCGGCACACTCCGGGAGCTTTTGAACAGCCCTTCCCCATGGCGCGTCCAATGGTGACGGCGCGGCTTCCCATGAAATTGCGAAGACCGTGAATGGCGCGAAGCCGCCACAGGATCTCGCCATAGTCGTCGACGACGATGTCGTCCACTCCGACGCCCTCGTAGTTCCGGACCTGGTCGTACTCGAAGTTATTTCCAGGTACCCGGAGGAAGCGGTTGCTGACATTCTCATACCAGTCGTAGACCGGGCCGGAGCGGTGCCGCACGAAAATGATGTTGTCGCGTTTGCCCGAGATGCAGGGGTCCAGCCGGTTCGCGCCGGCGGCGTAGAGAATGAGCGCCCCGGCCCGGCTGGATTCCCGGATGCGGGCCGCTTCCTCGTCGGAGCTCGCGGTTGCGAGCGGCAGGATCTCGATCGGGAACCCGGCCGCGGCCTTCAGTTTTTCCAGTTCCTTCCCGATCCGGCCCACCTCCTCGGCGACCGCCTGCCTGTCATGGACGCCGCCCCAGTTTCTCCAGGACCGCTGCGGCCTGAATGTTTCGATCTCGTGGCGCAACAACGGCTGGACCACGACTTTCTTGCTGTTCACGACCTGGGGGCGTGCGGGATCCCAGTCTTCGGTGTCCGGGAGCGCTGCCGTAGCGGCGGGCGCCGCCAGCGACCGGCTGGCCGCCGCCGCCGTAAGCCCGAGAAATGACCTTCTGTCAACGCAACACATCGATTTCCCTCGTTTCGGATTTTAACTGGAGTTTCCGACTCCATGGTCTGTTTGGACGTGAACAGTATACCAGAATTTCGTCAATTGGTACTGCTCAGAATTGTCCAATACAAGATGATCCTGAAACGCGACTTGATTCCAATACAAGATGATCCTGAAAATGGAGGTGGCGGGGTAGGCGTGCGGCAGCCGGGTGCACATGCAAATGCAGAATGCCGAGACGCTGAGCCCGGATCGAATCCGGGAGTTCCTGAACCTCAGCCGAGAAATCGAGTTCACCGCTCAAAACCAAGCCGAGGTGTACGCCTGGGTGCAGCGGACGTTGGTGGCCCAGGAGTATGCCCGGCAAGCCAAGAAACGGCGCGGCATGCTCCGGGCCTACATCAAGAAGATGACGGGGCTCAGCCTGCCGCAGATTGCGCGGCTGGTTCGAATGTACCGGGCTACCGGAATCGTGGAACTGAAAACGTACCGGAGGCGGCGGTTTGCGCGCAAGTACACCGACCAGGACATTGCGCTGCTGGCGGAAGTGGATCGCGCGCACGAACGCTTGAGCGGGCCGGCGACGCGCTGCATTATGAAGCGCGAGTACGAGAAGTTCCGCAAACGCAAGTATGCGCGCCTGGCGGGGATCTCGATCGCCCATCTGTACAACCTGCGCAACAGCGCGCGATACCGCAGGCAGGCGACGGTGTTCCAGGCGACGCGGCCGGGGCGCCCTCTGGGCCGGGCCGGGGGTCGATCGGCGAACGGCGAAAACCGGAGCCGCAAGGCCGGCCCGGCTTCCTGCGCGTGGACACGGTGCATCAAGGAGATTGGGACAAAGCCAAGGGCGTCTACCACATCAATTCCGTCGACGCGGTGACGCAGTGGGAGATCGTGGGCTGCGTCAGCAAGATCAGCGAGCAGCATCTGCTTCCAGTCCTGGAAGCGATGCTGTATCAGTATCCGTTTCGGATTCTTGGCTTTCACGCCGACAACGGCTCGGAGTACATCAACCACCTGGTGGCCAAACTGCTGGAGAAGTTGCTGATCGAGTTCACCAAGAGCCGCGCCAGTCGGAGCCAGGACAACGCGCTGGTGGAGGGAAAGAACGGAGCGGTGGTGCGCAAGTACATCGGCTACGGCCACATTGCCGGCGAGCATGCCGAAGCGCTGCAAAAGTTCTACACCGCGCACCTGAACCCTTACCTGAACTTTCATCGTCCCTGCGGCTTCGCGACGGTGAGCCTGGATGCGCGGGGCAAGCGCAGCCGCAAGTACAAAGCGCAGGACTACGCGACGCCGTACGAGAAGCTGAAGTCGCTGCCGGAGGCCAT
>Ga0315273_10004929_pt1 | contig 16453 bp, 12 predicted proteins | sample YL17G02_0_MG_FD_205753 | JGI IMG/M metagenome (GOLD analysis project Ga0315273, IMG submission 205753) | Sediment microbial communities from Yellowstone Lake, YNP, Wyoming, USA - YL17G02_0 | ecosystem: Environmental > Aquatic > Freshwater > Lake > Sediment | place: USA: Wyoming | collected... | reverse complement strand
CCTCGGCGTCGACAATTTCTCCCACTTCGTGCGCAAACAGCAGGCTCTCACGAAGTCCGAAAAATTCACCCCTGACCCCGCCAATACCCTTTTCTATGCCACCGCATAGAGCCAAACTCGAGGCAAGGGGCTTTCAGCCCCTTGGACTTTGTTAGGCGAAAGCCCGTGCGATTTCGGAGAGTCTCTTTGAGGGCACACAGATGAGCACCAACGGCACTATGGTCAAGCTGAGCGGCGTCAGCAAGATCTACGACACAGGCAAGGTCAAAGTCGAGGCCTTGCGCGGCATCGATCTTGAAGTCCGTCGCGGGGAATTCATGACTCTGGTCGGGCCATCCGGTTCGGGGAAGTCGACTCTGATGAATATCCTCGGCTGTCTGGATGTGCCGAGCGAGGGTACATACGAGTTTGACGGCCAGCGCGTCGACCGTCTCCCGCCGAACCAACTGGCCGAGATCCGCAATCGAAGTGTTGGTTTCGTCTTCCAGAACTTCAACCTGCTTCCCTACTCCACCGCCTTGGAAAACGTTGAACTTCCAATGGTCTTCCGCGGCATCGGCTCCCGCGAGCGGCGCAAACGCGCCATCGAACTTCTGGAGCGGATCGGGCTGGGTGACCGGCTTGAGCATAAGGCGACCGAACTGTCGGGCGGCCAGACGCAGCGCGTCGCCATCGCCCGTGCCCTCGCCAACAACCCGCCGTTGATCCTCGCCGACGAACCCACGGGGAACCTCGATTCGGCCTCCGGACGTGAGATCGTCGATCTGTTTGAGGAACTATGGAAGGCGGGGCACACGATCATGATCATCACGCACGATCCGAATCTCCCGATGCGCACCGAGCGGACGATCCACCTCAAGGACGGGCGGATTGATAACGGGGTGACGTGATTCGCGGTCGGTGAGATCGCATCGCATCGCTCGCCATGCCGCTTCGGACGACTTTGCGGTGGGGCAACACTGAGTCTTGATGGTCCGTTTAATAATGTGCGGAACCGTGGGCATAGCCCACCCTACATCTCCCGAATAATCGCGTCCGCAAACTCTGTCGTCGTTGCCTTCCCGCCAAGGTCGGGCGTGCGGATCTCACCGCGCTTCAAAACCGCGAACGCCGCGTTCCGGATCCGATCGGCGATGTCGTCTTTGCCCATGCGGCGGAGCATCAGGATGCCGGAGAAGATGATCGCCAGCGGGTTTGCGATTCCCTTCCCCGCAATGTCGGGCGCGGAACCGTGCACCGCCTCGAAGACAGCGCATTGATCGCCAAGGTTCGCACCGGGGACAACGCCGAGTCCTCCGACCAGGCCTGCTGCGAGATCAGATACGATGTCGCCGTAGAGATTGGAGAGAAGAAGCACGTCAAAGCGCTCGGGATTCATGACCAATTTCATGCAGAGCGCATCGACGATGCAATCGTCGAACTGGATGTCCGGGTACTCGCGCGCGATCTTCCGCGCCGAATCGAGGAAGAGGCCGTCGGAGACCTTCATAATGTTGGCCTTGTGGACAACCGTGACCTTCTTGCGGCCGCGCTCACGCGCATGCTTGAAGGCGAAATGCGCGATGCGTTCGGAGGCCAGCGCGGTGATGACTTTGATCGACTCCGTCACTCCCGGTGCGATGATGTGTTCGATCCCGGAGTAGAGATCCTCAGTATTCTCGCGCACGATGATCAAGTCGACGTTATCGTACCGAGATTTGATCCCCATCAGCGTGCGCACGGGACGGACATTGGCGTACAAATCGAGTTCCTTGCGCAATGTGACATTGGCTGATGCGAATCCCTTGCCCACAAATGTGGTCAGCGGTCCCTTCAGCGCCAGGCCGTTGCGCCGGATTGATTCGAGGAGGGAATCCGGGATTGGTTTGCCAAAATCGGCAAAGACTTTCATCCCGGCATCATGACGTTCCCATTCGATATCCGCGCCGGCCGCATCGAGAATTCGTACAGCGGCATCGGCGATTTCCGGCCCGATGCCATCACCAGGAATCAGTGTTACTCTGGTTGACATGGATCGCTCCCCTGGTTTCGTCTGCGTCCGATCGGGCTTTGAGAAGTCATAAGTCGGCTTTACATTCGTTTCCCCCGGCTGACGACGGGACGGGCATACAAACATATGACGATTTGTGCGGGAACGAGAATTGAATTTGGATCTGGGGCGCCACGGGCTGGGGCACGGCTTGCCTTGCCCGTGCTTCATGGCGATCATCCGTTTCCCGTTCCGATCCGGTGTCAAGGCTCTCCCAAGTCCACGGGGGGACGGGAACGGCAAGCCGTGCCCCGGCCCTCCATCTTATCCCGGAATTGACATGATCACCGACATCATCGACTTCATCCTCCATATCGACCGCCACCTGAACGCGCTCATCCAGGCGTATGGCACCTGGACCTATGCGATTCTATTCCTCATCATCTTCGCCGAAACCGGCCTGGTGGCGACCCCATTCCTCCCGGGTGATTCCCTGCTGTTTGCCGCCGGGGCATTTGCCGCACAGGGATCGCTCGAGGTGAGCGTTCTCTTCTTCCTCCTGGCCGTCGCGGCGGTGCTTGGGGATACGGTCAACTACTGGATCGGACACTTCATTGGTCCGAAGGTCTTCCATGACGGGAAGGTGCGTTTTTTCAAGAAGGAGCACCTCGAACGCACTCACCAATTCTACGAGAAGTATGGCGGCCGCACGATTATCATCGCGCGCTTTGTGCCGATCATCCGCACTTTCGCGCCATTCGTCGCGGGCATCGGCAGCATGAGTTACGGGCGTTTCATGAGTTATAACGTCTTCGGGGGCGTTGGCTGGATCGCCGTGTTTGTGTTCAGTGGCTACTACTTCGGCAACATCCCCAGCGTGAAGAACAACTTCACCCTCGTGATCGTCGCGATCATCCTGCTCTCCGTCGCACCGGCAGTCATCGAAGTTCTGCGCCAGCGCAGACAGCACAAGCGCCCGGAAGGCTGAGCAAGTCCTCTCGCGTCTCCATGCGGGCGCGTATCCTGTTGACCCGCTGCCACTCCTGCTGTTTCATTGGAGTTGCCTGATTTTGCGGTAGTCCCGGAGCCCAGTATGCGCCCCAGCGAATTCGAGTGGATTGAACAATTGGCACTCCGGTTCGGCGGCGGTGATGTTGGTGGTGGCCTGGTCAGCATCGGTGATGATGCCGCTGTCGTTCCCGCCGACCTGTTCGATTCCGGGGGGCCAAAGGGAGAGGCGCTGGTCATTTCTGTTGATGCCCAGGTTGAGGGGATCCATTTCCGGCCTGAGTGGATTGGGTATCGCGATCTGGCGCGGCGTTTGCTCCACGTCGGCTTCTCCGACATCGCCGCGATGGGGGCGCGTGCTCTTTACGCCCTCGTATCAGTAGAGGTCGGACCCGGGTGTGATGATGCCGATTTAGCCGCATTCACGGATGGAATGCAAGCCGGTCTGGACCAACTTGGAGCCAGGCTGATCGGCGGGAATGTCTCGTCGCGAGGCAGCGGCTTGTCCGCCCACGTGACCGCGCTCGGCCGGCAGGAGCAAGATCGCCTTCTGTATCGCAGTGGCGCACGCCCCGGCGATGGTATCTATGTGACCGGGAATCTGGGCTCGGCCACTGCCGCCATCCGTGCGCTTTCCTCACGGTCCACAGACACCCGGGTGATCCCCCCGCTCCTGCTGGAGGCATACCTCCACCCGCGCGCGCACCTCCCTGAAGGCCTCGCTCTGGCCGAATCCGGCTGGGCAACTTCTGCCATCGACATTTCCGACGGTCTTGCCGCCGATCTCGGCCATGTCTGCAAGGCCAGCGGCGTCGGCGCCACCATCGAAATGGAAGACCTGCCGGTCTCTGATGCATTGCGGGCTTGGGCGGGGGGCGACCCGTCGGGGGTAAATTCTCTCGCTCTTGGTGGCGGTGAAGACTACGTCCTGCTCTTTACGGCCAAAGACGATCCGTCCAGGGAAGCGCGGACGAAGAGCCGCTTCGATACCACCGGCGCGCGTTTCTGGCGAATCGGGGTGATCACGGGAGACCTGCAAGTGCTGGCTCACGCGGGAGGGCGGGCGGAGCCGCTCGGATCGTACGGCTTCGATCATCTCCGAGGAGACGCTGGTTAACCTCCTCTCCACCATGTGCATGGGTCGGCGTATCGGTGGCGAAGAACATCCCCAGACCCTTCGGAGAGTTGAGAAACCTGACCAGCAGCCCATATCTCAAGATGTCACCCCCGCCAAAGGGCGTGTTGAAAAAGCCCGGATCCGTCTTCCTGATGCGCGGACAGGAGTGTCCGCGCCACTGAGATACATGGACTTGCGATACAGATGGTGGGGCAGACACTCCTGTCTGCCCGGTTTTTCAACGCGCCCTTTCGCGGGAATGACGATTGGAGGGTTTTTCAACAGGCCCCCTTGACCGGGAACCGCATGAGGTACTACTTAAACGCCTGTCATCGTGGGGGCCAGATCCCCAGATGCAGGTCCTAAACCGTAGACGGAGGTGTCACAAAATGAGTGTGCAAATCGGTCAGCCAGCCCCGGAGCTTCAGGGCCAGGCGCTCGTCAATGGCGAGATCAAGGACTTCAGGCTTTCTGATTATCGCGGTAAGAACTGGGTGGTCCTGTTCTTCTATCCTCTGGATTTCACCTTTGTCTGCCCCACCGAAATCCGCGGCTTCAACACGCACTTCGCCGACTTTGAGAAGCTGGGAGTGAAGATCGTGGGTGCGTCGGTCGATTCGGCTTACTCCCACAAAGCGTGGGCCGAATCCGATCTCGGACCGCTCAAGTTCCCGCTGTTTGCCGACCTCACCAAGGACGCATCGCGGGCCTACAACGTCCTCAAAGAAGAGGCCGGTATCGCCCTGCGCGGCACGTTCATCATCGACGACAAGGGCACTGTTCGCTCGATCGTGGTCAATGACCTGGGCACCGGCCGCTCGGTCGACGAGACTCTCCGCACCATCCAGGCGCTGCAAACCGGGAAGAACACACCGTGTGAATGGCACCCCGGCCAGAATACACTCTGAGTTGGTGGAATCGAACGCCAACCGTCGGTCAAAGAAGACCAAGTCGAAGATCCCGCGCCCCGCGGGGCGGCTTTCCGGCCGGGTCTTCTTTGTCCGTGTCGGTGTACAAGATGTGGATGTAGTGCGTGCTCGCACGCCCCATCCTTTTGGGAGTGTTGAAAAAGCCTCTTTCCATGCAGGGTGCCACGGACAAGCAGGTTCCCCAGTTCTTGGGGGGAACCTGCTTGTCCGTGTCTTTTCCCCGCAATTGGAAGAAAGACACGGACAAAGAAGACCAAGCCCAAAAGCCGCTTGGTCTTCCTTGTCCGTGGCACCCGTGCAATCGACCGCCCATTCCGATTCGATGGTTTTTTTCAACACTCTCTTTTGTTAGCGGTTCTAAGCCGGTCCGCCCATTAGAACCGCCGAGGTGCAACTTCTTGGACAGCATCCACGCGATTTTCCAGCGCTCTGCTGATAGCTGCCTCGGAACCCTATCTTCCTGCGCGAATGTTGCAATTCCTTGCAGTGGCACGCTGGTTGCAGACCGGCAAGCGTCTCGCTGTTCCGTCGTTCTTCAAGGCTAAGGTATTGCGGGCCAACGAATAGAGATAGAGCCAGGACTGGCGTGCGGTCCCATGAGTGGGGGATGTCGGAGACGAATGGTTGGCACGGCCCATGCGTGGTATGTCGTCGCCAAGACCTTATCCGTATGGTGGTTTGGTCGGGTGGCATGAAGTGTTACAGCAATGAGGCTTGACAAATTGGTGAAAAACATTATGATAATGACGGAAAGGCAGCCCCGCACTGCCTTCGAATGGTTTTCGAGCAGAAGCTCGGCAGGTTGCATTGGTCGGAGGCAGCGGTTCAGGATTGATGTGCCATTCCAACGCGGGACAAACGTTTCGCCCATCAGATTTGATTTCCCACGTGTTTCCAGTGTTTCTACCCTGGCGCGCTCAGGGCGGACTACGCGCGTGCAGGGCGCAAAGGCAGGCGGTCGCTGGCGGCACTTGTCCGCAGTCATGAGCTCTCAAACGGCTGATAATAGGTCTTGGTTCATTCACCTTCAAGGAGGTTGCTGCGTATGAAACGCAAGCTGTGGTTCGCTGTCCTGGCGGTCCTGCTGTGGAGTCCCATGGCCATGGCCGCCAACTCGGTCGTGGTGCAGACCAAGAGTGTGGCCCTGAATGCCACGGGGGTCACGATCGGCATCTTTCTCGCCAATGACGTTGCACTCACGAACTACGTGATTCCGCTCGAACTGCGCTCGACCGGCGGCGGGGCGTTTATCACCAACATGAAACGTTCCTATCCCTCAGGGACGCGCCTTGATGGAAAGATCGCGGACATCAGCATCATCAACTGGTACGACGGTGACACGGTCGGCACCTGCAAGGGTGGCCTAGCGGGCGGCTACACGGGTATCATCAATGCAGATCAAGACGTATTCTACCCCGTCGTTTCCTCGCCCGAGGCCGTGTTCTTCACTCGTGGGAAAGTCTTCGGTGCCAGCCTTCCAATCGGAAGCGATGGGGCGAATCCGCAGATGCTCCTGACGGTGGATGTCAACGGCAGCAATGGCACGTTCGAAATCGACACCACCTGCACAGATCCTGCGAACCACATTGTCTTCGCTTCGCCAGCAAAGATCACTCCGGCCTTTACCAAGGGCGTGATCACCGTGGGCACGCCGGTCGTAAACCATCCGCCGGTGGCGCGGGACACATCGTGGGCGACCAACCAGGATACGCCGAAGGCAGTGGCGTACCTGCCGGCATCCGATGCTGACGCGGGACAGGTCCTGACGTACGCGATCGTCAGCGCGCCGTCCCACGGAATCCTCAGTGGGTTCAACGCCGCAACCGGAGCGTTTACATACACACCGACCGGCGGTTACACCGGCCCGGATGTGCTGACGTTCAGTGCGTGCGACAATGGTGCGCCTTTGATGTGTGACACAGGTACGGTGAGTATCACTGTGAGCCCGGTGAACCATGCGCCGGTCGCGGTCGCGGATGCGTACAACACGAACGAGGACACGCCGTTGATTGTCACGGCGCCGGGCGTTCTGAGCAACGACACCGATGTGGACGGTAATCCGCTGACGGCGGAGAAAGTGACAGATCCATCGCACGGCGCGGTGACTCTGAATGCCGATGGTTCATTCACGTATACGCCGGCTGCCAACTACAACGGTCCGGATGCGTTCACGTACAAGGCGAAAGACGCGACATTGTACAGCAACATCGTCACGGTGTCGATCACGGTCAACCCGGTGAACGATGCGCCGGTGGCAGTCAATAACAGCTACAACACGAACGAGGACACGCCATTGATTGTCGTGGCACCGGGCGTTCTGACTAACGACACGGACGTCGAGGGTGATCCGCTGACGGCGGAGAAAGTGACGGATCCGTCGCACGGCACGCTGGCCCTGAATGCCGATGGTTCATTCACGTATACACCGGCGGCCAACTACAATGGTCCGGACGCGTTCACGTACAAGGCGAAAGACGCGGCTTTGTACAGCAACATTGTCACGGTGTCGATCACGGTCAGCCCGGTGAACGACGCGCCGGTGGCGGTGGACGACAGCTACAACACGAACGAGGACACGCCGTTGATTGTCGCGGCACCGGGCGTTCTGAGTAACGACACCGACGTGGACGGTAATCCACTGACGGCGGAGAAAGTGACAGATCCGTCCCACGGCGCGGTGACCTTGAATGCCAATGGTTCGTTCACGTACACACCGGCCGCAAACTACAACGGTCCGGATGCGTTCACCTACAAGGCGAAAGACGCGGCTTTGTACAGCAACATCGTCACGGTGTCGATCACGATCAACCCGGTGAACGATGCGCCGGTGGCGGTGAACGACAGCTACAACACGGATGAGGAGACGCCGCTGGTTATCGTGGCGCCTGGCGTTCTGACAAACGACACGGACGTGGAGGGCGATCCGCTGACGGCGGTGAAAGTGACAGATCCGTCGCACGGCGCGGTAACCCTGAATTCGGATGGTTCATTCACATACATACCGGTGGCCAACTACAGCGGACCGGACGCGTTCACGTACAAGGCCAGCGATGGGATCACGCAGGGTAACATGGCGACGGTGTCGATCACGGTCAATCCGGTGAACGACGCGCCGGTGGCAGTCGATAACAGCTACAACACGAACCAGGACACGCCGTTGAATGTCGTGGCGCCGGGCGTCCTTGGCAACGACACGGACGTGGACGGTAATCCGCTGACTGCGGAGTTGGTCAGCGACGTCAATCACGGGGCCCTAGTCCTGAGTTCGAATGGCTCGTTTCTCTACACGCCTGGTGCGGGCTACAATGGGCTGGACACGTTCACGTACAAGGCGAAAGACGCGGTTTTGTACAGCAACATAGCAACGGTAACGATCAACGTCAGTTTCGTCAACTCACCGCCGGTGCTTGACCCAATTGGACCAAAGAGCGTCAACGAGGGCATACTTCTGACCTTCCCCGTCGCGGCTCACGATTTTGATGGGGACGCGGGCATTACGCTTTCGTTGGAAAGCACCCCGGCCGGCGCGGTCCTCACCGACAATGGCTCAGGCAGCGGGACGTTCGACTGGACCCCATCATGTGCTCAGGGTGGCTCGGTATACAACGTCAAGTTCATCGCCTCCGATGGTGATCTGGCGGACACCGAGACAGTGGCTATCACGGTCAACGATCTGCCGGAATTCCTCGTGGCCAGTCCCGAATCTGTCGTCATCAACTACCAAATGGGAGACCCAGCGCCTGACCCCGTTCCCATCGATCTGACGGACCCAGGTTGCAGAGGCCAGTTCCCCTGGCAGGCCATCTCCAGCCAGCCCTGGTTGTTTGCCACACCCGACACCGGCACGACTCCCTCGACGGTTCTGGTGTCGATTGACCCATCCGGCCTGTCAGAAGGCCCGCACGAGGCCACGCTGACGATCGGCCCCAGGGCAGCCGCGAAATCCGCCGTGGTGGGCGTCGTAGTCGTCGTCCATCTGAGCATCTCAGCCGCGCCCCACGATTCTGTCTGGGTGACGAGCGGTGCAGGTGAACTCGGCGATACCGTTGCGGTGGACGTCAACTTCTGCAATAACCACATCGCGACCGGAATCTCTGTCGGCCTGAAATACTCCTCCTTCAACGTGCATCCAATTGGTTACAGTTTCGTTGGTTCACGTGTGGAGAGTCTGGACATCGTCAGTGCTGATACCAATTCGGCTGCGCGTACGATCTGTCTCGTGGCCCTTCCACTCACGCCGGATCACTGGATCCCCGAAGGCTGCGGTAAATTGGCGACCCTCTACTTTGTCGTCGATTCCATCCCCAGATGCCCTGATCCGGATAGCACAATGATCGACTCTTTCACGGTCGGTGTGGGATGCGAGTTGATGCTGACCGATACGACGCTCGCCGCGGTTTACCCGTCCTTTGCACCCGGCGCCATCCATGTCATCTGCCCCGGGCGCATCTGCGGTGTTGTTTCGGACACCGGCGGGAACCCGCTCAGCAGTGCGGTTGTGCAGGTTTGGAGTTCTTATCCTGATGGAGAGATTCTTGGCAGCCAGACGACCGGCGCAGACGGACACTTCTGCATCATCGGTCTGGATCGCGAAGGGACTTTCGATCTGCGGGTCTACCGTCTCGGTTACTGCACGCAGGTCGTCAACGGCGTCAATCCCAGCGACTTCGGTTTGATCACGGTGCAGCTCGAGCCCGTGCCGGCGATTATCGGGACGCCATCCGTCGCCTTCTACTCCTCGGCCAACGCGCGAATCAGCGGCGTGCCACTCATGCTTGGCGATGTCATCACCGCGGTCGATGATGACGGTGTGGTCTGCGGCAAGACCGTGGTGGAGGCGCCGGGCGCCTATCTGATCGCTGTCGTGGGTGATGACATAGGCACTGTCGGTGTGGACGAGGGTGCCAAAACCGGTGAACAAATCACTTTCTACCTCAACTGTACCTGCCCCATCCTGGTCCCGACCCCTTGGGCAGACAAAGCCCGCACCGAGTTCGATGCGGACTTCGATTGCGCGCAACGGCAACTGCAAATCCCTCTGTGCGATTCATGGACGTTGTTCTCATTCAACGTCGTGCCGAGTAATCCGTCTCGTGAGGCCATCTTGTCCTCAATCAGCGGGCAGTATCAGTCGGTGTTCACGTTCGTGTGTCCCGACGATTACCAAACCTGGAATGCGGGTTTCGATCCAAACAGCCTCGACGCGATGGATCCATTCCATGGCTACTGGCTCAAGCCCTCGGGCCCGGGCGTTGGACCGATCGTGCTCTCGGGTGCCCCCATGGCGCCGAACACGCCCCTGAACTTGTGCCTTGGCTGGAACCTGATCTCCTATCTGCCCGACTTCCCGGATACCTTCACCCACGCGCTTAACTCGATCGATGGCGAATATGTCCGCGTCTTCGGTTACGAGTGCGCATCCCAGGATGCCTGGAAGACATGGGATGCGAATCGGCCGGCGGACTTGAACGATCTGGGTTGCATGAAGCCCATGCGCGGATACTGGGTCAAGACCAACACGAACACGACCTTGACCTATCCGATCGGCGGGTACCAATGCAACGAGGGCGGCCCGTCCCTGTCCAAGCCAGTGAATCTGCTCACGCGGGTCACTCCGACGCCGTGGGTGACCGATTTCTGGTCCGCGGCTCCCATGAGCGCTACCGGCCTTCGCGCGGGAGATCACCTGACGGCCCGCACCCAAGCCGGGGTGATCTGCGGCGAGTGCCTGGTTGGACCCAAAGGGTCGTTCCTGATCCACGTCTACGGTGACGATCCCACGACGAAAGACCGTGTTGAAGGCGCCGCCGCGGGTGAGGTTCTCCGCTTCGAGGTGAACGATGCCCCTGCGGCTGTCGAGGCCGGCTCCACGGTGTGGTCGGAGCGCGAATCCACGGAACTGACGGTGGCGGTGGCGAAGTCCAGTCCTGTCCCGTCCGGGTACGCTCTGTTGCAGAACTACCCGAACCCGTTCAATCCGTCAACGGTCATCAAGTTCCGGCTGCCGGTTGCGGCGGACGCGAAGTTGACGATCTACAACGTCCTCGGGCAGACGGTCCGCACGCTCTTCTCCGGTTCCCTGTCCGAAGGTGACCACTCGTTCGAATGGAACGGACAGAATGAAAGCGGCCAGGTTGTCCAAAGCGGCATCTACTTCTACCGTTTGGACACTCCGGCGTGGTCGGATGTGAAGAAGATGACGTTCCTGAAGTAGTTTAGCCGAGACCACAGGATCAATGATGTCATCGATCGAAACAAACAATGATTCACAGGCCCCGTACCCCGCCCACACGGCGGGGTACGGACCCGCGAATCGAGAAAAAGGGGTGTTAAACGTGAACAAGGCGCTGGGAGTGCTCGTCGGGGGAGCCTTGGTAGCGGGAGTCGTTCTGGCCGCCGCATCGACTGGCCGGGCCCAGATCGCCGGCGAGGTTTTCGACAACGTCGGCGCACCTGTGCCAAACGCCAGAGTCGAAGTCTGGGATGCCTATCCCGGTGGATCTGTTCTCACCTTCGGAGCAACTGACGCGCAGGGAGGATTTTCTCTGTCCTCGGTACCTCCCGTCCTGTTTGACCTTCGGGTGATAAAACCCGTTTCCGGGGTACCGGAGTACTATCCGACTGTCATCCGTGGCCTTCCGGATCCTATCACGAATGTCCTGGCGTTCCTATTCCCGGTCGGGACAACGCTGAGCAGCATGCAGGTCTGCGAGTACTGGGATACCTCCAGCACTTTCCTCGGGGCTAAGCTCAGACCCGGCGATATGCTCGAGGCGTTCGATCCCGACGGGGTCCTCTGCGGTCTGGCGCTGTCTAACGGCAACGGTCATTTCAATATCACCGTGATCGGGGATGACGGCCTGCCCGACGGCATCGATGAAGGACCGTTCAACGGCGAACTGGTGGACTTCACCATTAATGGCTTTCCAGCGACGCCCCCTGCCGTTTTCGCGGATTTGGGAGTCATCAAGCAGCACCTGACAGGCGCCACGAGTTCCCATGGTGTCACAGTCATCGGTCCTGTCGGTGCCAATGGCGCGCCCGGTGAATTGGCGCTCATCTCATATCAGGTCACCAATTCCGGATCCACGGCGGACTCCTTCACCGTGAGTGCATCTCTCCCGGAAGGATGGCCCATCACCTACCCGACGGCCAAGCTTCCCAGTCTGGTCCTTGCCCCGGGCGCCTCGGCTAATGTCGACATCCTTGTGCAGGTTCCTCCGGGTGTGGCCGACATAACCGTCCATGTGAGCTTCATCGCGACATCCAGGACCTACAGCATCGTCCAGGCGGGCGCAACCACCGACCTGTCGGTCAGGACAACTGGCGTTTGGGATGGTGGCGACGGCGGGCTATTGCCCTCGCGGTTCTCGCTGGCCCAGAATTATCCTAACCCGTTTAATCCCGAGACCGAGATCGCCTTTAATCTCCGGGTCGAGGGGCATGTGCGGCTTGAGGTCTTCAATATCCTTGGCCAGAGCGTCGCTGTTCTCGCGGATGGCTACCGTCCGCAGGGGATTACCGTGGCGCACTGGGATGGTCGCGACGCACGTGGGGCTGTCGTTCCGACGGGCATTTACTTCTACCGGCTGACGCAGGACAGTCAATCCTTCGTCCGTAAGATGGTGCTGCTCAAGTAGGACTCGCGAAGTCACTTACCGAAAGCTCTCGCCCCCGGCCACCCAGCCGGGGGCTTTTTTCGCTCGCGGACGTATGGATTTTCCCTTGCGATCTGGGTGCAAAACTTGAGTATTTCGTTCCGGGGCTGGGGGAATGACGCCAGGGGAACGGGAACACTAGCGCGGGAACAGGCCGAATGATGAGCGATCCTGTTCACGAGGAGGAGAGGGAAGATGAATCAGAGTCGGCATCTCACGCTACGGTCCGGGATGGTTGGGATGGCCACGGCCATCGTCCTGTGGAGCGGCGTTGCGACATACGCGGATGTGAGCATCAAGCAGACGACGACCACGAAAGGGCTGGCGGGGATTCTTGATGCCGAGGTCAAATCGGAGAACTGCATCCAGAGAGACAGGAACTGCACCGAAGCCCAGACCCGCTTCACCAGCAAACTCATGAAGTTCGCAACCGGCGGCAAGGCGACCAAGACGAGTTCGATTGCCCGGCTGGACAAGGACCTGATGTGGGAAGTGAATCATCAGGACAAATCGTACACGGAGATGACCTTTGCTCAGATGCGGGCGATGATGGACTCGCTGAAAACGATGATGGCGGGTGGGCCCATGGGCGGCACGCCCGCGAAGACAGAGATCGATACATCCGAAGTGACCTATGCCCCTCCGACGTTCGATGTCAAGAAAACTGGTCTGAAAGAAACCATTGCCGGCTACCCTTGTGAGCAGACAATCCTAACCATGACGGTCGAGGGGACGAACAAGAAGACCGGTGAGAAATTCCAGATGCTGACAACGATGGACATGATGATGGCACAGGACGTTCCGGGTCGGGATGAGTACGAACAGTTCGGCCGGAAGATGGCGGAGAAGATGGGCTTAGGGATGGATGCGGCCAGTGCCCAGTCGATGATGTCGGCCCTCGGTGCGTACGGGATCGATGCCAAGAAACTGGCTGAAGAATCCGCCAAGTTGAAAGGCTTCCCGATGCGGCAAATCGTGACATTCGCGGGGCAGGGGAAGCAATTTGCTGCCAGTGAAACTGCTCAGAAGAGCGAAAACGGCGAGAAGGAATCTGCCGAGGAAGAGAAGTCCGGAGGCAGCGACGTCGCCTCCAAAGCCCTCGGCAGTCTGTTTGGGAAGAAGAAGAGCGACAAGAAGAAGGCCGGTGAAGGAAAGTCCGCGGAGAAGCCGGACGACGCAATTTTCAAGATGACCACTGAGGTGACCGAAATCTCCACTGGGGCGGTCCCGGCAACCCGGTTTGAAGTCCCATCGGGGTACAAGTTGAAACCCGTGGGCAAGAAGTAGGGTTATTGACCGCGCGCCAGCGGTCGGCTGGTATCGAACGGATCCGGAGGAAAAATCCTGCGTACGGCGGATTTTGGACCTCTGGGTCTTGGGTCAGATTATCCTTGAGGTTGACATGGTGTTCGGAGTTTGTCCATCTTGCTTGAGCACGGACGGGGACTGATGCCGAAATTCACGATCAGCAGGGGTGGGAAGACGCTCCAGACCCTCACATTGGAGGGCGAGAAGATTGAAGTAGGATCAGCCCGCACCTGTCAGTTGTTTATTGATGATTTGCTGATCTCCCTCCGGCAGGCGGCCTTCGTGAAGACCGCCGACGGTTTCAAAGTGGAGGCGCTTGCCCGCACACCCAGCTTCAGTCTGAATGGGCGGGTTGTCGACCAGCCCTTGCCTCTCGCGCCGGGAGACATGATCGAGATCGAAGGCTATCAGATTCGTGTGGATTTCGAACGGCTGGCGGTTGCCGCTGCTGAACAGCCTCCACCTCCGATTGATGTGAACACCGATCCTGCCAAGACCGTTTTCCATATTCCGATCAAACCCCTCGGCCAGTTGGTGATCATCGCCGGACCGCTCAAAGGTCTGGTGCGACCGCTCGTGCCGGGGGAGATCAAGATCGGACGGGAGCAGTCCCAGAATGACATAGTCATCCGTAATGATTCCAAAGGCGAGATCGACAGGAGCATCTCCCGGAGGCATGCATCGATACATGTCGAAGGAACCAGCGTGTCTGTAGAGGATCAGAAAAGCGTTGCCGGTACCTTCGTCAATGGCCGTCAGGCCCCTCCCAAACAGCGGGTCATGCTCAAGTCCGGAGATCAGATCGAGATCCGCTCGGCGAAGGAGAGCACAGTCCTCCGGGTGGAGTTAGACGCGGCAGGTTCTGTGCCGCCATCTTCTCCGCCTCTGTCTGACCTGGCTCCGGTTCCGCCTATTTCCGAGGTGCCGCTGCTTCTCTCCGACGCGCCCCTGCCGCCGCCGCTGGCCGTCACGCCCCTGCGGGCTACTCCACCGCCGCTGACTCCGCCACCTCAGCGTGATCCTTTACCGGCATGGGGGCCACCACCGCCGGAACCGATTCGCGAGCCGGTTGATGAGCCAGTTGGGCGCCAGTCCCGCGCGCGGCCGAGGGCGACGTATGGCGACAATCCATTTCTGCCGGCCGAGGAGGCCAGTTTGCTCAGGTCGCTGCCCCAATGGGTGTGGTTCGCGGGAGGGGCGGCGCTCATAATCTTGGTTGTTTCTTTACTGCTGATTTGTCGATAATTTCTTGGGGTGTCGGCTCCTGTGATGGCATCAACCGGATGGACCGCATGTTGAAAATCAAGATGCATGGCGATACGCACGTCGGCTTGGTGCGTTCGATCAATGAAGACAACTTCCGACTGATCGAAGAGCGGAACACGATTGTCCTCTGCGACGGGATGGGAGGACATGCCGCCGGAGAGGTTGCATCTCTGAAGGCCGTCGAAACCGTCGCGGCCTTTCTTCTGCGTGATCCGGGCGCCAATCGGGTCAAGCTCCCGGTGTTGGCGCTCCCGGAGCTGCCGGCAGAGGCCGTCGATCTGGTCCAGAGCGTGCGCTTGGCGAACCGGCGGGTCTTCCTTGCCGCCAAATCGCAGCGTAGTATGCACGGCATGGGGACGACTCTGGTGACCGTTCGTTTCTCCGATGGCCAGGTCATCGTTTGCCATGTCGGCGATTCCCGTGCCTACCGATTCGAGAGCGGACGTCTTTCGCCTTTGACCATCGATCACTCTCTTTTGGCGGAATGGAAGTCCCGGGGGGAGATCTCAGAGGAGGACGAGCGCAATTTCCCGGAGCGGAATATCATCACGCGGGCCCTCGGTACCCGTGCTTCGGTGGCGGTCGACGTGTGTGCTATGCCCGCCGAGAAGGGCGACTGGTATCTCTTGTGCTCCGATGGCTTGTGCGGGTACGTCGATGACCGCACCATCGCAGAGGTCGTCGGTCAGTGCCATCCCGATCTCGAGCTCGCAGTGCAGCGCCTGATCGGCGTGGCCAATGAGGCCGGTGGGCAGGACAATGTCACCGTTGCCATTGGGGCTATTGAGGATACCGATTCTGCCGCTCCGCCGTGGCGGACTGCGGTGACCGTTCGGACCGTTCCTGAAGCCGCGGAGGAGGCAGCCTCCCTCGAGACGGCGTTCTTGCAGGAGCTCTTTCCCGTGGTCGTTCCGAACGACGATACCTCGGACGAACCTGACACGGACCGCATCCCCACCTTGCCATTCATCACCCCGCCACCGGCGGGCCTTCCCGCCGTCGGGGATGACGCCACGACTGAACCACCCGACAAGCCCAAGCGCGGTTTCTTCCCCTGGTCCTCCAAGAAGGACTAGTGTCATGTCATGTATCAAGCGTCGGATAAAGACGCTTGAGCTTGATCCTGGCGTCCTTTGTGGTGAATTGCCAGTCGATTCGTGAATTCGCGTTGTTCCTTCGTTTCTGCCACGCTTCCACC
>Ga0315273_10004928_pt1 | contig 16457 bp, 12 predicted proteins | sample YL17G02_0_MG_FD_205753 | JGI IMG/M metagenome (GOLD analysis project Ga0315273, IMG submission 205753) | Sediment microbial communities from Yellowstone Lake, YNP, Wyoming, USA - YL17G02_0 | ecosystem: Environmental > Aquatic > Freshwater > Lake > Sediment | place: USA: Wyoming | collected... | reverse complement strand
CGCACTCTAATACTACAGCGCAACTTGACCCCGTGCGCGGTGGGTCTCCTGACCCACCGCGCAGAAACTGCCCAGTTGCAGCCGGAAAACGCACGCAAGCGGCGGGTCAGGAGACCCGCCGCGCTATGTCGTGCTGTAGCTTTAAGCTGTCACCCCGCGTGTGGCCGCCGCCTGCTTGAAACGCCGCCGTCCGGGTGGTAGACTTCCGCGGTTTCTTCAGGGCCGTCGTTCACCAGGGGAACCAGGTTGCAGCCCTCCGTACTGATTATCGAGGACGAGGAAGGCGTGCGGTCGGCGCTGGTCAAGCGCCTGAGATTGCACGGCTACGCGGCCGACGTGGCGGCCACGGGGGCCGAGGGGCTCAAGCGGCTGGCCGACGCCGGCGCGGACCTCGTCCTTCTCGACTATCGCCTGCCCGACGCCGACGGCCTGGAGCTCCTCGAGAAGATCCGCCGCCAGTGGCCCAACATCCTGACGGTCATGATGACGGCCTACACGAACGTCGAGATCGCCATCCAGGCCATCCGCCTCGGCGCCCACGACTACGTCTCGAAGCCGTTCAGCCTCGACGAGATGATGGTCGTCGTCGACAAGGCCCTGGAGGCGAAACGCCTGCGGACCGAGGTCGAGCGCATCCGTTCGACGCAGATCGAGGAGTTCGGCTTCGAGCGCATCGTGGCCCACAGCCCGAAGATGCTCGAGATCGTGAACCTCCTCAAGCACCTCGCCGAGTCCGAGGCCCGGACGATCCTGTTGCAGGGCGAGAGCGGCACGGGCAAGGACCTCGCGGCCAAGGTAATGCACTTCCACAGCCCGCGGGCCGCGCGGCCGTTCATGAACATCACCTGCACGGCGCTGCCCGAGACGCTCTTGGAGAGCGAGCTGTTTGGCCACGAGAGGGGCGCGTTCACCGACGCCCGCCAGCAGAAACAGGGCCTGTTCGAGCTGGCCGACGGCGGGACGATCTTCCTCGACGAGATCGGCGACATGCCGGCCAGCCTCCAGGCGAAGCTCCTGCGGTTCCTCGAGGAGAAGGCCTTCCGCCGCGTCGGCGGGACGAAGGACATCCGCGTCGACGTGCGGATCATCGCCGCCACCAACCGCCACCTCCGCGGCCTGGTGGCCGACGGCCGCTTCCGCGAGGACCTGTTCTACCGGCTGAACGTCTTCCCGGTCACGCTGCCGCCGCTGCGGGAGCGGCCGGAAGACATCCCCCTGCTGGCGGAGCACTTTATCCGCCAGTACAACCGCGAGTTCCGCAAGGAGGTGACGGGCATCGACTCGGCCGCCCTGGCGGCCATCCAGGCCCACACCTGGCCCGGCAACGTCCGCGAGATGAAGAACATCTTCGAGCGGGTGATGCTCCTGTCGGCCGGCTCGCGGCTGACGCTGGTTGACCTGCCCGCGGAGATTAAGACGCCGGTGGCCGCGGCGGCCGGCGTCAGCGGGCCCCCGACGGTCATTGAGTTCGGGCCGGAGGGGATCGACATTCACGAGGTTGAACGGATGCTCGTCCGGAGGGCCCTCGAGCTGACTCGCGGCAACCAGTCGCGGGCCGCCGCCCTCCTGCACATCAGCCGCGACCAGTTGCGGTACCGCATGCAGAAGTACGGCCTCGTTGCCCCGGCCGGTGAACCCAGTCCATGAACCTGCACCAGCCTTTCACCAGACGGGAACCCTTCGTGAACCTTTTTGAATCTCTCAAGCAACGCGTGCGTCCTGCCCGCCGCCGCATCCTCCTCGCCGAGACCCACGACGGGCGCGTCATCGAGGCGGCCGCCCGGCTCGGACGCGAGGACTTCTGCCAGACGATCGTCCTGGGCGACCGGGCGCGGCTGGCCGACGCGCTGCGCCGGGCCGGCGCCGATCCCGGCCGGATCGAGTTTCTCGACCCCGCCGAGAAGGACCGCTTCGACGCCTTCGTCCAGGAGTACTACGAGCTGCGGAAGGCCAAGGGCTGCACCCTCGACGAAGCGCGGGCCGCGATGCAGCATCCCGTGTTCTACGGCGCGATGTGCGTGCGGAGGGGCCTCGTGGACGGCATGACGGCCGGCAGCGCGTCGCCGACCGCCGCGGTCATCCGCGCCGCCCTGCACTGTGTGGGCCTGCGGCAGGGCGTCCGGACGCTCTCCTCGTGCTTCCTGATCGTGCTGCCCTTCGCCGACTTCGGGCACGAGGGCATCCTCTTGTTCAGCGACTGCGGCGTCGTGCCGGCGCCCACGGAAGACCAGCTCGTGGACATCGCCCGCAGCGCCGCCGCCTCGTGGCGCCAGTTCATCGGCACGGAGCCGGTGGTGGCCATGCTCTCGTTCAGCACGAAAGGGTCGGCCAAACATCCCGGGGCCCAGCGGATGGCGGCCGCGGCCGAGCGCGTCCGCGCCCTCGAACCGGGCCTGGCCGTCGACGGCGAGCTCCAGCTCGATGCCGCGCTGGTGCAGGCGGTGGCCGCCCGCAAGGCGCCCGGCAGCGCGGTCGCCGGCCGGGCGAACGTCCTCATTTTCCCGGACCTCGCGGCCGGCAACATCGGCTGCAAGCTGGTCGAGCGCCTCGGGCGGGCCCAGGCCGTCGGCCCGATCTTCCAGGGTCTCGCCAAGCCGATCAACGACCTCTCGCGCGGGTGCCAGGTGCAGGCGATCGTCGACGCCGTCGCGATCACCGCCGCCCAGACGGTCGCGGGGTAAGGTCACGCCCGGCAGGCTCTTGCTTTGTGCCGCGGATCGGCTAGAATTCCTTGAGGATGACAGGTGTTATGCCGAAACCACCATCGCCGAGGGAAGGGGAATTGAGATATGCCCGGCTCCCGCACCATCGAGATTCCTGAGGCCGTGCTCCTAAGCGCCCAGAGCCTGGACGACCTCGAAGACTGGCTTGCCACGCACGATCCGGAGTTCCTCACCCGAATGCGCCGCATCCGCCAGGATGAGGACATGGGCGGCCAAGGCAAGGACCTCACGGAGATCCTCAAGCAGTGGTCTACCGAGTCATAGCTCAAGATCTATCGAATCCAGCATCGGCGCGAAGTCTATCGGCACCTGTGAGATGTCGATGCAAATCATGATGGCGCCGCGCACTCCGGCAGCGTGACGCGGAAGGCCGTGCCGCGGCCCACCTCGCTTTCCACGTCGATGCGGCCGCCGTGCATGTCCACGACGCGCTTGGCGATCGTCATGCCCAGGCCGGTGCCTTGCTGGACGGTCTGCTTGGCCTTTTCGCCGCGGAAAAACTCGTCGAAGATCCGCGGGAGCTCGTCCGAGGGAATCCCGATGCCCGTGTCGGAGACCGTGAGAACGCCTCGCGCGCCGTCGCTCGCCAGGCGAACCTCCACCCGGCCGCCGGAAGGCGTGTAGCGGATCGCGTTCGAGATGAGGTTGTTCACCAGGTCGATGAGGCCGTCGCGGGCGCCGAGCACCCGGGCGGGCACCGCCGCCACCTCCAGGCCCACCTTCTTCTCCTCGGCCTGGGCCCGGAAAAGGTCCGCCGCCGAGCGGACGATCTCGGCCAGTTCCACCGGCTCGAACCGCTGCCCCACCGCCGCCGCCTGAAGGCGGCTGTAGCGCAGAAGATCGTCGATCAGGTCCAACATGCTCTCCGACCGCGCCACGGCCCGATCGACGAGGCCGCGGCCGGGGCCGTCGGGCGCCATCTGGCTTGTGGCCGCCTTCAAGAGGCTCTGCATGGCGCCGAGGGGGGCGCGGAGCTCGTGGCTGGTCTTCCGCATGAACTGCGACTTGACCTGATCGAGCGACTTGAGGTCCCGGTAGGCTCCCGCCAACTGCTCTTCGCGGTCTCGCAGCCGGCCGGCGATGCTTGAGGCGATGAAGACCGTCGCGTACGCGGCAAACGTCATCACGAAGCAGACCTGGAGGACAAACACGTGGCGGTGAGCCAACTGGGCCGACACCAGCGGCTCCAGCCGACCGTCGGCCGACAACACGGCCAGGGCGTGGTGGAAGTCCTGCCAGTAGTACTCGCCCCACCCGATGAGGTTGATGAGCACCGCCGCCAGCGTCGCATACACGCAGGCCACGCGCGGCCTGAAGAACTCGCTCGCCACGATCATCGGGAAGATGAACAGGAGGATGAAGTGGTTCTCGGCCCCGCCGATCGTGTGCACCAGGGCCGCCACCGCCAGCAGGTCGCACGTGATCTGCGCGTGCGCCAGCCGCGCGATCGACCGCTTCTCGATGTGCGCCAGGCCGTGCAGCCGCCGCACCCGAAGGGTAAACACGAGGTTGTACGCAAACAGGGCCCCGATGACCGCCAGCGCCCACGGCCACGCAAACCGCACGTGGAACAGGTACCACCCGACCCCCAGGAACCCCAGCGCGCACACCCCGGCCGCCCACCGCACGTGGGTGAACCACCCGAGCCGCTCGAAGAGCTCCTGCTCGGTCAGGGTCAGGTCGTGTCCGGCTTCAGGATCAGGGTCCGGCATGGCGAGAGCTTAGCATGTCGTGTCGCGAGTCGCAACCGCTGAAATGACCAATCAAGCGGCAAGCGGTCTTTCGAGTGTTCACGACGCACCCCGCAAGGTAAAGATTCGTGAACAGAAATGCTAAATGTTAAATGATAAATGCTAAATGGAAAGTAGCCGGCCCAAGCGCCGCCTTGCCGTTCATTTAGCATTTAGCATTTATCATTTCCGCTACGCCTGCTTGGGCGGTTCCGGCTCGGCGGCGGGCTTGGCCTCGGACGTGGGCGGCGCCGCTTCGGCTGCCGGCAGAGAGGAGGTCGGCTCGGGCGCGGGCGCCGCGGCCGGCGAGGCGGCCTCCTGCCCCGGCGCGGCTGGTGCCGGGGCGCCTTCCGGGGCGGGTGCGCCCGCGGGCGCCGTGGCGGCAGCCTCCGGCCATGCCGGTGGCCCAGACGCCCTCGTCTGGGAATCCTGCACAGCCGAGGGCGGCTGTGCCACATCCTCGCTCACCGCCTCGGCCTCGGGAAGCTCGGTCGTGCCCATGTCGCGGCGGACGATCCGAACGTCGTTCCACGTCCAGAAGCCCAGGAAGAGGAGCACCATGGCCGTGATGGCCAGGCTGGCGCCGAACCACAGGTTCATCTCTCTCTGGTAGCGGTCGTAGTCGAGGGCCTTCCGCATGTCATCGGCCGGCTCGGCGGGCTCCTCGGCCCCGAAATCGTTCACGTACCATATCTTGCCGTCCGGGTGGATCACGGGCGCCGTGCCGTTCGGCATGGCCCACATCTTGCCGTCGACCAGGCTGTTCGGGTCCTCGCCGACGGGCTGCCAAGCCCTGGCACCCTGGGGCAACACCCATAACTGGCCGGTTTCCCCCTTGACCAACTGCGGATTCGCGGTCTTGAGCTCGGGGTACTGTGTGGGCTTGTGGGGTATGAGTTTAAGCGTCAACGCGTCGATGCAATAGAGGGCGAGCGACAGGCAGATGACGCCCAGGGCCAGCGATGGCCCGTACACCACGCGCTTGATCCGGATGTGGGTGGCCGCCCGCGCCTTGCCGGTCGGGATGGGCTTGGCCGGCGCGGCGAGGCGCAGGGCCTTCTTCATCTCAATGGCTGCGGCCGGACTCCTGGCGGGCGCGGCCGGAGCCGCGGCGCCCTCCCCCGCGGGCGCCCCTTCGGCGGCCTCGGCCGGCTTCTCGGGTCGCTTGCCCGTGATCTGGAAGATCAACTCGTCGGCACCGGCCTTCGTGCCAAGCTGCGACTGAAACGCATCGCGAGCCGCCTTGCGCCGGGCGGCCTCTTCTTCGGAAATGCCCTCGACCTCCTTGGCGGCCACTTCGCCGCGAAGTTCGTCGAGCCCGGCCTCGCCGGCCGGATGGCCGGCGCCTGCCGTTGCCGAAAGCACCTGGGCGATCATCTCAGCGGTCGCCGCGGGCTGGTCTCGCGACGGTTCCCCGCCCGGCGCGGGCACGGGGATGTCCAGGCCGCACGCCGCGCAATGGTGGAGCTGGCCGACCATGGACTCGTCGGCCGAGCATTCGGCCCCGCACAGACACTTGAACTGGATCGCCACGTAGGTCTCCTTGCGTTCGCCTTCGGCTGCCCGACGCAAGCGGGCCGCGGTATTGTACGAACGCGACTACCCCGCTGCACGCGTTTTCTCTCGACGGCGGGGGACGGCCGGCGTAGATTCGGGCGCACCCTGTAGGCCGGGGCGAAGCCCCGGCAACGCAATCGGAGGATGGGCACGTAAGCCGGGGCGTTGAGCCGGCCAACCGTCAGGCTAGTCGGCGTTTAGCCGTCGCCGGTACGGCGACGATCAATATTCGCGGTCGTACCGGCCGCGGGTAAACGAGTGCAAGGCTCGACCGTCCACCGACCTGGAGGAGGGGCCGTACCGTGACCAGCCGCTGCTTCGCCATCGTCGCCGCTTTGCTGGCCTGTGCGGCCACGAGGTCCTCAGCCAACGCCCCCGACGCCCGCGCCTGGGCCGAGGCGACCCTCCTGGGCGAGGCCGCCGCGACGGCCGCACCGGGGCCGGGGATCGACGTCCGCCGGCAAGACTACGGCACGCTGCGCCTCCGGCGGTCCGTCCTCGACACGCCCCTGAAGATCGGCGCGAAGGCATACGCGCACGGCCTCGGCACGCACGCCGTCAGCGAGGTCGTCGTCCGCCTGCCCAAGCCCGCCAGGACCTTCGAGGCTGAGGCCGGCGTGGACAACAACTACGACACCGCCGGCAATCGCGGCAGCGTCATCTTCATCGTGCAGACGGCGGGGAAGGAAGTTTTCCGTAGCGGCATCTTGAAGGGCGGCCAGGCCCCCGTCCCCGTGAAGGTGGACCTCGGCGGCGCGAAGGAGTTCACCCTTCGCGTCATCGACGATGGCGACGGGCTCGAGTACGACCAGGCCGATTGGGCGGAGGCGTCTGTCATGACCGAGAGCGGCGAGCGCATCTGGCTGGACGATCTGGCGGTCATCGCCAAGGGCACCGGGTTCGCCCCGGCCATCCCCTTCTCTTTCACCTATGGCGGCAAGCCTTCCGCCGACCTCCTCGGCTCGTGGAAGCGGACGCAGGCGAAGGCCGCGCCGGAGGGCGGCCGCGAGCGCCACACCGTCACCTGGACCGACCCGGCGACCGGACTCGATGTGACGGCCGAGGTCACGCTCTTCGCCGGCTATCCCGCCGCCGAGTGGGTCCTGTACCTTAAGAACACGGGCGCGGCCGACACGCCCCTGATCGAGAACATCCTGCCGCTGGACCTCAACGCCCGCGTGCCGCAGGAGGGCGACGTGGTCCTCCACCACGCCAAGGGAAGTGCCTGCGCGGCCGACGACTTCCTGCCGATCGACCAGGCCGTGCCGCCGGACGGCCGCGTGGACCTCGCCCCGGCGGGCGGGCGATCCTCGAACGGGCGCCTGCCCTTCTTCAACCTTCAGTGGCAGGGCGGCGGCGTGGTCGGCGCGATCGGGTGGTCGGGCCAGTGGGCGATGCACCTGAGGCGGACGGGGGGCAGCAGCCTCGTCCTCCAGGCGGGGCAGCAGAAGACGCACCTCGTGCTGCACGCCGGCGAGGCAATCCGCACGCCGCGCATCCTGCTGGTGACCTGGGCGGGCGACGATCCGCTGCGCGGCCACAATCTGCTCAGGCGCCTCATGCTGGCCCACTACGTGCCACGAATCGGCGGCAAACCGGTCCTGCCGCCCGTCACGCACAACGGGTGGTTCACCTTCAACCAGGGCAACGCGGTGACGGAGGCGAACCAGCTTGAGATCATCCGGGCCATGGCGCCGACCGGCGTCGAGGTGTACTGGCTCGACGCCGGCTGGTTCGAGGGCGGGTGGCCGTCGGGCGTCGGAAGCTGGCGGCCGCGCGCCGACGCCTTCCCGCGCGGCCTCGCGCCGCTCTCGGAGGCCGCGCACAAGGCCGGCATGAAGTTCATCGTCTGGTTCGAGCCCGAGCGGGTGCACCCGGCCAGCCGCATCGCCAAGGAACACCCCGAGTGGGTCCTCCGAACGGGCGGGGGCGACGGCCTCTACAACCTCGGCGACCCGGCGGCACGCCGGTGGCTGACCGACTACCTCGCCGGGTTCCTCGAGGAGTCAGGCATCGACATCTATCGCACCGATTTCAACATCGACCCCCTGCCCTTCTGGCAGGCGGCCGACAAGCCCGACCGCCAGGGCCTGGCCGAGATCCGGTACGTCGAGGGCCTGTACCGGATGTGGGACGACCTGCGGCAACGCCGGCCGGGCCTGTGGATCGACAACTGCGCCTCGGGCGGCCGCCGCATCGACCTCGAAACGTGCAGCCGCAGCCTTCCCCTCTGGCGCAGCGACACGCAGTGCTGCGGCCACGCCGAGCCCATCCAAGACCAGGTCCAGATGGCGGGCCTGAGCCTCTACGTCCCCCTGCACGGGGGCGGGTGCTGGGGCTTCGACCCCTACGTCTTCCGCAGCATCGCGACGACCGGCACGAACCTCTGCCCCGACCCGCGGCGGCCCGATTACCCCGCGGCCCTGGCCAAGGCCGCCCTCGGCGAGGCCAAGTCGCTCCGGCCGTTCTACCTGGGCGACTACTACCCCCTGCTTCCGATCACCACCAGCGACCGCGACTGGTGCGCGTGGCAACTCGACCGGCCCGAGGCGGGCGGAGGCTTCGCCGTCTTCTTCCGCCGCCCCAAGAACCCCAACACGGCCGTCGAGGCGGGCCTTCGCGGCCTCGACCCGTCGGCCACCTACGAGATCACGCTGGCCGAGACTTTCGAAGCCAAGGACAAGCGGAAGATGGCGGGCAGAGACCTCTCGCGGCTGCGGATCGAGATCGGCTCGGCGCCCGGCAGCGTGATGCTGACCTACCGCAAGATGCAGTGAGCCCGAGCCCGCCGCGGGGTACTTGTTCAGCGTGTTGCCCCGGATGGCCGGGTGGCATGCCCACGCCGCTGTTCGCGTGGGCATGCACGCCGGACATCGGCGAACATGCCCAGGCAAAGGCGGCCTGGGCATGCCACCCTGCAAGTGAACGTCCGCACGCTAAACAGGTACGCCGCGGGCGCGGCGGGAGATCGCGAGATCGGACGTCTCCCGCCGCTTCCGCGGCGGGCTCGGTCAGAGGTGCGGCAGCGGCCCGAAAACGTTTGCCCTCCGCCCACTGAACCAAGTAGAATCATGGCTGTATTGTGGCGTGGTTCACTAGCCCCCGGCACCGCCGGGGGAATGGCACCGCCAAGGGCTTGTCCCCACGCGGTGCGTGGGGCTTGTGAACCATGGCTGTATTGTCATCGTGAACCCCATTGGAGGCCTGACCATGAAACTGTTGACTGTTCGCCGCTTCGCTGTCGTCGCCACCGCGCTGCTCGTCGGCGTGGCCGCCATCGCCGCTGTGGCCGGGGAGGCCGCCGCGCCCGTCAAGCTGTTCAACGGCAAAGACATGACGGGCTGGAAGTTCAGGGGAGACGCCGCCAAGAGCCAGTGGGTCGTCGGCACGGCGAAACTCGACCCCGACAACCCGACCAAGCTGGTCGTCGATGCGGGCGGGACCGACCTCGTGAATAAGACCCGCGGCGTGGACCTGATCAGCGAGGAGAAGTTCGGCGACTGCATCGTCACGTGCGACGTCATGGTGTCGAAGGGCTCGAACTCCGGCATCTATCTCCAGGGCGAGTACGAAATCCAGCTCTTCGACAGCTTTGGCAAGGAGGGTGGCTTCGGCCCGGGCGACATGGGCGGCCTCTACAGCACCGCCGCCCCGAAGAACCCGGTCTACAAGAAGCCCGGCGAGTGGCAGTCCTTCGAGATCCATTTCCAGGCCCCGAAGTTCGACGATTCCGGCAAGAAGACCGCCAACGCCAAGTTCATCAAGGTGGTCCTGAACGGCGTGACGATCCACGAGAACGTCGAGGCCCCGAAGCCCACCGGCGGCCAGCTCGGACCGGAAACGGCCAAGGGCCCGCTCATGTTCCAGGGCGACCACGGCCCCGTGGCCTTCCGCAACGTCGAGGTCAAGCCGCTGAAATAAGCAGGCAGGCCGCGGCAAAGCCGCGGTACGTGTCTGGCGTGGGTGGCATGGTCACGCGCCGCTACGTGACCGTGCTTGCCATAGGCCACGATGCATGGCCACAGCCTGCCCGCCGCCGCGAAGGCCGTGCCCGCGCTTCCGGCGATTGCGGCATGAAGAATGGCAGGTCCAGGTTCCAATGCCTGCCCGCCTCGGGCGGGTTCCAAGTTGAACGGCAACGGCGTTAACCGCAAAGGACGCAAAGAACGCAAAGAAAGACCAAGCCTTTTTTCCTCAAAGAAACAGCCTTTGCCGTCCTTTGCGTTCTTTGCGTCCTTTGCGGTTCAGGTCTTTGCCGTTGCCGTTTACTCCGCACTCCACATTCCGCACTCCGCCCTTCCCGGCCCCCTACAAATCCCTTCCCCCACCCCCGCCCGTCGGCTAGAATGGCGCGTCGTCTGCTGAAAGACCGATTGAATAGGTGCGCGCGAGAGCCGTCTAATGATTGGAGCCGGAAGAAGAGGCGGAGCGGCCGAGGATGCGGATCGGCGGGCAGCCGAGCGCGACGCGGCCCTTGTGGAGCGTCTTCGGAAGGGCGATGCCCGGGCGCTCGACGAGCTCTTTCGCCGGCACCGCGAGGCGGCGTACGGGATTGCGTACCGCCTGGTCGGATCGCGGGAGGACGCGCTGGACGTTGTTCAGGAAGCGTTCATCCACGTCATGCGGGGCATCCAGACGTTCCGCGGACAGTCGTCGTTTCGGACGTGGCTGTACCGGATCGTGACGCACGCGTCGCTGGATTATCGGCGATGGCGGAGCCTGAGGACGGCCGAGAGTCTTGACGTCGAGATGACCCTCGAGCCGTCTGCCGGCCCGGCCCAGCGGACGCCCCTGGAAGAGGCAGCGGCGCGGGACCTGCGGCAGGCGATCGACAAGGCGCTGACGAACATCTCGGAGAAGAACCGGGCCGCCCTGGTGCTGTACGCCATCGAGGGCATGTCGTACAAGGAGATCGCCGAGGTGCTCGGCATCTCGGTGGGAACCGTGATGAGCCGCATCTTCAACGCCCGGCTGCGGCTCCGCGAGTTGCTGGAAACGGAAATCGGGTGACGTCATGACCTGCGAAGAGATCAAGGGAATGTTGGGCGGATACGCCGACGGCGAGCTTTCGCCGATCGAGACCGATGCCGTCGCGTCCCACCTGGAGACGTGCGGCCGGTGCCGCCAGATCGTCCGCGAACAACAGCGGGTCCAGCACGTGCTGGACGCGTACCGGCCGCCGCCGATCGCCGACCTGCGGTGGAACGAGGTCGGCCGGCGCCTGCGGGCGGAACTGGCGGGAACGGGCGAACCGCTCGTCCTGAAGACCCGCGCCCGCACCGACGCCCTCGACCCGACGCCGGCGTCGCTGGAACCCGTCGGCCGGTCGGAGATGCGGGCCGCCGCGCGGCCGGCGCGCGAAGCGCCGTCGCCGCGGGCCCCGAAGCCGGCGGCCGCGCCGCCGTCGCTGACGGTCATGAAGGTCCGGCCGCACAAGGTCCGCCACGCCCCGTTCGGATGGGTGGCTCACGTGGTGGGCGCGTTGGCGGCATGCCTGGTGCTCGCCATCGGCCTGGCCGCCCTGTGGCAGACGACGGCGCCTCCGCTCGGGCTAGACACGTTGGCGCGCCAGGATGATGTGGCTATCATGGAAGTACAGATGACGGACCCGGATTACAGCGTGGTCGTCTACGCGGGAGATGCTTCCGATCCGGCGGCCGTCTGGGTGGTGCCGAGCCATGAAGAGGCTCACGGCTAGAACTTCGGCGGCAAGCGTCGTACGCAGGGGTAAACGCATGAGACACACAAGGCGTTGGCTGATGATGGGTGGAGCGGCCTTGGCGGTCATGGCCGTAGCCGGCTTGGCGTGGGGCGCGCTCGGGACCGGACCGACGGTGCCGGGCCCCAGTTCGCCGGGCTACCCCTCGGGGCCGGGCCGGACGTCACAGCCCCTCTCGATCACCGTCATGGGCATCCACGCCACGAACCAGCCCAAGGAGAGCATCGACCCGATCCTCCTGCCGATCGCCGACGAGCTGCGGCGGTTGAAGTTCAACAGCTTCCAGCTGGTCGTCAACGATACCCGCAGCGTGGCGATGACGAACACCTGGGAAGTGCCGCTGACCGAGGGCTACGCCCTCCAGATCCAGCCGCTGCGGCAGAGCGACGACAAGGCCGCCCTGATCCTGAACTGGATCCGGTACGAACGGGTGGCCGACAAGATTCAGGCGAGGGCCCTCGGACGAACCATGTTTGAGATCCGCAAAGGCAAGTATCTGCTCCAGGGCGGGTGGCGGCTGAAAGAAGGCGTCTTGATGGCGGCGATCGCCGTGAAGTGAGTTCCAGGTTCCAGGTTGAAAAAACGAAAAGGCGCCGCTCGGGCGCCTTCTTTGTTGCCGTTAACCTGGAACTTGGAACCTGGAACTTGGAACTTCCTTAGACCGAGTTATCCTTCGACCGGCTCAGCGACTCCTCCAGCATCTGCGCCATCTGGCGGGCGCGGTCGCCGACGTCGGCCCACAGCCGCACGAGGTCGCTCGCCGTCTTCGCGCCGACGAAGAGGACCAGCGCCGCGACGACCGCCCCGACGAAGGCCCCGACGGCGATCAGCGGCTGACCATATCGTGTCGATATTATGATGAGTCCAGACAGGCCGCCCAGCAGCAGGAGCGCGGCCATCGCGACGCCGACGCCGAAGATGATGGCCGACATCAGGCGCAGCGAGCCGTAGGGGCTGGTCCGCGCAATCATGCGGTCGACGGTCGTGGCCGAGGTGTGCCCGGCGGCGATGCGGCTCGACGGCGTCGGCTCGGAGGCGGCACGCGACTCCTCGCCAGACCCTTCCTTCAACACCACCTGGACCTCGGCCACGGCGACGCCGCCCGGCGCGGACCTCGAGGACAGGGCGGCCGCCAGCGCGGCCGTCGGATCGGCCGAAGGGATCCGGATCACCCCGCCGCACTTCGGACACTTGGCTTTGTGTCCGGCGGCGGAGTCCGGCGCGGCAATGGTCTGCCCGCAGCCCGGACATCTCGTGGAGATAGGCATCCTTCGATACCCCGAGCTCCCCCATTCCCAAGATTCTACAACCACTTCGCCCCGAATGCAAACAGGTATCGGCAAACCCGGAATCCCGGAAAACTGGAGCGAGGCGGGCGCCCCCGACCCGCCGCGCCGCCCCCGTTGAGCGGCAAACCCCCGTACGTGTTTATCGCGGCGCCCAGTTGCCGGGTGGCACGGCCACGCGCTTTTGCGTGACCGTGCATGGTCACGTGGGGGAGCAAGCACGGCCACGCAACGGTGCGTGACCGTGCCACCCCCCTGGCGCCACCCGTGAGCCAACAGAGCTTGTTTCGCCCGACCAGGCCCGGCGCACGGCATTGACGCCCCCCGCCTCCTTTCTATAATGTGTGGCCCGGCCCTTCGCTTTGCACGTCGCAGGGAATCCAAGGGAAGCGTTGACCGGCCGCGCGGAAGGAGACGCCACGTGCTTTACTTCGACAAGAACACGCAGTCGTACTACACGGACCTCAAGCCGCCGAAGCTGGAGGACGTCGAGGAGCCGAACCTGTACCGGGAGATCTTCCCGTACACGCAGTTTCCGAAGATCCCGTTCACGCACGAGCGCGTGCCGACGTTCATCCCGCCGGAGACGTGGATCACCGACACGACGTTCCGCGACGGGCAGCAGGCCCGCCCGCCGTACACGGTCGGGCAGATCGTGGACCTCTACAAGTTCATGCACCGGCTGGCCGGGCCGCGGGGCCTGATCCGCGCCTCGGAGTTCTTCCTGTACTCGAAGAAGGACCGCGAGGCGGTCGAGAAGTGCCTGGCCCTCGGGTACGAATTCCCGCAGGTCACGGGGTGGATCCGGGCCGTCAAGGGCGACTTCCACCTCGTGAAGGAGATGGGCCTGAAGGAGACGGGCATCCTGGTCTCGTGCTCCGACTACCACATCTTCCTGAAGCTGCGGCGGACCCGGCGGCAGGCCCTTGATATGTATCTGGATATCATCAAGGCCGCCCTCGACGAGGGCATCACGCCGCGCTGCCACTTCGAGGACATCACGCGGGCCGACTTCGAGGGGTTCGTCATCCCGTTCGCCGCCGAGCTCATGAAGCTCGCCGAGCAGTACGAGATTCCCGTCAAGATCCGGGCCTGCGACACGCTGGGCTACGGCGTGCCGTACGTGGGCGCCCAGCTCCCGCGGTCGGTCGCGAAGATCATCTACTGCCTGCGGCGGCAGGCCCGCGTGCCCCCGGAGTGGCTCGAGTGGCACGGCCACAACGATTTCCACAAGGTGCTCGTGAACGCGACCACCGCCTGGCTGCACGGGTGCTGCGCGGCGAACGGCACGCTCTTGTCGATCGGCGAGCGGACGGGGAACCCGCCGCTGGAGGGCCTGGTGGTCGAGCACGCCATGATGTGGGGCGAGACCGAGGGCGTGGACTACGGCGTCATCACCGAGATCGCCGACTACTACCGGGCCGAGATCGGCTACGAGATCCCGCCGCTGTACCCGCTCGTGGGGCGCGACTTCAACGTCACCCGGGCGGGCATCCACGCCGACGGGCTCATGAAAAGTGAAGAAATCTATAATCCTTTTGACACGATGCGGCTGCTGAACCGGCCCGTCCAGATCGGCCTGACCGACAAGAGCGGCGCCGCCGGCATCCTGGCGTGGATCCAGGACCGGTACGAGTTCGCCGCGCCGCCCTCGAAGGACGACCCGCGGATCCGCTCGATCAACGACTGGCTCACCCACGAGTACGAGGAGGGCCGCATCACGGGCATCAGCGACGAGGAGATGGACGGGCAGGTCCACGCCGCCTTCGGCGACGTGCCGCGCAAGCCTGAAACGCTGTAATCAATATATTTAGCCCCTCGTGGGTACGTCACCGGGGGCTGACTATCTTTCGCCGCAGGTGATCGGCGATGTCGGCGCGGCCGGCCCGCTCGGCCGCCTGGATGGGCGTGCCGACGTTCGGCGCCTCGGCCCGCGCGTCGGCCCCTTTCGCCAAGAGGAGGTCGATGACCTCGCGGCTGGCGTCGCGGGCCGCCAGGTGGAGCGGCGTCAGGCCCGCGGCGTCCTTGGCGACGGGGCTTGCCCCTTTCGCCAGGAGCAGCCGCACCACGTCGGGCTTGTCTTCCTTGACCGCCAGGTGGAGGGGCGTCGCGCCGCCGGCGGCCACGGCGTTGACGTTCGCCCCCTTGGCCAGGAGCGCCTCGACCACGCCGGCCGCGCCCGCCTGGGCGGCGAGGCAGAGCGGCGTGGCGCCGCCCTTGTTCTTCGCGGCGGCGTCGGCGCCCTTGGCGAGCATGAGGGTGACCATTTCGAGGTCGCCGCGCGCCGCGGCCACGTGGAGCGGCGTTTCCTCATCGGCCTTCGCGTTCGGCGACGCCTCTTTATCGAGGAGCAGGCCCACGATCTCGGCGCCGCCGCTCCGCGCCGCTTCGTGGAGGGGCGTGCCGCCGGGGCCCTCGGTGTTGGGGCTGGCGCCGCGGGCCAGCAGGATGCGGACGACGCCCTGGGCGCCCGCCCGTGCCGCCAGGTGCAGCGGCGTGACGCCCGCGGCCCGGCTGTCGACCTTCGCCCCGCGTTCGAGCAGCAGCCTCACGGCCTCGCGGTTGCCCGACTGGGCGGCGGCGTGCAGGGCGGTGTCGTCGCCGACCTGGGCGCTGAAGTCGAGCTTGCGGGCCAGCAGGAGGTCGAGGATGTCGCGCCGGCCGGAGCGTGCCGCGATGATGAGGGGCGTGCCGGCGGCGCACCGGGCGTTGGGGTCCGCCCCGCGCGCCAGAAGCATCTGCATGATGCGGGCGTCGGTCTCGGCGGCCAGGCAGATCGGCGGCGTGCCCGCGGCGTCCGGCACATTGACATCTACCTTCTTGGATAACAGGAGGGCGAGGACGTCGGGGTGGTTCCAGCGGATGGCCTCGTGGAGGGGCCGGCCCATGTCGCCCTCGGCGTTGGGGTCGGCCCCCTTCGCGAGGAGCAGGGCCGCCACGTCGCTGTAGCCCCACCGGGCGGCCAGGAGGAGGGGCGTGCCGGCGTCGCCCCGGAAGTTCACGTTCGCGCCCTTGGTCACGAGGAGCTCGGCCAGGGCCCGGTTGCCCAGGTACACCGCCTCCAGGAGGGGCGTGGTGCCGCGGACAGTGGCCGCGGCCGGCGCGGGCGGCTTCTTGTCCGGCCCGCGTCCGTCGCCCCCGGCCGCCGCCCGGGCGACGGCGTTGACGTTCGCCCCCTTGGCGAGCACCAGGTCGGTCATGTCCCATCGGCCGCTCTTGACGGCGTCGAAGAGGGGCGTGGCGCCGCTGAAGTCGGCGGCGTTGGGCCTGGCGCCGCGGGCGATCAGCAGTTGCACGACCTCGGCATGGCCCGACGCGGCGGCCACGTGAAGCGGCGTGCGGCCGTCGCGGTCGGCGGCGTCGGCCTTGGCGCCCTTGGCGATGAGAAGCTCGGCGACCTCGCGGAACCCCTCGGCCGCCACGTGCAGGGGCGTCGTGCCGG
>Ga0315273_10004927_pt1 | contig 16457 bp, 40 predicted proteins | sample YL17G02_0_MG_FD_205753 | JGI IMG/M metagenome (GOLD analysis project Ga0315273, IMG submission 205753) | Sediment microbial communities from Yellowstone Lake, YNP, Wyoming, USA - YL17G02_0 | ecosystem: Environmental > Aquatic > Freshwater > Lake > Sediment | place: USA: Wyoming | collected... | reverse complement strand
CGCCCCCCCCCCCCCCCCCCCCCCCCCCCCCCCCGCCCCCCCCCGGCCCCCGCCCCCCCCGCCCCCCCCCCCCCCCCGGCGCCCCCCCGGCCCGGGGCGGTAAGCTGGGGAGGGTTAAGGCGGGGGGCGGTCATGAGGCCCGGAATAACGCACGTTTGATTTTTGAGCCGAAACGAACGACCTTAAAAAAAACTCTCTCTCCTTCTCGCCGTTCTGGTTAAGGGAGGTTTAGCGGTCAGTGGTGAGCCGTAGGTCTTGGAGGCGGGAGGAGGCGGGGACGCGGGAGGGAGGGACGCGGGGACGGTCTGGGACGCTCCGGGCCTCCTGTCTGGTATTGCGTCCGGTCTGTTCTGGTTTCGTGGTCTGGTTTGATTGTGGGCGGTCTGGGAGCGGTCAGCGTCCGGTCTGGGCGGACGGTCTGGGGGACGCTCCGGGCCTGGACGGGGGGAACGTAGGCGGTGGGAGGAGGCGGGAGGTTATGAGCATAAAACGAGGAGGAATGAAAAAGGACGTTTTCCGACGTGAAACGGACGGTTTAAATAATGTTCGCACCATACTATAATTATCGAGGTGAAAACATGACCGGAAAAACACAGAAGAAAACGGAAGCGGAACAGGCAGAAGAACAGGCAGAAGCCGAGCGGATAAACCCGCTTCTCGCGGAAGTCTGGGCGACCACGAAACAGGTTAGAATCCACCGCATGAAAGGCGGACAGTTTAGAGGTAAAAAGTATTATTTCGTGGAAGTAATACAAAACGAGAAAACCCCTATACCTTCCCTTATGGCTGGTGTATGGCGGAGAATGGAGCAGTTAGGCTATGAGTTCAATAGCGTAGATATTGACTTTGATAAAAGGCTAAATGCCTTTTTCACGAAGGAATATCATAAGCCGAGGGTGAAAGCATGAGCCTTTCTTTTTGTGATTTTTCATGTTGGACGGCGAAAGAAGCGGTTTGTCGGTGCAAGTGCAACGGGGCAAATCATGGAATAGCCAACCGCAGACCGGGGACGCAGGAGAAGATAGCCCCGGGCCTATTCGATGAGGTGATAGAATGACCGAACACACAACCGAGGAATGTCCGGACATGGCGGACTCATACGCGGACGAGATAGAGGACGAGCCGGACGAGCCGACGAGGAAATCCCAGACGGTAGAAATCAAGATAACAGACGGGCATAATTTCGCCCCCGGCACTTATGACGGCTCGCCGTTTATCGCGGTGGATTATTTCCGGGGCGGGCAGGGTGCTTATGGCGGTAGTTCTCCATGTAGGACGGAGGACGAGGTTAAGGGAGCAATACGACACGCCGAGGACGTGATAAGGAAGGAGGGCGACACGCCGGAGATAAAGGACATTAGAAAGAGAAACACATTAGCGGGGTGGTTAGAATGACCGAGGACAGAAACAAAGGTTGTAAGGCATGTGTTGAGGAAGCCGCAGAAGGACGGCTAAAAGACATTCGGAAAATGTATGAAGCCGAGGACCAGACCGACGCAGAATTGGGAGCCTTAGACGAATATGGCTTATGCCTCGATTATGTAGAGCCGGGAACATTCAAAGGACAACGCGCCGGATATTACCGCTATCAGTTATCGTATGGCGGGCCATCAGAGGAGTTTCGGGTTTATCTGAATGGTGATGTTGAGTTCTGGTTTTTAGATTGGTTTGATGGCGCGAGCGTAGAGATAACGGGCAACGATGCGGACATGATAAGGGACATCGTAAGCGTTATTGAAGGAACAAAGACGAGCGACGGTGAGGAAGTGCCGCGCATAAGGAACGGTGGGGACCGGGGGGAAGAAACAGAGGAGGTGGAAGCATGAAAATCAACGAGAGAAAAGACCGGGACGCGAGGGGAAGCCGGGACATCGGACTAATGACCGGAGGTTTGAAGATAGACATTCGGAAGTTAGCCGGGAAGTGTTGCGACACAGAACGAAAGGTTTGGGACGCATACATAAACCGCGAGTATTCCACGACGGCGTGTTGCCCAAAATGTGGGCGTTATCTCCGCGTGGCGGAGGGACAGATTGACGAGGAAGAACTAGAAGGCATATTGGAGGCGAGCGAATGACCACTAGAACATGGAAACGGATAACGCCCTTAAAGTGTTGTGGTTGCCGTCCGAAAGCACCCGGGCCGCTATGGTGTGGTTGCAAGTGCCACGAGCCGGAGGTCTGGGAGGTTGCCGTGATGGACTACTATCAAAACACTATCACAATCTATCCTATCCCCGCGAAGTGGGGTAAAGGAGGGATTAAGGGAACGGAGGAGATAGAGGACTTTATCGAGAAAAAGGGACACTCGGTAAGCAACTCCTACTATATGACCGCTCCTAAAATCCTGGTGGTGAGAGCATGACCACCGAGAAATACGAGATAGTGGAGGACGTAGGCAAGCCGGACACAATAACGGTTAATGGAGTGGAAGCACTCCGGGCCGAACTCCGGCGGTTTTACCTTCTCATTCAGAACGGGGACTACGCCCACGCCGACATGACGATATACAACGCCAACGGTGAGGACATAAGCGAGAGCCAATTCATACGAGAGATGATAGAGGACATAATCGGAGGCGAACAACCATGAAAGGGACAATAACGGAGAAGGAAACCGCCGCCCTTATGTGGGCCGCAGGAGCGTTAGAGTCGCATATCATAAACCACTATGGGATAAGCGAGGCAACGAAGGCACAAGCCCGGAGGAGCGTCGCGGTTCTCCGCAGGATATACAGACCATCGCTTATGGCGATGATGAAGGAGGCGAGAGCATGACCGGACATTATGCCATGCGGGAATGTTGGGATTGTAAGAAGCCGAAGCGGTCTGGGAGGCATACAGACGCGGGGTGGTGGTGTGCATTATGCGAGAAGAACGCCACGAAGCGATACCAGAAGGTGAAGCCATGACCGAATACCATGACCGCCATAAAGGGTTTTGTGAGAGTTTCCTCTATATCGAAGATTACGCCGGGGAATGTTGCAAATGCGGAGCGGTGAAAATGAGCGTCAGCCGGAAGCCGCCGAGGACCGGGAGGTATTGGAGATATACCGGAGGGAAGAAATGCGCTCATTGCTGGCATAACCGGGAGGTGATAGAATGACCGAGGAAACAGATGACCTATTAAAGAAAGTGATAGAGGGAGAGCCGGAGAAGTCCGGGCCTGGACGGGAAGCCCCGGTTATGGAAAACCCCATATTCCGGCAGATGGACGCGAGCCAAATATCCATGCTCGAAACGACAAGCCCGAAGGTGAAGGCGTTAATCACGCTCGATAAGGTGAGCGGTTTCGAGATTGGAGAAACGGGAGGCCCGGAAGCGAGAGAGCCGATAGTGGTTTTTACCGCCGAGGTAGTAGTCCCCTTTCAGTATATCCTTGACTTCTTGAAGGACATATCGAAAACGAAGGACGTTAAGCACCTTAAAATCTATTCAGCGACGGATAGACCGCTCCTTCTTGAAGCCATGCACGAGAGCGACGGGACGAAAACCCGCTATTATCTCGCGCCGAGAGTGGAGAACATGGAGGAGAAGGCGGAGGAAGCGAGAGCCGAGAAGCAATTAGAGGAGGCGATAAAGCCATGACCTACATAAGCCGGAAATTGAAGGCTATAAAGGAAGCCGCCACAGACGCGGAACGTAGGATTATCCTTGACCGGATTTACTGTGATGGTTTCGAGGACGGAATAACGGAGGGGAAACCATGACCGACCTTAACCGAGCGTTCAGGATATTGGAGTGTATGAGCCACTCGCAAGTAGTCCGCTATGGCGTAGAGGACGGAGGACTCTCCGACATATTAGCAGAGTAGGAGGTCCGGGCCGGGGAATAATCACCTCATTCTCCGGCTTTTTCTAATTCTTCTGCCGCCTTTAACTCTCCGGCTATCTCCTCTTTCTTTATCTCGCTCAAAAAGTCGCTATCCACGACCTTGACGGTCTGGACCGGAGCGATAGCGACGACCTCCCCCCCTCCCTCTTTTTTCGGAGGAGCAATTCTCGCGGGGTTTTTGCATGGATTTCCGACCTTATGCGACCAACCGCATACTGAACAGCACTTGGGCCGTCCGCCTTTCCACGTCCCGGTTTTCCTTTTCTCCGCTATCCCTGCCTTTGTCCTCTCGCTGATTTTCTTCCTTTCTTCTGCCGCCGCCCACGCCAGGATGGAGAGCATCAATTCCCCTATGCCCTCGTTCTGGGTATCGAGCCAGCCTTCGGTCATGGACTTAATCCATACATGAGAGGCTTTCAGTTGAGCGATATAGCCGAGCGTGTTCGATATTCCCTCACGCGAGAAGCGGTCTATCTTCCAAATGAGAACCCCGTCAAATAGCCCGTTTTGAGCGTCCTGCCGCATTTCCTTGAAGTTGATCCGATTGGGAGAGGCTCCCGACTTCTGGTCTATGTATTCTTTCACTATGGTCCAGCCCTGGGCCTGGGCGAATAACCGAAGCGGGGCGAGTTGGTTTTCAGGATTTTGATACCGCTCATCGTCAGCCTTTTCATCTTTGCTAACCCTCGCATAAAGAGCCACCCTCACAGTAGAAGCCATGAGCGAGTATTTAAACCACCCTTATTAAAAAGGAGGGTTTATCGGGGTTAAAACATTCGTTTATATATTGTTCGTATTCTAATATAGGATAAGGTGATTTTATGACCGAAAAAACGGAAAAAATGAGAGGACGGAAATTCGTCGTGTATATCGGGCAAATGCCTTTGGAGTTTAAATACCAGCGTTCAGCGTCCGGCGCGGTTTCAGGACTCCGCATGGTAAATGCACAGACCGGGAATTGTGTCCGCTACAAGAAAGTGGATAGCATAACCGGAGAGGAAGTGCTGGAAACCGCATCGGGAAAGGAAATCGGGGACAAGATGGTTGTCTTTACCGAGGCGGAGATGGACGGTGCTTTCGCGTCCGCAGAGAAGGAGGCGAGAGTTGCCGTAGTGGAACAGGCCCAGGACATTCCGATTGAGCGGATAAAGTCCCACTACTACATTCAGCCTACAAACGAGGCTTATTGGAACATCGTAGGCGGACGGCTACTCGAAACAGGGAAGCAAATCCGGTTTAACTTTGTCGAGGGCCGACAGAGCAGGGAGGCTATTCTTCGTTTCGAGGGAATGAAGCCCGTCATGTTGGTTTTGCATTTCCCGTCCGAAGTCCGGGAAGCGATAGAGGTTTCATCGCCCATGTGCAAACCCGAACTCGCTCCGAAGGTTGATACCCTTTTCGAGAAGTTGAGCCACACGACGCTCCCAATAGCCGAGAACGTCCGGGATAAGGTGATAGAGGCACTTATCGCCAGCAAATTGAGCGGAGTGGCTATCGAAATCCCGATGGTGGTGAAGGGTGCAAAGAAGGTGGAACAGACCGCCGAGGAATTGCTCGCTATTTCGGTGAGTGGTTGATATGTGCTACCTTGAAAGGGAGATGGAACGCTACGAGATGGAGATAGACCTCGCACGACACGCCTTTCTTAAAGCCTTGAAGGAGGCGAAGGCGAAGGGCCAGGTGGATAGAGAAGCCCTGGAAGAAGCGGAGGACGAGGTTTATTCCCGTTTCGGGGAGGACTTGTTCGATTGGTGCAGGAAACAGGGTGTTTTTGAATGATGCTCCTGCATAACGCCGACGAGCTGATACTCGACGCTCCTGGATATATCTATGAGGAGAAATACGACGGCGAGCGAGCCTGCCTTCATGTTGATAAGGATGGGGATATAACCATTATCGCTCGCTCGGGCCGGAACATAACCCATGAATTTCCCGAACTGCTTAAAGCCGAACTCCCGCCATGCTCCGTTTTTGACGGGGAGATTTTTGTCCCGGCTAATTCAGCCAACAGGGATAAGCCGACCACCGCAGGACGCACGAATGTAAAATCACCCTCCATGTGCGTCCTGCTCTCCCAATTAAAGCCAGCCGTCTTTATGTGCTTTGACGTTTTGTTTTTTAGCGGGGAGAAGGTAGAAGTGAAGCCCTACATGGAGCGCAGATCGGTTTTGCAGACCATCCCTGACCAGGGCGTTTTCGTTAAGGTGAAGCAATACGAGAACGGGCATGAGGTCTGGGAGCGAGTGTTGGGCGAGGGCGGAGAGGGAATAGTTGCGAAGAAAAGAGATAGCCCTTATCAGAACAGGCGGAGTTATGATTGGCTGAAAGTAAAGACCTGGAAGGAAGGCGACTTTAAGGTTGTAGGCTATACCAGCGAGAAGCGGGACATCTCCGCCTTGATATTGGAGGGCGGATATAAGGTCAATTTCTCCGTAGATGGAGCCGAGTATAACCGCCTTCTTCCTCGATTGAAAGCCCACCCGGAGGACTTTGTGGTGAAGGTAAAATACTTCTCCAAGAGCGAGGAGGGATTGCGTTTCCCCATTCTCCGGGCCATAACCGAGATGAGCGTCATGGTGGCGGAGAACAGCCCTATGGAGGCGATTGCATGAAGAAGAAACCTATGAGCCGGAAGGAATATACGACCTTTATGAAACTGATAGCGAGGCGAGCGAAGGCGGAGGAGAACGAAGCCCGGCTTCATCGCCATTACCGCTACCCGGCTCGAAGCCATGATAGCGAAGGAACGGGGGGATTGAAATGAAGGAGTGCAACTACTGTAAGAAACGGGCAACCAGGAACTACCAAAAGGTCTGGGTTGTTTGGAAGGTAATGAAGGACGGAGGCTACTCGAAAGAGTTTGAGTATAAGGGTTGTGATATAGAGGAGCCGACAGGAGAAGATAACGTCCATGCTTGCGATAAATGCGGAGATAGATTCGCGGGGTGAGATATAATGAAAACCAACGATAAGAACATCAACTTTGAAACGACCATCTTCAAGCAGGGCCACTCGATTGCTACGGTGATCCCGAAGCCATGCGCGGACTACCTCGGATTGAAGCCTGGGGACCGCCTCAAAATCTCTGCAACGCGGGTGGAATCGAAAGTGGGGGTGAAATGATGGCATATATAAAAATCGAGTTTCCGTGTGGATTGGTAATCGAATCGAATTGCATTTGGGGGATACCAACGCTCCCATTAATCTGCCCTATGCACCAAAACTGTTGTAGGCAACATACAATTAGGGTGAAGCCATGAACGCGAAGCCGGAGAAGAAACCGGAGGAGAAGAAGCCATATTGCCCGGCCCAGATTAAAGACCTGGTGAAAGAAGCGGAGGACCGAGCGATGGATAGGATACGCCAAATCGCTGAAAGAGTGTGGAGGCGAAAATAAATTGGAGTGGGGGATATACTAAACGAGGCAAATAGGGCGAAAGAATAGTGGTTGAACGTTAATCCCTATGACGTTCTCGCCTAAATTGTTTCAGGGCGGTGTATTCCGGATTTTGCCCGGTAGCCATCACATGGCTACATCTCCCGCACATTCCATTTTCATCTTTGATTTCTTTTCCGCAACGGAAACACATTATAGGCATAACCAACCTACCCCCTTACCTTTTTTAATAGTTTCTTTATCCCATGAAACAAGTCCTTCTTCATCGGTCCATGTATCATATCGTAGCAGTCGCCGCATACGATTGTTCCTCCAACGCCCAGGGGCCGGAGTTGATCCGGCTCCTCGCATAACTCGCATGGCTGATAGCATTGCATTCCCCGGCTCATTCGCAAATCACCCATAATATGTTTTCTTATTATATGTTTTTATATTATGTTCCGCCCGGACCGGAAAGGTGAATTTATGTCGTTCCATTTAGGCAAACCGGAAAGGACAAGTTTCCGATTCCGGTCCAGGTTTCGGATAATCACACCGTCCTAAATTTTGATTGTGGTATCTCTGATATTATCCTGCGCTTCCGGACCTTCTTTTCCGTAGGCAGATATTCCCCCCTTTGATTATACTCGCGTCTGCGGCGGACCACAGTCTCCATAGAGGTCATTTTAAGCAGAACGTCGAAATCAGCGATCCTAAACCCGACAAACGGCTCGAACACGCGGTAGTAGCGGAAACATAGTTCCCTATCATTACCACGAGTGCTTGGGTAATGCTCTAATATATATCTGACACGCTCCCGCACGAGCTTTATCTTGTTTATGGTGGCTTGTTCGAGTTCGTCCGAATCTATGCCGTCGAGCATTGTTTGCCCCATATCACTTCTTCTCCTTTGGCTCCTCGGAATGCTCGAAATGCCAATTTTTGTCCTCGCCATAGACATAGACGTTTATCATCTCGCATCCGTCGCACTTCGAGAGGACACGCTTCCTCTCTACTGAAACCGCCTTTGTCCCGGCCCCGCAGAAGGGGCAACCAAATACTATCCCGTTCATTTCTTCATCCCCTTTATCTCCTGGATCACTTCCTTCATGCTCGCTCCTTCCGTCTTGCGCTTCGCAACGTAGTCGGCTAGAGCGAGTGCATCATCGAGAATTTTTGGAGTGCGCCTGGTTATCTTCCGGCCCAATAGTTCATCGGGCATATCTTCCTCATCCTCGCTTAATTTCAGGAACATACTTACTATAATGTTCTTATAGTTTTATAAAGGTATTCTTTCAAATTCGCCCTTGCACCAGGCGCGAGCTTTTCCCCGCCCATAAAAATTAGGCTTCTTCCATCTCCATAACTCGAACCGCATATTATGTAGCCCCCACTTTTCAGCGAATGCCTTTATCGAATCCTTGTGCTGGCCTAACCCCGAACTATTATGGGTTTTATCGCTGATGAATAACCATTCTGGGGCGAGAACATTAAAGCCTCGCATCTCGATTAAACGAACAGCGATAACGTCAAAAAGGTCTGCGAAGTCGTAGCCCCTGAATATCGGGCCGCATTTGATGGTATGCGAGCGGAAAAAGACGGTATAGCCTTCTGATTCGAGTTGCTTCTGGCAGCGAATCTCTACACGAATGCCTTTTTTGCGAGTTGAGGTCATCAGCTATTACAGGCTCCCCAACCACATTCTGTATTCGGACATTGGGCGCATCCCGATTCATGTAGTAATTTCCCCTTACATTCAGGACAATATATTGCGTGTTTTTCCGTCATAGGATTACCTCTTAAAGTCTTAAACATGAGCAATGAACAGGCGATTTCGACGAGAGAAGGCATGATCCGCAGATGGATTTGTTGCCGCCGCAGATAGAACAATTAATGCAGAAGCATTCAGAAATAGGCATGGGAGTTTCGATAACTGGTTGAGGTGGTGTTGGAACATCAACCCTCTTTTCTTCTGCCAAATATTTCATATCAGTTGGTTCATCACACTTTGCGAATATGCCTATGTATTCTTTTTCAAAAGCGAGAACCTTATCAAACATGATTTTACCTCATATATTCGAGAGTATAGGACGGGAAGCGAAACCGACCTACACTCTCGAACTTCGGAGAGCCTGCCACGCGCTTTCAGATATAATCCATGAACCTTTATTTACCTTTCTATTTCTTCCATCAACTTTTGAACATCGAGCCTCTTACCAGCGACCTTATAGAGTTCGTCTGCATGATGTATCAATGCAACAATGAGTTCTGCTGTTGCATCGGCAGAAGTCATCGCTTCCATCTTTGTTAGTTTGATATACTGCCTATTTGCTTTGAAGCCGCTTATAGCCATAGACAATCTTGCCAACGCTTTCTCGAACTCTCCGAAGATTTCTACACCCTCGAATATTGGGGTGCTTTCGCTTTCTGTCAGTTCTACTTTCGGAGTATGACGTTCTTTAATATGCTGCTCCACTAAATCTTTCCCCCATTTATTTTCTATCGCTTCTCCTAAAACTTCTTTCGCTTCATCATTATTCTCTGCATTTTGCATTATCTCCTCTGCTGCCCGAAGCGATATATCCCCGTTCTCTATGGCCTTCTGCATGAACCCTGGCATACTGTCCATAGCCGTTATGCGGCGTATCCAACTCTCCGAACATCCCAGACGGCGGGCGAGTTCGGAATAGCCTTTTGTGTTTTCTACCCGTAAGCCACCCCTCTTACCAGTTTGATTCGCACCGCTGCGAATCAAATCTTTTCCCAGTTTCTCCAACATCTCCCTGACGATGGGGCGATACTCTGATACTTTCATGTCTTGGCGATTGAGATTCTCTACGAGTTGGCGTTCTAAACGTGTTTCTGGATTTAATCCAGATATGCGGATACACGCCACTTCTTTTATTCCTGCGATTTTACAAGTTCTCCAACGAAGTTCGCCTGATATAATCATGTTCTTCTCATCTACTTCTATCGGAGATATTTGACCGTGCGTCTTATATGCTTCTGCGTTCTCTTTTAATTGTTTCTCGTCATAACTCTTTCGTGGATTGTTTGGATCGGGGTTTATCTTATCCACATCAATATATTCTATCGTTTTACTTTTCTTCATCAGTATCACCAGCCAATTTTTTAAGTCGGTTTGCCATCAGAACCAATGATACCCGCATGGTTTCCCTAACTTCATTCTGGGCCATAGTTGGCATTTTATTACTCGATGCAATAACGAAGCGGGTTGCGTTTATCCCACGAGTATTAATGTGTTTATGATACTCATTCATTTTAGTTTTTACTTCCCCTGGATTTTTAGGAATAAATACCTTATTATTTTTTATTGCAAGTTGTGGATAGTCTTTTTCCATACTCTGAATAAGATGCCTAACCCTGGTATGGATATAATCTCTAAATGCTTGTGCTTTATCTATTTTATTACCATAAACTGCACTATATATTTCATCTATATCAATTCCATTCTCTAAACCTTTTGATTTTAAGATGAAGGGAAGTATTTTCTTCTCGAATTTTTTATTATACTTAACCATAAGGTCGCCTCATATTGGATTTTTAGTTTTATCTTCATTACTAATCATCTTATCACGTAATTCCTGTCCGATGCGTGAAGGGGCCGTGCTTTCTCTAACGACAATGTATATTTTTTCTTTTGTAGAAACTCCAATAAATTTAGCATATACATCTTCTACGAGTTCTGATTGAGTTAGCCCTTCTGGTATTTTTTTGCGTAAATAAGCTACTAGGGTGCATCCTAATTTTTCTATATAAATGCTGTTTGTTTTATTATTACTTGTTCTTTTTTTAGAATTTTTAGAAGGTTGATTCTCATTCTTTTTTGATGAATTGGCATATCCTAACATTAGTGCGATCTCGTTTGGTTCTCCTTCAAATTCTATGCTACCATCTACCTCTACTCTTGCTTTCATTTTCTCTCCCCATCTTTTATCTTAACTAACCGCTTACAATCAGGACAAGTGGCGTAGATTTTATTGTTGCCAGAATAATCCCATTCTTTTCCACAACCGCATTTTAATTTCATAAGTTATAGTTATAATAGTAGTTATTATAACCCTTCCGATTTTACTTTTAATTACTTTTAATTAAAGAAAGTTAAAGTAGTAGTCATTAGTAGTTGGAACATGGAATACGGCTGCGGGACGGCGCAGATGCGTCGGAATATCCAGGAGGATACACCGCCAAATGTATGAGATTACCCGTCCTTACATTTTCCGTCCATTCTCCAGGTATTCTTTGAACTCCTTGATTCCTCTCTTGATTCCGTATTCTGGCTTCCCTGTGATTGCTACTTGAAGGGCGCAATCCGAATACAACTTCTCTGGATACTTCGATGGCTTCTCGATATAACGAGGAGGTCTGCGCTCATCCTCTGGGAAAAGAAGATTAATCTCCTGGGCAAGCCTATTGAAGTCTGCCGATTCCCCAGAGCTAACGTTTATCACGCCATAGTAATTCGAGTCCATAAGGCGCTTTATTATGCGGATGATGTCCTTGATATAAACGAAGTCCCTGGATTGTTTGCCATCGCCGTAGATAACTGGCTGCTCGCCCTTCATCATACTCATAAGGAACTGGCAGATAGGAGAAGCGATCTCGCCCTTCTTCTCCTCACCATCACCGTAGCCAGCGAATATGCGGAGCGCATTCCACGAGCGATAAAGACTCTGCTGCTGGATTCCCTCGACAGCCATTTTAGCGGAGGCGTATAATGTCTTGGGCCTCGGATAGCACCTTTCATCTTGTATCTCGCTTTCCCCCAATCCTGCATAGACCGTCGAACTTGATGGGAAGATGAAGCGAGTGGGGTTCTTCTCCGCAACGAACTTCTCCATCCGTATCTGCGAGATGACCGTTTCCTCGTAGGACTTGATCGGGTTCTCGTGGTATAGTTTTATCGAGGACGGAGTGCCGAAGTGGAAGATATACTCGAAGCGATAGTCGGTTAGTAATTGGTAGAGCGATTCGTCTGCGGTGTTCGCATGGATCGAGAAGTCGGACTTTTTATCCAGCTTCAAATCCACCCCGACAACGAAATAGCCCTGGTCCTGCATCATCTTCCTGATGTTGCCTCCGATGAATCCCGCGCTTCCCGTTATCAAGACTTTTTCCATTTACATCCCCTCCACAACATTGCCGAGTTGCTTCTGGATTACATCCATGCTGAACTTCTCCTTTGCGAAGGCATACGCATTCCTATTCCTCTTTCCGAGCGACTTCTCCACCTTCTCTGCGACTTCCGAGTAGTAGTCTTGGTTGAGGTTGCCATAGTCCGAATCGAGAAGCGGTATGCCCGTTATGTAGTCCTTCCATTCCTCACGCTCTCCGATGAGTGGGGTTAAGGTTGGTATCCCCAGGGCGAAGTATTGCTGGACCTTATATCCGATCATGGCGTAGTAGCCTAACGAGTTGAACGCTTCCATGTATCCAACATCGAACGAAGCCATCCAGGTATGCAAATCCGCATCGCTTACCCATCCAGGAGCCATGACGTTCTTCTGCAACTCTTTTGGAATTTCCTGCTTTATTTTAGAAAGGAGTGCGGCATGACCTCTGCCACCGCCTACTATAACCAACGCGGTCCTCTTTTGTAGGTCTTTTGGAAGGTTTAGATATACACCCAGGAGTTCAGAAGCCCTGGGAATGACCTCTCCGCCCTTCTGGTAGGCTCTAATGCTTCCGACATACCCCAGAACGTAGTCAATCCCCATTCTAGCCAATTCAGCCTTCTGCTTTGTCCTAGTGGCCTTTATCCCACCATTAAAGAACTCGTCCTCAACTGGATCATAGACAATCGCTGGCTCCTCTATCTTCTGGCCCGTTATCCCTTCGATGATACTGATCAGGCGTTTCCCCCGAACAACAACCTTATCCGCGCATTTCAGGGCCGACTTGAACGAGAAGTCTATTATCTTGTCGTATGGGCGAGGCTTAAAGGTATTCCAATACATACTTGGAATGTCGCCTATGTCGAAGATGATTTTTCCGCCCTTCACGAATTGGGTTGGGTAGGTGAATAGGCTCTGGGGGAAAGGATCAATGACGTAGTTTATATCATCCCTCTCGTAGGTCTTGTAGGTCCATTCTGCCATCCTCAACCCGTCCAGGGCGATTCCAGGGAGGTTCAAACGCCCATCGGTCTTTCTTATCTCGTGCGGGAGGGTATGTATAGTGGAGTTTATAATAGCCTGATTCAGCAACAACCCTCTCCGATAGACCGTCATGGTTGCGGAGTTCTTCTCGAAATAGTGCGGAAAGTATATGTTCAGCATAGGTATCACTTCCCCGTAGGGGTAATATTATTCATAATTGCCCTATTCGCATCCCTGTAATCTTGCCAGGGCAGACACCAAAAAGTGCCGTTCTTCCAATATTGCTCCTGGCAATGCATCATGCTTTCATAATCCACACTCGTATCATTGCCAATGGCTATTGGGATTGGATCCGAATGTGGCTCCGAATGTAAAGCAATCCAGGTCATTGCCAGGCCCAGGACCAATGCGAAGATCGTCGTCCATCCGACGAAGTTCATTTGTCCTCCTCCTTGACCATATACTTCTCCCACCATTCCCCTATGCAGAATATCGTATATACTGCGATTACTGTTCCGGTAGTCGCGCTCATTCCAAATACCAGCCCTACCCAGATTATTGTTCCTACATCCAATTCCATTCAAATCAGCCTCCTAATCCCTTCATCCAGTTTTATCTCCGCCTTGAAGCCCAGGACGTGCCGGGTTTTCATCATCGAGGCATGAGTGCGAGCAACATAATTCGGAATGGTGTTCTTCACATAATCAGGCTTGATCTTCTTTTTCAGGGCCGCATTCAACTTCTCGACAACCTGATTCAGCGAGTGGTAGCAACCAGTTCCGACATTGAAGATGTCCGAACTATTTCCTAGTTGGAGATATTGGAATGCCTCCATATTCGCACGAACCACATCCTCCACATGGATAAAGTCCCTGGTCTGCTCCCCATCTCCGTAGATGACGGGAGCCTTGTTCTTCCGCATATCCCAGAGGAATTGTGAGATGAGGTTGGCGTATCGCCCCTTGCTCTCCTCACCATCACCATAGACCGAGAAGTAGCGAAGCCCGACACTCTTTACCCCATGCAATATGGAATAGAGTTTCGCCAGCCTTTCGAGGGCGTATCTCGCTTCGGTATAGTAGTCGGTGATGTAGATGTCCTGCTCCTCATCAAATGGGGTTTGATTCCCGTTATAGAGCGAACTGGTAGAGGCGTAGATTAAAGGCACATTATACCTTCGGCAGTATTCGAGAATGTTTATCGCATCCTTCACGACGACAGCGACACACATCGGGTTCTTCTTGTATATCGGAGAGGAGGACGGCATACCGAGATGGAATACCGCATCGTATATCCTGCGCTCCCTTATTATCCTTCCCGCCCTCTGAACGACGAGAACGCATTTGTTTTTCCCAGGACTACGGATCGAGGCGAGGTTCTTTATCGAACCCGTATCGAGCGTATCATATACCTTTACTTCATGGCCCTGGGCGACTAATGTTTTTGCCAGATGACTTCCCACGAATCCCGCACCGCCTGTGATTAAGAACTTCATTTCAACATCTCCTTCGATAATTTATCATACCCACTCGCTATCGAGAGTATCAACCACCCACTCATCGCCAATGGGATAAAGAGGAGTGCGCCACTAATGTCTTGCGACCAGCCTATTGCCAATGCGCTCTGGTAGAATACCAAAAAGGCCACTAATGTTCCGTTCAGATAGGATGTGGTTTTCATTTCAAAACCTCGACTTCCTTTATCTCGTAATCTTCACTTTCCTCACCAAAAAGTAGCCCGGTTAGGAGGCGTTCAAGCCCCAGAAAAAAACATATTACCCCAGAAAAGAATATCGCAACAGTTCCATTTCCGTCATCTTGAATAACTATATGGATATCGTGCAGTTCTATTAGTGTTAGTATGCCTATTAAAATCAAAATAAGCCCACCAAACACTAGACCATAATTCGGTTTCCTCGTTATCTTCCGAACCTTAACTTTCTTCCAGGTCATGCTCCCGCCTCCACTTCGATATAATTTCTCATCAACGACTCGCAATTCTTATCAGGGCAGAAACGGTATGTGGCGTTATGGATTTTGGTTAGTTGGGCCTTGTTCGTAAGCCGCTTCCTGCACCAATCGCATCTCGCCATCCTCGCTGGAACCCCAAACTTCTCGGTCATGCTTCATGCCTCCATGAAATAATCCACATTCTATCCCAATACGAGATATCTGTTATCTCCCTGATGAAAAAGAGTTTTGGATTTCCTGCATTGACTATCTTGATTTGTTTGGGTGGGTGTCTGCAATTATTCAGTTTGATGAACCTCTTGTCGTTTGGATCATCCACCCGTATTGTATTCGGTTTTATGCCGTCCCGCTCCTTGAAGAAGAACAGGGGAATTGATTTGAACGTTATCATTTCTTCCCCTCCTTTTTGGAGCGTGGCTGCCGTCTAAGCTTTCTAATCTTCGCCGACAAAACGCTTATCTCGTTTATCTTGCCGCGAAGTTCGGTTGCTTGGATTTCCTTATCGGCTTCAAGGGCTTTTATGCGTTCTTTTAATATTCGGATGGACTCGGCGTATGCTTTTAACGTCTCATTCTCCGACGCATCTTCCATTATTTTCTTCGCTTCCTCGCGCCCTTCTTGACGATGCTTCTCTGCTTCTCGCGCCACGCACGTTCCATGAATCGCCATCAGATATTTACAAGACTCACTTGCTCCCTTATGGCAAACAACACACTGAATAATCTTGATATGTTCATTCCATTCTTCCTCGCGTCCTGCTTGCCGTTCAATAGCAAAACATTTATTACAAACTCTAACCGTCGCCGTTTCTCCACATTTCTCACAATTACTAAATAAACATTCATCGCGTCCTATTGCCTTGCCGTTTTCAAATTGCTCGTGATAGGCGTAGTTGCACCAAACAGGTGGTTTCTCGCAATTCGCACCCATGCACCGAACCTTCTCCCGTTCCTCTTTATGCCCTTCGGCGCGGGCTTGTTTCTCAAACTCAATCCACACGGTAGGCTGTTTCTTAAAATAAGATATTACTTGGTCATAGTAATATCTATCATCACCACTACCTCCCAAAGCTCCTTTCGCTTGGTTTATGATAAACTTATTTAGAAACCTACTACCACCTTCCAACACTACCTCATCCGTTGCCATCTATTTCCCCTCCT
>Ga0315273_10004925_pt1 | contig 16458 bp, 16 predicted proteins | sample YL17G02_0_MG_FD_205753 | JGI IMG/M metagenome (GOLD analysis project Ga0315273, IMG submission 205753) | Sediment microbial communities from Yellowstone Lake, YNP, Wyoming, USA - YL17G02_0 | ecosystem: Environmental > Aquatic > Freshwater > Lake > Sediment | place: USA: Wyoming | collected... | reverse complement strand
ATCACTGAAAACGCGGAGAAAAAGCTTCAAAACTTGGCGTTTCTGGCGTCTTGGCCGTTTAAAAAATCACTATCTGGACTTCTCCGACAGCCTGCTAGACAAAGGCATTTTCCGGAAATTGAAAGACCCGCGTATGTTCAACACCGTCAAACCCGTGCTCGGAAGCATCCAATGGCAAGGCGGACAAGACTTCTGTCCCGACACGCTTTTCATGGACAGCGAACTACTCGAAGAATTGCAAGCAAGCGCGAAGGTGTAACGTACAACGAATCCGCTCCCCCTTCGGGAACGATGTGAGCAGACTTCGTAAACATAGCCGTGGATTTCAATCCGCGGCAGCGTGTGGTCGTTTTGACGGTTGGATTGACAAGTACAGAATAGTTGTCAGTAACCACTACCAAAAACAATAACGTCAAAACCTTACCACCGCAAAGGAAATGATCGCGAAGATGGGCTATCACCGGCAGGATAAAGAAGTGGATGAGTTGGAGGAACAACTGAAACAGGTATGTCACCCTGAGGGAGCGTTCTTTGCGACCGAAGGGTCTTGCCCGCCGTGTGGAGATCCTTCGCCGCCTACTCGACCACCAGCGGCTACCCTTCGACACTCCCGGTGGTCGCAGGACATCGCTCGACCCTCACCACAGTGACGTTTACTTCCATACACTTCCATAATCAAAATCACCTTTGAGCAATTCGCCGCGCGTGAAGCGTTCAAGATTAAACAGAGAAATATCTATTGTTTGTGCGCGGCCCTCCAAAATTAATTCAGACATGCACGCACCCACCGCAGGGGATGTCTTGAAGCCGGTGCCGCTGAATCCGCAGGCGAGGTAAAAGCCATCCGGCCCAGCCTGAGCGAGAACGGGACGTTGATCAGGTGTCAGGCCATCGCGTCCGACATGCGTGGAGTGAGGTCCGCCTTCCTCCATGGCGGGAATGCGCTGGCACAGTTTATCTATCAAGTGATCCAGAAAATCAGGCGCAACGCGCTCGTTCTCCTCATCTGGCGACTCGCCGCGCATACCACCCTCTTTGAGCGCGGCCAGGGTCAAGGCACTGCCTTCAGGACGGAGGTACATATTAAGCGAACCATCTATCAGCGCGGGATGAAAACCAACCGCAGGCGGACGATGCAGAAAAGCAACGTCATGTGTCCACACCGAAAGCGGGACTTCGACCCCTGCCATCGTGGCGATGTGCCCAGCCCACACACCCCCCGCATTAACGACGATCGGCGCGGCAAAATCTCCTCTGGTAGTTTGTACACCGGTTACGCGTCCGCCCGAAATTTGGATGCCTTTTACAGCACAATCTTGCAGCAAGGTTGCGCCGCACGCTTTGGCGGCATTTAAAAATGAGTTGGCCGTAAGGCTGGGATCTGCATATCCAGAATCAGGTTCATAGGCGGCGAAATCAAAATCATATGTGCTAAAGGAAGGGACGAGTTTCCTGACATCGTCGGCGGAGATCACAGACGTGTTGATGCCCATGCGCTGGTGCATTGCCACGTTGCCGCGTAATTGATCGAGGTGATGACGCGGCTCGATCTCCAAAAAACCCGTGCGGATAAACCCACATTCACCGCCCACGCGTTCGCGCCAGTTGATAAAATATTGAAAACTGACCCACGCAAAGCGCGACTCAATTTCAAGATCATAGTGCATGCGGATCAGCCCGCTGGAACGACCTGTCGCGCCCGAAGCTACAGACTTGCGCTCGATAACAAGAAGCTTTAGTCCGCGCTCGGCGAGATGGAAGGCAATGCTATTGCCCACCACGCCAGCGCCAATAATAATGGCATCATATATTTGCGTCATGTGAATTTATCCTTTGGTAATAATCGTAGTGAAGATAGTGCGCACTATGAATGTAATCGCGGGTCCCGGAGAGGTTGGATTGTACCTTCACACAAATTAGATGTAAATAAAACCCCGCTCTGAAAGGAGCGGGGTAAATGGAGAAAAGTTACTATCACTCCGGCTTTTTGGCAGTCAACTGTTTCACCAGCCAGGCAATGCCCAGGCCGAGAAAAACCAGTGTCCCCAGTGGGATGAGCCACATGAAGATCATGCCAAAGGGCATGAAGCCAAAACCATAACCCATCATCGGCATATGCCAGCCAGCTCCGTAACCGCGCATCATGCCCATGCCATAACCCGAGTAAGCGGGGAAGAGCAATTGCCACACAAATGGCAGAGCAAACAACACGACCAGTCCGATCACGATCCCGATAGTCCATTTGGTTGAATTTTTCATTTTGAACTCCTTTTATTTTTTGAAACCGTTCAGAAACCTTCGCAAGGATACTATTCGGATGTAAAGATTCCATAAAGAAGCCGATAACATCCGATAAAACTTTGAGATATACTACCTGCATGACACGCGCACAAATTGGCTTATTTGGCGGCACATTTGACCCGCCGCATCTCGGTCATCTCATTCTTGCGAGCGAGGCTTGTGAGCAATTGCAACTCACGCGCTTGCTGTGGGTGCTTACACCTGAACCGCCGCATAAACTCGAGAAAAGCATCTCCTCCACACAGCATCGTCTCGCGATGGTGAAACTTGCCACTGCTGGAGATGCGCGCTTTGAAGTTTCAAGCATCGAGTTGGAACGCCCTGGTCCGCATTATACGCTGGATACGGTCAACCTGGTCGCGGACTTGAATCCATCTGCGGACATTATCCTGTTGATCGGCGGCGACTCGTTACACGACCTGCCCACCTGGCATCGTCCCGCGGACCTGGTGGCTGCGTGCCATACAATTGGCGTGATGCGCCGCCCGGACGACTCGGCCGATCTCTCCGCGCTGGAAAGCCAAATAAACGGGGTCAGTTCCAAGGTCCGCTTTGTGGATGCGCCTCTGCTTGAGATCGCATCAAGTGAGATCCGTTGCCGGGTCGCGCAGGTTAGATCAGTTCGCTATTACCTTCATCCGGAAGTGTATGACTATATCCAACAACATCGTCTCTATCAGAGTGCCTGATATTACGCACATCCCGCAGGTTGTATCTTTAATATGCTTGTATTCAAGAAACCTGCTCCCTAAATTTTTATGAAATAAAAAGAGACTGCGGTGTGCAGTCTCTTTCATTCCAATTATATCTACGCATCCAGATGATACGTATGATACGAATTCTGGCATGGGTTGCCCCAGCAGATGTGCATCTCGCGCGCGGTCAGGTCAATGACCAACGCGGCGATGGTCATCTCACGATCCAATGGGTCGCTGTGTTCGATGGCATGATTACAGATCGAATTGGGCAGGTTTACGTGATCTTTCTGAATGGCCTGCAAGGTCTTGATCGTATGTAATGGAGTCTCACGCAACAAACGATCGGCGCGGTGGTAACGCACGCGCGTGGATATCCTTTCTTCGGGATTGTTCTCGATGTGTTTCATTTCCGGCGATAGATAATGATTGGTATGCACCATGTAACCATCCGTGCCGTGATGGATCTCGAACATACGCGCAGACACCTCGATCGAATACAGCTCTCCGCTCTCATGGGCGAGCAAATGGTTATACCCTGCGGCGCGATGCTGCACAAGACAACGCCCGATCGCGCCTGAAATGCGTCTCGCAGCCAGGACTGCGCGTGCAACTACCAGCCGCGGAATGCCGATGCGGGAATCTGTAGGATAAACCGAGTCAATCAATTGGGCAATGCCATCAGCGTTGAAGCCCACATTGGGCAGGAGTCCGCCATACGTCATGGCAAGGAACGGGGGTTCATCCTCCGGCTCGGCCGAAACGACAAAAACATCATCCTCATCTTCCGGCACCCAGTCTTCGTTATGTGCGGCCAGCACGTGTCCATCCGCTGTGCGTTGGTCATTGACCGCCATGCTCGTACAGCGTGTAAGATGAAGCGCGTCCGTTGTCACGGCTTCCATCACGTTCAATACAACGATGTCATCAAAAGGCACGTTGGCGCCCTCGGCAACCCCGCGCATTTCGTCCACGTATTGTGAGTAGCGTTCCTCGGCAAAAGGCAAATACTTGCGGGATTGGATCTGCGCGCCTTCCCAGGTCAATTCAATTTGATTGTACGTCTGGTCGATCAAGATACGCGCGTTGGCAATACTATGCCGCACTTGTTCACGGCGAGCTTCGCCGATCTGACGTCCCATTTCGCGATGTGTGCCGGAAACCTCGATCAAAGGTGGCGGCGTATTGTGAATCTGGGTGTTTGGTATTGGAATTTCTTTTAGAGCCATCTGTCCTCCTAAAAAGACAGCAAACCCGCCTTGACCGGATATAGTCAAGGCGGGTAAATTATATCATGCAGAATTTGGGTCTACGCTGCGGGCGGGATCGGCTCCACAGGCACGATCATGCCCGGACCCTTAACCTTCCGCGACGCGAACCAGCTCATTATCACGCCGCCGATTCCTACCAACCCGATCACGAACGGTGCCAGCCAGCCAACACACGGAACTAAAGCCACGGATCCACCGACGAGCATTAACAGGAAGGTGCCGAAGCCAGTGGTAAGCACAGGCGCCCATGTTTGATTGATGGCTTTTGTAAACCGCTCTCCAACTTCCTGTCCCATCGCGATCAGGCCAAACAACCAAGCCAACACTAATAAGAGTACTGCCACCAAAGCGACAGGAATGAGCAGGATCGTAACGATCAGGATCACCAAAGCCAGTGGCGCGATAAACACAGTTAACAAACCAAAACTGCCTGCCACCAAAGGCTGGCTGACGATAGTATTACTCACTCGCTCGATCTGCGGCTGAAGGAATACCGACACCAGCATGGCCAGTGCAGCTACAGCCAATGCGCGCACTAAAACATTCATCCCATCAACTAGCGGATTAGACCCATAGTCAACGACGGGAGCTCTCGGCACACTTGGCAGATTTGGCACATCAGGCACATTGGGCACGGCAGGCAACTCAATTTTAGGCGCAGGTATATTCGTAACCCTTTCACCCTGGATCTCACCGCCTTCGGCCACGTTCAACTGGCCGCCAATGGTGACAGCATCCCCTTCCACTACAGCCTCTTCACCAACAGAAATCTGGCCGCCAAACACAACAATGTCACCTTCAATAAGGCCGTCCTGCGTGATCGTGCCGCCGAAAACGACGACACTACCTGTAACCGTTGCACCTTTTTCAATGGTCACGTTGCCGCCGAAAACGACCAGGTCGCCATCCAGTGTCTTATCTTTGGCAAGCGTAAAATTCTCGCCAAAAATAACCTTTCCGCCTGTGCCATCATCAAATCCCAGGGCTTGAGCGGAACTGGCAGGTATAAACACCAGCGCTAACAACAGTAAAACGACAAACAAATTTTGAAACTTTTTCATAGATCACACTCCTCGCGGTAGGCGGGTAAACCGCCAAATGGAAATTGTCCACAAAAGGCTCAGCCCTGCAATTGCTGAAACGATCACCATCCAGCCCAACGGCGGGATGAAGCCCGGCACCACACGCAGCAATACCAATCCAAATTCAGTAAACGCCTGCAGCGATGTAATGATAAAAAGCAGATAGCCGATCCCAAGCGTGAGCCACTCTGCGGGCGAATTGACAATCGAGAGCAATGTCGAGCCGGCCAGCCCGAACAATAAAGCCATTCCACCAAGTATCAGAACGATCAACCCCCAAAACTTGTACCTGCGCTCGACAGCACGCTGGGCGGCCAGCCGTTTTTTGAAGCGGATCGTAAAACCCGGCGCAGGCGAAGCCGTCTGCTTTGACTGTAGCACCGCACCCGTCTCATATAGCGCGGTGCAATATTTGCATATCTTCAGATGAGATTGCAGTTCGCGCTTCTGCTCAGGGGTGATGGGCTGTTCTTCCAACAACCAGATTTCAAAAGGCTGGTGATTCATGAGGTCTCCTTTGGACGCGCGCGCGCGGCGCTTCATCCTGCCATTCATTTGCCAATTCGCGGCGGGCACGATGCAAGCGACTCTTCACCGCGCTGACAGTCAGCCGTAAAGACTCGGCGATCTCCGCTTCTGAATAGTCATACCAGTAGCGCATAATGACTGCGGCACGATCGGTAGCATCCAGTTCCTGTAAAAGAGCATGCACACGTTCACGGGTTTCCTTTTTAACGGATTCGTTTTCGGGCTGAGGTGAGTTTGGGTCGGGCAATTCAAACGGTGCGCCGTCATCGTCTTCCTCATCAATCGAAAACATCGAAAATTTACGCCGTCTCAAACGGTCAATGCAATAGTGCGCCGCGATCGAAAGCAACCAGGTGGCAAACGGTCTTTTCTGGTCGTACCGATTCAGGTGTTGAAAGACGCGTAGAAAAGTCTCCTGCGCGGCATCTTCTGCCGCCTCAGGCTCGCCTAACATGCGATAGCACAGGTTGTAGACAGGTTTTTGGTAGGTTTCGACGAGAACTGTAAAAGCCTCGTCACTGCCTTGTTGCGCCTGGAGCACCCAGGCCATTTCGTCGGTCACTCGCGCTCCTTGTGGACTTTCTACTTTCCTTACGCAGGAAACGGCAGAAAGTTGCACCTCACCCCAACCCTCCCCAATTCCTTTGGATTTGGGGCACCCTTCGGGTATGCTCCGCGAAGGGTGCCGCAGGCAGGAGGGTATTAATGAGAATATCGGCAAAGATGCTTCGGCAAAAGCCGTGAGTTTTTCATAAATCAATTATAACGTTTGAGGCACAGCGCATCCTTCAACTACACCAGGATACGCTGTGCATTCCCACCTTATTTACCATGCATAAGCCTCGGGCGCTTCGCCTCCGGGTCCGGGCCAGATCTCATCCAGCTTTTTCATCTCGGCTTTTCCCAGTTTGATTTTCAGCGCGCGCAGGCTGGTCGTTAACTGCTCCATCAGGCGCGGACCGATAATCGGTGCGGAAACAACAGGATTTGCCAACAGCCACGCCAGCGCCACTTCCGCCGGTTGCTCACCCATTTGCTTGCAGAATTTCTCATACGCGGCAAGTTGTACGGCAAATTTCTTGGCATCCTGCTTTGTGTCCTTATCGGTACGGCGGCCAATTTTTGCCTTACTTATCGAACCACCCAACAATCCTCCAGCCAGCGGACTCCAGGGAATAATGCCAAGTCCGTACTCGCGGCAGGCTGGGACAACTTCCAACTCAATCATGCGGTCTTTCAAGTTGTACAGGCTTTGCTCGCTGACAAGCCCCATAAAATGACGCGCCTTCGCGGCTTCATTTGCCTGCGTAATATGCCAGCCGGCAAAGTTGGAAGAGCCGATATACAGTATTTTGCCTTGCTGTACGAGAGTCTCCATGGCCTGCCAAATTTCATCCCAGGGCGTATTGCGGTCAATGTGGTGCATTTGATACAGGTCAATGTAATCTGTTTGCAAACGCTTTAGCGAACCTTCCACTGCCTGCCGAATGTGGAGAGCTGAAAGCCTCGATTGGTTCGGCCATTCGCCCATGCGGCCATAGACCTTGGTCGCGAGGACGGTCTTTTCGCGTCGCTTACCTTTTTGCGCAAACCAATTGCCGATGATGGTCTCGGTCACCCCCTGCCCCATTTTCCAGCCATAAACATTGGCGCTGTCAAAGAAATTTATGCCGAGTTCGTGTGCCTTGTCCATGATGGCAAACGAATCTTTTTCGTTTGTGAGCGGACCAAAGTTCATCGTGCCGAGACAGAGACGCGAAACCTTGAGGCCTGTGCGGCCAAGTTGAGTGTAGTCCATTTCTTCCTCCATATAAAATTTACAATTAGGTGACAGTCACTTTTGCAAAGCACCCCGAAGTCAAGCACAGGGGCAAAGTGACTGCCGCCTTATTTCATTTTGAAAGGTCGCGCGATGTTGATTCCATTTGTGCAAGCACCACCGCGACCTGTCCCGATTGCAGATTGACGCGATACATTTGAGTAAAACCGTCACCGATCATGACCTTCACGGAACGCCACGAAGCCAGTTGCGGCTGCAGGGTCATTTCGGGGATAAGTTTAACAGCCTCAGCCCATTGTGGATGAGTCTTTTCGTAATCGGCAAGCAGGTCCAAGGTCGAGGCACGCAGCGGCAAGAGATGAGTTGCTGACACCATGCGCGCGTCGCGTTCAGGGTCCAACATCCAGCGTACAAAAAGCCACGTCGCAAGTTGCTGTTCTTTTCCCGATTTCAATATCGCATACGACGAGCCATAAGCCACCGCGCCATCCTGGGCATCACCGGGATAAGGGAGTGCAACCCAGGTATCTGCGCTGCCGGCGTCGCCAAAGGCACGCGATTGATCGCTAAACTCTTCAAGGCTCACGCTCGCGAACAGGGCTTCACGGTTTGCAAATGCCTGATATGGGTCAACATCAGCGGTTGCCTGCCAGGCGCAGTTTTTTTCAGATAACAGTCGCAAATATTTGAACGCGGCAATATTATTGGGCGTGAGAAAACGATAATCATTTCCTTCGAGCACCCCGCCCTCAAAAGAAAGCAGCCACGAGAAAGCTGTCTGCCAGGATGTGTCCACAAGCCAGCCACCCATGCCATCGTTACGTGTGGACGCATCCGTTAGCATGGTTTGATGCGCGCGACACGCTTGCAGTTCGAAATCGGCGCTCGTTCGAGGCGCAGAGACAAACCCGAGATCATTGGCCCAACTCTGGTTCCAGAGCATGAAGCGGGCCGTTCGCTGCGCGGGCACAGCCACACGGCGTCTGTCAAAATTATCCTGGGTCCAGAAGATATTATAGAAGTCTCTTGAATCCACGCCATAGGCCGGGTCGTCCACGTAAGGCGTCAGGTCAATCACAACGCCATCGGCGTCCCATGCCAGCGCCTGTTCGGGTAAAGCAATCACAAGGTCAGGGCGATTGGATGTGGGGAAAGATGCGCTCACATTTTCATAAAGATAACTGTAATTATTCTGGCTCGTAGAGACAACGGTGATCCCCCATTTATTTTCCTTGTTGAAATCCTGGACAAGCGACTCGAACAAACTAGATTCGACCCCAAACCACGGATGCCAAACGTTGACCGTGAGTCCTTTCAACGATTCTTCCCGAACCCCCAGCTGGCTGCCGTTTCCAGGCATTGACGTGGCTTTGGGCGTTTTTGTGGCGGCTTGTTTTGTCGGCCCGGCTTCAAGAGTTGCAGTGTAGGGAGTACATGCAACCAGTAAAAGTAAAGTAACAAGAGTAAGCTTTTTTATTTTCATTGAGCCAATGACATAAAAGGCACAGGTGAAAAGGTCAGTACAAATAAAATGATCACAAGCACTGCCAGCATGCGGCGCGATGTATCAAGCGGCGTGATCTGATCCAACGGTTCCGCGTGGACTCGTCCAAGCCAGAGCAGAAGCACCGCCCAGATCCACCAGCCGCTCCAGAAGATTCCCAACACAGCCAGCAAACCAAGGATATAAGGAAAGGCCTTTGAGGCTTTCTCGCCAAGCAAGGCGTAGATGACATGTCCGCCATCGAGCGTGCCGGCTGGTAGAAGGTTAAGCGCGGTGACGAGCAGTCCCGCCCAGCCCGCAAATGCCACATTGTGGATCAATACGTCCTGTCCGCCAAAGGGAATCGGGGAACCTGTGAAGAAGAATTGAAGCCAGTAAAAAATCCCATGCGGCGCGGCAGGCGCGGGCAGCCATTGCCCAAAAGAAAGATATTTGGCGATCAAGTAGAACAGTGAATTGCCCTCAAGGAATCCGTTTGGAGAAGCCAGCAGGGTTGTGGTCGTGGACAGGGATAGCCCGATGAACAAAACTGGAATGGCAACGACCAAGCCTGCCAGCGGCCCCGCCACGCCAATATCAAATAATACGCGTTTGTTCTTGGGTATGCCGCGCATCAGAATGGCCGCGCCCATTGTCCCTAGGGGAGAAATTGGAAGTGGAATAAAGTAAGGCAGTGTTGCTGGAGTCTTATGATGGCGGCTCATAAAATAATGACCAAATTCGTGCGCCAGCAAAATACTCAGCAGGCTCAACGCAAACGGCCAGCCGGTGAAGATGTTTTGTAATAAAAACAATATCTGTGCAAAAGCGCCTTCAGGAGCGATTCCTTCCGGTTGAGCACCTGCCAGCATGACACTAAATACAGTTAAGATGAAGAGAATGATCGGCGTGGATGTTTTTATCGGTGGAGGTTCAGGCAGACGCGAGACAAGATAGATCACCTGCCCGCCTTTTTCCATGCGGAATAACGGCATGAGATTAAATGATGCAACAGATGCATCCAATTGATCATACGCGGCGACAGTATCTTCATTTCGCAATTGTCCGCGATATTTGACAAGGAATTGCTTTGGGTCGCCCAAAGTGACATCGTCCACGTGAAAGACGCGGGCAACGAGATTGGTAAGAACTTCGGTTTCAGGATAAGACATCAGGTTCACCTATATGAGACAATAGACTATGGACAATGGACGACAGAGAATGAATGATGGTCTATACCGCACTCGGTCGAAAATTGCGCTTTTTTTAGAAGGCGGAATGCGCAATTTTCGACCGTGGGTATTATATCGTCCGTCGTCCATTGTCCAAAGAGTAGGCGGGAGTGGATGGGAGTCGAACCCACCGCGGCTCGCAACGCGGCCCGCCACAGGTTTTGAAGACCAGGAAGCCCACCGGGACCTAACCACTCCCATGCAAAGAGCATGCATAAGGATAATCGAATGAAAGAAGATTGGCAAGCCAGATCAGGAAGGATTTGTGAAGTTTTGCCAGTGTGTTTTTATAAAATCGGCGAAGTATGGAAATAATAAAACCCCCAGTGAGAGCACACATAGAGTGGCAAGGATAATCACCCCACCAGTCCATGCGCTGATAAGCGCCAGTGTGCGTCCGCTTTCCCCCGTCAGGCGGATCTGTCGCAATGCTTTCATGCCTGTGATCAATGCAAATGTCCCGGCGATGAGGCTGAGCGGGTCACAGATAAACGCAGTAAATGGAATCGGGGCAAGGCCGATACAAAATGAGACCACTGTCAGAATCGCGGCAATGAAACTGATGATGGAATTACGATTGAAAGGCGGGGATTGAAATGTTTCTTCCATGGATTCTTTCATTCAAAAAAGACCCTAAAGGTTTTGAAAACCTTTAGGGTCTGATTCTGTCGGGGCGAGAGGATTTGAACCTCCGACCTCTTGCACCCCATGCAAGCGCGCTAGCCGGGCTGCGCCACGCCCCGAATTGCAGACGGTATTATAGTCTCGTTTTTAGAATCTGGCAACACACAATGACATTCCCCATTGATTATGCTAAAATAAGCCTCTTGGAGTTGCACATGCCTAATATGATCGAAGTTCAAATAGATAGCGTACGCGTACACTTGATGACGCCGCAACGCGTGGTCGTCCTCAAACAAATTGATGCGGAGCGCTATCTCACCATTTGGGTTGGCCCTTACGAAGCGGAAGCGATTACTGTCGCCTTACAGGAAGTGGAAATGGTGCGCCCGTTAACGCATGATCTACTCAAGAATGTGTTTGGCGCATTCAATGCCCGCATCAAACGCGTTGAGATCGTCAAACTACAAGAGGATATTTATTATGGGGATATCATCGCCGAAGTGGATGGAAAAGAAGTGCATATCGATTCGCGTCCTTCCGATGCGATTGCGCTGGCAGTGCGCGCACATGTGTCCATCCTCATCCACCCGAGTGTAATGGATGCAGCGGGCGTCACGCCTGAGCAGGATATGCCTGAGGGTACCCCGCCGCCGTCGAGACCCGCGCCAGTTCCGTTGTCTGAGGAAGGAAGCGAACGATTATCCGTTTTCGAAGATTTCCTCGGCAAGTTGGATCTCGATCAACTTGATGATAAAGACAAGCCGGAAGATGATAATCCAGATACGCCAGATAAACCAGCCAAGCCGAAAAAGAAATGACCGATTTCCTGCCTCCTGAAGAGCACGCCGCCCCAACGCCCAGCATTCCGCACAGCCGGGAAGCCGAAGAAGCCGTCGTAGGGGCGGTTCTCATTAATCCCGAAGCGTATTACGATGTGGCGCAGTTCCTCGCCGCGGATGATTTTTACATCCACCGCCATAAGTGGATCTGGGAAGCGTTCACCAGTTTGCACGAGCAACGCATTCCTGTTGATATGCTTACGCTTTCGGAAGAATTGGATCGCAAGAACCAACTGGCTGAAATTGGCGGGCCTGCGTATCTCACTTCACTTGTCAACCAGGTGCCGTCTTCGCTCAATGCGGAATCATATGGCCGCATCGTCGAGGGACATTCCATCCGCCGCAAGATGATCGACGCGGCCAACAAAATCGCTTCGATAGCATACAACGAAGATTCAACTGTTGACCATGTGATGGATGAGGCTGAAAAAGCTGTGTTCAACGTCAGCGAACGCCGCCTCAAACACGACCTCCAACCGATCTCCGCCGTATTAAGCGACTACTACGACCGAATTGACGATCTCGCCAAACGCGACGATGAGATTTTCGGTGTACCCACCGGCTTTGTTGATCTCGATAAAATATTGGGCGGGTTACAGCCATCTGATTTTCTCATTATTGCGGGCCGTCCCGGTCAGGGTAAGACGGGCTTTCTGCTTTCGATTGCCAAGAATGCCGGGTTGACTCATAAAAAGCATGTCGCCATCTTTTCATTGGAAATGTCCAATGAACAGGTGGTACAGCGTTTGATCGCGCAGGAAACGGGCATTGACTCGCAACGCCTTCGCAATGGAAAATTACGCGAGGAAGAATGGCCCCTGTTCACCCATGCCATTGAAGTTTTTTCAGATACGCATATTTATCTCGACGATACGCCTGCCATCACGCCTTTGCAGTTGCGCACGAAATGCCGCCGCCTGCACATGGAATTTGGCATTGACCTGGTGATCATAGACTATTTGCAGTTAATGGGCGGTGACACGCGCACAGATAACCGTGTGCAGGAGGTCTCCTATATCTCACGAAATCTCAAAGTGCTGGCGCGTGAGTTAAACGTCCCTGTGCTTGCCGCCGCGCAGTTGAGCCGCGCTGTGGAACAACGCTCGGATAAACGCCCCATGCTTTCGGATTTGAGAGAATCTGGATCTTTGGAGCAGGATTCCGACATCGTAATGTTTATCTATCGCCCTGACCAATATGAAAAGGAAACCGATAAACAAAACATAGCCGAGATCATCATTGCAAAACATCGTAACGGTCCCGTCGGCAGTGTGGAGTTGATCTTCCGCAGCGCGCTGGCAAAATTCGAGAACGCGGCGACAAAGTATATGAAGTTCAATGAATGATGTCATTGCGAGGGCGATCTTCCCGAAGCAATCCCCACCTTGCAATGGGAGACTGCTTCGCTCCCTTCGGGGCTCGCGGTGACGGAAGTCAAACGATGAGTAATTTTAAAGGCTTTACCAACTCCGAAACCTTCACACAAATCCCTGATGCGTTCTTTCGGCAACTGCTGAATGAGATCACAGACGCGGACGAGTTGAAGGTCACACTTTATGCTTTATGGCGCGTTGAGCATATCGAAGGCAAATTTCGCGCGTTGTGTGCAACGGACTTCAATGTCAAAGAAATGGGCCTCACGGCGGACGAGGTTGCTTCGGGGTTGGATAAAGCCGAAAAGCGCGGCAGCCTCATCAAGTCCCAGCATGAAGCGGATGTGTTCTACTTCCTGAATTCACCGAGAGGGCGCGCCGCGGCGGAAGCGTTCGCGAAAGGTCAATGGCGGGAATCCGCAAAGATATTATCCACGCCGTTGATCGAACGTCCAAATGTGTTCAAGTTATATGAAGAGAACATTGGCCCACTCACGCCGTTGATCGCGGATGCCTTGAAGGACGCGGAAGAAATATATGCAGCGGAATGGTTTGGAGATGCATTTATTATTGCGGTAAAAAATAATAAACGAAATTGGAAATATGTTGAGGCGATTTTAAAGCGTTGGAAAGAAGAAGGAACGCATGGACAAAAAAATCAAAAGAACATTGTCAAAGGTGATGACAGATACACAGACAGCGAGTTCTCAGAGTTCATCAACCGAGATTGAAAGTTTGGTGAAAACACTGGGCGATCCAAATTGTCCGCATTGTGGAGGCGCGGGCTATGTTCGTTTTGATGTGCCGCTGGGGCATGAAAAATTTGGGAGGGTTGAATCATGTGTTTGCAGGGCAAAAGATGTTGCCGAGTATGCACGCGTACGTTTGTTCGCTTTAAGCAATTTGGATCGATTAAGCCATTTGCGTTTTGAAAACTTTAACGCTTCGGGAAATGAAAAAGCAAAATTTATGACGCCATTGGAACAAGAGAGCTTGAACAATGCAATGGAGGCGTGTAAAAACTTTACAAATAAGCGCAAAGGCGCTGAAAAAGATTGCTGGATCTTGCTGGAAGGCGGGTATGGATCCGGAAAAACTCATCTCGCCGCCGCGATTGCAAACGACGCTGTGAATCATGGCGTCCCCACGTTATTTATTACTGTTCCCGATTTATTGGATTCTCTACGATTTGCATTTGCTGACCCTGAGACTACATTCGAACAAAGGTTTAATGAAATCCGAAATGCGAACCTATTAATACTTGACGATTTCGGAACACAGAATGCTACTGGTTGGGCGCAGGAAAAATTGTTTCAAATCATTAATTATCGATATATAAACAAGTTGCCCACTGTCATTACTACAAACTTAATGTTAGATGAAATTGAAGGACGAATCCGCTCACGCTTGCAGGATGACGAATTTGTCAAATACTTGAAAATCAGCGCGCCAGATTATCGCCGTCCTGAAGAAACCAGCAATCCCGGCATCTCAATGCTGTCATGGCCAGAAATTGCCGAAATGACCTTTGAGAATTTTGAGCCACGTGATGATGAATTAGGCAAGGAAATCGTTACTACGGTGACAGTGGAAAAAGAAACTGGCTACCGAAATCGGTCTAAAGAAAGAATAGTTACCAGAAAAACAGTTACGCAAAATGATATTAAGACGTTGCATGCTTCTTTCAACGCTGCCATAAGATTTGCGAAGGATCCAAAAGGTTGGCTGGTTTTTCTAGGAGAGTCTTACTGCGGAAAGACCCATCTGGCGGCCTCTATTGGGCATGACCGTATTCTCATGGGAGGGCAAGCTCTTCTTGTTGATGTATCTTCACTACTCGATTACCTGCGACAAACATTCAGCAAAGAATCCGATGTTTCATTCAGCCGTCGTATCCATGAGATCCGCACTACGCCATTGTTGATTCTGGATGACATAAAAGAAAGCCAAGCAAGTTCCGTATGGGCGGAGGACAAGTTGTACAGCGTGTTAAATTATCGCTTTAATACACATCTGCCTACTGTCTTGACTTCCACCTTGAGACCCGAGGCTTTTGCGTCAAGTTATCCGAGTCTCTGGAATAAACTGTTGGATTCCTCGAAATGCCAGATTCATGTGATTGATATGCCCCCCTATCGACGCGCGATGAAGACTAAGAAGCCAATAACAAAAAAGAGTGGGGATAGATAGTTTATTTCATGATACTGGCAAAGATATGTTGAAGGATACTCAAGAGGAAATGGATTACAAAAGAGAAATTCTTCTTTTCGAATATTTTTTCTTCAAGCCACTTGATTATAGCGAATTGGCAGGCTACCCACAAGAAAATAACGCTAATGCTGGCTTAAAAGATATTTATACGGGATGGATAGGAGGATATTGGCATAAAGCACAGCTCTTTTATCAATCACAATATAGAAGACATCAAGATCTAACTTGGTTATCATTTTGCCAACATTATCAAATTCCAGAATATGAAAGCGTTAACAATTTAAGTCTTGATTATGAGTGGGCTGATTGGAAAGAAAATTATCGATTAAATGATCATTTTGACCGATATCAAATGACCGTCCAAGAATTATCAACATTAAGTGATACCTTACCTGATCGTACCGGCTTGAAAACAACTGATTCAAAATCAGATGAGGTGACAGTGTATAAAGAATTAGATAAAATTTGGTTTAATGGCTTGATAAACAACTCTTCAGATGTCATGGCAAAACTAAGGTCAATCTCGTACGAAAAGTATCTTGAAACAACCCACTGGAAAAAGATAAGAGCAGCTATGATATTAATTAATAGCGCGATTTGTCAAGCAGCCCAATGCTCGATTGTAGGAGAGTCATGGTATGGAGGTAACGAGTCGGATTTAGAAGTACATCACCTAGATTATTCGAACAGAGGAAATGAAAGATTCGACGACTTAGCACTACTTTGCAAGAGGCATCACATAACTGTACATCAAAATCTATCTGAATCAGGGAAGCCGGGTTTAGAGCTTGTTTGATCTTCAAAAAGTAGATTGCCCAGTCCACTTTTTCTTTACTAGACCTCTTGCATAAGTGAGAAATGTGCCATAATGGGCAGATGAGATACGAAACGGTTCAAGCCCTAAAAGATGAGGATTTCAAGCGATCAACAGGTGTCCAGCGCAGTACTTTTGAAAAAATGCTGGAAGTCGTTACAGCAGGATTACGAGACTTTGGCAGGCCGACGAAATTAAGTCGTGCAGACCTAATATTGCTGACTT
>Ga0315273_10004924_pt1 | contig 16459 bp, 16 predicted proteins | sample YL17G02_0_MG_FD_205753 | JGI IMG/M metagenome (GOLD analysis project Ga0315273, IMG submission 205753) | Sediment microbial communities from Yellowstone Lake, YNP, Wyoming, USA - YL17G02_0 | ecosystem: Environmental > Aquatic > Freshwater > Lake > Sediment | place: USA: Wyoming | collected... | reverse complement strand
TGACGGTCTGACCTGGAAAGTCGAAAACTTCAGCGAGACTGCTGATCCCAACCTTACCGGTATCGGCATAGCGTTGGATAACACAACCTATATTGTGGTAGGAAAAGGGATCATAATGACGTCTCCTGATCTGGCAAGTTCAAACTGGACAAAATGGACTCTGCAGACAAAAAACATTCTTAATAGTGTCGTTTATGGGTATAACCCGTCTGCTACCCCCCCTGTTAGTGCTTTTGTTACTGCAGGAGATAACCTTTCAATTATGAAATCTCCTGATGCAGGCATATGGACGACACGTGTTTGGGGAGGAGGCACGTCGTCATATCATTTTAAAGGTGTCACATTCGGGGACAACAAATTTGTTGCAGTAGGTGGAAGCACCTTGGAGGATCTCATCATAACCTCTAATGATGGAAACACCTGGACAGAAACTGATCTCGGATCGATTATAGGAAATCCACCCACCGGAATCGCAAAGTTACTTAATGGAATAACCTATGGCAACAATACCTTTGTTGCGGTCGGCGCTGCAGGTACAGTCATAACATCTCCTGATGCGTATGAATGGACAGCACAGGCAGTTGAATCCGTTACGTTAAATGGTATAACCTTTGGAGGACTTGTAGGGGATACCAAATTCATTGCTGTCGGATCTTCCGGCAAGAGCTTTGTATCTCCGGATGGAGAAACCTGGACTGCAAAGCCTGTAACTTCGACAACCACTACTCTCTACGGTATTGCCTACGGAGGCCCGACAGGTGGCACGAAATTCGTGGCTGTGGGGAGTGATACTGCAGGAGGCAGGATATTCTATTCTGCTGACGGCAACACCTGGACGCCTGTTGAAACCTATCCGATACCTTCACCCATGCCGAAACTTTACGGGGTGATCTGGGATCCGCAGTCGTGGGATCCGCAGTCGAAATCGAAAAGTTTTATGGCAGTTGGAGAAGATGCGACCATTCTATCCTCACTTGACGGCATAACCTGGACAGTCAGGGTAAATGACCCTGCATTTTTTGCAGGCACAGCTATCCTTCGTTCCATAGCATACGGCAACAATGTTTATGTGACTGTCGGAAATGTTACTGCTTCGTATGCGGCTGCAGGCCTTATTCTGAAGTCGGATCCGATAGTCCCTGCCATCCCGACAAATATCAGGGCAACTTCTGCTTCTGCAAGTAAGGTAAATCTTGCTTGGGATGACAAATCACATGAGAAGAACTTCAAGATCTACCGGAAGCTCGGGATCGGTGCCTGGACGCTGCTCACTACAACAGCGGCAGATGTAACAAGTTATAGTGATACGACTGCAACTGCTAATTCCACTACGTCCAAATACTCATATTACATCAAGTCATGTAATGAGCTTTATTGCTCTGCATCAAGCAAAGTGGTTATTGTTCCTTTCCAGCCGACAGGACTTACTGCAACACCCACAGCCAAAACCATAACGCTTAACTGGACCAATATAGCGAATGAGACAGGCTATGAGATCTACCGGAAAGCAGGCAATTGTGCCGCAGGAGGATCCTGGTCCCTCATCGCTACCACTGCCGCAAATATTGTGACATACACAAACAAAAATCTTCTGGCAGCGAAAACGTATTCGTACAAGATACGCTCGGTTAACCGGACAGCTCTGCCCTATTCATACGGGTATTCAATGTACACCTCCTGCGTCTCATCAGCGACACCATAGCTACCAAAAAGGCAGGCAGGGATAATACGAGGCGATCGCTTAACGTGTTGAAGAAATGTGAAAAAGGACTGCTGATACTCAGTCGGCAGTCCTTTTTCTGGGGAAGATATCTTCCCCAGCAGGCATAGTGAACTATTGCATTCAGTTTTGCTGCTGATAATAGACAATATCCTCGACTGTTATCTTGCCCTTTGCCAGTCCCAACTAAGCTATAAGTCTCCCAACCACGTTCCACTGCTCCCCTCCCTCTGGGGTGTCTTTTTGTGCTCGCTGGAACACCGAAATTCTGGCACTGTGGATTCTTACAGAAATTGACCTGAATCACACCGACTTCTACCGGAATACGTTCATCGAGTTGGGTTGGTCTTTTGAGCAAAAAAACCTCCTACCAGATTCTACCTGGTAGGAGGATAAATGTTAAGCACTTTTCAACACGTTAAGCGATCGGCTCGGTCATTATGGCCCTGCCTTTTTTATTATTCTTTTTATTGCAAGTTATAACCAGTAATCGTTAACTCTTCAGACCCTTTCCGAGTGTTTCTTTGTAGGTGAAGCGGTTAATCGACAACGTTATAGTGCTCCGTCTTACCGCATCTCCTCATATAACGAGTATTGCTCCTCGTACTCAATGCCCTGCAAGTATTTGGCAATGCTTCATTGAAATCGAAAGAAACATCCTTGATTTGCCCTTGCTATGTTTGCTTCACTGGGGACTGAACAGATATCGTAAATTGATGCTTTGCGCACTCTTGTGAGTACTTGATAGTGGCCACCAAAGGAGGCACAAAATGGGAGACAAAGGCGGCAAGAAGGACAAAGACAAGGACCGGAAACAGAGGGCCATCAAACAGGCAAAAGATCTAAAAGAGAAGAAGGACAAAGAACCGAAAAGCGCACCGAAATAGGGAGCAGGATTTAACCGCCCGGGATATTAGAACACAATCGAGGGGCAAATCTTCACTATTCACAAACCATTTCCTGAAGGACAGGGCATTGCTGAGAATGGACAAAAAATCAACGTTTCCTGTGGAACTCAGGAGAGGTTTCATTTTTCCGAAAGAGTCAGTTATCAGGTGCATGCAGCGAAAAGTGATACAGAAGGCTACTGAAACAGCAAGAGAGTCTGTAGCTTTTCATTGTGCCGGGTCAATCCCGAGGTCAAGGGCCGCGATTTTTTCTTTCCTCGTCAGCCTCTTGAGATCGTACTCAAGCCTTCTCGCTTCTCCGGAATCTTTGCAGTATATTGTCTTGACCAGTTCAACTGGCCTCCAGGACCTCACATATTTGCTGCCCTTTCCCCGCTCATGCTGCTTCAGCCTCTGTGCGAGATCATTGGTAATGCCGGTATAGAGAGAACCGTTCCGGCAATTCAACACATAGACGCACCATTCTCCACCCCTTGTTTTATCCTCGGCATCCAGACGGTTTTCTCTCAACTCTTTTATCCAGAGCTTTAAGGCTCTCCTTGCTTCCCGGTCTACAATCGAGAAGATGCGGTGAGCCGTATCGCGGGCCCCGGTCTTGGAATGGCCCTCCACTTTTATTACCGTAAAAATAAGTTCGTCGTGTAATGCATAGAATCTCCGATACAGAGGGGCGTTTCTCAGCGGGAGATTCGTCGTCCGGGAAAGGAAGTCTCTGCCCAGGAGCCCGGGTTTTCTCTTCAGAAGACCTAAGATACACTGGGAATCGGTATAAAGATTCACCCTCCCCTTTGATCGTTTTCGATGTCCCCCGAGCGCCCACAAGACTGTCTCGAGTTCGAGCTTTGTCGATGACGTAGCTTCAAATTTCCGCAAGGTTATCCGGCCGGTGATTTCGCTTTTTTCGATTCTCGGAAAAGGGATGTCGAGAAAGGGAGCAGGGAGAACAAGACAGGCCCCGACGCCGACCTTGAGCACGGGGTTGACACTCACATCGGTAAAGAGAGCGAAGTCCTTCATGGACCGGTCATAGGTAGCATCAATTGTCTATTTCGAGCTCTCACGCATATATCTAAGGTACAGTGCCTCGACTTTGCTTCTCGCCCACGGCGTTCTTCTCAGAAATTGGAGGATAGACCGGATACTTGGCTCATTATTGAAACACCGAATATGAATCATCCTGCCCATCGCCTCCCAGCCGTAATGTTCTACCAGTCTGGTCAGAATCATCTCCAGCGTGACGCTGTGAAGTGGATCTTTGGATTTTTTTTCAGTCATATGCCGGCCAATAAATTATCGCTGGTTTCATTACCGAGCTATTATAATATCCTATATCTCAGAACGTACAGTTCTGAAGTATATACCCGGTTGTGGTGGGCCAGAAGTACGGAAAGGGGAAAGAGACATGCAAACGTTTAGCTCTTCATGCCAAATCGATTTCCTTCATACATCCTATCAGCGGTAAGCGGCTTACGTTCGAAACCGGATTTCCGGAGTATTTCAATAAACTGGTTGAAAGTAAGGAACAAAGAGGGGGCTTGACAAGGAAGTGAACCGGCAAATGAATTTTGTTGGCACTATGAAGAAGAGAGGACAAAGCATTGGACAAGTTACCTGATAAGCAACCAACCGGATTTCAGGAAGGCCAGAGTGTGGAATTGGTGATTGGCCGCCGGACCGACCTTGGTTATAAGGCTATGATCAACAACTCGCAATGGGGCATGCTTTATCATAATGAGGTGTTTCAGCCATTAAGAAAAGGACAACATATAAAAGGATTTATAAAGAAGTTGAGGGACGACGGAAAGATAGATCTCTGCCTTCAAAAACCCGGACATGAAAAGGTTGATGAGGTATCTGAAAAGATTATCGATAAACTAAGAGCAGCGGGCGGATTTGTTTCCGTAACCGATAAAAGCCCGCCTGAAATTATCTACGGCTTGTTCGGGGTAAGCAAGAAAACATACAAAAAAGCGATAGGCACTCTTTACAAGAAACGGCTTATTATCATCGAAAACAAAGGGATAAAACTCGCGTAAACTCATCAGGGTCGGGTCTTTTAATCTTGCAGACACCCTGGTGCTATTTTGCCGTTATAACAATTTCCAGTTGTACTCTGCAGCATCATCGGCATGTAAGAGGGCATTTACTTCTGTGAGTACTTGTCGGGGAAGGAAAATTTAAGAATACACCTTTCTTTGTGTTATAAACAGGCGAGACTTAATCTAACATGTCTGTAAAGTCAAATCTCATCTACTACATTTAATCAGAACTGCTTTAAGAATCTCATATCATTTTCGAAAAACAGTCTTATGTCATCGATGGAATATTTGAGCATGGCTGGTCTTTCTACACCCATACCGAAGGCAAAACCTGAATAGACCTCCGGATCGTATCCGACCATCTCAAAAACTCTCGGATTTATCATGCCCGCACCCAATATCTCAAGCCATCCTGTGTTCTTGCAGACTCTGCACCCTTTTCCTGAACAGAAAATGCATCCAATATCTACTTCTGCACTCGGTTCTGTGAAAGGGAAATAACTCGGTCTGAATCTTACCGGGGTCTCTGCACTAAAAAACCTGTGTATGAATAATTCCAGTACACCTTTAAGATCGCTGAAAGAAATATCGGTATCGACCATGAATCCTTCTACCTGATGGAACATCGGGGTATGACATATATCTGCATCACATCTGTAGACCTTTCCCGGAGCAATAATCTTCAAGGGCGGCTTCCTTTTTTCCATTACCCTGACCTGGACAGGTGAGGTGTGAGTCCTCATGATCACGTCATCTGATATATAAAAGGTATCCTGCATGTCTCTTGCTGGATGATCCTTTGGTATGTTCAACGCCTCAAAGTTATAATAGTCAAGTTCTACCTCTGGCCCTTCTGCAACCTCGAAACCCATAGAGACAAATATCCTGGTAATTTCAGAAAGCACTTTATTTATGGGATGCTCTCTGCCAAAGGGTGTAAACTTTCCCGGCAGGGTTATATCAATTGCTTCAGATACAATAAGCCTTTTATGTGCTTCAGTCTTAAGCAGAGTTTCTCTCTGTTTGAGTTCTTCTTCTGCGAAATTTTTGATCTCGTTGACTGATTTGCCATATGCCGGTCTTAACTCAGGTGGGACTGATGAGAGGCTCTTCAGTCTTGTAGTGACAAGACCCTTTTTGCCCAGGTATTTTATCTTTAACTGCTGAAGCTCAGTCAGGGAATGAGCTGATTTCAGCTCTTCAAGGAAGGAAGTTTTGAGAGAAAGGATTTCCTCCACAGTTTACGTCTCATTTTTTACTTTCTCTACCAGTTGACTGAAAGCAGATGGGTCACTATAGGCCATATCTGCAAGGGACTTTCTATTTAAAGCAATATTTGCCTTTTTCAACCTCGACATGAACTGGCTGTATGTTAATCCCAGGGCACGTAAGGCGGCATTTATCCTGATAATCCAGAGAGCCCTGAATTCCCTTTTCCGCACCTTGCGGTCCCTGTATGCATACAAGAGTGATCTGTCAACGGCCTGCTTTGCAATTCTGAAAAGACGGCTTTTAGATGCGTAATAGCCTTTAGCCCTCTCTAATATCTTCTTTCTTCTTCTCCCTGTTTTGAATCCACCTTTTGCCCTCGGCATCTATTCCTCCTCTAAAATCAGTAACAAGTTATAAGTAACGAGTTTTACTATAGGTTTCAGTATTTACTAAGAAGTCCATAAATAAGACCACATAATACTGTGTCATTCCCGCTTGTCGGGAATCTTTCTTTAAGAAGGATGCCGGACAAGCGGGAATGACAAAAATTAAAGGCTTATGTGTCCTTACTTATGGTCTTATTAGTAACTTGTTACTTTTCACTCGTCACTGTTGTTATTTATAGGGTAAGAGTCTTTTTATATTAGCATAATCGCTCTCTGAAACCAAAGTCGATTTCCTGAGACCCCTTGTCCTCTTTGCAGATTTGCCTGTAAGAAGATGACCCTTGTAAGCTTTGCTCCTCTTTATCTTACCGCTAGCTGTTACCTTAAATCTTTTTTTTGCCCCGGTGTGGGTCTTAAGCTTAGGCATCCGATTCTCCTTCTTATAAATAAGTAGTAAGTAGTAAACAGTAGGTAGTTAGTAGCTAAGGAAGAGGATAAAAATGCATGCCCTGACTACTTACTACTGTCTACTGACTACTGGTTTTTATTTTGGTGTCAAGATCATGGTTATGTTTTTGCCCTCGAGTCTTGGTGACTGTTCAACATTAAATTTACCTGTCAACGTTTCCAATATCTTCTGGAATGACTTCATTCCTAATTCAGGCCTGATAATTTCCCTCCCCCTGAAAAACATCATTACCTTTGCCTTATTGCCTTCGTCGAGGAAACGCCTGATACTTTTTACCTTTAAGCCAAGGTCATGCTCTGTTATCTGGGGTCTTATTTTAATTTCCTTAATATCTGCCGACCTCTTCTGTGTCTGTTTTTTACTTAATTGGTATCTGTATTTTCCAAAATCAAGTATCTTACAAACAGGAGGCTTAACATTTGCAGCGACCTCTACAAGATCGAGTTCTCTCTCGCCGGCAACTCTCAATGCATCAGCAATAGGCATAATGCCAAGCTGTTTCCCGTCAACATCTACCAGTCTGACCTCCGTAGCCCTTATCCGTTTGTTGGCCCTTATTTCCTTGTTTATGCTTTCACCTCCTGCAGTTTAAATATAAAAAATAAAATCCAAATTCCAAATGTCAAATCGTTTGAACTTTGAGCTTTGACATTTGGAATCTTCTTATAATTTCATAGTTAGGGTTTAGAATTTTACCACAGAATACCTTAAATCTCATGAGTTTTATTTCTTACTTTATCTTTTATTGTCTCGATAAACTCATCTAAGGCAAAGGGACCAATGTTTTCACCACTACGCTTCCTCACAGTTACTTTCTGCTCGGATATTTCCCTGTCGCCTATTATAACCAGATAAGGTACTTTCCTCAAGGTAGCAGCCCTGATTTTGTAACTTACTTTCTCATTGTCAATATTCAGGACGGTCCTGAAACCTTCTGATTTTAGTGTTTTTAAAAGAGACATTGCATAATCTGAGTGCCTCTCAGCGATAGTAAGTATCTCGACCTGGACAGGTGCAAGCCACAGAGGAAAAGAACCTGCATAGTGTTCTATGAGTATTCCAAAGAACCTTTCCAGGGAGCCCATGAGCGCCCTGTGTATCATTATCGGCCTGTGTTCCTTGCCGTCGCTTCCCCTGTAGGTAACATCAAACCTCTCAGGAATGTTGAAGTCAACCTGGATAGTGCTGCATTGCCATGGCCTGTTCAGAATATCCTTAACCTTTATGTCTATCTTGGGACCGTAGAAAACACCCTCTCCCGTATCTATTTCATAAGCGAGCCCTTTTGTGTCAAGTGCCTGTTTAAGGGCATTCGTTGACCTCTCCCAGTTTTCAAGACTCCCAACATATTTTTCAGGCCGTGTAGAAAGGTAGACTTCATAAGTATCAAAACCGAACGTTTTTAATATGAAGAGCGTGAACTCAAGAACGCCCATTATCTCTTCCTCTATCTGGTCTTCCCTGCAGAATATGTGGGCATCATCCTGCGTGAAACCTCTGACCCGTAAAAGACCGTGGAGCACTCCGGAACGTTCATACCGGTAAACCGTCCCCAGTTCCGCATATTTTATTGGAAGGTCCCTGTAACTTCTCAATGAACTTTTATAGATATGAATATGAAATGGACAATTCATGGGCCTTATCTGGTAGTCTATTCCTTCAATCTCCATGGGGGAGTACATGTTCTCTCTGTAAAAGTCGAGGTGCCCGCTCTTCTGCCACAACTGAATTTTTGCGATATGCGGTGTATAGAGGATTTCGTAATCTGCTTTATAGTGCTCCTTCAGCCAGAAGTCTTCTATAGCCCTCCGGATCGCAGCACCGTTTGGATGCCAGAGGATGAGACCTGGCCCTATCTCTTCACTGATGCTGAACAGGTCGAGGTCTTTTCCCAGTCTTCTGTGGTCACGCTTCTTAACTTCTTCAAGGAAGTTAAGGTAATCCTCCAGATCTTTCCTGTCTTTAAAGGATGTTCCGTAAATCCTCTGGAGCATCTTGTTCTTCTCGCTTCCGCGCCAGTATGCGCCTGCAGTACTCAACAGTTTAAAAGCTGTAACCTGACCAGTTGATGCTACATGCGGCCCCCTGCAGAGGTCTATGAACCCTCCTTCCTCATAGAGGCTGACCTCATCATCTCCAATCTCCTCAAGGAGTCCAACTTTGTATTTTTCATCCATGCCTTGAAAAAGCTTTATTGCTTCCTGCCGCGAGATTATTTTGCGCACAAAGGGGTTGTTCTTTTTTATGATCTCTGACATCTTTTGCTCTATCAAAGCAAGGTCTTCAGGGCCGAATGTCTTGCCGATGTCAAAGTCATAATAAAAACCTTCCTCAATAGCAGGTCCTATGGCGAGTTTGGCTTCAGGAAAGAGATCCTTTACAGCATGAGCCATGATATGCGACGTACTGTGCCTGTAAATCTCCTTCTCTTCCCCGGAACTAAAATTGATTATGCTAATTCAAAACCTCCAGATGAAAATTGCAGATACAGTTTTTAACTAACAAAGCAAGTATATAATACATGATTTATTGTTATATTTCCATGAGTTAAAATCATAAAGAATAAGGTGAGTAAGGAAGCATCTCCGTTTCCGTTATGGCAGGATATAGTATTTTCGCTCTTTCTCGGGCTATCGCCCTCCGAGGCTTTTGCCTCTTTATATTATAAATATTCTTTTTGGACTATCAGCAAAAGAAACCACTCAAATACTATATCCTGCCATTTATTGCTGTTTATAGATTCATGGGTAACCTTATCACGAAAAAAGAGATGCTTACGGTGAGTAATACAGGCATTGATTACTGCAATGTTAGTTCTTCAGGCAAATGTGTAAAGAATCCATCTTCGCTCAAGAGGGGAATAAGAAACAAATGGTATAATTATATATGGCTTTGCTTGAGATAAAAAAATATCCGGAAAAGATCCTGAAACAAAAAACTGCCTCTGTAGAGACGATTAACGGTGACATTCATCATCTCATTGATGACATGATAGAGACGATGTATGCTGCAAGGGGCATAGGGCTTGCTGCTAATCAGGTGGGCGTATCAAAGAGACTTTGTGTGATAGATACCAGCGGAAGAGAAGAGAAAAGCCAACTCCTTGTCCTGATAAACCCTGTTATTGTTGAAAAAGAAGGATCTGAAGAATCCGATGAGGGATGCCTGAGCATCCCCGGATATTTACCAATTATCAAGAGGTCAGCAACGGTTATTGTGAAAGGTCTGAATAGAGAAGGCAAACCAATTCAGTTAGAAGCTACCGGTCTGCTCGCCCGGGCCTTGGAACACGAAATAGACCATCTCGATGGATTTCTTATCATTGACAGGATTAGTCTAATCAAAAGGGAGTTCTTCAAAAAACGGTACAAAAAGTCCCTAAAGGAAGCAGCGAGTACCAGGTGACTATCACACGGACACAATAACTGCGTATACATGCGCATAGTATTTTTCGGCACACCTGCTTTTGCAGTTCCATCACTGAATGCACTCTTTCGATCAGGAGAGGAAATCGTTGCTGTTGTAACGCAGGCAGATAAGAGAAGAGGGAGAAATAGAACGCCTTCTCCTTCTCCCGTCAAAGAGTTTGCGATGCATCATGGCATAATCATATTGCAACCAGCAAATATCAAAGACCCTGCTTTTCTTAACGAGCTTTTCCCCATGAAACCAGAGATCATTATTGTTGTTGCCTATGGGAAGATACTGCCTCCATCAATTCTTACCCTTCCTCCTTATGGCTGTATTAATGTGCATGCCTCTTTGCTTCCGAAATACAGAGGGGCTGCGCCGATTCAATGGGCTTTAATGAACGGTGAGAAAAAAACAGGGGTAACCACCATGCTTATGGACGGAGGGCTCGATACCGGCGCCGTGATCTTGCAGGAAGAAATAGAGATAGCTGATGAAGATAATGCAGAGACTCTTAGCAAAAGGTTGTCCGATATCGGTGCATCTCTCCTGGTGAAAACAATGCAAGGCCTAAAAAATAGTTCTCTTAAACCAATACCTCAGTCGGGAACGCCGAGTTACGCTCTACCCCTTAAGAAAGAAAACGGCAGGATCGATTGGTCAACAGGTGCTGCAGAGATATTCAATTTTGTCAGAGGAATGTATCCCTGGCCCTGTGCCTATTGTCATTTCCGTCAGGAAAGGATTAAGATTACCAGGGTAAGAATTATCAATGGTTCAGGCATCCCTGGCAGAGTAGAAAAAGTGTCTAAAGAGGAACTGATTGTTGGCACAGGCAAGGAACTGATCTCAATTATCGAACTTCAGCCTGAGGGCAAAAGACCGATGGCTGCTGCGGCTTTCCTTCAGGGAAGGAGAATACAAGAGGGAAACTTTTTTGATGAGCCATAGAGTGGTCAGGGGTCTTGCTCTGAAAATTTTATATCCTCTCCTCATGTTCGCAGGTTCTTTCTCAAAGAACAAAAAAGAAGCATATCAAAGACTGATTATTGAACTGAATAATAAACTCGTAAAAAGAGAAAGGTTCAGGGTAAAAAGCGTACTCCTTCTTTTGCCACACTGTCTTCAGGTAAACGAATGTGATGTCAGACTCACCTTCAACATCTACAACTGTAAGAGGTGTGGCAAGTGTGAGATTAAAGACCTTATAGAAATTGCAGATGAGAACAAACTTACGCTCTTCGTTGCAACAGGTGGTTCTCTTGCAAGGAGGATTGTAAATGAGGTTAAGCCTGAAGCAGTCATTGCTATTGCATGTGAGAATGACCTGAGTAGCGGAATCGTTGATACCTATCCGCTCCCGATACTGGGCATCCCGAATGAACGGCCTTTTGGGCCATGCTACAATACGAGTGTCAATTTAGGCAAAGTGAAAGAAGCAATAGAATTCTTCTGTAAGGGTTTTTGAGCGCCCATAATAAGGAGTTCATAAGTAAGGCCACATTGTCTGTCATTCCAGCTTGTCTGGAATCCTTCCGACTTGTTCGGAATCGTGAAGAAAGATGCCGGACAAGCCGGCATGACAGAATACTTATATGTATGTGACTTTACTTATGGTCTTATTAGTAATAATGTTATTCATAAAGTCATAAGTATGAAAACATCGATTACAAAATCCCTCCTAACCTCCTCGGTTGCGAGTCGTACCGACCTTTGCCAAAGGGAGGGAATAAACCCCTCTTTGGCAAAGAGGGGTAAGGGGAGATTTTTCAATAATGATGCCTTACTTATCTCTTTAGTATGAGGTATGAGTAATGAAGAAAATCATGAATGACAGAGGAAATGTATCAATACAAAGCGAAATGAGTAAACTGATAAGAATACCTCTCTATATATTTTTTTTCATAGTCCTCGGCCTCTCCTTTGGTTATCTTACGTTTAAGATTCTGAGTTTCAGCCGCACTGTTGACGTCCCGGACTTATACGGGAAGAGCCTGGTTGAGGCAAATGCACTTCTTACCGGGAAAGGACTTTACCTTAAGGTTGAAGGAGAAGATTTTGACCCTGTTATGCTGCCCGGACATATACTCAAGCAGGATGTGCCTGCAAAGAAAAAAGTGAAAGAGGGCAGGGGGATAAAAGTGATAGTGAGCAAGGGGTCAAGGGTACAGTCGATCCCGCTTCTTGTAAACGAGACACTCTCAAATGCTGAGTCCATACTCGTTCAGAAAGGATTAAAAATAGCAAAGGTTATAAGGATTCACTCAGATAAGGTCGAAAAGGACAGGGTTATTGCCCAGAGACCGGAACCAACTGAAAAAGTGAGCGACTATATAACAGTACTTGTTAGTTTGGGACCGCATGAGGTAATCTATTACTGCCCTGACTTTTATGGCATGACCGTTGAGGATGCAGAAGTACTGACTGACGGTTTGAATCTTAAAGCAGAGACAGGGGGGTCAGGCAATTACGTGCGGGCTCAGAAACCTAAAGCCGGCACATATGTGAAAGCAGGAGATACCATTTACCTGCAACTCGGTTGGATGATTTTGCAAACCCCCTCACCCTAGCCCTCTCCCACAAGGAGAGAGGGGATGTCGATCTGGTTTAACCAACAAGGGGAAAGAGACTCAGTATTTACTAAGGAGTTCATAAGTAAGACCACATTCTTGTCATTCCCCGGTTTGACCAGGGAATCCAGAAAGACGCTGGATGCCCGATTAAGAACTTCGGGCATGCCGTTCAAAGATGTTGTATGTGATGTTACTAATGACCGCATTAGTAATTCCCCGCCTTTGATGGTCTATGACTCGTAGGGGAGGGGATAGAGGGGAGGGTGAATAACATGATTAAAATTGCACCTTCGATACTCTCAGCCAATTTCATAAAACTTGGCGAAGAAATCAAAGCTGCTGAAGAGGCAGGCGTTGATATGCTTCATATCGATATCATGGATGGTCATTTTGTCCCTAATATCACGATCGGCCCCTTTATAGTGGAATCAATCCGTCAGGTTACATCTCTGCCTCTCGACGTCCACCTTATGATCGAGGAACCGGATACCTATCTCAGGGACTTTATCAAGGCAGGTGCTGATTATGTAACTGTCCATCTTGAGGCATCGGTTCATCTCCATAGGACAGTACAGTTGATCAAGGAAACAGGAGTGAAAGCAGGTGTTTCTCTCAACCCTGCAACTCCTGTCTGGAGTCTTGAGGATATCTTACCTGACATACACCTCGTACTTTTGATGTCTGTTAATCCGGGGTTTGGAGGGCAGAAATTTATTCCCCAGACTCTTGATAAAATCAGGATACTGAAGAAGTTCATCGAAGAAAAAGGTTTAACGACACTCATAGAAGTTGACGGAGGCATTAACATCGATAATGCAAAGGATGTAGCATCTGCGGGGGCTGATATTCTTGTCATGGGATCTGCTTTCTTTCATTCAGGGAATTATAAAGAAATCATGAAACGGGTAAAAGAACGCCTTGCGAATTGAAAGCCTCATTGAACAGGCAGAAAAATTAAAAGAAAAGTCTTTGTATCAACAATCTCTGAAAGTGTTCAAAAGGGCACTGCAGGAATATGTAAAGCAATGTGACCTTGAAGGAATGCTCCACTGCATGCTTTCTCTCGGGGATACTTATAGGATGACCGGAGATTTTGTGCTTGCTGCAAAGAACTATTCACAGGCAATAGACCTGGCAAAAAGACACAGGGAACCGATCTGGATTGCTGATGCAAGAGTTGGGCTTGGACTGTCACTCAGGGCATTGGGAAGATGGAAAGAGGCACTGAAACTTATCAGGGAATCTGTGCGGACATACCGGAGAACAGATGACCTGGAGGGCCTTGCCTTTTCACTCTGGGCGGAGGCAGGAGCCTTAAGGATACAAGGTGAGATCGCTGAATCTATCAAGACCTTCAGGAAATCGTTTACTATCTTTAAGGAACTTAAGAACGACCAGGGAATAGGGTATTGTCTTTGCGGCCTCGGAGGGACACATAGAGTTGCCGGGCTTATCAGTGATTCCCATAAATACTATAATGAAGCAAATACGTTGTTTTCGCGTATCAAAGACAGGTTCGGCAGAGCGTATTCATACTGTGGTATCGGGAATGCATACAGGATGATGAAGGATTACAAAAGGTCCCTTGCCAATTTCCCAAAGGCAGTTGACCTCTATCAGAAGATAGGTGACAGGGTAAGTTATGCTTATACGCTCTGGAGTCTTGGAACAACCTATAAAATGATGGGGAACTTTCAGAAGGCGCATGATAATTTTACAAAGGCAAACATGCTGTTCAAGAGGACAAAAGACCCGAGAGGTATTATTTACTGCAGTCTCGGGTTTGGAGAGATCGATTTCCTTGAAGGGAGAAAAGCAAATGCGATGAAACGTTTAAGAATGGCTTTTCATGCTGCAGTGAAACATAGCCTTACTATAGAAAAGTGCCATGCTGCAACACTCTTATCCCATATGAATAAAAATAAACCTGCCTCACCCCCCTTTACCAAAGGGGGGCAGGGGGGATTTGCTGAAAAGACAGATAATAAGTGTTACAATAGACTCGGATTAAAACTGAAGTTTCAGGGACTACCGTTTAACATTCCATAGCGAACTCTGTTCTAATGGTTGTCATTATCCGGCTTGACCGGATAATCCAGTTTTTTTCTGGATTGCCCAATCAAGCCTGCCCTCTGGATTCCCCGATCGAGTCGGGGAATGACAAGGGGGTTGGGCAATGACAGAACTAAAAGATATTAAATAACTTTTAAGATGTTGGATAATTAATAGCATAACAATATTTAAGTTAAGTAGTTAGTAGTATGTAGTCAAGGGGAAAATAAACCTGCCCTTAACTACTATCTACTAATCACTTAGCTACTTTTTTTGGGGGGCTTCAACGTGGGTTTCTTAAATATTCCGAATACACTTACAATAGGGAGGATCGTACTTATTCCTGTTTTTTTGACCACCGTGGTTTATAAACGATATGACTATGCCTTTTATCTATTCATTATTGCAGCGATTACGGATATGTTTGATGGTCTCTTCGCGCGTCTTAAAGGCCAGAAGACTTCATTAGGCATGTTTCTGGACCCGCTTGCTGATAAGTTTCTCATTGTCACAGCGATCATTATCTTATCTGTATATGGTTGGATTCCGAAATGGCTTGCCATTACCGTGATAAGCAGGGATATCATCGTTGTCATTGGCTGGTTTCTCCTCTACCTTGTAAAAGGTATAACTAAGGTTGAGCCGTCACTCCCCGGAAAAGCTACCATATGGGTACAGAGTGTCTTTATAGCTTATGTTCTTATGAATATGACTTTTTTCTCCCTCCCTGCACTCTATCCTGTGATCCAATGGATAACAGCGGGAATCACCATAATTTCAGGGATCCACTATATTTACAGGGGGCTGAAACTATCGCATGCAATCTGAGAAGGGTATTGAAATAGATTGCGTTCGTCCAGGCAGTCAGGCTGAAAGATCAGGCCTTCTCCCTGGTGACATCCTCGTCTCTGTCAACTCACAGAAGCTGCAGGACCCTGTTGATTTTATGTTTTACAGCACTGATGATGCCATCAAGATGACAGTAAAGAGAAATGGAAAAAGTTTCAGTCTCCATTCTGAACGAGAAGAGGGCAGGGAATTCGGCGTTGATTTTAAACCGTTCAAGCCAATGACCTGCAACAACAACTGCATGTTCTGTTTCGTCAAACAGTTACCCAGGGGGCTCCGGAAAACACTATACATAAAAGACGATGATTACAGGATGTCATTCCTTTTCGGAAATTACGTTACCCTGACGAATTTAAGGGAAGAAGATAAAAAACGCATCGTTGCACAGAGGCTAAGCCCTCTGTACATCTCAGTCCATGCAACAAACAGTAGCATAAGGAATAAACTCCTCGGAAACGCAAAGGCTCCTGATATCATCAAGGAACTAAAATTCCTCTCCGACAATAAGATCAGGCTCCACACACAAATTGTTCTCTGCCCTGGATACAACGACGGCAAAGAACTCTACAGGACAATTCATGACCTTCACAGTTTTTATCCCTATGTCTCATCAGTTGCTGTTGTGCCTGTCGGACTTACCATATACAGGAGACAGACCATCAGACCTGTCGAGCAGGAAGATGCGAGAGATGCCCTGAAGATAATTGAATCGTTTCAGAAGAGGTTTAAAAAGAAATACGGCGATCCTCTTGTTTACGGAGCGGATGAGATCTATATTAAGGCGGAGACTCCCTTTCCACCAATTAAGGACTACGGAGACCTTCCGCAGATAGAAAACGG
>Ga0315273_10004923_pt1 | contig 16459 bp, 14 predicted proteins | sample YL17G02_0_MG_FD_205753 | JGI IMG/M metagenome (GOLD analysis project Ga0315273, IMG submission 205753) | Sediment microbial communities from Yellowstone Lake, YNP, Wyoming, USA - YL17G02_0 | ecosystem: Environmental > Aquatic > Freshwater > Lake > Sediment | place: USA: Wyoming | collected... | reverse complement strand
GGGAACTTCTGAACGACCCGCAGGCGCGGGTGCGCGACGTCGTCTCGAACAAGGCGCGCCGCGTCGAAGCCCGCGACATCGCCGTCCTGTGCCGCAGCCACGAGAGCTGCAAGCGTGTCACCACTGCGCTGGAAGCCATCGGGATTTCCGCGGTCCGGCCGCGCGTCGGGCTCGTCGACACGCCGGAGGCGCTCATCACCCTGGCGGCGCTCCAACTGTGGGTCGATCCGACGCAGCCGCTGGCCGCCGCCGAGTTGGGGCGCCTGCTCGCGCATCCGGACGATGGAGACGCCTGGCTGGGGGCCGTGCTGGACTCCCCGGGCGAGGCGTTCACGACGCTGCCGGAGGTCGAGCGGATTGCCGACGCCACCCGGCGGCTGCCGCTGGCCGGGCCGCTGGAGGCCTTCGACGCCGCGATGGACGCCGTCGGCATCCGCGAGACATGCCTCCGATGGGGAGGTGCCGCCCAGCGGCTCGGGAATCTGGACGCCATGCGCGCGCAGGCGCATCGCTACGTGGCCACGTGCCAGATGGAGGGCGCGGCCGCGACGGTGACGGGATTGGTGGCGCATTACCGGTCGCTCGTCGAGGACGAGAAGAAGAGGAAGGACGAGCAGGCAACGCTCAGCCGCGAGGATGCGGTCACCGTCGGTACGCTGCACAGCGCCAAGGGCCTCGAGTGGCCCGTGACCGTGCTCTACGAGATTGACAGCTCCCGGAAGCCAACGGCGTTCGGCGTCCACCTGGAGAGCGACCGCGAGCGCTTCGACTTCTCCGATCCGCTTGGCGGCCGCTGGATCCGCTACTGGCCCGACCCGTACGCGCCGCAGAGCAAGACCGCTCTACACGTGGCCGTGCGGCAGGGCAGGGAGCACGCGGCCGTAACGGCGCGCGAGACCCGCGAGACGCTGCGGCTGCTCTACGTGGGCTGGACGCAGGCGCGCGACCGGCTGGTGCTGGCCGGCAAGCCAGGCAAGCTCATCGGCAACACGCTCGACCTGCTCCGCGATGGCCACGGCAATCCGCTCATCGTCGAGCCCGAGGTCTCGTGCACGTGGGCTGGGCGCCCGGTGGCGGCGCAGATACGGACCACGGCGCCCGCGGTCCCGGAGCCGCGCACGCCAGAGCCAGGATCCGGCTATGACGCCGCGGGGCCGCGGGAGTACCCACCTGCCACCGCCGTCATTTCCGGAATCGACCGCGCCGGGAGCGTCGGCGAGGTCGAAGTGATCGGGCCCGCGTCTTTCATCCAGTTGCCCGTAAACTGGGCGGCCCTCGGCACCGCCGTGCATGCGTTCATGGCGGCCGATCGCCCGGGGATGGAGAGCGGGGAGCGTCTCGCGATGGCGACAACCGTACTCGGGCGCTGGAGCGTGCAGGGGGCTCTACGCGCCGTGGAACTGCTTGCTGCTTCCGATGCGCTTCGGGCGTGGGCCGCGCGGCGCTGGCCGGCCGCGACCTGGCATCGCGAGTGGCCCGTAAGGATGCGGCAAGAGGGCGGCACGGAGCTCATCGGCTACGCCGACCTGATGCTCTTGGACGGCGACAGCTTCGTGCTGGTGGACTACAAGTGCCTGGGGGGAAGCCGCGAGGAGGCGCTCGCCGCGGCTGCCGGCTACGTGGGACAGGTCTGGACGTACGGGGAGGCGATCGCCAAGGCGACCGGAAAGCGATCTGCCGGGTGTTTCGTGCACCTGGTGACGCAGGGGATGGTGGTGTCTATCACGGAGCGCCCGGAGTAGCTGCCAGCGATTGTATCGAGCACCGAGGGTCGGGGTTGCGAACGGGAGGAAGGTCACGTGGTGCCAGCCGAACTCTCTCCGACCTGCGTCAAGTGTGGATTCGACGTCACCGGCATGGGGCGTTGTCCGCGCTGCGGTACCGGTCGGCGTGGGGGCGATCCGGCGAAGGAGCGGCGCCTTGGTAGAAAGACGTCGTGGCGTTCGACAACGAACTGGGACCGGCTCAACCTCACATCGCCCATGCGGACAGCTCTCGCCGCTGCCGCGAAAGGCACCGAGCCGGTGCAGTTCCCGGCGCGCACTCTGAGTGCGTTCTTGGCAAGAGGGCTGTGCTCAGCCGATGCAACGCTGACCGACGCCGGACGGGTCTGCGGTATCGCTCTGCTGCCGCTTCGCGAACAATGTCGCATCCTCGGTCTTCAGCTCAGAGATCATCCACGACACCGTACGCAGAAGTCCCCGGAGTTGGAACTGATGGACGCCTACGCGGCGGCGTCGGTTCCTTGTTGCTTCACCCAGGGCGGGATCCTCTTCGTCGCCCTGTACGCGTTGTGCTTCGAGCGGCTGTTTCGCCTCGGCACAAACATGTGGGGCAGTGCAAACGCATACTTCTCCGCAACACTCGATGGCAAGACGCGCACGGCAGTACAGTCGATGATGTACTCCAGCGTAATGGTTTACCAGGAGTTCCTGCGCACAACGGTAGACCTGGAGCGAGACCTACTCGATGATGTCGCGAGCGTTTCGGTTGGTGACGCCATGAGGAACTTCGGGGTACTTCAATCGTGGCAGTCCAGCCCGACATGGTCTCCACATTCGTACGTCGGACTGACCCGCGAGCTCGTGGAGCTTGTGCTCGATCGACTGCCGAGGCGGACGCTGGTCGATATCGGCCGCCTCTTCTTCTCGGATCCCTACGCGTACGTCAAGGGATGGCCCGACTTGACCCTCGTCGAAGACGGGGAGGTGCGATTCGTCGAGGTCAAGACAACCGACCGCTTACACACAAGCCAGATCATTACGATGGGCGAAATGAATGCGGCAGCCGGAGTGAATGTCAGCGTGGTGCGTCTCGTGGGGTGACCCGCGTGCGCCAGTGAGTAAACGGGCCCTCCGTCGATTGAGCCACGCGCTGGCCACGTTCTGACCGATCAGCGGCATTGCCACCCATTTCAGCGCCTCGGGCGCCGTAGCGCTCGCCACATCTGCCGGCTAGGCCGGACAGGTCCCGACGTACGCGGAGACGACCGCGAAAGCGATCGGTAAGCATGCTGATGGTTGCTTCGTGCACTTGGTAGCACAGGAGCTGGTGGCGGCGATCACTGCTATCCCTCGGCAGCTGCACCGAGCACGGGTCCGACCTTGGCTCGTTGCGCGGTTCGCTCGATCTTCGTGTCTTCGGCCGACAACGTGGCCGCACTGAACGCCGATTGTGACCTGCGCTGTCACACCCCTCCCGTATCCTCTTGGTAGGCGGTCGGAAACCACGCAGGCACGGATCAAGCGGCCCCCGCCCCTGCCAACCCGGCACCAGGAGGACTCATGCCTTGCGAGATTCGTATAGACCGTCATCTCATCCCGGCAACCGCGGGCAGCGTCCGCTACGCGCTCGTCTCGGTGACCGCGCCACAAGCTCCGCCAAAGGCCGGCCGCGATCCCCTTCACGTGGCCCTTGTGCTGGATCGCTCGGGCTCGATGGGCGGCGCGAAGATCACGCTGGCGCGCGAGGCGGTGCGCCAGGCGCTCCAGGCCCTGCGCCCCGACGACTGGTTCTCGCTCGTGGTCTACGACGAAGAGATCACGACCATCGTCGAATCGACGCAGGCCTCGGCCGAAGCTAAACGGAACGCATTGAAGAAACTCGGGCGCGTTGACGCCAAGGGCTCTACCGATCTCCATGGTGGGTGGTTGGCTGGGTGCGACCAACTGGCGGTCAAGCTGGGAGCCGAACACGTCGGCCGGTGTCTGCTCCTGACGGACGGCCTGGCCAATGTGGGCATCACGGACCGGGGCGAGTTGGTGCGCCTGACTGGCGCGGCGATCCGGGAGCGGCGGATTGCCACGAGCACCTTCGGCGTCGGAGCCGACTTCGATGAGCGCCTGCTCCACGGGGTGGCCGACGCCGCGGGCGGGCACTTCTACTTCATCGAACAGCCCGCGCAGATTCCCGACCTGCTGACGAGCGAGCTGGGCGAGTTGATCGCGGTGGTCGCCCGCGACGCCTGTGTCACGCTGCAGCTTCCCGAAGGCGTCGAGGCCGCGCCGTTGGGTGCGTTCGACTGCGTCAGGACGGACGCCGGAGTCCGCATCGGCGTCGGCGACCTGGTCTCGGGCCAGGAGCTGGCAGTGGTGGTCGCGCTGAAGTTCCCGGCAGGGCAGGTGGGCGACACGATCGCGCTGCGGATCGGCCTCACTGACCGCGAGGGCGTCCTGGCCATACCTGCACAGGCCATCGGGTGGAGTGTGGCCTCTGATGCCGCCAACGACGCCCAGGACCGAGATGTTGTCGTCGATCGGGCGGTGGCCACGCTCTACGCCGCGCGCGCCCGTGCCGAGGCGCTCGAGCTGAACCGCCAGGGGAAGTTCGACGCAGCCCGGGCCCGCCTCGAGCGGACGGCCCGCCGCATTCTCGCCACTGCCGGAGACGATGCCGAGCTGAAGGCGCTTGGCGAGGAACTGCTGGCCGACGCCACCCAGCACGAAGCGTTCATGGCCCCCATGGAGATGAAGAAGCGCCACTTCGCGTCGTACAGCGTCATGAGGAGCCGGACATCCGACGGCAAGGCGAGAAAGTAAACGCAAGAGCCTCGCGGACCTCGTGGCGTGCACCGTAGCCTACCGGCGGCGGTTTCTTGCCACGTGCGGTCGGTTCGCCAGGTTCCCGTGGAAGGCCATCCTGGTCGAGGCGACGATCGAGGACATCAAGGGGGGCTTCGAGATGTTCGATATCCCCTCCGAGGTCCATCCCAATTCCGTCTATGGCACCCTGGACGCGATCGAAGCGAAGTTCGGCATCCCCGTCATTTACACGTCCACGGTGCAGGACCTTGCGACGGAGCGCACCGCGAGCTGGCTCTACAAGCACTTCACCTACTGGTGGTTGGAACGGCACGGCCACGGCCGGGTACTGATCGATGCGGATGGACTCTGAACGCTGGCCGACTCTGATGATGCGCCCGAAGGCAACTGGTGTGGAACCGTGATGGCTCAAGTCTACGAGGCCCCGTGCTACCCTCGGGCGCACGAAGAAGGCCACCATGCGTGTGGGATGACTCCTCATGAGCCGATCTGGTGCGACGGCTGGCGATACTGCGCTTTGGAGGGCCGATCATAGCAAGACCCAACCCATATGACCTCCAGGGAACCCGGCCGACGGGGTCCGAAAGCCGATCCGTGCTAGTGTCTCCCGCGTCCAGAGGTGACATGGACCCCATTGATGCGCGCTGTGACGCGAGACTAGACGCCAACGCCCGCCGGCCAGCCCCAGCCGACGACCCTTAAGGCCGCGCGCCTCGGTTCACAACTGCCCTGAGGAGAGTAGCGATGTTCAGTTGGAAGCCAATCTACACGGAACTGGGCCACAAACTGCTGGCCTATCGGGACAAGCAGGAAGAACTCCTCACGTGGATTCAAGGAATGAAGCAGGCGGCTCTTCCAGTCATCAGCCTGACCGATGAAGAGCCGAGAGGGACAGCCACGGATCTCCGCCAGATTGACCCTTTCACGTTCTTCGCGAACTTCAATCGCGGGATCAAGCACGAGCATAGGGTTGAGATCCTTCGCAGACTCAAGGCCCAGATGGGCCTAACAGCAGATCTGCCTGAGGACTTCGATGGGATACCTGTCGCCAATTCCCAAAAAGCATGGTTCTTTCCATTCGCCTTCGAACGCGATCCAGCCACTGTGCCGTTGTTGTGGGCCTTCGCGCAGGATGTAGTGGCCAATGAGCCGTCTAGCCTGAACCCAGACCTCTTTGAGAATTGCCTCAAGATCAAACAGGTCGGCCTAGCCAAACTAACCATGGGGATGTTCTGGCTTCAGCCCGATCGATATGTCGCACTCGACCAAGTGAACCGTGCGTATTTGCTTGAACAGCCGTTCGGCCTAACGAGCCAGGGTCTCAAGCCCAAGACTCTCAGCGAGTACCTATTGCTCATTGCTCGAGTTCAGTCGCCGACACAGAAGGACCCCGCGCGCCTCTCGTACGACGCCTTCGCGCGCGGCCAGAACGTTGGTCTCGATCCGTCGGTGCTTGACAATCGCTTTCGCGAGTACCTGCAGCGCCTGGCGGTAGACGCGCAGTGTTCTATCGCGGAGTTGGTCGCACGCATCAAGAGACCCTTAAGTGGCGGCGAAAGCGAGATCACGAATCGCACCATCCATCAGAAGGAGCTGCGGGACGCGTTGAACCGACCTGAGCTCACGAAGGAGGAGCTGAAGACTGCGGTAGGCAAGCTCTGGTCACTGCTGGGCAGGCAGGACATCATTCGTAGAACCAACTACTTCCGATCCGACGAGGTTCTGAACGACGTTCGGGCGCTGTTGGATGATGACAGCGGTATCGCGATCGCGACGCGCATAGATGACTTCGTAAAAGCAGCTGTGGAACACGGCTACAGCGGAGTAGACCATAAAGACCAGACTGTGTCTGCTCAGTTTGCGAGTGTGTTGCTCTCAAGCCGCTGGCCTGACCGGTTCGTGGACTTCCGGAAGCAGAGGTGGAACGACCTGTACAAGAAGGTGATGCAGTCTGGCAGTGGTTTCTTGCGAGGCAAGCACTATGGGCACCTGTTACTCCGGGCTGGCTCGTTTGCCTCGCTGCTCGCTCATACTCCCACCTTCAAGGAGTTCTTCGGCGAGTCAGAGGAACTGTGGACCGTCGCCGGTATTGCGTGGGTGTTGAAAGGCGAACCGTCTAGCCCACCCAAGCTACCTGATCCCCAAGGGCCGCTGCAGCAACCGCTATCACTACCTGGGAAAAACATTATCCTCTATGGGCCGCCAGGGACCGGCAAGACCTACCGCCTGCAGACCAAGTACGCCCAACAGTTCAACGGACGATCCCGGTTCGTCACGTTCCACCAGTCGTTCAGCTACGAGGATTTCGTCGAGGGCATCAAGCCGGTGCTTGGCAGCGCCGCCTCGGGAGATCTCAAGTACGAGGTCAAACTCGGTGTTCTCCGGGAGATCGCAGCACGTGCTGCAGCTGATCCTAGTCGTGACTACGCGATTTTCATTGACGAAATCAATCGTGGAAACACCGCGAGCATCCTTGGTGAACTCATCACGCTCATTGAAGACGACAAGCGCATTGGTGCAAAACTACCGACCACGGTGCAACTGCCGTATTCACGCGAAGAGTTTGGATTGCCTTCGAATCTGTACGTCATTGGGACGATGAACACGGCTGATCGCAGCGTCGAGGCACTTGACTCGGCATTGCGCAGGCGCTTCTGCTTCGTCGCCTGTCCACCAGACCTAGAAGTCCTCCCTGAGAGTCCCCTTGCAAATCTTGATGTCGACCTCCGAAAGATGTTGATGACCATCAACGGCCGTCTGGAGAGGCTGTTGGATCAGGACCACTGCATAGGGCATTCCTACTTCATGGACGTGGCAACGGCCGCTGATCCCTTGGGCGTGCTGCGCCGGGCCTTCGCGCACAAGGTTCTGCCGTTGCTCGAAGAGTACTTCTACGGCGACCCCGGGAGAATCGCACTCATTCTCGGTCCGGCATTTGTGAAGAAGCGCCAGACGCCTATTCAGTTTGCCAACTGCGGCTGGGAACTGGACGAAGCCGAGGACAAGGAGACCTTCGACCGTACGGACCCTATGACGCTGGACGTCGGCGCATTCAAGGCGATCTATGCATGATCCGCTTCAGGTCTATGAGCATGGCGTACTTCGAATCGAGGCAAACGGCCTAACACAGCCGGCATTCGACGCGCTCGTGCGTTTCAACCAAGGGCATCAGGATCGGTTCTTCGCCGTCCGCCATCGGAGCCTGAAGTTCGGTAGCTACGTCGGAGTCCTTCGGGTCGGCGGCGTGACGATCGAGGTGCTCCCGAAGGCAGATCGGAACGGCTCAGGCGACAAGAAGAAGTGGCGCGCGGCTCTGATCGATATGCTGCGGGTCTGCGGCTACTTGAGGCTCGCCGCCGCGAGTACTGCTCACTTGGAGCTTCGCCGGATGTCTTTGTTCGATCTGTACATGGAGGCGTTTCTGTCGCATGTCCGCTCGCTCCTCTACCACGGTCTCGTGCGGAGGTACCGTTGCGCCACGGGAAACCTGACGGTTCTAAGAGGCCGGCTTCTCTTTGGTCGAAATACTGCCGAGAATGCTGTCCACCGCGAGCGATTCTTCACTGTCCATGAGCGTTACGATCGTAACAACAAGTTCAACCAGATCCTGCACTTAGCGGTGAGAATCGTCTCGACGTCTGCCCGCTCGAGCACTGTCCGAGGTATGGCCGACGACCTGCTTCTCTGGATGGAAGACATCGAAGACAGTCCGGTGAGTGCGGAGACGTTTTCACATCTCCGCTTCGACCGCACCACAGAGCGATATCGATCTGCCATGGCGCTTGCGAGGATGATCATCCTGAACTACCAACCGGATGTCCGGTCGGGTCGTAATCACGTGCTAGCGATTCTGTTCGACATGAATGAGTTGTTCGAGGAGTACATCCTTCGTCAGCTAAAGAAGGCCACGTATGGCCAATCGATCAAGGTTCAAGGACAGCACTCTCAGCGGTTCTGGCATGCTGGGAGTACAGCCCGGAACATTCGACCGGACATTCTGATTACCATTCCATCCGCTGCCGGCCCTGAGACACTGGTTCTTGACACGAAATGGAAGGTGCCTGCCGGCATCTTTCCAGACGATGAGGACCTGCGGCAGGTGTACGCGTACAACCTCCAGTGCAATGCGGCCCGGGGCTTCTTGGTGTATCCACGTGTCGACAAGAGACCAGACGTCAAGGGCCACTTCGAGCCATCGGCTCATGCCCAGGCGAACCATAGTTGCGCGATGTGGTTCGTTGACTTGTTTGACGGGGACAAGCTGCGGCGAGACATCGGGTGTGTGATGTTGAAGGAACTCCTGCCGGCCGGCTCGTCTCCCCTCACCGGGTGTGAGCCTCCTCGCGAGGACTGACGTCGAACTGGCGCTGGACTCCGCGCTCCACGGCGCACATAGCTCGTGCGCTCGTGCGACAAACGGGATGTAGACGCGCAGTAAGCTCCCTCTTTCAGATCGATAGACCTTGGTAGCTCCAAACAGGTCCTTGGGCGTTGGGAGCGCCGTCAGCGCGTGTTACACGACCGGGGCCGTCCCGGGGGTGCGGCGCGATGCTTCAATCTCGAGCACATTCTTCCATTTCCGCGCAGTCAGTGTCCGTGAAGCACCATTCGCTCCAGACAGCCACTACCGACGTTCCGTTATGCGTGTCATCCCTCGTCTTTCGATGAGCATTTCAACTCCCAATTCGGCAGCCAGTACTCGACGATCTCGGCACGAGGGTCGTCCTTGTCGGCGGCCCGCTCGCGCACGGCCGCGAGAATCGGCTGACGGAAATCGGGGTGCACGTAGTCAGGAGTCAACACCGTCCACACGAATCGGTCCAGGAGCTCAAGAACGCCTTCCCACGTCTTGGCTGGGCCGCTGAACTTCACAACCGATTCAGATTCCGCTCCGCGGTCATCGCCGAGCGTATCTAACGGCGGATGGTCGTCGCGGACGACGGTGAACGACTCCCAACCTGCGGGTCCGTGCACGGCCGATACCGTGACCGACCATCCCTCGTCCTGCGTTCGGATGATCGTCTCGACGAGTGGATCTGCCGTCGACCGGGTGTTCTGTGTCATGGTGTCTTCCCCCTGAGTCGAGAATACGCCATGAACCTGACAGGGTAGGTTGCGCTCGAGTTGGCAATCCCCGAGTGTGACCTGTTCTGTCACGCCCTGCTGCGACGATGTCCGAGGAGGCTGGTACGGACGACGTCAAGAAGTGCGGGAACTGCGGATCGACGCTGGCTACCGGCGGCGAGTGCCCGCAGTGCGGCGAGTGGATGGCAGAGCCAACCTGGCTGGACGACTACGGTTACCGCAAGGACGACCAGCCGACCACCACGCCTCGAGAGCCGGCTGCAGAGCGGTTCCTTGGCGCGCAGGACACTGGCCCCTGTCGCGTGCTGACGTTCCCCAAGCCCAAGCCGGCTTCCCTGAAGGCGGCGGAACTCTACGCCGCAGGAGAAGACCGCCCCCCTCTGACGCCCGCGCGGGTGGCGGAGCTCGATCGCATGCTCGCGGAGGTATCCCGAAAGTTGAATCCCGCCGGGCCGCTGTCGCGCAAGCTCAGCGAGATCCTCGGGATGGCGGCAACGGACGAGCCGAATCATGAAGAAGGAGATTAACGACTTCCTGAACGGAATCCACGCCATGGCCACCGCTGCAGGGAAGACGATTAGGGCACCATGGGCATGGCACGATACGGCGCTCATCGGACAAGCCAATCACGATCGTGCCGGGATAGTTGTCCGCACCCGGTGTCCGGTGAGCTACACTGCGCCGATCTCGCGCGAGTCCTCTTTACCCACCGCCGAGGCCATCCGCTATGCCCCGTCCACACGGACTCTCTAAGTCGCGCTACCTCGCCGGGCTTCAGTGCCACAAGCAGTTGTGGTGGCGCGTGCACGAACCGAAGTCACCCGAACTCGTCCCTGATGCGGGCATGCAGAGCGTGTTCGACGCCGGCACGCACGTCGGCGAGGTGGCGCGCGGCTACGTGCCTGGCGGAGTCTTGATCGATCTGCCGCACACGGACTACAAGGGCAAGGCCGCCGAGACGCAGCACGCCATAGAGGCCGGTGCCCCGGCCATCTACGAAGCGTCGTTCGTTGCCGACCAGGTGTTCGTGGCGGTAGACATCCTCGCCCGCGAACCGCACGGTTGGCGCGTCATCGAGGTCAAGTCGAACACCTCGCTCAAGGAACAGCATCTGCCCGACGCTGCAATCCAGGTGCACGTGTTGCGGCAGACGGGCCTGTTCGTGACCGGTGCCGAGGTGATGGTGCTAAACCGCGCCTGCACCTACCCCGACCTGTCCAACCTGTTCACGCGCCACGACGTCACCCCCGATGTCGAGGCCATGCAAGGCGGGATCTCTGCTGAGGTGCAGGCGCAGCGGTCCATGCTCGGTGGGCCGTTGCCTGACGTCCCAATCGGTCCGCATTGCTCGGATCCCTACGACTGCCCGTTCGCCGCGCGCTGCTGGCCGATGATGCCGCCGCATCACGTGAGCACACTCTATGGGGCCAAGCGCCGAGCGCAAGAGTTCGAGGCCCAAGGCTACGTCACGATCGACCAGTTGCCTGACGGACTTGGGCTTAGCGCCTGCGCTGAACGGCAGCGGCGCGCGGTGCAAACGGGTTGCATGATTGTGGAGGGCGACGTCAGGAAGTCGCTCGAACCATTCCAGTCCCCGCTCGCATTTCTCGACTTCGAGACGGTGCAGTTCGCGATTCCCATCTGGGATGGCTGCCACCCCTTCGATCAGATCCCAGCCCAGTTCAGCTGCCACCGTGAGCGGCCGGGCGGCGGACTTGAGCATAGCGAGTGGGTGCCCGAAGCTCCGGGCGACCCTCGCGCCGAGATTGCCAGCCGCATTATCGACGCCTGCACGGGTGCGCGCACGGTGGTAGCCTACAACGCCGGCTTTGAGAAGGGCTGCCTCGAAGCCCTGGCGAACGCGTTGCCCGGCCAGGCTGTCGCGCTCCGCGACGTCATCTCACGGCTTGCCGATCCCCTCCCCGTGGTGCGCGAACACGTCTACCACCCGGACTTCGACGGCAGCTTCAGCCTGAAGAGCATCCTGCCGGCGCTTGTCCTGGACCTTGGGTACGATGACCTCGCGATTGCCGAGGGTGGCAGCGCCAGCCGCGAACTCATGCGGTTGGTGGTGGGTGACGCCACGCTCCTACCGGCTGAACGCGCCATCAAACGCGAGGAACTGCTGCGCTACTGTGAGCGTGACACGCTCGCCATGGTGCGCGTGCTGTCAAGGCTGCGCGAACTGGCATGAGCTGCCGCTCGACTTCGTGGAAGGTTGCCAGACCGCTGCCAACAGCGTCTTATCCGGCGCTCACGAAGTGACCCGCATTCAGGCTCGTTTCGCCGTCCCACCGGTACGCCACCAGCGGGCCGCCTTTCGCTGCGCTGTAGTCCACGCACGCGAGGGTAGGGGAGAACGGCGCCGGCTGCCCGGTAACCCAGTAGTGCCCGAAGAAGATGGGCATGTCGGCAGGCACATTGATGCGCGCGTGCGGAGGGATGGGCGCATCCGGCACCCGGTCCCTCAGCTTCTCTGCCAGGACGGCCGCCTGGCGATAGGTCTCCGCTTCTGAATCCCACCAGCGGACCCGAACACGGTCGCGCCGCGCGCCATCGCTGTCTACGAACCAGAGCCCTTCCGGAAGCGGCATCTCGATCCCCTTGGTCAGCGCTTCCGCAGCCTTGAAGATGCTGGGAGTTGGGGTGTCCTTCTCGGCCTTGTCGGCCGGCTCTCGCGTCGCGCCGACTAGCAGGGTGTCAGGCAACGTCTGCTGGGGACCCAGCATAGGCGCGAGATAATCCATGAACCGCTGGTGCCAGCAGGCGTGGACGACGCGGAAACCGGGGAGTTCCAGCCAGAGCGGCAGGGTCTTGAACCAGGCGATGATGTCGGCGTGCGTGGCGGGGTCGGCTTCGACCTCGTCAAGGAAGCGCTGGTGCTGGTTGCGGTTCTTTGGTCCAACGGATCCGCGGAAGCGAGGGCGCAGGTACTCTTCAGGGTCATCCGGGTCCGGAGTGTGCCAGGCGATGGCATTGAATTCGTGGTTGCCCATGATTGCCAGGGCCCGTCCTTCTTCCACCATGGGCTGTACCACACGGATGGTCTTCAGCTGCTCCGGCCCGCGGTCGATGAAGTCGCCGACGAAGATGGCGGTCCTCGACGGGTGCATCCAGCAGCCGGCACGCTCGCTGTATTCCAGCTTCCGGAGGAGGGCTTCGAGCTTCCCGGCTTCCCCGTGGATGTCACCAATGATGTCGTAGCTCATGCCAACCCCAGCGCCATCGCCCTGACGGTCATCAGGTGCAGGCGCTCGACGCCGTTCACGTACCCGCCCGCGAGGTTCACCACCAGCGGAATTCTGCGCGAGGATACCTCGGCGATCACGTGAGAGTCGCGCCGGCGAAGAAACGCTTCGTCGACGCCGGGAATCCCGCCGACCGGGTCATGCTCATACGGGTCCATGCCGGCCTGAAACATCACCAACTCTGGCCTGACGCGGTCCAGGAACGCCTCGATGTGCCCCAGCGCCGCGTCATACTCGCCCGCGTCCCGGGCCACGTGGTACTCCACGGACGCGGTGTTGACGACGTCCACCCAGCTGCCGCCGGCGATGTCGAAGAGCGCGATGCCCTCCCGGCCGCGTGACAACCGGTAGGTGCCATCCCCGGGGTGTGCGTCCAGGTCGATGATGGCGACCCGGTGCAATCCCATCCGGAGCAACTCAACCGCACCGCCCACCAGGAAGTTGAAGGTGCAGAAGCCCGACCCGCTGGCGTAGTTGGCGTGGTGGGCGCCCGAGACCGGGTGCAGCACCATGGGCTCCGTGAGCGCGAGGCGGCAGGCGGCGAGGTGCCCGGCCCAGATGCGCGCGACCGAGTTGGCAAATCGCGGCGACCACCTGAAGCCTTGGCTTCTGGCCAGCCCCTCCGGCCGGCCGGTGCGCACGGCGTCGACGTACGCCGGATCGTGGACGCTCATGATCGACGCCCACGCCTCGTCCTCGTCGAAGGGGACCTTGCGAAGCTCGATCAAGTCCTCAGCCTGCGCCGCCCTGACTACCGCGAGCTGCTTCTCCGTCGAGTTGGTTGCCGCGGCCGGGCAGCAGTACCGCGGACTGAATACGGTCGGAACCTGTTGGTTGTTGGTCGTCTGTCACCTCCTGCAACCCTATGATCGCCCACCCCTGTGACAGATCGGGTCACGGCCGGCTCCCCCGGACCTGGCGTCTGCCCGATGCCGCGGTCCAGCGCCGTGACCTCTTCTGTCGCACCCCCCGGTTAGGATCCCTCGTGGGGAGAGTGAAATGCTGGTGATCAAGGAGCTGTTGTTCGATCGGCCGCGCGAGGAATACGTGGGCGCGCGCATCACTGGTTGCCCGGCGGACGTGGAACTTCACACCGTGGCATCGTGGCTCTCGCAGCGGTACGGGGCGCCCATCGACGAGGCGCGATCGGTGGACCCGAAGGTCGGCGAGATCGTGGTCGGCTGGGTGTACAGGGTGCCTTCGGGCTGGCCGGACGCCGACCCGGCGACCCAGGAACTCGTCGCCATGCCGATGCAGGTGAACGACGATGGAGAACCCGGCGACTCGGCGTTCCTGATTCAGGCCGAAACACGTCAGTGGATGCGGGCGGTCGCCGAACGGGAGGGCATTCCGCTGGAGGTGTGGCGGCTCGAGCAAACGGAGTACGAACCGAAGCAGAGTCGCGGCGACCAAGAGCCGCCAGGAGGAGCCGATGACGAGTCGTGACCGTTTCCTGGGGTGCCTGCTGGGGCTGGCCGTGGGCGATGCGGTGGGCACCACCGTCGAATTCGAGCCCCGTGGCTCGTTCACTCCCATCACCGACATGGTCGGCGGGGGCCCATTCCGCCTTCGGCCTGGCCAGTGGACCGACGACACCGCCATGGCGTTGTGCCTGGCCAGCAGCCTGGTCGAAAAGGGCGGCTTCGACGCCACGGACCAGATGCAGCGCTACGTGAAGTGGCACGAGGAGGGCTACTGGAGCAGCACCGGGCGCTGCTTCGACATCGGCAGCACGACCAGTGCGGCGCTGGCTCGATTCAAGCGGACCGGCGATCCATTCGCCGGCTCGGCCGACCCGCACAGTGCCGGGAACGGCTCGATTATGCGACTCGCTCCAGTGCCGATGTTCTTCGTCCGGGACCTCGCCAAGGCAACGCAATACTCGGCTGAGAGCTCTCGAACCACCCACGCGGCCGAGGAGTGTCTCGACGCCTGCCGACTGTTCGGTCCCATGCTGGTTCGGGCGCTCCAGGGCGCGGGAAAGGAAGACGTTCTGCTGGGCGATGCCCGGACGCGTTCGGGTGCGCCGGCCATCACGGCCATTGCGCGGGGTGCGTATCGGGCGAAGGCGGAGAGCGCCATTCGCGGGTCCGGGTACGTCGTGAAGAGCCTGGAGGCTGCGCTCTGGTGCGTTGATCAGACTGGATCCTACGAGGACGCCGTGCTGCGCGCCGCGAACCTGGGTGACGATGCGGATACGACGGCCGCCGTCTGCGGTCAGTTGGCGGGCGCGTTCTACGGCGTCAGCGGCATTCCCGAGCGATGGCTTGAACGAGTGGCCATGCGTCTCGAGATCGAGCAACTGGCAAGCAGGCTCCACGAACTGGCTGAGATCGCCCGCGCGTAGGGCAGGACTATCCTCACACATTCTCGCTCGGTGAGCATTTCAATTCCCAGTTCGGCAGCCAGTCCCCGACGAACTCGGCACCAGTGTCGTCCTTGTCGGCGGCCCGCTCGCGCACGACCGCAAGAACCGCCTGCCGGAAATCGGGGTGGACGTAATCGGGAGTCAATATGTGCCACATGAAGCCGTCCAGCAGCTCCAGGGCGCCTTCCCAAGTCTCCACCGGGCCGGTGACCTTCACAAACGTCTCAAGTTCCGCTTCGACGTCATCGCCGAGCATCTCGACCGGCGGATGATCGTTGCTGACGACACTGAACGCTGCCCAGCCCGTGGGTCCGGGAACGGCCAACAGCGTGACTGACCCTGCTCCTTCGTCCAGCGTCCGGATGATCGTCTCTTTGACTGGACCTGCGGTCGACGCGGTGTTCTGTGTCATGTCTTTTCTCCTTGAATCAATGATACGGCATGGCGGTGACAGGGCAGGTCACGCTCTTGTTGGTAATCCCCGAGTGTGACCCAGCCTGTCACAGGTCGGAGATATCCTTGTACTCAGATGAACAACCTGATCATCGCCATCGGCGACCTTCACGGCCACTACCGGGCGCTCGAGCGCATCCTCGACGCCGTGCAGAAGAAGTATGAAGTCTTCGGCGCGGGTGGTGAGGACCGGCTTCGCCCCGGTGTGCAGTTCGTCTTCACCGGCGACCACATTGATCGGGGTCGCCATGCGTTGAGGATCATCGACCGCCTGCAGCGCCTGGATGACCATAACCCGGGCCAGGTCATCACTCTACTCGGCAACCACGAACTGATGGCGCTCGAGGCGTACGACGAAGCCGTGGCGTTGCTGATGGGCTCGGCGGCCGGCAGCAGCAGGGGAGTGGTGGCGGCTTACGGGAGGCTCAGCGACCACGGCCGAAACGGCGGGACTGAGTTCATCCGTGAGTTCGGAGATACGAGCCTCCCCGCCTTCGAGAGCTACGTGGAGCGCATGGCTCGGACGGGCGACATCGGGCAATGGATGCGCATGCTGCTGCCCGCATACAGAACCCGGATCGCGGGGCGTGGTGTGCTCTTCATGCACGCCGACCTGCCTGGCGAGTATCGCGACCGAGAGGTCCTCGACGACCACCTGCGGTGGATTGAAGAACACATGAAGGCGGGCACCCTGGGCCTGGGCGGTTCTCGAGCGAAGTGGGCTCATAGGCGTCTCGCGGGGATCTTCTGGGGTCGGACGTTCA